>Ga0315535_1000107_pt1 | contig 51471 bp, 52 predicted proteins | sample SalMarSW160220MG_2_FD_203092 | JGI IMG/M metagenome (GOLD analysis project Ga0315535, IMG submission 203092) | Salt marsh sediment microbial communities from the Plum Island Ecosystem LTER, Massachusetts, United States - Salt Marsh Sediment SW1602-20 ... | reverse complement strand
TACAAGACTTGGAGAAAAATTGGTTTTCTGGCGCAAGAAAAATGGAGATATCATTTGTTTAAAAGACATATGTGCTCATCGTGGTGCAGCATTAAGTATTGGAAAGATTTGCAACAACGGAGACGAAGTAGAATGCCCCTTCCATGGTTTAAGATATGATGAGACCGGAAAATGTACAATAATACCTGCAAATGGAAAAAATACTCCCGTACCAGAGCGCTTTAAAGTTATAGCTTATCCTACCAGAGAAAATCATAATTTTATATGGATGTGGTGGGGAGACACTCAACCAGAATATCCTCCAGTTCCATTTTTCCAAGATATTGATAAAAAATTCTCATATAAAACACATACCGAAATATGGCCAGTTCACTATTCTCGGGCAATAGAGAATCAACTGGATGTTGTTCATTTACCATATGTTCATTATACCACGATTGGGCGAGGTTATCAAACGCTTGTCAATGGACCATTAGTTGAGCCTTCTGAAGATGGAAATGAGTTCACCTTCTGGGTCTATAATCAAAAAGATGATGGAAAGTCTGATCCTTTGAAACCTGAAGAATTTACTGATGAAATGAAAGTATTTCACCTTCAGTTTAAATTTCCACATATATGGCAGAATTATCTCGGGGAAAAAGTCCGAATATTTATAGCGTTTGTTCCTGTAGATGAAACTCACACAAAATTTTACATGAGATTTTATCAAAAATTTCTAAGAATCCCCGTTTTAAAATCATTTGTTAATTGGTTTGCCAATAAATTTAATCTCCATATCCTGCATCAAGATAGAGCAGTGGTTTTAACGCAACAACCAATTAAAACTCAATTAAAGATGGGGGAAAAGCTTATACAGGGCGATAATCCCATTATGTACTATCGTCGTAGAAGAGAAGAATTACTTGCAAAAAATAATTAATTCTCGCGTTATTTTTCAATTTTCATTATTTTTTTTATGGTTTATGAATTTTCACTTGAGGAAAAACTACAGTTTAAGCTCATCTTAAATACTTAGATTATTTTCTGTTTAAGAAAGAATTTAATCTTTTTTTTGGTTCTCCCGAGTTAAAACATTCTTGAAAAGCCTCACCTTCAAATTGAAATCCTTCGAGATTATTATAAATCCCCATCTGAATTAACTGCTTACTTAATGCAATGGCCTTACCAGAGTTTTGAATCATCGATTCGGCTAAGATTTTAACTCGATCTTCAATTTCTTTTAATGATACTATTTCATTAATTAAACCAATTTTTAGAGCTTCTTGAGCATCGATAATTTTCGAAGTAAATATGAGTTCTTTGGCTTTTAAAGCACCAACTAAACGCACTAATCTTTGAGTTGCTCCTGCAGCGGGAGTCATCCCCCATTTAGTTTCAACTTGTCCAAATCTTGCATTATCAGCAGCAATTATGAGATCTGCGCATAACATCAATTCAAATCCAGCAGTAAGATTCAAACCCTTTATCGAAGCTATTACGGGGATCGAAAGGTTTTCAAATTTAGTGAAAATTTTCTGTAAAGTTCTTGTCATATCCTTAGCTTTAACTCTATCTAAAGTTATTAACCATTTTATATCAAGTCCAACAGTAAAAATATCTTCTAGCGCAGTGGAAATTACTAAAACACGAATATCTTCCAAGTTTTGTGAAATATCTTCATCAAAAATGTGATTTAATTCTCGAACCACATCAAGATCAAAAGCATTTTTCTTATCAGGATTATTTAAGTAAAGCCAAAAAATTTTGTTTTCGAGTATGGTTATCCAGAATTTATATTGGTTCATTTTTTTTTCAGTGGTTTGATTTAGTTATTAATTAGTCATTAATGTTGAATATTTATTGAAACTTAATATTTGTTCATTAATTATTTCCTATATTACAAGGGTTACTAAGGTAATAGAAATTGAATTATATAGAAAAGGAATTGGATATAGTTAAAAAAACGGCAAAACCAAACACCACGGAATCACTTAAAGATGATTTAAACTCCTTAGGATTAAAACAAGGGGCTATAGTCATCGTGCACAGTTCATTAAGCAAAATTGGTTGGACAGTAGGAGGACCAGTAACCGTGATTGATGCATTAATGGAGCTGATTACTCCAAAAGGTACTTTAATAATGCCTACTTTCAGTTCAGGAAATACCGAACCATCAGGGTGGCAATATCCTCCCGTTCCAAAAGATTGGTGGCCAACAATTCGAAACTCCATTCCAGCATTTCATCCAGACAAAATACCTACGAGAGGTATGGGGACTATTTCAGAAACATTTAGGAAATATCCAAATGTGATTCGAAGTAATCATCCGACTACATCCTTTGCAGCATGGGGTAAACACGCAAAAAAAATAATTAAAGATCACCCATTAGAAAATGATCTTGGTGTAGATTCCCCTATTGGAAAAGTTTATAAATTGAATGGTCAAGTTTTATTATTGGGGGTTCCGCATTTAAACAATAGTTCCTTACATCTTGCAGAATATTTATGTGAATATCCAGGAAAAAATTATATCGATATTGGATCAGCTATTAATGTAAATAAAAAGAGGAGATGGGTAATTTGGAAAGAATTAGAAAATATAAGTGATGATTTTGATGATCTTGGACTTGATTATGAACAATCGATAAATTATCACCCTCAAAAAGTAGGTCAAGCAATTTCTAGATTATTGTCTCAACGAGATATAGTCGATTTTGCAGTCAAGTGGATGATGGAAAACAGAAGTTTTGATTAATGTAATTATTTTGATATTTCTCTTTATCAAATTTGACTTCTTTTTAGTCTAAAATCCACGTATTCACATACCTTTGCTAAAGCATTTACTGGACGATCCCAAAACTTAAATAATATCGCTCCATTATTGCGTATACGTTTAGACCACGGACTATCAAACCTCATTGGACTGACGTACAGAATTGGAACAGAATATTTTTTGGAATTCTTTAAAGTCGGTTGGAGCAATTTTGAAGCTATTTTATCTTGTTCTTCATCTGAAATGGATGAAAAGTCAGCATGTTTGGCAATCTCCTCATTTTCTAAATAATCATCCATGACATCTTGAAATCCAACAACACCATATTGGATTATGGCATCAATTTCTCCGGATCTCATTAAAATTTCTGGTAATGTAATATAAAAATATGGTAAATTCATGTCAAAAGTGCAATCAATGGGATTTTTATAACTTGCGGTTGAGGGTAATAGAGCTTTAAGTTCATCTTGCAAATTCTTTGATAATTCAGGAACAACTAGCCCATGTTGCTCAGCATTGTTTGCAACCATGGCACCAGGACCACCAGAATTGGTAATAATTCCAAGACGATTTCCCTTAGGTAAAATTCCTTTTGATAAAATTAGTGCTATATCTAAGAAATCTTGAACATAATCCGTTTTTATTATTCCAGCTTCTTTAAAAACAGATTTATATATCTTTGAGTTTCCTGCAAGTGAGCCGGTATGACTTTGCAATGCTCGATTACCAGCTTCAGAACCTCCTACGTATATTCCTATAATTGGTTTTACGGGAGTTATTTGTTTACATAATTTTAAAAATTTCTTTCCTCTTTTTAACTCCTCAATATATAAACCTATAACTTTCGTTTCAGGATCATCCTTATAATATTCCAGACAATCTACCATATCAATATTAGCTTCATTTCCAATTGAAAGACTCTTGCATAACCCTAAATCTGTATCATCAGGAGCAAACCAAATATGAGAACTCAAGGTTCCCGACTGCGAAGCGATGGAAAAATTCCCTTTTCGAATATGCTCCCATATTGCTATGTTAAATGCATTATTTTCATTTTCTGGCTCGAAAAAATTGTTAAACACCCCTAAACAATTAGGGCCAATAAATCTCATCCCATACTGATCAGCAATCCTACAAATTTGTTCGGTTAAATTATTTTCCCGATCATCGATTAATTCTCGAAATCCTCCAGAGATTAAAATTATTTTTTTAGTGCCTTTTTCACCGATTTCTTTAAAAATACTAGGGACAATCTCAGCCGGGAGCACAACTACTACCAAATCAGGGATTTCTGGAAGATCCCCGATTGATTTATATGCTTTAAATCCCATAACTGAATCCAATTTCAAATGAATTGGATATACATTTCCCTTATACCCCGATTTAATCAAATTCATTATTTGGATTGATGCCAAAGAACCACCCTTGTTGTTAGCACCATAAAAAGCAATCGAAGAAGGATTTAAAAACCCGTGAATGAAGTGATTTTTACTCATGAGTTTTCACTTATATTTTAAAACATGAGATCATTTTAAAACCTAAACGCTTAATTTGACATTATTTGTCCATTAGTAATTGGGATACAATATGAAAGATATTGAATTTAAGCTTAGAAACTTACTTATTGAGATTTTTGATACTCACTTGCTTAATAGATTACCTGCTAATTATGGGGGAGGGAAAATTTTTTCAGATCCAATTTTTGGTGTATCGCAAGGAGACGACACGATTTTTCATAAATTTAAAGAGGTTGTGGGATCGGAACACTTTACACCATTGGAATTGTGGAATGCAAATGGACTTACAGAAAGAGTGGAAAATATTAAAATCATATCTATTATTTTCCCATACAGTAAAATTATTCGTGAAGCGAGTAAAAGCGCTGATAAAATTCCCTCTGATGAATACTGTATTGGGCGAAATCAAGCTGATAGATTTATGGATGTAGTATTAAAGGAAGTAATAAAATTTCTTCAAAAGGAAGGATTTCTGGCAACATGTGGAATGCTTAGCGATGCATTTAACGTTAAAACGGGGCGAAAAATATATTCAAATTGGTCAGAACGACATGTTGCGTTTGCAGCGGGTCTTGGAACATTTAGTCTTCATGAGGGATTAATCACTGAAGTTGGTTGCAACGTGCGGATAACATCTGTCCTCACAAATGCTCCTATGATAATAACTAAAAGAAAAAGTGATGATCCTTATGGAAACTGTCTTTTTTATTCTAAAGGAATTTGTAAAAAATGTATTGAGAGATGTCCTGCAAACGCTATTACTGAAGAAGGGCATGATAAGTTTAAATGTGCAGAATATGGTCGCTATATAAGAGAAAGTGTATTAAAAAGGTTAATAACATATATTAAACCAAAATGGACCCGTTTTAATGGTGTCTTAAGAAAACGTCAACCACCAGTTGGTTGTGCTTTTTGTCAGTTTGATGTACCTTGTATGGGAGAAAATCCTACTTTAAAATAATATTGTATACTTTAAAATTAACTAATTACTCTATGATTTTAGGTATGCCTAAATTTAAATATAATTTCATCTATATATTACTTAGAATAAAATAATTAATTTAAGGCGGAAAACATAAAGATATTAATATACGGAGCAGGTGTTATTGGGAGTATTTTTGCTTACACACTAAAGAGTGGTGGGATTGATACGTCGATACTTGCCAGGGGAAAACGTTTGGAAGATTTAAAACAACACGGACTTATCATCCAAGATGATATTTTTAATAAGGAATATAAAACAGATATTAATGTTGTAGAAAAACTAGAAAAAGATGATTTTTATGACATTATTCTAGTAATTATGCAAAGACAGCAGGTTAGTCAGATTTTACCCATTCTGAAGGTTAATATCAGCCCCATCATAATATTTACGGGAAATAATCCAGCTGGAGCAGCAGAATATTTAAAATTCATAGAAAAAGAGAGAATTCTTCTTGGATTTGGTGGTCCTGGGGGATATAAAGAAGATTTCAAAATAATCGCTGCTTATGTTGAAAATGCAATACTGTATGTTGGAGAACTCGACGGAACGATCAGTGAGCGTGTACAAACAATCGAGAGGGAATTTACAACGGCGGGGATCAAGGTTGATTTAGTTGGAAATATTGATTCTTGGCTCAAAACACACATGGCTTTAATTGCTCCATTAGCAATGGGTGGTTATGCTGCAAGGAATCGAAATACAACACTTGGAAACGATATAGAACTTGTTAACCTGGCAATTAAAGGATTTAGAGAAAGTGTCAAAGCATTAAAGGATTTGAATTTCACTATTCTACCTAAGAAATTTAAAATTCTTTCTTGGATACCTAAATCAATTATAAGGAAAAAGATTGTAAAACTCACGAATTCTGAATTTGGGAGAATCGCGTTATCAGGACATGCACATGCTGCAAAAGAAGAGATGAAGAGAATCACTGACGATTTTTTAAATATCATAAAAAAAGCTAAGACTGAAATGAATGCAAACCAGAAGCTCTATGAATTGAGTTTTGGTTTAACTCAAACAAATTAAAAATTTTTATTTATTTGTTGTTGTATTTGTTGTTTTTCTGCTAGATTTTATTAAAAAGCTATCTTTGATGGATATCAAAGAGATCTATTATTATTCTTTGCTTGTAAATCTTTTTTAACGATGTATTTTTAAGATATTGAAACAAATAGGGGAATTTACATGAAGATCTTCTTAAGTTATACTAGTAAAGATCAAAATGAATTTAAGATTGAGGAAATCGTTGATTTCTTAGAATATCAAGATGAAATTGAACAAGTATATTATTGGGAAAGGGATACAAGGGGAGGTCAGACCTTTGACGACTATATGGCGACTAATATCAAAGAGAGTGATCTGGTGATCGTGTTATTTACCCAAAATACTATAGATTCCATTCCAGTCATACAAGAAATTGGAATGGCAAAAGCATTCCATAAAAAAATAATGCCAGTCTTTGTAAAGGTCGAGAATATTTTTGCAAATATCAAATCTAGCAGAGGAGTTCGCTACCAGCAAGATTTCCGAACGTTTTGCGAAGATTTATATTTTAAAATAACTAAAAAGAATGCTAAATTTAAAGAAAAAAATCCACTGATGGATTTACGGTATCAAATGCATCAAAATTTCGTATTTAATAAGTTAAATTATGTAGAACCTGAATTTAGAGCAATATTGGACGTAGATGAGAACGGTATCGAAGAAGAAACTCCTTTAATTAGTTATAGAATATTTAATTTCATTATTTTTGATCCCCTCAATAGGGGTTCATTGAATATTGTGATAGGCCCCCCAAGTTCAGGAAAATCTGTTCTCTTAGCTTCATTAAAATATGATATTCTTCATCGAGAGCAACTCTCTAGTTATATTCCTTATTTAATCAATGCGGTGGATTTAAAATTAGAAAAAGAAAACATTCTACCCGCTATATATGAATATATTTTACCAAACACCGAAAATCGATATTTTTCATATTTAGAGGAAAGTTTCAAATCAGGAAAAGGTATCTTATTAGTTGATGGCTTAAAAGGAAGTAAGGAGCCAACAACCATACTAAATATGCTTTACGATTTTACCCTTTCATATAATGCGCGAGTGATAATAACTTGTCTTCCCATCATTAAAGAATATATAACAAGACTCTCACTGGCTAAAGAAAGATCTCACATTTATGAATTGAATACTTTCAAACCGTCCTCATTGTTTGAATGGATAGTATTGAATAAAAATAATTTTGATCAAACTCGTAATTTCCAAGCGGCTCAAATTTATTTTGTTTTAAAGAATAAAGTTAGAGAGAAGGAAGAAAATGGAGAACCAGTTCTTCTCCCGTTATTAATGCAAGAATTTACACTCAATTAAACATATAAAAAATAAGCTTAAGAGTTTGAAAAACTTATAATTAGGTCAAGCATTAATTTTAAAATAATAATTATTCGAAGTGATAACCAACAATGGGAGAAAAAGAAGAAAAAAAGGAAAATTTTCTCAACTCATTAAACGATAAGTTCCTTGATTTTGTAGGGAATGCGTTTGGGGAATCTGGTCGCGATTTCATAGAAGAGACTGGAGAAAAACTTAAAGATTTCTCATCTACATCTATTAAAAAATTCATGGAATTCTCAGATTCAATACTAGAAAACTTAAAGCTCACTGATAATGAACAAGTCATGAAAGCAAGAGATTCAGTTGAAGACATGCTGAAATCAGCTGGTTTGATTGAAGAAGATGAAGATGACTTTTAGAAATTTCAATTAATATTATTAATTTTAAATCTCTTATTTATTTTTGTGAATTTAAGTTATAGATAGGGACGATCTTTCATTTTTTTGCGAGTTCCAAATTTTTTTGCTTGTGAATTCCATCCTAAATTACCCACTTTGATGTAGAGGGTATAAGGCATTATTTTTTTTCCAACAAGTTCTATGGCTTCCTCTGGAATTATTTCATTTTTAGCTAAAGCGGTAGCGGCAATATCGAATCCATGAATTATATTTTTTGTCATTCTACCAACGTTTTTTAATCCCCTACCAGCAATAAAGCCACCCATACCAAGCATTAAAGCGCCTTTCCAATCAAATCCAACTTCTTCAGAAAATATTTTGCAAATTTTTCCTGCAACAAAATTATGTTGTGTCTCTGGAAAACCACAGTTAATAATGACAGCAAAAGCATGTTTTTTTGAATCCTGAGATAATTCTTTATGATCTCTGATTAATTCTAATGTTTTTATTACTCCTGCCGGTAAACAATCTACATAAAGAGGAAATGATAGAATTATAAGATCAGCATCGTCAACCTTCTTTAATAACTTTTGCTGCCCATCATCTTTTCTAATAAGTCTATACACAAATTCCTTATCAATTGATAACCCTTTATCTTCCAATTTAAGTAGTAAATTATTACCAATAGAGAAGGAAGCACTAGATGTAGTTTTCGGGCTTCCTACAAGTAATAATACTTTTTTTAGTTTACTCATAAAAGTTGTTCTACCTCCGCTACAGATTTATTGAAAATATTAATAAAGTACGAAATATCTTGATTTTTTAAAAATATAATCGCATTGTGATATGAACTCCACATGTTAATGGAGTTTCTTGCAACTAAAGTCTTAAATATCTCTTCTTGTTCATTGTCAGGTTTATCCAAGATCCCAATAGCTATCAAAGATTGTTGCTTTTCATATCTCTTATCATGATGCACTTCTCCATCAATCTTCATAAAATAAGGTAAAACACGCGATATTTGGCGATCTAAAGTTTCCTTCAAAATTGAAGAATATCCACCAAATGTAATAGGAGTTATATAAATGATGAGATCACTGTGAACCATTTCTCTTACAATTGTTTCTTGATAATCTTTAATGATACATTCCCCAGGAGTTTGAACCCAGCAACCGAAACAACCAGTACAATAAGCAAGTTCTATGTCTTCAAGAATTATAGAATTTATATTCCAATTTAATTTCTTTAGTTCCTTAATCATGGAATCGTGGATCATGGCGGATTCAACATTGTCTTTCTTACATCCATCCAAAATTAAAGCTTTCATATAGTATTTAATCTTTCTCTCTATATTAATAAGTCATAGCTCAATAATTGAGTTGATAATAATGAAAATTTGGTCAAAAATTAGTATTTGAAAAGAATTTGTAATATGTTTAACTATAAAACTTTTGCATTCTTCAAGAATGATTTGATTTCATCTGTAGTTGAGTTGAATAATTCAGAGATCACTTGAATAGAAATAACTCCATCCATTCCAGCAGCTTTATAATCCTTGTATAGCTGCACCCAAGTTTCTTTTTGAGCATATCTCTCAGGATGCTCCTTTTGAACATGTTTCCAGTACGGATGTTTTAATTCAATTCCACAGTAAGGACAAAATCGTGATTCGGTCTCATCTAGCATAAAAATTACCATATATGTTATAATTTGAATATTTATTTCAGAATAATAGTATTAAGAGATTTATTCTTTAAAAATTTTTAATTTCCTAATAATAATATAGATATTATTTCGGGTCTTTTGATCAATAAAAAATTTTATTTCATGCACTGATCTACCAGTTTCTTTTTAAATCCTTTTTCGTGAGCTTTCTAACATGATTAACTGCCCATATGACAAATTTATAGCAAGTCTTTTCCCAAATGTGTTCTTTTTGATATTGAATAAAACCTTCTGGAGTACTGAAATCATATCCACATAACTGAGAGCAAACCACTGTTCCGAATTCTTTTTCAAAATCGGTGCAATATTTAGATGCCTTTAAGTAGGCAATTGCCATTTGATCGTCATCCATTTTTGTATCACCACCCAATATCACTCCGATTGCAGCACAAGCTCCTGTAACAGCCCCACACGCTCCTTGCCATCCATTTTTAGCTTTATATCCTCCAAATCCACCAGCTAATGGCATCGCAAGGTTATGAAACAAGTAAGAGTCTACTCCTAAAACATCCAGAATATTAGTTAAGGTTAATTCACAGCAATTAACTCCTTTTCTCATTTTTGGAAGTGATTCCTTTAAATCTTCTATTTTTTCATTAAAAGTATTATCTATATCCTTTTCCATTTAATTACACCTTCTCTGGAGATATATATCCACTATTTAATATAATTTTTGTGGTGAGACGAGCGACATTTCCCACGAGATCAGAGCAATGCTCCATCATTCCGGACTTGAACGCTTGCTTTAATTCATCTGCGTCCCATAAATTGAATGAACGACCCACTAATTTAGTTTGCACATCATGACAACGACAAGTCCCATATTTTTTCACGTATTTATCATGTAACTTTTTTACCATTGCATACGATTTCATAGGTCGATTCATGTCTTCAAATTCATCCTTTCCACGACCATAAAGATAACCAATGACCATGGAGCCACCAACAAGAGCTCCACAAGAACCATCTCCTGTTAATCCTAAACCATCTGCTAATCCACTCGCCGCTTTAAAAATATCCTCATTCCATATTCCGAGAGCTTCAAAAATCGCAGCTATAGCGGTTTGAGCGCATCCAGTACATTTTTTCTCATAAGCTTTCCCCAACCTGTATGCTTTTTCTAATATTTCTTCTTTTTGAACAGTCATTATATTATTACTAATGGTTTATTGATTTAAAAATTGTTATTAAAATAAAAAAAAGGATTTAAATGATTTTCTTTAAGACATTTTTGGTTAATTCAACTAAATGTTTTGAATATGGTAGTTGCATTTCTAAATGTCCTAAGAATGCCATTTAATAGTATAATGAGAAATAAATTGGTTGTTTTGGATAAAATAATAGTTAAATACAAATAATTTTATTAGGTTTATAGTCATTTCAGATCAATTTTATCTTTTAAGTATTCGGATCCTAAGATGAAAGAATTATATGAATTGGGAATAGTATTCCGTGGATTTGTCTTAGTAAAACATTTATTTAAAGAAATTCCAGACTCAAAAAGTTCAACCGATCCGAATAAGGATTTACGAGGTGCATTTATTTCTGCTATTAACATGTTTGCTAAAAATGCTTTTAATAATATTTCATTAGAATATTTAGAGTCAAAAAATATATTGTTCATATTTAAACCACGTGAAATTCAGGCTTCGGATTGTAATTGTGCTGAAATTCTCATTTTATATGGTCTTACAGATAAAAGAAAGAAAGATCCAGATAAATTAGTAAAAAAATTCTTGGAAAAGTCCGAACCCATAATAGAATCTTTTATATTAAAATATTCAAACAAGGATTTCACTGAATTAGATCAGTTTTTAGCTTTTCAAGATGAAATTCCCGCCTTTTTTGCTTGATCGGTATTAAATAAGTTTGATTTATTGAGGTGTTAAACGCCAACCTTTAGGATTTGATTTAGAATATTGTATGACGCCATGATCTTTTAATAAATCCACTTGCTCTTCCACATCTGATTCACTATATCCTAAAATGGTTATTTCAGTTATCAGCTTTGTTCTAGTGGGAATCAGTTTGTTTTTCTCGAGATTGTGCATAATAATGTATCGGAGATTTTCATCAATTTTTAATTGCTCTTCAGATTTACCCGGTGCTTTTTCTTTTTGTAATGCACGAATTAAATCAGCTCCTTTGGGAGCTTTTTCCTCAACTATCTCAGTTTCAATTTTAGTAGCAACTTTTGGTTCTTGTATGACTCCTCCAGGACCAATCTCTTCTTCAGAAAGACTCCACAAAGAATAAATTACTTTTTCATAAGTACCCGGTTTTTGGATTTTCATCAATTCAAATTCATTTTTTACACTTTCTTTCAAATATCCAATTTTCTCTAATTCTTTTGTAATTCCATCAATAACTCTTGTTTCCTCTAAAATTTTAAAAATATAATCTCGAAGATTTGTAGGAACTGTCTTTATTTCCGCTGGTTGTTCTAATTCACCTTCAACAATTTGAGGTTTTTCCCTTTTAATGGAACCCATTTTATCGGATACATCTAATTTTGGTTTTTCCCCCCATTCAAAATCAGAAACACACCTCAAGCTTCTATCATACCCTCCAAAAATAATGTCAATTAAACCTTGTTCTTCATCCACGATTGGAAAGACAATTTTAATTGAATTTGACGTGCTAGTCTTCCACTTCAACTCGAAATTTGTCGAGTCAATTTGTTGATTATGAAAAATATTTAATGTTCCATCAGCACATCCAACAATGATTTCTTTGGCATTATCACCATCTATATCAGCTACACGCACTGAAATTGGTCGACCTCCTTCTATTTCGATAACATGCAGTTCTTCTCCATCAGCATTATATATTTTTACTTTTGAATCATCTGATCCGATAATTATCTCATTATACCCATTGTTAACAACATCTCCAACATCAATCGCATTAATTTGAGATCCGAGCTCTCGTTGCCAAATTATATCTGGCATTCCGTTTTTTATTTGTATTAATTGTAACATTCCATTTTTTGTTCCAATTAGTAATCCTTGAATGGGATCTTTAAGATTTGATAATTTTAAACATCCCGAAGTACAAGAAGTGACCCAAGAATCATAATATAGTACAAACTTAGGAGAATTCGCATCAATGTTCTCAAAAATTTTTACTGTTTTATCCTCTCCACCTTGGATTAATTCGATATTACCATCATTAGAGATATCCCCCGCAGTGACACATAGGACTTTCCCTGAGGAACGATAATTCATTATGGTGGCTAATTTATTTAAGCCTTTAACAAATTTTAAAACGAGAAAATTGCCATCACCAGCACCAACCAATATCTCATCGCATCCATCAGATGTGATGTCAATCGGATAAGTACAGCGGCACCAACCATCAAATATAACACTATCTAATATTTGCATTTCATCGTCCATCAAGTAGAGAGTTTTATCATGACCCCCAAAAACAAAAAACCGCTTATCATCGCACTTTAAACTTGAATAAGTGAGTACAGCATCAGGAGCTTCAAACATCCATTTTAAATTGAAGCGTTTTTTTAATTTTGACATAATTATGAAAATTAGTATTTGAGTTTATAGAATTTTTCTTTTAATTTAATTACTTTTACAATTAAATAATCCACTAATCTATAAATATAGAAGTTATTTAATGAATATTTAATCCTTTTGGTTTAATCCTCATAAAAACAGTGATATTATATTAAAAAAAGAAATAAAGCAAAATAAAAAAAAAATATTTTCATTGAGAAGATTTTTTAAATTTCAGAAAGCTGCTTGGGCATCGCTGGGACTATAATCTCCAGTACCATTTATCTCGTAGGTGATTTCTAATCGTTCTCCTGCGTCTAACTTCTCGATGGTCCACTTTAGAGTGTCACTTCCAACTTCATCGGTGATCTCTGGCTTTTTGGAATAACTGCCATACTCGAAGCTGTCTGGGACTTTATCCATCAACACTAAGTTCTGAAGCGGAGCTGTACCAATGTTTTCTACTAGTAAAATAATCTTATAGTGTCCTAATTTACCAATATGTAACACTTCTTTACCAATTCTGAATCTTCTCCTGAGATGGAGCGCTTCTACAACAGGTACTGCAGGTAAGAATTCTAATTCAGAAGACATTGGAAAAGTGTTAGCGTTATAGATTATTTCTGATTCAAACTTCGCATCTTGAACAGGATTCACGCAATGAATTGGATATTTGAATTGTAAATTGGATTCTGGTGTGAACATTCCGGAATCTGAATTTCTCAAGTCTTTTAACGTGATTTTAAACACGCTTCCATCAAAAGAAACAGCATCAGAATCTAATTCAAGTTCGCTTCCATTCCACAATAACTTAATTTCACTAGCTTTAGGAGGTTGAAATTCGTTAGTGAAGAATTTTTGGGTGACTTTTACTTCATTTAAGGGAGCGGATCCATTGTTTACAATTTTAAGCGTGGCAAAAATATCTTGCTCCTTATATGTAGGTACTTGTTCAATATCGTAAGACATGTCTCCTGTCATGCTGGCAATTTCTAAGATAACATCTGAGATTATGGTTGAGCCATTAACAAGAGTTTGAAAATCAGGCATGACTCTGAATTCAAGTTTCTTTCTAAAGGCAGGATATTCTTCTGATTCGAACTTCCATTTGTTAGAATGCCATTGAGCTCCTGCTGGTAGGAGAGAAACGTCTTTTGGATCGATATCTACAAATTTGGTTCCTTCGTCATCAGGTGAGTATACATCCGCATTAAACAATTGTATGATAAATTCAGAGGCATTTTCAAAAACTAGCTTGCAGTCCCATACTCCTGGCTCTGCATCAAGTTCGACAGTATCGACATAAAATCGATTGCGAGTATAAGCATCGTATTTATCAATATCCAAACCTCCAGCAAAGGAAGATGACCCTTGATATGTAATTTCAATTGGTCCTGTTTTTCGAGCAGTGATATCAGATACGGTAATATTGCTCGTAAATTTCAAAATTGCAGTACGATCTGGCTCGAGTTTATCGATTGTCCAAACAACTTTATTGCCTTTTACATCTGCTCTTCCCACGGAAGTGCTTCTAATCATTGTTGCTGAAAAATCAGGGGGGATTGTTTTCACTAACTTGACATTAGATATCGCTTTTTCAAACATGGAGCGTAACCCAATTGCGAACCAAACTACATTTTCTTTATCTATGGAGATTCCAAAAGATTCTAAGGAATAATCAGCTGCTTTCATTCCACCATCTGGATATGTTTCATCGTCCTCAGGCTCTTCCTCTTCTTCTTCTTCTTTTTCTTCCTCTTCTTCCTCTTCGTCTTTCGCTTCTACAACCTTTACCTTAGAACCCGCTTTGCTTGTTTTATTTTTTAATTTTTCCAGATCTGCTTCAATTTCCCTCTCTGTTAAAACATCATCTGCATTTGGGAGAGTATTAATGTATTCTTTTACCAAAAGGAGGTTAGGAACTGCATCTTTAATTTGAAATTTATGAGTTTCAACATTTGTGGCATCATCCGTACCTAATTCTCGGATTTTAATAGCTTCGGAAGCTAAATCGGTTTTCTCGATATTTTTTAGTGTGATGTCAATATCCCAAATCCTATCTTTTTTGCTAGGATTTTCTATATTCAAATTTCCTTGAAAATTCATGGATTCTATGTTAGAATCATGATCTAATTCCACACTTACATTTTCAACAATTTTAACTAAACCTAATAAACCCTCACGATTTCCATCTTTTAATAATATGGATCCTTCTAAAGCACCTGTATCGGCATCATACGTCTCAATTACAGGAGTGGTAAGATCTCTATCGATTAAAGTGACCTTTCCTTCATCCATTTGCGAACGTTTTAATCCTTCAGCAACTTTTGCTTCTTTTGCTTCAGAGGCATCCCAACCATGTCCCCGTGTTGGTTCTTCTCGAGGTTTCTTATCTTTCTTTCGTGCCATTGTTTATCACTTTTTTTTTAATTTTTATTAGATTATTAGAATTTATTTATCGTTTGATAAAATAATTTCGATGTAACAAATATACTTACTATGATTAAAAAAGCTTTTTTATATAATTTATCAAAATTATCAGAACCAAAATCATAAAAATCTTTTTTCGATAGGTTCTTTTCCATTTGGAGGAAAATTAGGCTCGATAAATTTATGTCCACACATGGGGCATTTTTTTGTCGTTTTTTTAGATGTAGGATCAAAAATTCTGAAACTATATCCACAAACGGGACATGTTTTTATCAAGTCATTTCCGATTCCATTTATTTTTAGTTTCTTATCCATTTTATTTCATTTTTTGGGTAATTAAGATTAAAAGTAAATCATTCACATTGCATCCAGTTGGACCCGATATTATTTCAGTTCCGATTTCCTTAAAGAATGCATTAGAATTGTTATCATCCAATAATTGTTTTATGTATCTGTTTTTAGATGAAATTCGAGATATTGTGTCATTATCAATTAAACAACCCATCGCATTACTATTACCTTCAATACCATCGAGATTCACACCTATAATTACATGATTGTATTCTTTAATAATAGAATTTTTAGCACTACTTAAATAACTTAGTAACATTTCTTGATTTCTCCCACCTATGCCATTACCATTTAATGTAACCGTAAGCTCTCCAGTGGCAATGAGAGCCATTTTTCCTATGCCCCTCTTATTAAAGCTCTTTATTTTTTCTGGAATGATTTGAGCTAATTGAAGTCCAAAAATTCTTGCTTCACCTGATAGATTATTGGAAAAATAGTCAACAACGAATTCTTCACTCTCTAAAAACGGTTTGATCACATCTACCGCAGCATTAATACTTCCAATTAAATAGTTTGTTACTTGTGAAAAACAGGGATCTCCTTCTTTAGGTGTTTCTAATTTTGGATTGATTAATCCTTCTTCAATGATTTTAATGACAGAAGCAGGAAATTTATTCCACATCTTATATTTTTTGAGAATTCTTCTTGCGTCTGTAAATGTCGATAAATCAGGCACGGTTGGACCGGATGCTATCGAATTCAAGTCATTTCCCACTACATCTGATATAATTAGAGAGATAATTCTTGCCCCACTTGTATCATATACTCTTTTTGCTAAATTCCCTCCTTTTATTGATGAGATATGCTTTCTTATAACATTTATTTCTTGAATTGGAGCTCCGGATGCAATAAGTATCGAATTTATGTTTTGGAATTCTTCAAATGATATTCCTTCCCTTGGTAATGGTAAGAGTGCGGAGCCTCCTCCTGAAATTAGACAGATTATCAAATCGTTTGAGGTAGATTTATCAATAAAACTCATCATCTTTTTTGTACCTTCAAAACCAGATTTATTAGGAATTGGATGGGATGCCAAGTTGATTTCAACATCTCTTTTTAATTCATAATTACTTATATCTTGATTTTGCGGAACATTTATTATGCCTTGATAATGGATATTGGGTATTTTAATGAGTAGATTTTCAAGGGCAAAAAACATTTCTGCACTTGCTTTTCCACCCCCAATGATGTAAATGGAGTTAAAATCTTTTAGTGGAAATGGTTCATTTTGAATGTATAGGGTATTATTGAGAACAATCACAGACTCTTCTATCAATTTTCTTGGCATAACTGATTGTATTGCTTTTTCCAAACAATTTATACAGAGTTTTCGAAGGTTAAATTCTATTTCCGATAAATTATCGGGTAATAATTGCTTTAAATTTTTAATTAACAAATTTGTCATGATAATTACTCCTCATGTAAGAAAGCATATATTGCATTTAATTAAACTTATAATTGGTTGGATGATTTTCATCCATAATATTATAAGATATGAAAACATAAAAATTAAAGTAGTCGAGTGTAAAATGACCGAAATGTATGATATTGCAGTTATTGGAGCAGGTCCGGGAGGATACCACACGGCAGTGAGGGCTGCACAATATGGAGCAAAAGTAGCTTTAATTGAAAAGCGAAATCTGGGAGGAACGTGCTTGAATTGGGGTTGCATACCCACCAAGGCGCTATATGCATCCGCTGAATTGATCCAAAACATTAGGGAACACGGAACAGAATTTGGAATTTCATGTGACCCTGAAATAAATTTTGCCAAAGCTGTAGATCGAAAGAATAAAGTTGTTAAAGAATTGGTTGAGGGTATTGCTGGACTTGAAAAAGCTTGGAAAAACGATGTGTACAATGGTCATGGGAGGATTATTGGTGGAAATGCTAATGATGGCTTTGATATTTCTATTAATGGAGAAGAAACGCAGAATATAAAAGCAAAAAGAGTTATTATTGCAACTGGATCCTCTCCAGCTTTGATTCCCGCATTCAACATTGATCATGATAGAATTTTAACAAGCGATGATATTTTGCACCCTGATTTTAAAAAAGTCCCGGGAAGATTATTAATTATCGGAGCAGGGGTAATAGGGTGTGAATTTGCTAATATATTTACTACATTTGGTTCTAAAGTCATAATGTTAGAATATCTCTCAACCCCAATAGCTACCGAGGAACCCATGGTTATTAAAGAACTTCAAAAGAAGTTAATTGAAATGGGTATAGACATAAATGTATCTCTAAATGTTTTGTCTGTTGAAAATACAGGCTCTGGTGTAAAAGCTACAACATGCTCTGCAGATGTTCCGCGAGATCAAGTTGATAAAGCCGAAAAATTATATTTCGAAGCAGATTATTGCTTAGTCTCAATTGGAAGAGCTCGTGAATCTACCAATTTAGGATTAGAAGAATTGGGAATTGAAACAAATAGGGGCGCTATAACAATCGATCAAAAAACCTGTGAAACAGCTGTAAAAGGTATTTATGCAATAGGTGATGTAGCCATGTCTGGGGCGCCAATGCTTGCTCATGTTGCAAGTTATATGGGAGATATTTCTGTAGCAAATGCTTTAGATAGTATTGGAGGATTTCCTATAAAAGAACGAACTACTGATTATAGGGTTGTTCCCGCTACTATCTTTACTAGTCCAAATATTGGTTCTGTTGGCCTTAGAAGGAACCAAGCTAAGGATTTGGGCATAGATTTAGCAATGGGACGATTCGCTTACAGTTCTCTTGGAAAAGCGAAGTGTGCAGGGCACGAAGAAGGATTTATCATGATTTTAGTTAATAAAAAAGATCATAAAGTAATAGGTGCTTCATGTATCGGGGCAGAAGCACCAGAATTAATTGCTGAAATTGCTTTAGCGATGCAACATGGACTAACTGTTCATGATATTGGAGAAACAATCCACAGTCACCCAACGATATCAGAAATGGTTCTAGAAGGTTCAGAAGACGTATTTGGTTTTGCCATTCATAAAAAGGGAAGACCAGAACTTCATTAATATCCTATATCTTTTCATTTTTATCTTATTATTACTTTTTAACTATGCTTTAAATTTCATTAAGAACTAAATATAATGAGTAACCATGAAAGAAGATACAAGTAAGAAATACATCGGAATTTTACCTCAAGATCAACTATTAAAATTATATGCTAAACATGTGAATGCACCCAAAGTTCGTACATTTAAAGGTTTTGGATTCGGTGTAATGCCTGGAGAGAGGCATGGGATAAAATTTAAAACATTAGCGGGCGTTAAATCTTCAGATCCTCCATTGGAAATTTATAATTGCAGATCCAGTGGTGGAGTCTTCAATTTAGGTCATTGTAATCCTCAGGTTGTCCAAGTTCTAAAGGATGCATTGGATAGTGGATTAGATATTGGAGATCACATGTTATTATCTGAGTGGAGAGCGTTATTAGCTAAAAAATTAGCTGATTTAATGCCTCCAGGAATTACAAAAACAACTTTTGGGGTAAGCGGTGGTGAAGCTATAGATACAGCTATAAAATTTTCACGTGCATATACGAAAAGAAGGGGTTGCATATCTGCTATAGGTGGCTATCATGGACACACTGGATTCGCCTTATTAACTGGGGATCCTGAATTCAGAGAGACCTTTCTATGGCATAATCCCGATTTTAAACAAGTCCCTTTTGGAGATGCTGACGCAATGAGGAAAAGTGTTACAGAGGAAATATCTTGTGTCATTTTAGAAACAATTCCCGCTACAGGGGGAGTTTTGATTGCCCCAGAAGGTTATTTTGCTGAAGTTCGCGAAATATGCGATAATAATGGCGTTATGTTAATAATAGATGAGGTTCAAGCAGGATTAGGTCGAACTGGACAATTTTGGGCTATTTATGGAGGCATGTATCCCAATGAAAAGGTAATTCCTGATTTTATCGTCTGTGGAAAAGGGATGAGTTCAGGAATTTATCCACTTTCTACTTGTTCCTATAAATCTTTTATAGAAAAAGAGATTTTCAATGAAGATGCATTTATTCATATTTCGACTACAGGAGGATCGGATCTAGGTTGTGCTGTTGCAAGTGAAATGTTAGATATTCAATCCGATCCAAAATTCCTCGAACATGTAAGGCAAATGGGAGAGCTTTTTGGAAATGGTTTAAAAAGTATTCAAACTGAATATCCTGAGTTTATTAAAGAAGTTCGAGGGAGAGGTTTAATGTGGGGTGTTGAATTCTATGATGAGAATCTTTGTTTGAAAAGCATGATTCTTTGCATCCAAGAGGGAATCTTACTGAACTATTGTGGAAATAAAAAAAATACTCTTATAATAATGCCTCCATTAATTGTTCAAAAAAATGAAATTGAAGAAATAATTGTTAGAATCAGAAATGGAATTCAAAAATTAAAAAAATAAGAGAAATGATTATCATGTGCGACACCTATGTTGCTTTAGGCAAATTTACTAAGAATGGAAATGTTATTTTTGGAAAAAATAGTGATCGATTAGGCGCGGAAGCTCAATTGATAACACATGCTCCCAAGATGAGTTATTCTAAGAATGATATGGTTGAATGCACTCATATTAGCATTCCTCAAGTATCAGAAACTGCTGAGGTGTTATTGAGCAAACCATATTGGATGTGGGGTGCCGAAATGGGTGCAAATGAGTATAATGTAGTTATAGGAAATGAAGCTATTGCAACAAAGGAACCTCTTAATGAGACTGGATTACTTGGCATGGATTTATTACGCCTTGGTCTTGAACGAGGAAAATCTGCGAAGGAAGCATTAGAAGTTATCACTAATCTATTAGAAAAGCACGGTCAAGGAGGAGCACATAATAAAAAAGGATTAAATTATCATAATTCTTTCCTTATAGCGGATTCTAAAGAAGCTTATGTTTTAGAAACTGCGGGCTATTGGTGGGTAGTAGAAATTGTTCAAGAGTATCGTTCTATCTCAAATAATATTTCAATTAGGGGAAAAGGAGACATGAGAAAAGATGGAATAATTCAACACGCAATTGAACAAGACTACTGTAAAGATGATGATGATTTCGACTTTAAAATGATATTCTCGCCTTCTCAGTTACCTGATGTGTTTCCTCTCGATAGTAGAGATGGCTGTTCTTTAAATCAATTAGTTAAAAATCGCGGAAAAATCACAGCAGAATTGATGATGCACTTTCTTAGAACACACGATCCAGTGAGGATCTGCATGCATCAACGTAATGATCAATCCACAGGTTCTCAAGTTTCTGAATTAAAGCAAGGGAATCTTCATTCTATACATTGGTTAACTGGGAGCACCATACCATGCTTGAGCATTTTTAAACCTTATACCTTTCCTATAGAAGAAGAAACAATTGCAGCTATAAAATATCCCGAAATCAATCCGAATTGGTTTTGGTCAAAACACGCTGATTTCATTACACCTTTTATAAAAAAACCGAATGTGGAGAATTTAGAAAGAGATGATTATTATAAAACACTCAGAGAAATTGAAAATGAACTAATTGATGCCGTGAAAAACTTAACACTCCAAGAACCATCAATTTCCTCTCAAGATTTTCTTGGAAAAATGAAATTAATTAATAAATCTGCCTGGGAAAAATCCAATTCTGTAATTAATGCTTAAACCGTATGAAAATCTCATGAATTGATTATATTGGCAAATATATTTAATATTTTAATAACTGGTTTCGAAAATCAAGGATTTAATAATATATTACTATTCTTGAAGGAATATGGTCAAAATTCACGTTTTATTATAAAAACTGTGAGTAATAGAGAAGAAATAAAAACAGCAGGAAATAATTCTAAAATCGCTTCAGTAAGATTTTTAATTGAAAGCACGATATATTCTACTGAACCAGAATACGGTATAAATGATGAAATTTCTATAGATATCCCACAAAAAGCGGTACACTTGGTTCTTGGATTAGATCCAATGGAAGTCATGAATAACTTGAAATTGATTTCTGAGCGTACGTTAGTCATCTTAAATGCCAATCTTAATTCTTCTAATGCAAATGGAGGCTATTCTGTCGGAAAAATTATTGAAATATTAGACCAGTATGTAAGAACTACAATATGTTTAAATTTCGAAGAACTCGCACTCCTAAAATTCAATAAGTTATATTTTGCAAGTTTCATCATGATGGGAGTTGCAATTAAAGAGTTTATAGGTTTTTTTAGAAAGGATTTGGCTTTAAAAATATTATCGAGTAAAACTGAGAATGATACTTCAAATGCAATTAAAGCATTTGAGATAGGATACAATTTAAATTAGTGGAGCTGGAAGACATCCGGTACTATTATTTCTTGATGTATGATATCTTAAAAGAAGCCAGTTTACCTTTCATGATTTTAATTTCTCTAAATGCGCCAGTCAACTCTGGATTAGAATATCCCCCCAACCCAAGAGCTGGCGTTTGAACAACAAATGGACCGTTCATTTCTATATCTCTTGGATTTGTATAAATTTCAGAATATAAATCATAATATATTGCAGCAGGATTTTCAATTTTTTTTAAACTGAATGGGGGAGCATTTAATACGTGAGTTTTAATATCAGAATTTTCCAATCTAAATTCTTTAAGTTCATGAGTGTGTCCAGAAAGAGTAAGTATGCAGTGATCTTTGCAAAAATTGATCAATTTTTCCCAATTTGCCGAAATCGTGCCATATTTGACGTTGAAATTGAGATCTATTCGAGCTTGTGTGTGTTTTTTACCAAGTTTTTTAATGACGGATTCTTTAAATTCATCAAATTTGCCTATAAAATCATTCTTAGATTTTTTGAAAGCTATGCGATCAAATATGCTTAAATTTTTTTGAATATTTACTGGAGGACCATGAGTCAATAAGAACGTGATATCATTCTCCTCAATCTTATTATTTATGAGGTATTCTAAAAACTTAATCTGTCTTGTAGTAACTCCAGTAACAGAAGGATGTCCGCTTACAAAATCTCGAAAATTTTTAAAAGAATCTGGGCCCGTATTGAGAAATATGAACATAGAATTACCCAATTTTAGTGAATAATCTAAGGAACTATTAAACTCTGAAAAATAACCTTTTAAAGCTCGAAAACTCCTTGTTATAGAGCTTATTGGATTAGCAATCAATCGATCATTGAGAGCAATTGCTTCATTTGCATTAAGACCAATCTTTTTATATAAATTTCCCCATCGAATATCATAATGATAAGGACGGAAATCATGGTTACCTGGAATTGTGAAGATTGGACATAATAGCTCTTCTCCTTCAATCATTCCTCGTCTTTTTTTTTGAGGAATATTCAATATTATTTCCTTAAAGATTCTCCAATTACTATGTTCATAGTCAAAATCGATAAGTTTCTTAAAATCTTTTGGTAGTTTAGATAAAATAGTAAAATCTATTAAATCACCAGTTAAAACTATAAAATCTAATTCATTTTGAAGGACTTTTTTATTCATTAATCTTATAAATTTTTTAAAATTATTGTTAGGATTAATTAATCGCTTCTGAAGGGGTTCAATTCTAAGTGGAGATTGAGGCTCTTCTTCCTTGTGTTTTTTTGAGCTTTTCTTGAAAAAAGAAAATTTTTTAACACTTTTCTCAGCAAATTCGACCATGTTATCTTGGATTGCAAGCCAATTTTTAACAATTTCATAAATTTTATCATTTCTCTCAGCTAAATGTAAATCAGTGGCATGAACGAAGTTAATATTAGTCCAATCATTTTTAGAAATTACTAAGGCATGGTTATTGATTCGATCTTTACCATTTTCTTGTATTTGGATAATATCAAACATGAGAAAAGTAAAATCTCTCAACCAAGCTCTTACTTCTTCAGTTAACGTGATATCTACAATAACGCGATAAAATTTATATAGCCCATCAAATATGCTTTGCTTTAATAAATATTCATGAGAATTAAGAATTTCTATATTCTCACGTTCCACAACTTTATCGGGAGGGACTTCATTTGCATTAAGTATAATTCCATCAATTGGATCGCCTCGATAGCTACGTATTTTTATTCTTCTAAAATCTTGCTGTTTCTCTTGTTCAGATTCTTCTTGTTTAATCCCTTTAGTTTTCCCTCGTTTCATTTTAAAGGAAAAAAAAGATTTTATTTTTTTCCAAATTCCAATTCTTTTCTCTTTTTTTATTATCTCTTTTTCCTTTTTTTCTTTAATAAAAGCATTTATTTTCCATCTATATTCAAATATTGGTATAAATCGAATTTTATGTCTGAGTGAATTCTCAAGTTCTTTTATCTCAGTAATGTTACTAATGAAAAAAAGTTCCAATTCAAAATTATTTTTACTAACCTTCTGGTCAGTGTTGATAATTAAAGGATGACCTAAGTTAGGATTAATTATAATTGCTTTACCAGATTGAGTCGTGTTGATGTTCGCATTCAATATATTATGATCACCCTTTTTACATAAAAGAACTCTGAATTGTTTTTAACTAAGTATTAAACACATATATGATTTTCTTTTTATTTTTTAGAGAGGAAGATTATCATTAGTAATATACTAACAGCATTCAATCTTTTGCGAGCTGAATTTAACCAAGTCATAAATGAGAGATCTAATTCTATCGATAATTCAGTAATGAGAGCTTTTTTAATAATAATTTCAATAGAATGCTTGAAATATCATTTTGGGCGAATTATTCTGAAGTTAAGCACACAAATATTACGTTGTCACCTCTGACAACGATATTACCAAGGTCTTCATGCTCTTCCCGGATATTTCCATCCTCATCTTGATATTCAAATAGTTGACTAGTTCCTTCGAGATAAAGGTTCAAATGTTCGTCAAACCCACCAAGACGACCTCTGAAAAGTCTGTTTCTTTTCACTTTGATTAAGATAATTTCATTGACAGAATTTTTCAAATAATCAATGGGTCGTTGAGGTCTATTTTTCTGGTCATTTCTTCTTTCCATTTTTTAAAACACGAAAACAAATAATTAAAAAAATCTAGTAATAATAATATGAATATTAAAACTGCGAATTAAAACCTTATGATTATTTTGCTTTATTTAGATATAAACACCACAAATTTTAAATATCATCAATGGAGAGGTTCATAAATCATCCCAAAATCTGTTGAAAACTGATCTTTAAATTTTTATGCTATCTTTCTTTTTTATGTGTAACATCTTCTTATATGCATAGGCCCGTGGCGAAGACCGGATATCGCGGCAGCCTCCTATTATCTCGTTGGAGATAGCTGAAGAACGGGGGTTCAAATCAAGAAAAAATTCTTTTCAAGAGAATACATCCCCCCGGGCCTGTATATTAAATTTATCATTTTCAAAATTAGAAACAATTATTCTTTTCTAGTGTTGAATGGTATTCTTAAATTATCTCAATCTCTCGTTAGGTTTATGGAAACATGACGAGAATTTATATAACAGATAATACGAATATACATGTTTAATTAATAAGGTGAAAATAAATGTCAAAAAGAATTTTAAGAGTAAATATGAGTAATCTCGAAGCAAAATTTGAAGATTTTCCTGCAGATTTTGCTGCGTTAGGAGGTAGAGGACTTACTTCTACGATTGTTGAAAAAGAAGTGGATCCACTCTGTCACCCTTTAGGTCCAAATAATAAGCTTGTACTTGCTCCAGGGTTAGTTACAGGAACTTTAGCTCCAAGTTCAGGTCGTATTTCTGTTGGTTGTAAATCACCTTTGACAGGAGGGATTAAAGAAGCAAATGCGGGAACTCCATTTGCTCAACAATTAGCAAGAATGAGAATTGCAGCTATAATAGTTGAAGGAAAACACAAGGGATCCGATTTCTACACGCTTAAGATTACCAAAGATAAGGTAGAGTTTACTAGTGCTAATAAATGGGTTGGAAAGGGATTATATGAAACCTATAAAGGATTATTTAAAGAATATGGAGACAAGGTTGGAATATGTGGAATCGGAATTGCAGCAGAACTTTTTGGTGCTTCTTCAGGTATATGTTTTAATGATCCTGAAGGCTTGCCCAGTCGATATGCAGGTCGAGGGGGTGTAGGAGCCGTAATGGCTTCCAAAGGATTAAAATTCATTATAATTGATGATACTGGTGCCCCGGGAGTTGAAATTTTAAATGAAGAAGCTTTTAAAGAAGGTGCTGAAAAGTTAAGAAAAGCATTAACAACTCATGACGTAACGAAACCTGGTGGTGCTCTCAATTCTTATGGAACAAGTGTACTTGTGAATATCATAAATGAAGCAGGAGGATTACCACAACGAAATTTTTCGGCAGGTCAAGATGACAGGTCAGAAAAAGTTTCTGGAGAATTAAAAGCTGAAGAAATTAAAAAACGTGGTGGAAAAAGACCCCATTATTGTAATGTAGGATGTATTATTCAATGCTCTGAAGTATGGTGTAAACCAGGAGGAAAAGATCCCGTAGGTTGTCTTGAATATGAGAGCGTATGGTCTCTTGGTCCTAATTGTGGAATTTATAATTTAGATGATGTTGGAGAATTAAATAGAGCATGCAATGATTTGGGATTAGATACTATTGAAGCTGGAGGAATGATGGGAGTTGCAATGGAAGGTGGTCTAGCTGAATTCGGAGATGCTAAAAAAGCTCTAAAATTAATGGATGAGATTAGGAATAAAACACCATTGGGTCGAATTTTAGCGAATGGTACAGCTTTTACCGCTCAAGCCTTGGGAGTAACACGCGTGCCAGTTGTAAAAAGCCAGAGTTTACCGGCTTATGATCCACGTGCAATAAAAGGAATTGGTGTCACTTACGCCACCACTCCTCAAGGTGCGGACCATACTGCCGGATATGCTATAGCTACCGAAATAATGGGTGTAGGTGGAACAGCGGATCCCATGGATACAAATAAGGCCGATTTATCACGGAATCTCCAAATAGCAACTGCAGCAGTCGATGCTACGGGATATTGCCTTTTTATAGCATTTGCCGTATTAGATATTCCTGAAGGCTTGGAAGGGGTTGTTGGTACATTAAATGGTATATTGGGATCGAATCTCACAGTTGCTGATGTTCCAGGATACGGACAATCAATTATCGATGTTGAAAGGAAATTCAATAAAGCCGCTGGTTTTACTAAATTAGATGATAGGCTACCAGAATTTTTCTTGAAAGAGAAATTAGCACCTCATAACACCGTTTTCGATGTTAGCGATGAAGAATTAGATAAAGTTTGGGGAGCTTAACCATTTAAACATGACAATTTTGGTCAAAATCTTTGGAGATTTGCGTAACAAAATTAAGGACGAAAAGCCCGATGGGGCTCTTCCACTTAATTTATATATCAAAACCGAGAACATTGAATATATCAGAGACATATTACAGAAGATATCAATTGAAGAAAAAGATACAAGCCATATCTTTGTGAATGGAGTTTATGCAGGATTCAATAAAAAGGTAAAGGATGGAGATAGAATAGGAATTTTTTCTAAAAACCAAGCTCTTTTATATAAATGGTATTTTAAGAGAGAAGAAGATGAATGAAAATAATGTAATCACGGTAACAATAAAATTATTTGCAAACTTGCGCGGATTTGGTCCAGCAAAATCGATCGAAAAATTCCAAAAATATACCACCGTACAGGTTATAGTCGATAAATATCATTTGCCCTTCAAAGATATGAAATTAATTATTCTAATCAATGGAAAACCGCATATCGCTCTTGATCATGTTCTTAATGATGGAGACGTCCTTGCGATATTTCCTCCTTTAGCAGGAGGATAATTATCTCAAATTTTCTTTTTTTTTTATATTATCTCTTATAAGAATTAAACAATTGCATGTTGTAAAAGCAAGAATTTTCGTTTATTAGCTTATCTGTTAGTTTTTAAATTTCCAGAAAGTTTGGTCATTGTAAATTACTTTTTTAATCTTATTTTTCGAGGCTAGAATATCCAGTTGAATCAATATATCTTGTTCATTAAAAGTTTGAGAACAAAAGGTTTCAATGATTTGTTCTTGTTTCATTGGATGCCTTTCAATTAAATTCTTTAATTCAATTTCGAAATTAGAGCTCAAAACATTAAAATTCCCTCGTTCAGGATAATTGATATTGTTATATTTCCTAAAAACATCATCTAAAATGGGAATGACGCTCTTATCGGGAATTTGCACCCAACTTTCCGTGGGAGGTCTTATGGGAACATTAATGTCAATCCTATCCGGTTTTATTAAATCGAGTTTCTCCTTTATTTTTAATAGCTCTATTTTGGAATCATTAATCCCCTTCATGAGCATTATTTCTATCCAGAATTTTCCCCTAAATTTTTTCCTAAAATCGATATATCCTTGAATCATCCTTTCAAACTTTATGGAGGGATGAGGGCGATTGATTTTGATGAATAATTTTTCATCTCCTGCATCTAAAGTAGGTAAAACAACGTCAACAAGCATCAACGCTTGCTGAACTTCTTCATCATGCAATAAACTTCCATTAGTAATTACACAAGTGGGTTTTTCAGATATCTTTTTAACAGAAATTATTAAATCCTTAATGTCTTTATAAAGAGTAGGCTCTCCACTGCCAACAAATGTAATGTAATCAGTTTTATGTTCATTTAACTTGATAAAATAATCCATTTCACCAATAATATCATCTTTCGGAAAGAAATTTTGTCTTGAATTGGTAAAATGTGTCGTTTTTCCTAATTGACAATAAATGCATTGGTAATTACATGTTTTTGATGGAAGTATATCTATTCCTATTGATCGCCCTAGTCTTCTGCTTGGAACCGGTCCATAACAAAATTGAGGTATCATTTCATCGCTTTGAGAAATTTATTATACTAATTTTATGATTTCCTTTATAATATGTTCACACGTAATCCCTACCATCATTCCATTCTTTACAAAAGGGTAATCATATAATTCAATATCTCTATTTAAGAGAATCCCATTTTTAAAAAATAATAAGGTTGGAATTGAATGTATATCTAATATTCGAGTAATTAAGGGATTTTCATCAACATCAATTTTAATTAAATTTATCAATCCTTCATCTCTATATTTTTGGAGAATGATGGTTAACCCATTACACGAGTTACACCATTTTGAAGTAATTTCTACAATGATAATGCCTTTTCCTGAACCACTAATCCCACAGTTCGATAAGTCTTCTATATTCGTAAAAACACCAACTTTGCTCCAACCTTTTCATTTGAAGAAAAAATATCACGTTTCAAAGTATATGAATAATTATTCATATTAAAATATTAATTATTTGCAACATTATTATTTTCATTATGGTAGATGTAAAAATAGAAGTTGATGATAAGGAAATTCCACTAAACGAAATAATGAGTAAAGTCATTTCCAATATTTTAGGGGGATTTCTTGACGCATTACATGACATACCTGAAGAAAGGAAAAAGATTAATCTAGAAATCACTTATTAAATTCTTAATTATCCATTTTTTTTATATTTTCTAATAGGAATTTACTCATGATTTTAGGTTCTTATATTTTTGAATAGCTTTCCTTAGAGTCCTAATCGATAAATCTGCGCAATGTTTATGATTATCGGGTAAACCGTTTAAAGCGTGATCGATATCTTCAGCGCTCAAATTTTCAACGTATTCCAAGGTTTTTCCTTCAATCATGATAGTTGTTTGACTAGCAGTTGCAACAGAAGCACCACAACCATCAGTAATAAAATTAGCTTTAGTAATAATATCACCCTCAATTTTTAAAAAGTAGTTCATTGTATCACCACATGATCCAGTGTAAGTCTGTGAAACACTTATCTCATTTTCAAGAGGTTTCCCCCAATTTTTAGGATTATGGAATAATTCAACAATATATTCATTAAATTCTTCCTTCTCTTTCTCAATAATTTCTTTTTGGAGGTTTTCTACAAAATCATCAAAATTATCTGAGGGCATAATTAATTCAGAACCTACTTTTTAGTACGTTACAGAATAATGGTTAACGAAATTTAAACTTATTAAAAAAGTAGAATTGTTTAACAACTCCTAATATAATGAATAATTATTCACAATATTTATATTTTAACCCCGATTTTAAAATATAACAGAAATTATATAATAACTAGGTAAAAAAATTGAAAATTGCAATAAGTACAGATTCAGGTCAAGTATGTGCCCATTTTGGTCGTGCTCCAGAATTTACATTCATAACTATTGAGAATAATAAAATAATTGGAAAAGTTGTTCTTCCAAATCCAGGTCATACCGTGGGAAGCATTCCAAAATTCTTAAGCGAACATGGAGCAAATTATATTATTTCGGGAGGAATGGGAAGTAGAGCTGTAGAATTCTTCAATCAATATAACATAGAAGTCATCACGGGGGTCGAAGGTAACATTGACAACGTAACAAGAGAATTTATTAATGGAACGTTAAAAGGTTCGGAAGGTATTTGCACTCCTGGAGCAGGTAAAGGATATGGAATTGATAAAATCCATACCGAAGCTGATGATGATCAAGAACACCACAATCATTAAATACAACTTTAATGAGTACTAAAAAATCATAATCATTTACAATCTTGAAATCTTGACTGTTAATGGTAAGGATGGTATCAGCTTGAAATTTTATGAGAATTTATTGTTCATTAATATCATTCTTTTGTTCATAAGCCTTACGCTATTCATCTTTAAACTCGTGTTTGGTTTGATTACCAATAGCATAGCACTCCAAGCTGACGCTTTTGACAGCATGACTGATATCGTTATATCTCTATCCGGTATAATCGGTTTTATTTTTACGAATAAAAAACCAAATGAAAAATTTCCATATGGATTTTACAAAGTAGAGAACATTATTAGTCTTATTATCTCTCTTTTTATTTTTTTAACAGCTTATAACATAATAGTTCGAGGATTTGGAGATATTATTAATTATGTCAATGGAATTTCAAGAGTAACTTTCTTTTTGAATGATGTCTTCTTTTTCTTAATTATCTCATTGACTTTATCGACAGTAATAACAATCTACTTGAAATATGTGTCTAAGAGAACTAATTCACCAATTCTCAAATCGGAAGCAAATGAAAAAATGTCAGATATATTCATTTCTTTATCCGTTTTAATAGGATTTATTGGAATTTTATTTAATTTCAATCTCTTGGATTCAATTTTTGGATTGATCATTGTCATTTTCATTATTAAGGGAGGATACGATATTTTTATAGGCTCGATAAGAACGTTACTCGATGCGGTTATTGATTTTGAAAATCGGTCAGAACTCTTTAAAATGATTGAAAACGCTCCAAAAGTTAAAAAAGTTAAAAAATTAGATATCAGAGCTTATGGGAGGTTTATTTTTTTAGAATTAGAACTCATTCTAAATAAGAATTTTCCCTTATCTCAAATCACTTCTCTAAAAAACAAGTTAAGGAGGGACATAACAAAGAGATTCCCCATGATTCTCAAAATTATAATCATCATTGATAATGCGGAAAAAAATGAAATGAAAATTGCTGTGCCTTTAAAAGATTCGCAAGGTTTGAATTCAAAAATCTCTGATCACTTTGGAGAAAGTCCTTTTTTTGGATTTTTGGAATTTCAAGAGAGTAATTTTTTAAAATTGGAGATTGTGAAAAATGATTTTATCGATCAAGAAAAAAGAAAAGGAATTCTAATCTCAGATTGGCTCAGCTCTCAAAAAGTGGATAAAGTATATGTTAAAAATGAATTAAAAATGGGACCATCTTTAATTTTTGAAAATAATTTTGTAGAGATTCAAATCATAGACGTTGAAACATTAAACAATGTTTTAATTATAGAAAAAGAGAAATCGGTTTAAATCCTTGAAAGATTTATTATTAATACCAAAAAAAAGATATTATTTAAATTATCTATAAAGGTCAGTGGATATTTCTTTAATGTGTTCTTTATAAGATTTTTTAGCTTTATCAGCACTTAGTTTAATCTTATTGATTGCTGCTTCGAATTCTTCTTGAGATATGCAAACGTTTTTGTAAGATGCGGGATCTAGCGTGTTGATATTTTCATCTCTAACGGCTCTTCGAATAGCTAACAACGTGGCTTCTTCGCATATCGCTTTAATATCTGCACCTGTATAGCCTTCTAATAGTTCTGCTAATTTTTCAATATCTATATTGTGATTAACAGGTCGATTCGATAGATGGATCTTGAATATTTCAACCCTTGATTTCTTATTAGGTAATGGAACCTCTATGTGCCTTCCAAAACGACCTGAGCGAAGTAAAGCAGGATCCAATAAATCAGGTCGATTCGTGGCAGCAATAAGCACTACATTCTTCAATTCTTCTAATCCGTCCATCTCTGTTAACAATTGAGCCACTACTTGTTCAACAACATGAGAACTTGATCCTTCCGATCTTTTTACTGCGATAGCATCAATCTCATCAAAAAAAATAATACATGGTGCTGCAGCTCGTGCCTTTCTAAATGTTTCTCTTACTGCTTTTGCACTTTCCCCTACCCATTTTGATAAAAATTCTGGACCCTTAATTGAAATGAAATTTATTTCTGTTTCATGAGCAAGTGCTTTAACCATTAATGTTTTTCCTGTTCCTGGAACTCCAAATAACAATATTCCATTTGGTGGCTTGGAATTCATGAATTCATAAAATCCTTGATAAATAAATGGCCATTCAATTGTTTCTCTTAGTTGTTGTTTGGCATCTTCTAAACCCCCAATATCATCCCATAATTCGTTTGGTTGAGTAATCATTACTTCTCTTAATGCTGAAGGTTCAATTGAGATCAAAGCTTCAAGGAAATGACTCATTTTGATGTTAAGACGGTTTAAAATTGTCTCAGGGATAGGTTTATCTAAATCAATTTCGGGAATTATTTCTCTTATTGCTAATAACGCAGCTTCTTTACACAAAGATTTAATATCCGCACCTACAAATCCGTGAGTTTTTTCAGCGATTATTTTTAAATCAACATCACTTTTTAGAGGCATTCCACGAGTATGTATCTGCAAAATTTCATAACGTCCATTTGTATCAGGAACTTTAATTTCGATTTCTCTATCGAACCGGCCAGGTCTTCTTAGAGCAATGTCAATATTATTGAGTTTATTTGTCGCAGCTATGATGATAATTTCACCTCTATTATTTAACCCATCCATAAGAGAGAGTAATTGAGCGACAACTCGAGATTCCACTTGATTTTTTCCTTCTTCCCTTTTTGGGGCAATTGAATCGAGTTCATCAAGAAAAATTATAGAAGGGGCATTTATTATCCCTTCCTCAAAAATTCTTCTTAAATTTTCCTCACTCTGTCCAAAAAACTTGCTCATAATTTCAGGTCCGCTAATACTGATGAAATGAGCATCTGTCTCATAAGCGACTGCTTTTGCTAATAAAGTCTTCCCTGTACCCGGAGGGCCATGTAGTAAAACTCCTTTAGGAGCTTCTATCCCAATTCGATCAAATATTTCAGGATGGCGAAGAGGTAATTCTATTATTTCTCGAATTTTTTGAATTGAAAATGCTAGACCTCCAATATCTTCATAAGTAATATCCTCATAACCAATTTTTTGTAATTTCTCTTCTAATTGAACTCTTCCACTTGATCTGATATTTGAATTTCTTAATTCAGCATAAGCTACATTAGGTTTTTCACTAAACAATATTTTTGTGTTTAAATTTATTTTCACAGCTTCTAAATTTGGTTTAAAATCTACTACAATCAAATCAATTCTACGTGCCATAGCATAAAAACTTAAAATATCACCTTTAGTGACTACTCTTTTTTCCAATTTTCGTGCTAAAGCTTGGGGATCTCTTGGTATTAAAGAAAGTCCGCTAAAAGTTATACTTTCAGCTTCTTCCACGTCTATTTTCTTAATTTCGACAAGATCATCAATCGAAGCTCCCAAATTCTTACGTAATGATGGATCTAATCGAATAATATTCGTTTCTTTATCCTCTTTCTTTCCAGTATGTAATAGCGCTACAGTATTCTTATTAGTAAAAGGATGCACGATTTCAATAACATCGCCTACCTTCAAGTTCAATTCATTGGAAACATCTGGATCGATTCGAATTATACCTTTTCCTGCATCCTCTTTAAAGGCATCTTTTATTCGTACTTTTCTAGGATTATCTTGATAAATTTTAATCCCTACCATTCTCATCCCTCAATTTTATAATAATTTGTGATAAAAATAAAAAAAATGGTAAATATACTCACATTAATAATGTTTTAGCCATGTTAAAGGCATAATTATAGTCATAAATTTTTAAACCCTTGGTTACCACAGCTTCCTTAAGAATTTCCCCTTCTACATTAGCTTTGAGGCGTCCTAACGCTAAAGCTCCAATTCCAAATATTGCCGGATAAATCTCATCATTATCGTGCTTAGGCTTTATTCCTTCAATACCATAGGGGGGAACTAAATTGATATCAACGACAATTTTCTTTTTACCATTTGAGATTCTTTCCATTAAGTTTCTAGGTAATATTTCAACTCCTGCTGCTGCTAATGACCAGATTACATCGGCGTCTTTGGCTATTTGATATCTATCTTCTGGATCTGGAGCAAAAATTCCCTTAATTTGAGTAGCTTCCTTTCCTGCTTCTTCATTCAATCCCGTTACCAAATTCATCAAAATCTCTTCATTTGACTTATCCCAAGTCTCGACTACGAAAACTTGGCTCTCAAGTTTAGCACCCAATATTGCCGCTATTCTCGCTACAGGTCCCGCTCCAAATATGACTATTTTTTTACCTTTAATTGATTCAATTCCATGTATTTCTCGAAGATCATGAATAGTTTTAGCTACTACTGCCGACGCAGTTGTATGAGAACCCCTAGGATCAATAATAACAGGACATTCGAAAGGAGGAACTAGTGATTTTACTACTTCTTTTGCTATTTTTTCGCCCTCCATTACATTTGATCCCCCTATAAAAAAAGTCGTTGGCGCTTTTGGTTTGCGGGAAAAAATGGCATCTTGAACAAGTTTAGGCACTTGATCAACTGTCATTTTACTTATAGGCACTACAATATCAAAACCAGCATCATATGCCATATTAATGTCGAAGGGCGAAGCGATATCATCCGTATCAAAAAAGAAACATATTTTATCCGATAAATCAGCTTTTTTAATTTTAATTGGTGTTAATTCTAATATCGTTTTTTTACCTAAAATACTCCCTATTTTACGTTCTATCTCTTTTTCTTCTGTAATTTTACTCAACTCCTTTATTATTTTAAATTTCGTAAATTTTGTACCATATTTTAAAAAAATATTTATTTTGAAATTTCGATATCGTCTTCCATGACTTCTTCGATTTCTTCAGTTTTAATAGATCTTTTTATTTTAATTTGTTCAGTTTCAATTCCTAAGTCTGAAGCAAGTTTCTCCAATCCATTAAAGTGCCTTAAATCACAAAGAAAGAGCCCTTTCAGTTTTTTACCATCAATTGTCTTAGCAAGATTGGTAATATTCATCATCATCCATGCTTCCCTTACCTTATATCTTATTTCATTCTCTTCTGAATCGTAATCATTTTGTAAGTACTCTTTCCACATAATTAAACGTTGAAAAAGTTCATCTTTTTCAGGGATCCCCCCATTTTTTTGAATAATTTCTTCAATTTTTGTCTTCAGAGATTTAAGCATGGTCCTATGCTCATCCAAGGATGTTGACAAGTAAAATTCGGCATTTTCAGAGATATCGGCATGTCTGAAAGGAATATTTTTCTGTTCAAAGAGACGTTTTAGGGGATCTTCATCAGGATTGGAAGGACCGTTCCAGAAATTTGGTTTTTCTTCTAAAGCAATATCTGGTTTATATTTTTCTATCAAGGATTCAATTAATTCTAAATATTCCTTGCTAATCAGATGCAAGTTCCAAATCAAATCTTCCTTCTTCTCTGCAGGCACCTCAAACCACCAATCAATTGGAAATTCAGATTCGATCATTATAAGTTTAAGGTGTTTTTCTTTTAAAGGTTTTAATTCTAATACTTCTGGCATTTTTTTTATCCCTCTTTATTATTTTTAAAAAATCACATTTTGAATTAGATGTTTTTTATTATAAGAAATTACTTTTGCATTTAATTCTCGCAAAAGTTGTACCACTTGTGGACAAATATCTTCACAAATATCTTCTTGTACAAAATGAACAAATGAAATGGTATTTCCATCAAATTTCCTAGTCAAATCTAACATTTTTTTCACGATCCATTGTGGTCTTAATTTTAAACTTAAGAAGATCTCTAGATCTTGAATTTCGTCGCGAAGCATATCTATCCAATTTTTTAAACTCTGTCCTTTATATGACTCCTTATTTTCCATATTCTCAAATTCTTCAAATAATTCATTTAAAAACTCTTGTTTTGATGAAATTTCTTGATATAAATATCCCATTGCATATTCTGGGATATCTAATTGATAATATGGTATTTCCAATTTGTCTAATGTTTTAGCAAAAGGAGTTTTACTAAATTCTTCCATATCAACCTGAAAATCAACAGTTACAAAGTTGATATCTTTCTTTTTTAGAAATTCTTCAAGTTTGGATTTATCCTCAGTTTGAAAATATTCTGAATCTTCTTTGGAGGACATGTATGAGATTACTTTCTTATTTTTTTTTATTGGTTTTAATTCTAATACTTCCACTTTAAGCTACACCTCTTTATTGTTTATTTGAAAAGTAATTTTTATTCTAAATATAAAATCAATTGACTCTAATTTAAAAGATTTGACAAGAAGAATTTTATTCAATTTGATAATTTTACTTGTCAATTGTTAAATCTTAATTAATTGTGTAATCATGAGAATTCGTTAATGTGATGTAGAAATCTAATAAAATGATGATCAGTTTCTTACATAAGTTTTTAAATTTAGATAATAATAAATATCATGATGGAAAAAAAATTTGTCAAAAAATTGAAATCACAATTAAAATTATCTATGGAGCAAAAAAACAATGGACGTATATTCCATTTTATCCCATCCGTTTAGACGAAAAATTTTATATCTCTTGGAAAGAGAAGGATATATTCAATACTCAGAGATTATGGACAAGCTTGGGTTGGATTTAACCGGACAATTGAATTTTCATTTAAAAAAACTTGGATCATTGATTGGTAAAGAGAGAAAATCCTATTATTTAACAGAGGATGGTAAAAGAATCCTTAGCATGTTAAATTTAAATGATCGCATCTTAGCAGGAGAAGAAATAGAACATTTAATCTCGAAGGGTAGTGATATAAATAGAATCGGTGTTATTGTGTGTAATTGTAATGAAGAAATTTCAAATATTATAAATGTAAATAGTCTTACTCACGATTTATCTCATCTTAAAAATGTAGTTTCAGTAAGAATTTTTGAGAATTTATGTCAAGAAATAAATTTAGAAAAGGTTGCTAATTGGGTTAAAGAAAATTTCTTAAATAAGATTGTAATTGCTGCTTGTTCTCCAAAGAGTCATAAGCACATATTTGAACTTATGTTTGAAGATATCGTTGAATATGTAAATATTGAATTTGCTAATATTAGGGAACAATGTTGTTGGGCGCATCAACAGCATGATCATGAAACCCAAATGAATCCTCTAAATCTCGCTTTTAAAGCATTTTTACTAATAGAAGCAGCAGTAGTAAGAGTAAACCTTCAAGGAGCCGTTAAAATTAAGCGGATAGAAGTGGAAAAATCCTGTGCTATATTTGGAGGGGGCATAGCAGGAATGAATTTAGCATTAAATTTAGCTCGTGCTGGAATTAAAGTTTATTTAATTGAAAAATCTCCTACTCTTGGAGGTAAAGTTGCTCGTTGGCATCGAATATCTAATATGGGAGACTGTTCAATTTGTTTGATATCTGAGTTGATAGGAGAAATTGTTAAGAGAGATGATATTGAAGTTCATACTAATGTTGAAATCAATAAAATATCAGGAGAAGTCGGAAATTTCATAATAGAACTTATTAAAAAACCAAGATACGTGGATGAAAAACGATGTACTGGATGTTCGCAATGCACTGAAATATGTGGAAATGAAACTCTTAATGAATATGAATTTGGATTAACAAAAAGAAAGGTAATTCATTTTCCATTCTCTAATTGTTATCCTTACGTGCCATTAATTACTGATCAGGATATTGAAAAGTGTAGAGAATGTAGGATATGTGAAAGAGCATGCTTGAATAAAGTTATAAATTTAGATCAGAAACCAGAAAATTTCCAGATTAAGGTTGGAGCTAAAGTGATGGCAACAGGAGCAGATTTATTTTTCAATTTGGATGAATATGGTTATGATCCTTCAAAGAACATTATAACTTCAGCCGAATTTGAACGAATGTTATCTTCAGATGGCTTAACTGGAGGGAAATTAGTTCGTCTATCAGATAATCAGCCAATCAACTCACTTTCGATAATTCAAGAAATTGGTCCATCTGATTATGTTTGTGAATTTACTGATGACGTAGCTCTCAAATATCTTGAAGAAATTAGTATTAGAAATCCAGAATGTGAAGTGAATATTTTTTATGATTTATCTAAACTAAAAGATAATCAAGAACTTTTACTCCGTTTCATACATCCTAATTTTCTATATGCAAATAATGTCAGTGTAGAAATTGGAAACAGAATTAATTATGTTATAGCCGATTACATTGAGTTTCCAAGTGATTTAATTGTTTTAAACCAAAAGATTATCCCAAATAAAGATCTAGTTAATCTTCGAAATACATTAGATTTTACGCTTGACGATAATGGTTTTATGAGCAAGGAAACGCTCGCATCAGGCGTTTATGGAGTAGGATCCATTTTAGGACCTATGAATTATCAATCTACCATTTCTTCAGCAAACACAGTGGCTTTAAAGATAATATCGCTCCTATCAAATGATTATTTAATTGCGGCTTTTACTGGCATTAATTTAAATGAGGAAAAATGTGGTTTATGTGGTCTATGTATAAAATCGTGTCCGTTTAATGCGATAGGTATCGATTCTAATAAAGTTAAAATTGATCGATTTAAATGCAAGGGTTGTGGCTCTTGTGTGAGTTCTTGTCCAACAGGAGCTTTAGAAATGAATATTGATACAACAGAGAAAATTTTGAGAACAATTGACGTATTTTCAAAATTCAAAATTGGCCCCAAAATTCTCATATTTGCATGTGAATCATGTGGTTATGCTGCTGCGGATATTGCTGGGTTTAAGAAATTAAGCTATCCTCCAAATGTCTTTATAATAAAAGTACCCTGTGCAGGAAGGGTTGATACTGAATTTATCCTTTATTCACTCAAATGTGGATTTGATGGTATAATGGTTGTAGGGTGTAGAGAAAATGCCTGCAATTATATTGATGGTATAACACAAGCAGAGAATAGAATTGAGCTTTTAAAGAAAAATTTCGAGCCAGAAATTCGTAAACGCATAAAAATATTAAAATTGAATTCAATTGAAGGGAAAAAGTTTTCTGATAGTGTGAACGAGTTCCATAAATTCTTATCGATAGAGGTTGATAATCATTAAATTTAAAATTTTAATCATTTCGATGACATCGTGCAGTGGTTGTATATCTACTTTATTTTCTTTAGATATTTTTCCTCAATTCCTTGAAAAAACAAAAATTGCTTATTTTCCCTATATTACCGATGAGGAAAAGTTAGAGAGTTATGATATGGCTTTGATTGAAGGATGTATAATTCAAGAAAGTCAGATTCAACTCATTCAAGAGATTCGGAGGGTTGCAAAGAAAATTTATTTATTAGGTTCTTGTGCTGCTTTTGGAGGTATGATAAACCTTTCGGAAAAGAAGAGAGGAGATCCTATCTCAAATTATATTGAAGTTGATGGTATAATTCCTGGGTGTCCTCCTCCTTCGAACTTATTCGGAAATTGTTTGATGGATCTTTTAGAAAATAAAATGATTAAATTATCAAATAGAAATCAATGTTACTCCTGTCCACTTAGAGAAAGTCTAGACTATGAATTTAAAACTAAGATTACAAAGCTAATCCCAAGTAATAGAGATATTAACTCTGCTCAAAATCCCAAATGTTTCTTATCTCAAGGTGTATTATGCCTTGGACCAGTGACAAGAGAGGGATGTGAAAACAAGTGCATTATCAAAGGAATGCCATGTGAAAGTTGCTTAGGTCCTCCTTCAAAAAGTTCGTGCGCTAATATCTATAACTTTCTAAGCCTACTTGACATATCAATTGAGTTAAAAACATATGAAGGAATCTTTTTTAGATATTCAAAACCAATAATTAAAAGGTGATTAAATTACAAAAAATTGTTGAGCCGTGCAAGAGAATAGAAGGAAATGCAAATATTAAAATACTGCTAAGGGGAGAAAACATTGATCATGTTGAATTCGTGATCCCTGAAGTTAGAGGGTTTGAAAATATCCTCATGAATAAAAAAACTCAAGATATTCCTAGAATTGTATCGCGAATATGTGGACTATGTCATGCTTCTCAAGCAATAGTTAGCAACAAAGCTATCGAAGACATTTATGGGATTAATCCACCAACTCAATCAATAATTTTAAGGAGAATTTTATTAATTGGAGAATTAATTAAATCTCATGTAATGCATTTCTTTTTTCAATCTTTCCCAGACCTTTTGAAATTAATTAATCTTCAAGAAATATCTAATCCCTATGATTTAATGCAATTTGATCCTCATTTGACTTCAAATGTATTTGATTTAATTAAATTAGGTTCAGAAATAGATAAAATCTTTGGTGGTCGATATGTACATTTAATCAGTTGCATCTCTGGTGGTGTTATATATCATCCTTCACAAATTAACATCAATTTAGTGAGAAAATTACTACAAAAAGGATCTAATAATGCAAAATACTTAATTGAAACCTTTATAAAACTATTTTCAAGCAAAACTCCGCCTAGTTCATTCGATCTTCCTAAGTTAAATTATTTAGGACTTTCAAACCAAGGTGCTTATGATAGATATTCCGGAGATATTGTTGTGAAAAATTATAAAAATCAATTAAATTTTCATGAAAAAGATTACCAATCCTATTTTGATAAAGATATTGAAGTGTTTGGAGTCAGTTTTCATCAAATCGATGATATGGGAGTTATTACAGGTCCAATCGCGAGAGATAATATAAATAAAATTTCAACTAAAGAAAGAATTACCCCATATTTTGACAAGATTAATGAAAATTGGAAAAACTCAATTCTTTATCAAAATTTTTTGGAATTAATCGAAGTTGATCATGAAATCCATGAATGTCTCAAATTATTAAATGAAAATTCGTTATACGAACGGAGTGATTTACCTGATTTAGGTGAAATTCAAAAATTAGAAGGAATAGGAATGCTTGAGGCCCCACGTGGTTTTTTATTGCATCATTATAAAATAAATCAAGATGAGACCGTAATTCAAGCAAAATTATTTATTGCTACTGAAATCAACATTCCTCTCTTAAATTTCATGACATCAAAATATGCCCATTATTTGCATAAAAATGAGGAAATCGATAAGGTTAGAAAAGAAATAATCCAAATGATAAGAGCGTTTGATCCATGCATATCATGCGCATCACACTAATATAGGATTTACATCATGCTAAAGGAGGAGATGAACATCAACGTATTTGAAGATCATAAAAAAATATTCATCAATATGAAAAATAAAATCCAAGAAGGAGATTTTTCTTTAGGAAATCTCTGTGAGATTTTTATACTTACTGTTGATGAAGCTCTTGGTCGCCTCATTCTTTTAATTTATCCTGATGATTCAATTAAGGACGATCTTGAAAAAATCCGAATAATTAATATTCATCCTATATGGCATATCGAGGTTAGTGAGCTTAATGGCTTTGATCCCCTCGTGATTGAATGTGGTAAGAGAATTTGCTATGGTTATAAATTTGTATTTCGAAAAGTTATAAGAAAAAAAATTGAAGAAATCATCATCATTCTATCATTACCTTTAGAATTAGAGATTTTAGGTTTTAATCTTTTAAAAATGATAGTTGATTGGATCATTGGCTCTTATAGTGATAGAATATATAAAATTATTGAATCAGAAATTACTAAATTTAAAGCTGTGAAAACCCAAAATATGATAGAAATAATTAGACAGGGAGTTGACTTGAAAGAAACGCTCCTAAATGAGTTAAAAAAAACCTGCACGGAATATTTTTCTTACATTATTAAAATACTAGATGATACAAAAATTAATTCACAGAAAGCTTTATCTCTCTTAATGTTAAAAGGTATAAACCTAACAAATTCCACATTAAAAAGAAATGATACTGATATTGGACATTTTAGAATTAGCCCTTCTGAACAAGAAATTGAAGAATTTTTCTCAATTCATTCTATTAACGTTATTCAGAACCATAATGAATTTGAAGTCTCAATTCAAAATATATCCAATGATGAATTGAACGATGTAAACGTGAGGATTATTTATATCTTGAATTTTGTTGAACACGATATTATTAATGTAGATCTTGATTACTGGTTTTCTGAAGAAAGAATAATCTTCACTGTTCCAATTAAGTCTTTAAATAATGATTTTTTTATCTTTATTTCAGATAATAATATGAAAAGAACTTTATTCTCGAGAAAAGTCTCTCTTTTATGAGCAACAGAAAAATTATTCCTACTATATTTTTGATGGGAAAAAATCTTATTTTCTTGTTTTCAACCAATCTTCCTTTAATATTGAATAAACGTAAGTATCTTCATATTTTCCATTAATATATGCGTCCTTTTTTAAAACTGCCTCACGAGTTAATCCATTTTTTTCAGCACATTTCCAAGACGCGATATTTGGAGTAAAAATGTAACCATATAGCTTATGAAAATTCAATTCTTTAAATCCGTAATCAATCAATAAGGAAGTGGCTTCGGTTGCATACGCTTGTCCCCAATACTCTGGTTCTCCAATTTGCAATCCCATTACACAGATGCGATCAAACCACCTTATATTATGATATCCACAATTCCCAATAGCCTTATTATCAGTATTATGCCAGATCTCCATAATTATTTCATTTTTAACGCCTCCATCTATCGATTCAAAAAATTGCTTGAACCTTTCGATTGTTTTAGGTTCAGCATTTCGAGCATAAACACGCACACGGATATCATTTTCCCAGGCTGCGTATTGCTCTACGTGATCACTATTTAAAGGAGCTAATGAAATTGTTTCACCTCGTATGAACACCATTGGTTTATCTTCAGTCATTTTTGTTTTTCTCCTAATTTAGTCTAATTTTAAACATTAAATTCTAAATATTAATTTTTAACCAATCTTTTTTCAACATTCGATATTTTCGAGCATCAATATATTGCCCATTTATAAAAATCGTTTTCTTTTGAATACCTTCAAGGATAAATCCATCCTTTTCTGCCACACTCCATGAACCGATATTAGGTTCAAAAATACCAGCATAGATTTTATGAAAATTGAGTTCTTTGAAACCATAATTAATCAATAAACGGGATGCTTCAGTCCCCAAATTCTTATTCCAATATTGAGGTAGACCTATACTCATGAAAATATTTGCGTTCCTGCTAATCCAATTAATACGACCAAAACCACAAGTACCAATGGGTACTTTATCTCTTTTATGCCAGATTTCAAATGTAATATAATCTGATAAACCTCTTCTTTCACTAGGCTCAAACCACTTTGTTATATCCTCTACAGTGTGAGGTCTGTTATTGCGTGCGTAAATTCTAGCTTTAGAATCATTTACCCATTTAGCATACAATTTTATGTGATCCAAATTCGGTGGACATAAATCTATGTTCTCCCCTTCAATAAAAGGATAAGCGACGTGTTCTTTTTCTTTTATTTCTTCACTATTCAATTCTTCTTTCACTTCCCTAATTGTAATAATTCTTTTCTCTTTTCTATCCATTCATCATAAAAGATGCAATATTCATATTCGTCTACATATTTTCCATCTACCCATGCTTGTTCTTGATAAACCAAAGCGCGTTGCATGCCTAATTTTTCAGCTACTTTCCAAGAGCCTACATTGACTTCATACATTCCACACCCAATTTTAAACATGTTCAATTCGTTAAAACCATATTCAATAATTAATGCTGCTGCTTCTGTTCCTAAATCTTTATTTCGGTACTCTTGTTCTCCAATCACCATGCCTATATTTGCACTTCTATCTGACCAATTAATATGATTAAATCCAACATATCCAATGATTTTTTTGTCATTTTTATGCCAGATTTCGAATTGCATTTCACTAGGGGTTCCTATTTTCAATTCTTCAATCCATTTTTTATATTCCTCCGTTGAAATTGGGAACATATTTCGAGCATAGTGTCTGGTTTCTTGATCGTTATCCCATTTAACATATAAATTTAGATGATCAAGATTATTCCCAGGTAAAAGATCGACATTTTTTCCATTAATAAACGTTCTAATATCTTCAGGTTCCATTATGTTCATATCTCCTCATCTATTTTTAAATTGAGCCAATCTTTTTTGAACACTGCAAATTTATGATTATCCACATAAACTCCATCTTTATAAATTTCTTCTCTTAAAACTACTTCTTGAACCAAACCTATTTTAATAGCAGTCTTTAAAGCACGTTCGTCAGGAGAATAAATATTGGTGCAAACCTTGTGAAGGTTTAGTTCTTCAAATGCATAAGTAATCATCAATTTACTCGCTTCAACCCCAATTCCTTTTCCCCAATATTCAGGTTCTCCAATTACTGTCAAAAGGTTAGCATTTCGATCTAACCATTGAATATCAGTCAAACCAACCATTCCAATCGTTTTCTCATCATTTTTGAGATAAATGAGAAAATGAACATCAGTTTTCATCTCATCTTTTTTCGGTTCGAACAATTTTTTTATTTCTTCGATGGTTGTTGGGAGAGGATACCTAGTGTAGGTACGAACATCGGGATCATTCATCCAACGGACAACGAGTTTGATATCTTCTTGAACTATAGGAGTTAAGTTAATCCGATCTCCTTTTATAAACTCCATTATTGGTATATCTTCTTTAACTTCCATTTTATTCACGACTTCAAGAACTTTTCTTATTTTTTTGTAGCTTCTTTATATTTAATTATCCAATCATCTTGAAAAATACAATAACAATAATCATTTATATATTCACCATCAATAAATGCATTGTTTTTAAGAGTGGCTTCCCTTTCCATACCCAATCGTTCACAAACTTTCCATGAACCTATATTTGGGCTATAAATCATTGTTCTTATCTTGTACATGTTTAGTTCACCAAAACCATAATTGAGCAATAACTTTCCAGCTTCAGTTGCTATTCCTTTTCCCCAATATTGCATCTCTCCTATGGTAACTGATATGTTGGCTCTTCTATATGCATAGCGGATGTTGTTAATTTCCGCTAATCCTATTGCTTTATAATCTTCCCTATGAAAAATTTCAAAATGGACATTATCCTCAATGCTCCATCCCTTGGGTTCGAATAATTTTTTAAACAATTCTACTGTAGTAGGAAACTCATTTCGTGCATATTTCCTAATCTCAGGATCATTCTGCCATTTTACATATAATTTGATATGATCTGAATCCAATGGTACCAGATCTATTTTATCTCCTTTTATAAACGCTTTATCATTGACTTTACTCATAATTTTTCTCCCCGACTATTGTTTTCTGCTTTCTTCTTAAACCAATCGCTTTTTAAATATCCATAACGTTTTTCATCCCGGTATACACCATCAACATATTTCTGCTCTCTCAGAATGCCTTCAAGTTTAAAACCGACTTTTTCCGCAACAGTCCAAGAGCCTACATTTTCTACTACAACTGTTCCACTTACTTTATTTAAATTTAGTTCTTCGAAAGCATATTTTAATAGAAGTTCCGTTGCTTCTGTAGCAATATTTTTATTCCAATATTCCATCTCGCCAATATTTGCATAGGCGTTTGCCCATCCATTAATCCAGTTAATTCTGCTTAGTCCAATTTCACCAATTGGTTTTTTATCTTTTATATGATAGATAATGAAACCTGCCCACTCGCTTAAACCTCCTGTTACTCGAGATTCAAACCTTTTTTTCATTTGATCTATTGAGCTTGGGAGGGGTCCACGTAAAAATGTCCTGTTTTTTGGACTGTTTACCCACTTACATCGTAATTCGATCCATTCTGATCTATTTACGACTAGATTAATATTTTCTCCTTTAATAAAAGGCAATGGTTCACTTTTTTGCTTATCTGTTGACATGATTGTACCATTAATTTCTATTTTTTCTCAATCAACTATAATAATTTAATTGAAAAACAAGATTAAAAATTTTCCAATGATATAAAAAAATACATTATGACGCATTTTCATCACAGATATTCACTTTTTGCTCTTGTGAATATAGTAAATAATTTGATAGCAATTCCAACGAATATAAATACGTAGAAAATGTTCAGAGATCCAATGAGACCAACTAAAAGATTAAGTAAAGCCATAATTTCAATAAAATTTAAACGCCCCCATTCTGTCATGTATGCAAAATATACTCCCCGAATCGTGTGAATTCCTAAAATAAATTGATAAACGTAGTATTTATAAAAATTCGATTTATAACTTTTAGGGACGATTTCTTTGGACATTTGATTTCTTTTTGAAAAATGATTATACTATCTTATATTGTCAGTTTTTCATTATATTAATAGAAGTCTCTTTGAAGTATCTCTGAATTATCTTCAAATGATTGGAACAAGTTAAATATACAAAAAAAAGCAAAAAAAAATAAAAAAAAATTAAACATAAGGGGTATTTCTACATTAATTTCATTGCCATTGCCATGTCGCCAACTGTGAGTTTCTTTCGACCAGCGTGACGGGTCATTTCTAAAGCCTTATTTGTTGCGCCTTTAGCAATGTTTTCTAAATAATCTATGAGCGCATCAACGGCTTCACGTGCAACCATATCCGCACCGTTGTCTTTCATTAATTTTCTTACAGGGGACCAAGCAAATACTTTTTTAGCCATTTTTATTCCTCCATTTTATAATTTTATATTATTTTTAGAATTATATTTGACAATATAAGTCTTTAAATTATAATATGCCTTTCAAATATATAAATCTTTCTGTAGGTTGCTGAAACTATATGATAGAGTTAATAATTTTTCCAAGATCATCGTTTCGACAAAAAATCGATGTTGTAGAAGAAAAGCGATAGATATATTTCTGAGCCTTTAGAACTAAGATCTAATTTTATTTAAAAAAATGTGTTCGATAAAGGTGTGAAATTAAAAAGTTAGAATTAAATAATTAAAATAGTTTTTTGAAATGGTAAAGTCCGATAAATAAGCTTATTACCACGGAAATAAATAAGAATGAAGTTAACTTTTCTTAGTTTTTAACAAATAATTGGACTTGTAAATTTATATGTTGAAGAATATAATCCAAAATCAAAACTTATATCAACTTGATGATTATCATTAATTAAGATATATATACTCATCTAATAATTCTAGTGGTGAAATTGTCAAAATTACCAGAAATCGCTGAAAAAATAGAGGATTTGAAAAAGGAGCTATTAATTGAAGAATTAGAAGAAATAAATTTTAGCAGAAGGCAAAAATTGATTTTTGAAACCTGTGGTTGGGCAATACTTGCTGGATGTGTTTATTATTGGATCTTCTTTTTCTTTTTTTTACACTATTATGAACCATTATTATATACTACCTACTTCACCTCAATTCTAATTGGTGTTACTTTTATTTATCGATTTGAATCGCTCTTATTTAACTCGATAACCTGCATAACCTTTTATGGATTCATCAACGTAACAATTGGATTACTTTTTACTACAACAGACATCCTTGGTTTTATAACCGCTCCGCTTTTACATGCTCTTATCGCGGCAGTTCAATTATTTATCATTTTTAACAAGAAAATTCCGATCCATGAAGGCTATTTGTTATGGGGTTTATTATTTTATTTTATCTTCACGAGTAGTTATGACAGCTTTCAACGATGGAATATTATAACTGGATTGGCAACACTGGTTTCAGATGTTTTTACAAAAGCTTATGCTTTCTATGCATTATGGCTTTCTGGTTTATTCATCCATTTCTACAAAAAAAGACAGGGTTTATTGCGTGGATTAAATAAAACGCCTGTTTTTTCGCATAATATTCAAGAATAAAATTTTTTTTAATTACCCTTATAACTTTCTAAACCATAATATTAATGATTAATATCATTATTTAATATGAAATGAATTAAAATCTTATAGTGATGGTATATAGGTTTAGATAAAGAGAATTTAATGGATATGTTAGCCCTTTCCAAAATTGAATATCGAGCGCTTAATAAAATTGCCATGTATAATCCCAATCTTATTGCAAATCTTTCAAAAGAGGCATATGATCTATACGTGATTAGAAAGGAGATCAGTGAATATATTTTTTCTCTTATAACAATCCAAGGTATGACTATGGATAAGTTTAAGAATAAAATGCATGAAGAAATTAAAAAAGTTAAGAATATGCAAAAGATGGCTGAATCTGAAGAAGAAAAAGCATTTTTAGAATTAAAAATTAAAGAATTAGGAGATTATCTTTAATTTGAAGCCTTGCTTTAATAAGAATGATTTCTCCAAATTAGAATGTGAGTAGTAATGAAAAAAACAATAGCAGTTTCAAAAGGAGATGGAATAGGGCCCGAAGTCGTTAATGAAGCGATTAAGGTCATGAAGATTATTGCTGATTATTCTGAATTCGAATTTGAATTCCAAGAAGCTCCTGTAGGGGGAAGCATTTGGAAAAAATATGGTACTAATCTCCCCGAAAAATCATTTAATACAATAAAAAGTTCTGATGCCTTATTATTTGGAGCTGCGGGACTGCCTGATTTGCCCCCAGGAGTTGCGGAATCCTGCATATTAAAAATTAGACAAGAATTGGATCTTTATATTAACCTAAGACCTGTAAAGTTATTTAATAATTTGCGGGATCGTTGTCCTCTTAAAGAAGAATTTATTGGTGGAGGTATTGATATCGCCTTTATTAGAGAAAACACGGAAGGACTATATTCTAATAAAGGAGCTGTATTGAACAATGATGTTGCTGAAAATTTGATGCAGTATACACGGAAAGGATGCGAAAGGATAATAGAATATGCATTTGAATATGCAAAACGCTTCAAGCATGCGAAGATTACTTCTGTCGATAAAGCGAATCTTTTAAGTCCCAGTAAATTATGGCGTCAGATTTTTCACGAGGTTGGAGATAAATATCCAGATCTTTTAAAAGAAGACATGTATGTAGATGCCTTTTGTCAATGGTTAATCAGAGCGCCTTTTAGATTTCAAACGGTGGTTACTGGTAATTTATTTGGAGATATCATTAGCGATGAAGGTGCATTTCTAATAGGAAGTTTAGGAATGGCTTCAAGTGGCAACATTAATCCGGATAAAGTGTCAATGTATGAACCTATTCATGGTTCTGCTCCAGATATTGCGGGAAAACAAATTGCTAATCCGATTGGAACGATTCTTAGCGTAAAACTAATGATGCAAGAATCGTTCCAATCAATTCAAATCGCTCAAGAAATTGAAAATTCAGTAGAAGATGCTCTCTTATTTGGACGCACCGTGGATATTAAGAAAGACGGAATAAATACGTTAAGTACTTCTCAAATGGGAGATTTGATTAGTCAGAAGATTAAAGAAAGGCTAAGGAAATAGTAATTATTAATTTAAGGCTCTTGTATTTAAAATTGCATTTAGCATTACTTTTAGAAAATTATAGATTTGTGTTCTATAATCTTCACCCATCTTAAGGAAAAGAATTGAGATCCATTTCTCTTCTAAATCACCTTCAATATGAAATTCTTCCAATAATTTTGACCATTGCTGGTCATTAGATACCCTGATTCCAACGATTATTACTCTTTTTTTCCTTATTTCTCGCATTATTCTAAGGAGAATGCCTTTCCAAGCAGGATCCACGTGTTCTTTTTCTCTGGCATCAAATATAACAAATACGGCATCAGAATTGGCTAAATTAAAATTATGATAAAGAAAATTGTTGATGATTAACCCATTGTTATAGGCATAAAGACGCTCAAGATTGTTATCCTTAATTTTGGAGTATTCACCTAACTGTTCAAGTTCAGAAAGTACTTGGAATCCTGGACTAAATGTCATATTTTCGGTAATGAAAGAGATTTCTAATATGATAAGTGTTTTCAATGTTTTATTTATTTCATCTAATAATTGTTGATTGATTACATGCTGTTCCTTTTGTTTAGTTCTCAGCAAATAATGGTATGCTATAAGTTTAAATGCATCTGCTACATTCTCTCCATTTTTTGCGCTTGTCTCTATATAAGAGACACCTTCTGGAGATAATGTGTTAGCTAATTCCAACCCTTCTTCACGTGTCACGACACGTTGTTCCTTCAAATCTAATTTATTACCAACTAAAATAAGAGGAATCTCTCTGTCTTCTATCAATTCTGTAAGTTCTTGATACCATATCTTAATGTTTTCGAATGTAGATCGATTTGTTAAGTCATAGACTATGAAGGCAGCTTCCGCTCCGCTATAATATATCTTTCTAAAGCGTTTAAAGAAAACTTGTGCTCCCACATCCCATAATGTCAAGCTTAATATATTCCCTTGAAATTCGAATGAATGAGCCAATACATTTAGGCCAATTGTAGCTCTATAATCTATAAGGTATTTTTTTTCAACATATTGTCTTATGAGAGAGGTTTTTCCAACTTCATGATCGCCAACAATAATGAATTTAAAAGTATAACATCCCTTTTCCGAAGAATCTTCGATATTACATATTTGATCCTTTAATAGATTGTGTCTTTTGACTTCTTCATCAAAATCAGGAATGTTAAGTTGTATAGAATCTCCATCTTCTGCAGTGAGAATTTGAGCTGTCTTTTCTGCAAGGAAATAGGCATAAGGAGCGATTTTATCAACAGAAGCCATGCTTTTTAAAATTAAACTTAAAATATTTTCTCGATCTATTGAAATAAATAGCAAGCGATATTCATTTGTGTCAAAACTTCCAGTTCCAAATTGCTTAAATGAATATTCATCTCTAATTCGTGTTAATATAGGATTGACTAATGTGGTTAATACTGATACTAGTTCAATATCTATCCCTTCTCTTTTTTCTCCAGCTACAATTAATCCATCAAAATCTGATACAATTATTGCTTCAATATCGAAAAATTTCTCCAAAAAACTGCCAAATATGCCAGAAAATAGTTGATTTTTATTTATCAAGAGATTACAGCTATATTTTTGTCGATTTGCTTTAGATTATTCTATAATTATCTAATTAGTAACAGATCACATTTTTAAATATGTATATTAGAGGATACGTGATTAAAATTTCTGAAAGGTTCAATTATCTTGAATGGCACTTAGCATAACATTTAGTTGATCATATATTTCCAAGCGATATTCCATTCCTATCTTGAAAAATAAAACTGAAACCATCTTTCGTTCTAAATATTTGTTAATTTCAAAATCTTCGATAATTTTGGACCAATTAGTTTT
>Ga0315535_1000106_pt1 | contig 51622 bp, 48 predicted proteins | sample SalMarSW160220MG_2_FD_203092 | JGI IMG/M metagenome (GOLD analysis project Ga0315535, IMG submission 203092) | Salt marsh sediment microbial communities from the Plum Island Ecosystem LTER, Massachusetts, United States - Salt Marsh Sediment SW1602-20 ... | reverse complement strand
TGCAAGAGGGAGCATCCGATGGGCGAGCGCGAGGACAGGGTCCGGGGGCTAGCCAGGGAATGGTGGCTGCGGGGAGTGAGCTGCTCCGAGGCGTCCTTCACAACCCACAACCGGTGCGCGGGCATCGAGGCGCCCCTCGAGGAGCAAGCGTCACATCTGCTGTCCGGCGGTCTCATGCACAGGGGCGACGCGTGCGGGCTGCTCTCGGGCGCCGTCCTGTCCGCCGGCCTGCAAGCTGCGCGGCGTTTTGAAGACAACGCCACCCGGGCGGCGGCGACCTTGCACGCTGCTGTGCGGCTCGCCGAGGCCTTTTCCGAGGCCTCAGGCGCGATTGACTGCTGGGAGATCACGGGCCAATCACTGGTCAGGCTCGGAGAGAAGGTCCGGTACGTGCGCGACGGCAAGGCCCGCCAGTGTGGCCGCCTCCTCATGAAGTGGGCGAGCCGCACGGACGCGCTGATCGATAGGGCGCTGACCGAGTTCGAGGCGCGCGGCCGGACTCAGAACTGCGCCAACTGCGCGGTCCAGACCTTCGAACGGATCGCCTCGGAGCAGGAGCTGGCGCGGTCCGGGACCACCTACGTGGCCGGGCTCGCCGGGGGAGTCGGGCTTCGGGGCCGCAGCTGTGCGGCCCTGACCGTCGGCATCTTCGTCTTGACCTTGCGGCACTACTCCGGCCGCCGACGCCCGAGACGAGACTCGCAGCTCCTGGGCAGGTTGCACGAACTCGGCCTGGCGAGCTTCCGCAGAAGGCCCGCCCGCCTTCTCGAGAACTTCCAGCGCCAGCACGGCAGCGATCTCTGCAGCGAGATCGTCGGCCGACTGTTCACGACCCCCGAGGATCACGCCTCCTTCATCGCCGACGGAGGCTGCCGAGAGGTCATCGACTTCGTCGAGGACCAGGTATCGGCAAACACGCGTGGAACATGAGACGCCGAAGCGGGTCGCTGCCGACGCCCGACCTTCGGTCACCGGGCAAACCGGCTCCCCCGTACCCGAGTCGCCAGTTGGTTCTTGTCAGGCTCCCCCATCGCCTCTAACTCCCTCCCGACGGATGCCGCGTGCAATCCGTAGACTGGATGATGATCAGTCCTGGAGGATCTCGGAGAATGAAAGGCGCATTTCGACTCCTGCTGGCGATACCGTTCGTCATGATGTTGGCCCGCCCGGCCAGCGCGCAGACCGGGTCGACCCTGACCAGCATCGGAGGAGCTCTCCTCGTCGGCGCCCAAGAGGTTCGCGCTGGCCAGCCAAGCCTCACCGAGAATCTCACGCCAGAACCCGGGCTCGGCGTCGAGGTCCGGCGAGAGTGGGAGCGGGACGGCCTGGGATACTCCCTGGCTGTCGGGTACGCCCGGCGCAAGGTCGAGGTCGCCAGCCGGTACTGGTCCGGCGGCGGCCCCAACGAAATGCACGCCCAGGAGCGGGAGCCGATCGCATACCTCGCCGGCGGCATGCACTTCCACCTGCTCCCGTTGGCTCCGGTTGATCTCGAAATCGGACCCGTGGTGGGTGCCGTCCGGCGTTCCGACGCGAGTGTTGTTTCAAGCTACGGCGCCGAGATCATGGCCCGGCAAAGGACTGAGGCCGGCCGCTGGGGCCTCTCCATCGCGTGCCGCTACCTCAAGCTCCCCGTCCTCCCGGAGTACGACGCACGCAGCTGGGGCTTTCTGATCGTCATCGGAGTGACCAAGGCCCGGTAGCTAAGACCGCCACCCCGCCTCATGCGTCTGGCGTTCCGCCTCGCGCGGCTCCGCAGCCATCCCATCGTGTGGCCGTGTATGCTCTTTCACAGCGTGCCGGCCGGCGAGCCGGTCACCAGCTGGGTGCGCCTCCGCTTCCGGTTCAGCACGGAGTGAGGATTATCGGATGCTGCACATCTACGTCGATGCTGACGCCTGCCCGGTCAAGCAGGAGGTCTACCGCGTCGCCCGTCGCTACGGCCTCGGCGTAACGCTGGTGGCCCACTCCTGGATGCGGGTTCCGGATGAGCGACGCGTCTCGTTCGAGCTCGTCGAGGAGGGCTTCGACGCGGCCGATGACTGGATCGTCGAGCACGTGGAGCCCGACGACATCGTCATCACCGCCGACATCCCGCTCGCGAACCGGTGTCTCAAGGAGGGGGCGCGGGTGATCGGCACAACCGGCAAGCCGTTCACGGACGCGAATATCGGCCAGGCCGTCGCGACCCGGGACCTGCTGGCGGACCTCCGCGGCGCCGGGGAGATCACGGGCGGACCCCGGCCCCTGACCCAGCGTGACCGCTCACGCTTTCTCCAGCAGCTCGACGAAGCGATTCAGTCGATCCGACGCAGCCGGCCGTCAAGCTCAACCTGATGTCTCGCTTCAGCGGAGTTCTCTCCGCGGCGTACGACCGCCGGGCTGCAATCCCCTGGCTCGCCCTTTAGCAAGCCGCCGGCTCGCCGGCCCTAACCCCTGGAGGATCTTACCCATGGCACTCTCCGCACTTGACGACATCGAGACCCTGATACGAATCAAGCTCCAGCGACCGTGAGAGACTCGGCCTCGTCAGCGGGACTGAAACGACGGGTCCGTAGCTGGTGGCCCGGAGCGCCATACCCCAGCCGGTATGACCGCACCTCACCGAGTATGAGACCCTACACGTAGTACGATTATCGACATCGCCCCGTTGACGGGAAAGTGCTGAGGCAGCAGGAGGCCGCGGGAGTTTCCAGGACGCGGACGAGGTTGGACCGGCGTTTGCAACCCTAGAGGCCTGGCCGGGAATCCCGGCACAAAGGGAAGGACACATGAGACAACACAAGCGAGCTGGTTCAGTAACTCTGGGCGGAAGGTGCTGCCTGCTAGCCGCACTTCTGCTGGCAACTGCTGGCAACCTGCCGGCCGAGGATGCGGCCACCATCTGCGCAGTCGCCGCCCGCGGCAAGCCGGAGCTGGAGAGCATGTGCAACTTGGCCGCCGCCGGCGAGATCGAGCAGATCCGTGCGCGGCTGACCGACACTCCCAAGCTCATCAGCAGCTCCTCGGACGATGGTGTTTCGCTCCTCCATATGGTGATTCACGTTGGCAACCGGGAGATCGTGGAGCTCTTGTTGGACCGGGGCGCAGGCGTGAGCGCGCGAACGAAGGGCGGGGTCACCCCCCTGCACCTCACCGCCACGACCGGGAACGTCGAGATTGCCCTGCTGCTGATCGAACGGGGCGCCGAGATCGATGCCAGGGACATGGACGGGGCGACGCCGCTGATCTGGGCGGCGGCCCGCAACCATGAAGACCTGGTCGCGGCCCTGCTCAAGGCCGGCGCCGAGCCCAACCTCCGGGATGAGGCGGGCTGGACCGCACTCCACTGGGCCTCGTGGCAGGGATCGAAGAAGATCATTCAACAGCTCATCGAGGCCGGTGCCAGCGTCACCCTGCGTAACATCCAGAGCAACCACGGTCCCCTGCACCAGGCTCAGGCCAGCACAACCGTCCTGCCCGACTTCAATCCAGAGAAGTGCGCCAACGAGAGTGGGAAGGCGATCGATGGCACCCCACTGTGCCTGGCGCTTCAGCGTGGCCACGCCGACGCCGCCGCCGTCCTGCGCGGCTACGTCTACCCGACCGCGCCCGGTCAGCCCGGGTATGACCAGTTTGCTTGGTTCCTCGACGCGGCAAAGAACGGGGACCTCGAGGCGGTCAAGGAGCTGGCGCGGGACCGGACGCTAGTGAGACGAACGAACGACTCGGGCTGGACCCCGCTCATGTTCGCCTTGCGCTACGACCAGCCCCGGATGGCGGAGGAGCTGCTGCGCTTGGGCGCCGAGATCGACGCTCGAGACAAAGAGCAGTGGACGCCCCTGATGTACGCCCTGCGCTTCTCCCAACCCCGAATCGCTCAGCGTCTAGTGGAGAAGGGAGCCGACCTCGTCGCCAAGAACCAGGGCTGGTGGACCCCTCTCATGTTCGCGATCCGCTACGGCCACGAGGATGTCTCCCGTGAGCTGATCCACAGGGGGGCCGGGATCAACTCGGCAAACCGCTCGGGATGGACACCGCTCATGTTCGCCCTCAGGTACCGACGCACGGCGACGGCCCACCTGCTGGTGGACCGCGGCGCCGACATCCAAGCCCACAACGAGGACGGCTGGACGCCCCTGATGTTCGCAATCCGAAACGAGGGCGGGGCCGAGGCCCGGTTGCTCATCGAGCGCGGCGCCGAGATCGATGCGCGGGACAAGGACCAGTGGACGCCCCTCATGTACGCCCTTCGTTTCGGACAGCCCGAGATCGCCGGGCTGCTGATCGAGCGCGGCGCCAAGATCGATGTCGCCGACGCCAAAGGCTGGACGCCGCTCATGTTCGCGCTTCGCAACGAGCAGCCGGCCATGGCCCGCCGTTTGCTCGAGGCGGGGGCCGACGTCAATGCGACCACTGCGGATGGGTGGACCCCCCTCATGTTCGCCATCAGGTATGCAGGCGCCGAGCTCGCCAGGCTGTCAATCGACAAGGGCGCCCGAGTTGATGTGGCCAACTCCGACGGCTGGACTCCGCTGATACTCGCCATCCGGAACGGCCGCGAGGAGATCGCGCTCGCCTTGATGGACACGGGTGCGGCGATCGATACCCGGGACAAGGACCTGTGGACGCCCCTCATGTTCGCCATCCGCTATGAACAGGTCCGAGCAGCCGCCGCGCTCATCGAGCGCGGCGCTGACCTGGATGCCATCGAGAGCAAGGGGTGGTCCGCTCTCATGTTCGCCCTCAGGTACGGGCATCCCGAGCTCGCCAAGACCTTGATCGGCCGCGGAGTGAAGCTCAACATCCACAACGGCGACGGCTGGACCCCTCTCATGTTCGCCATCCGCAACGGGCAGCCGGAGTGCGCCGAGCAGTTGATCGCGAAGGGCGCCGAGACCGAGGCCGCCGACAAGGACAACTGGACGCCTTTGATGTTCGCCCTGCGCTTCGAGCAGCCCAAGCTGGCCCGGCATCTGATCGAGCAGGGCGCGGACATCGGGGTCCGGGGCAAGTCCGGCTGGACGCCCCTGATGTGCGCGCTCCGTTACGGCCAAGGCGACAACGCGCAGCTGCTGGTCAAGAAGGGCGCCGACCTCAAGGTGAGCAACGATGACGGCTGGACGCCGCTGTTGTTTGCCCTGCGCTACGGTCAGCCCAAGTGTGCGCGACTCATCATCGAGCGCGGCGCCACCCTCGACACCGCTAACAAGGACGGCTGGACTCCCCTGATGACGGCGGTTGCCAACGGCCACATCGAGCTTGCACGGATGCTCATCCAGGTCGGCGCCTCACTCGACGCGCACACAACCGATGGCTGGACCCCGCTGATGCTCGCCGTGAACGGCGGCCACGAGGAGATCGCCGAGCTGATCATCGACCGGGGCGGCGACAGCACGCGCGTGACCACGACGGGGGTCAGCGCCGTCAGCCTCGCCCAGAAGAGGGGGCTCACGTCCGTCCTGCGGCGACTCGATGCCCCTGCGGGCGGAGACCAGGTCTCCAAACTGCCCGCCCTGCTCAGGGAAGCTTTCCCGGTCTTTCCCGGGGCCACGATCATGCCGGTCGAGGCCTGTGAGCAGACCGGTCAGACCATGTGCAGCCTCTCGCTCCGCACCGACGCCTCGAAGCAGGAGGTGTACGAGTTCTACGATCGGCAGATGAGACGCCCCGGCTGGAGCTACGACAAGGGCGTGCACGCCGACTCCGCCTCCGGGGGTCTCGGGAACCCGAAGATCTGGGGCTTGATTAACTTCACCCACAGCACTGACGAGCGGGTGACCTCGGCGACGATCCTGATCCCGGCGGACTCGGCCACCGGGGATCGCACGACGCATGTGGAGCTGCTCTATCAGAGCCACCTGCGCCGGATGGACCTGAGTGGAATGCAGCCCAGCCTGCCGAGCTACTCCAAGGTCGTGTCCACCTACCCGAAAGGGACCGAGCTCTGCACCACCTACCTGATCGTCCAGGAGATCTCCAGCGACGGCAAGTGGACAACCACCGGCCTACTCAGCTACCGCAACCACGAGCCCCAGCTCCAATGCCATGGGACCCGGCTCGAGCTCAGAGTACCGCTCACCCTCGCCGGGAAAACCTACCCCGCAGGCACGCTGCTGACAGTCGATCGGGATCTCCAGTGGGTGCAGGTCTCGAGCTGGGACTGAGCGACCCACGGGCTTCCCACCGTTTCTCGAACAGGGTGCCGCCGAGGGGCTTGATGCCGGCCAGCGTGCGGTCTATCCGTCCCAGCGTGTCGGCGTCCACATCGAGGGCGGCGGCAGCGAGGTTCTCGTCGACCTAGTCGGTGCCGAGGCACCCCAGGCTGGCCTCGGCGTATTCGTGGACGTGGCGTGGCTAGCAGTTGACGGCAAGCTCTCCGAAGTTGAAGCCGACCGGAAAGGCGTACGGCTCGGATTCGGGCGGAAGGAGGAAACCGAACTTGGTGGCCACCACGATCTCGTGGCGGCGGCTGGCGATGACGCCCCACCAGGGTCTCGTTGTGGCCCCTGCCGTAACTGTCGGCAGTGTCGACCATCGTCGCGCCGGCGTCGAGCGCGCGGCGCAGCGCCATCGACGCGCGAGCGTCATCGATCTCGCCTTACACGCCGGGTGTAGGGTATTCCAGAGGTCCGCGTCGGCCAGTGGTCGTTGGCGGCATGCGTTCCGGGTAGCCCGTCAACTCCACGACCCGAACCGGCGTCGAACGGCACGATGACGGCTCGACCCCGGTTCCTAGTCCAGATCCTGCTGCTCGCCATCGCTGTGCCGGGCGCAGCGGGAGCGCAGGCGCGCCGCGCCAGGGCACGGACCGTGCCGGAATCGGACGTCGTCCGCGTCGAGCAGGGCTTGGTGCGGGGATCGCGTGAGGGCGATGTCGTCGTCTACCGCGATGTTCCGTTCGCAGCGCCGCCGGTGGGGCCGTTGCGCTGGCTCCCGCCCGAGCCGCCGGCGCCGTGGCAGAGCGTACGCGACGCCTCCGAGTTCGGGCCGCCGTGCCCGCAGCTCGACGACAATGGCGCCTACTTCGGCGACGAGGACTGCCTCCAGCTCAACGTGTGGACGCCGTCTGTGCGCTCACCAGGCACGCTGCTGCCAGTCATGGTGTTCATCCACGGCGGCGGCCACGTGCAGGGCTCGGCCACCGTGGAAGCAGGACCCGGCGAGATCCTCTACAACGGCGCCGAGCCCGCCCGCCACGGCCGGGTGGTCGCGGTGACCGTGCAGTACCGGCTCGGGGCCCTCGGCTACGTCAGTATCCCCGAGATCGACGCCGAGCGTGCCGACGGCGGTTCCGGCAACCTCGGCACCCTCGACCTGGTGGCCGCGCTCGAGTGGCTGCACCGCAACGTCGCCGCGTTCGGCGGCGATCCCGACCGGGTGATGGCGTTCGGCGAGTCGGCCGGGGCGGTCGAGACCTGCATGCTGCTGGTCGCAACCCCCGCGGCGGGCCTCTTCTCCTCCGCGCTGATGGAGTCAGGCGGCTGCAGCGCCCACACCCTGAGCACCGCCCACGCCACCGCCGCCGAGCTGGTTGCAGCGGCCGGATGCTCGGGCGCCGCCGACGTCGCGGGCTGCATGCGCGCGCTGCCGGCGGATGCGGTCGTGCTCGCGCTGCCGTCGCCGCCCAGCGTCACCGGCCCGCAGGGGCCGTACCAGCCGGTGGTCGACGGGGTGGTGATCCCGGACGACCCGCTCACCATGATCGCGTCCGGCCGCCACCACCAGGTGCCGCTGGTGGTCGGGGCCAACGCCCAGGAGACCGGTCGTGACGCCCCGCTGAGAATGACCGAGGACGGCTACCGGGCGGCGGTGCTGGGGCTGGCCGGAGGCAACCAGGCCCTGGCTGATCTCGCCCTGGCGCACTACCCGGTCTCCGACTACGGTTCGCCGCGGGGCGCCTACGTCGCGCTGACGAGCGACGTCAAGTTCATCTGCACCGCGCGCCGGGTGGTGCGCGCGGCCCGCTCCGGCCAGGGTCTCCCGGTGTGGCGCTACTTCTTCGCCCGCGCCTACCACGGCGGCTCGGCCCTGCTCGAGGCGTACGGCGCCTACCACGGCGCCGAGCTGCCCTACGTCTTCGGCGACCTGCACATCGCCGGCTACGACCCGCCGCCGGAGGAGCAGGCGCTGTCCGACGCCATGCTCGGCGCCTGGGCGTCCCTCGCCGCCGACGGCGACCCCGGTGTGGTCCAGGGCGTAGGGTGGCCGCAGGCGGCGTCCGGCGACGACCCGCACCTGCGGCTCGACGTGCCGGTCAGTGCCGGCGACGGTGTCCGCACCGAGCAGTGTGACTTCTGGGACAGTATCCTGTCGTCAGGTCGGTAGCCAGCGTCATGGCGTTCAGGCGCTGGCTCAAGGCCCACAAGCCTGACGCGTTTGAACGGCTCTTCCCCGAAGGCAAGCTCAACTATGCTCGCAGCACGGGAGAGGAGATGCCGCGACAGATCGCCGAGTGGAGGCAAAGCACGGAGTGAGCCGGGCACTCCGTTGCCCGCACCCGTATACTTGATCTCGAACCGAGAGCTGCTACATGGGAGGAAGGCGATGGGTGCCCCACCTGATTCTCGGCTCGCAGAAGACATCATTCAGGCGCATGCTCCGGCCCTGGGTCGAGATCGTCTCGCCTACACCAACCACGTCCTTCGCGTTCTGCGCTTCTTCCAGGAGCTCGGCGGTGGCTGTCCGGACCAGGTCGTCATTGCCGCCGCCTTTCATGACCTCGGTATCTGGACCGACGGCACGTTCGACTACCTGATGCCGTCGGTACGCCTCGCGCACCAGTACCTGGAATCGACCGGCCACGGATCTCACGCTCCCGAGGTTGAGGCCATCATCCTCAACCACCACAAGCTGACGCGCTACCGCGGTCCGTTCGGCCGTTCCGTCGAGCTGTTCAGAAGGGCCGATTTGGTCGACGTCTCTCTCGGCCTCATCCGCTTCGGCATCCAGCGGGCCGTTGTTCGGGACATCAGGGCCTCCCTCCCCAACTCCGGTTTTCACCGCCGGCTCACCACCCTCGTGGTGCGCCAGCTCCTGCATCATCCGCTCCGCCCTCTGCCGATGGTCCGATGGTAGGGAGAACGAGCCCTGGAGAAGATGAAGGCCGAGGCACGCAAGCTCGGGGCGGACACCCTCATCAACCCCCGGGTTGAACCCGAGAGGGGTGGCGGAACGTATCTCACACCTGACGGTGCGGTGAGCGAGGGCGGCAGCCAGCTGTGGAGCGCCACCGCGGCCGTCCGGGTCGAAAGGTAGCGGGCGAAGGCGCCTGGAGCCGGGGTTCCGCATCCGGAGGGCGGATGATCAGTCGCATTCTCCTGGTCGTGGTGGCACTCTTTCCGATCTCCGAGATCGCGCTCTCGTTCCTCAAGCGCTCGCGCGGCCGAGCGGCGAGGACCGAGGACCGGGGCTCGATGCGGCTGCTCTGGCTCAGCATCATGCTCGGGATGGCCCTGGCCATCGCCGCCCAATGGGTCCCCGGGACTCGACTCCCGGTCTCGTTGTCGATCGTCCGCGATGGAGCGCTGGCGCTGCTGGTGGGGGGCCTGGCCCTGCGCTGGACGGCCATCATCACGCTCGGCAGGCTGTTCACGGTCGACGTGGCCATCCACTCCGACCATGCCGTGGTCGAACGTGGGCTTTACCGCTTCATGCGCCACCCGTCGTACACCGGCCTCCTGATCGCGTTCCTCGGGCTGGGGCTGTTCTTCGCCGACTGGCTCAGCATCGCCGGGCTGCTGGTCCCGATCATCCTCGGGGTGCTCAACCGGGTCGCCAGGGAGGAGCGGGCGCTTCTCGAGTCGCTCGGCCCCGCATATGCGGCCTACTGCGCCCGCACCAAACGGTTCGTCCCGGGTCTGTTGTAGCGCGGCAGCGATCCGGGTACGCTCGAGGTACGGAGGACAACCCGTATGGCCTACGCAGGCGTGGCGATCCGCTACCTGGCAATCCTGCTCGACCTGATGGTGCTGTCGGCCGTGTTCTTCCCGGTCACCCGCATCGCCAAGGGCACATGGATCATGTCGGCCAGCGACCACCGCTGGGCTCACGGCTGGTTCGTCACCGACCCCTTGTGCCTCGCCTTCCTCGCCGCGATATTCCTGTACTTCGTTCTGTTCGAGGCGTTCGCAGGTGCGACGCCCGGGAAGATGGCGGCCGGACTGCGCGTCGTGCGCCCCGTCGGGGGGAGGCCCGGCCTGCCGCGGTCCCTGGTCAGGAACGTCCTGCGCGTCGTGGACGGCCTGCCGGCGCTCGGAATTCTCGGCGCCGTGCTGATCGCGACCTCTGGGGACCGCACGCGTATCGGAGATCGCCTGGCGCAAACCAGAGTCGTCCAGAGCCGAGCGAAGGCGTGACGAGAGTCCTCAGAGACCTCATCTCCGCCAGGACGGCAGGCTACATCCTGCTCGCCGCCCTCTGTCTGTTGGCGATGTTCCACCTTCTGGTCTTGGTACGGGTTGTGCCGATGACGCTTGTGTGGGGCGGCCGGGCGGTCGATGCGCCGGTCAATCCGTTGTTGCTGGAGGTCGTCAGCCTGGTCGTGACCCTGCTCTTCTGTCTGGTCGTCGTTGCCCGCATCGGGCAGTTCCGATCGGCCGCCCTGCAAACGGCAGGCCGCTACTGTATCTGGTTGGTCTTCATCTACTTCACCTTCAACATCGTCGGCAATCTCGTGTCCCTGTCGTCGCTCGAGAGCCTCATCTTCACGCCCGTTAGCGTTGTCCTCGCCATTCTGGCGCTCCGACTGGCGATCGAGAGGTAGCCGAGCCGCCGCCAGGCACCACATCTCCTCCCCTGCGCGGCGCGATGACGCCCACAAGACCAGTGTGGCCGGCGCCAAGAACGGTCGGACCCGTATACTTGGAGTCAGGACGCTCATGGCCGGGAGAGTCCAGTCAGTGGAGCAGTCAGACTCTCGAGGACGCCGTACGGTTCTCGAGCTCGTTGGGAGGCCAGCATGAGGACCTACACGGGAAGCTGTCATTGCGGTGCGGTCCGGTTCGAGATCGAGACCGACCTCACCAGCGTCACGGAGTGCAACTGCTCGATCTGCACGAAGAAGGGCGCCCTGCATCACCGTGTCCCGCCGGAGCGCTTCAGGCTCCTCTCCGGGGGTGAGTCGCTGGCTCTCTATCAGTTCGGGACCGACACGGCCAAGCACTGGTACTGCCGGTACTGCGGCATTCACCCGTTCTCAAACCCGCGCTCGGCGCCGGATCTGTTCAGCATCAACGTGCGCTGTCTCGACAACTGCGACCTTGGGGAAGCCGGCATCGAGGTCAAGCACTTCGACGGTAAGAACTACGAGCAGGCGCTCGAGGAGCTCAGGTCGAAGCAACCGGAGTGAGGTGCCGCCGCCACATCGCGGGCCTGTCCCGCTTATCAAAGATCCGGTCAAGGGAGCGTCCATGTCGAGCATCGAGGCCGAGATTCAAGCCATGGTCGACCGCGAGACCCAGGCGTGGAACCGGCTGGACGCCGAGACGCTGGTCTCGCTCTTCCACCCGGACATGGTCTGGCCGTGGCCACCGGCTCCTCACGCTCACGACCCGGAGACGTGGGTCTTTCCGCTCGGCAGGTACGACCGGGAGCGCTGGCGGGCGGGTTGGGAAGCCCTCTTCCGGGACTACGAGCTCGTGCACAACCACCGCCGCACGGTTCGGATCGAGGTCTCCGAGCAGGGCGACGGCGCGTTCGCAGTGGTTGACGTTGACACCCTGTGGCGCAGCCGGGCAACCGGCGAGCCATTCCACTGGAAGGGCCGGGCGTGCAAGGGGTACACGAAAGTCGGTGACCGCTGGCTCCTGATTCTCCACACCGGCCTGTTGGACTACGGAGGCTCCGACGCATCGAGCTGAAACTGTCGCCGCTTCGACTCCCGCCCGCTCTCTGAGGAGCGGCGCCCTGTGGGGCGTCGCGCTCCGGGTCTGGCTCGGTGGGTGCGGCCTCGCAGCGCCACGGCCGCGCGCGGCCACGGATTGGCGGGGGAAAGACTATGAGTCACCCTGGAGTATCGGCGGAAGAGGCAATCCGGAGCGTCGTCGAGAGCATCAACGAGCTGTGGCTGAGCCGGCGGTACGAGGAGATCGGCGGGCTCGTCTGTGAGGACGTCGTGGTCGCGCCGCCCGGCCTCGCGACGCGCGTTGGCGGGCGCGAGGCATACGTCCGCTCCTACCGCGACTACGACCAGGCAGCCACGACGCACGAGTTCTCCCCCGGCGAGCCGCAGATCGACGTGGTGGGAGACGTGGCGGTCGCGGTGACCCCATTCTTCATCGTGTACGAGGTGGAGGGCGTGACGCACCGGGAGAGCGGGCGCGATATCCTCATCCTGTCACGATCGGGAGGTGAGTGGCGTGTCGCCTGGCGTACGATGCAAACCGAGCCGGCCGAGTAGCAACGGCGGGTGGTTCATGAAGCCTGGGTCCTCGACCGCCGCCGGGGCTGTCGCGACCCCTTTCCTGACATGGATCCGGTAGCGATTCGCCGCGCGACCCTGGACGATGCGCCGTTCCTTGCCGCGCTGTCGACCGAGCTCGGCTACCCGACCTCTTCTGCCGCCGCCAAAGACCGCCTGCCGCCCGTCCTCGGCTCGGATGACCATGCTGTGATCGTGGCCGCCCTGCCCGACGGCACGGTTGTCGGGTGGATTCACGTGTTCCTCGCCCTCCGTGTCGAGTCGGACCGGTTCGCGGAGCTTGGCGGGTTCGTCGTCAGCGAGCCGCAGCGGCGCCGGGGCATCGGCAAGCTCCTGCTTGCAGCTGCCGAGGCGTGGGCCGCGGGCCGTGGCGTGGGCAAGCTGCGGGTGCGCAGCCGCACGAGCCGGGCCGACGCCAAGCTCTTCTACGAGCGCCTGGGCTTTTCTGAAACCAAGCAGCAGCGTGTGATGGACAAGGCGTTGGGAGAGGGTGAGTGACGGGCACGGCTTCATTCCCGGCATGAGCGAGCGCTGCGTCGTGGTGTTCGACGGGATGTGCGACCTGTGCGCGGGCTCCGTTAGGTTCATTCTGAGCCACGAACGTGACAACGAACTCCGCTTTGCCGCCGCACAGTCGCGTGCGGGGAGGGAGCTGCTGCGCCGGCACGGGTTCGAGCCGGAGACGGTCCCTTCGCTCGTGGTCGCGGGCGCCGGTCAGGTCCATCTGCGCTCCACCGCAGCGCTCGAGATCGTAGACCACCTGCGCCCGCCGTGGAGGTGGCTCTGCACCCTCCGGATCCTCCCCCGACGGTTGCGTGACGCGCTCTACGACCTGGTTTCCCGCAACCGCTACCGCTGGTTCGGAAGGCGCGACACCTGCCTGCTTCCGACACCGGAGCTCGCTTCCCGCTTCCTGGACAACACCCCGCCACCACCGTAGTCGGCTTCACAGCGACAGGGCACGCCCTACCTGTGAAACGCACACTCGTGGACGAGGCTGCCTTCCCCACCGGGCAGTTCTCCAAGCTCTCCGCGGCTCGGCCGGAAACCCGGTTCGCAGCGAGATTCGCGAGGCAGGCGTCGGATGTGCGCTTTCTCGTGCAGGAGCACGGCGCAGGCGTACCTGCAGGTACGTTGGAGACGTGTGACAAGCGAAAAACGCGCAGATGATCCTGTATCGCGAATCGCAGCCGGACCGGGTCCCCGGCCGGGCCGCTAAAGGCCCCAGTAGTTCTTCGCGCGGCGGGCGCGCAGGGTGCGGTGCACGGCGTAGGTCATGAAGGCGAAGGCGGCGACGCCGATGACGGTTCCGAGCAGCGGGTGGGGCCTGTAAACGACGATCGCCGCCGTGACGCCGGCCGAAGAGCCCCCGACGCCTTTCAAGAAGAGGGGGTAGGCGGCGCCGAAGCCGGCCACGAGGCCGGCCAGGACGGCCCAGACGACGTCGATGACGCGGGTGCTCTCGAGCCGGCGCTCGAGCTCGGCCTTCTGCCGCTGGTACAGGGCGTCCGCCTCCGATGTGGGGCGCGGCTCTTGCACCGTGCTCCAGTGCCGATCGTGTGAGGGAGGCCTTTGCCGCACGAGGCCGATTGTACCGACACCACACGAACCTCCGACTCAATGTGTTCTGGGCCCAATCGTCACGTCCGTTGCAGGTCGCCCGGGCGCCTGCCCCGTTTCTCTCTGGAAGGAAGGCCGCAACACCCGGTTCTTCGCGGCTGCTGCGCCAGGGCGTAACCTCTCCGCCGCCGGAGCGAGTATCGTGGGCACATCGAGCTGGGCTCGGCCGGCGGTTGCACCAAGATCGGAGGTCTTCCCTTGGGACTCATCGACTGGTTCAAGAGGACGACGTTTCAAGGCACCATCACGCGAGACCTCGGGTCAGTGACCCTGCGCATCGGCCTGGGCAAGACCCGCGTCGAGGTCCAAGAGCTCGAGCCGAAGGGTACGGAGCGACGATTCCGGCTCAACTTCGTCGCCACGAGCTTCCTCAGCTGGCAGTCGCTACCGCTGGTGCTCACGACCGAGCAGATGACCAGGCTCGGCGAGCTCATTCAGGCCGCTCTCGCCCCCGACTCCGGCTCCGAGCCGATCCATCCCACCTGGTGACGTGCTGCCGCTCCGCAAAGGCCGCTGCGAGCTTGGTTCCCGTGGTACTCTGTTCGCGCCATGGAGCACAGCACGGAGGTCTTCCTGTCGGTCGTGGTCCCGCTGTACAACGAGGTGGACAACGCGGCGCCGCTGGTGGAGCGCGTGGGGGCGGCGCTGGAGGGCATCGGGGGCGGCTGGGAGCTGGTGGTCGTCGACGATGGTTCGACGGACGGCTCCAGCGAACGCCTCGACGCACTGGCCGGGGAACGGCCGTGGCTGCGGGTGCTCCACTTTCTCGACAACTGCGGTCAGTCGGCGGCGATGGACGCGGGCTTCAGAGCGAGCCGTGGCCATCTGGTCGCGTTTCTCGACGCCGATCTCCAGACCTACCCTGAGGACATCCCGGAGCTCGTAGCAACCCTCGAGCGCAAGGGGGTCGATGCGGTGGTCGGAATCCGCGCCGAGCGCCACGACAGCTGGTGGCGCCGCTTCTCCTCGGGCTTTGCCAACGGCGTGCGCAACCGTCTGACGCGTGAGGACATCATGGACACGGGCTGTCCGCTCAAGGTGTTCCGCGGCGAGGCGATCCGCTCGATCAAGATGTTCAACGGCATGCACCGTTTCCTGCCGACGCTGCTCAAGATGGAGGGCTACTCGGTACTCCAAGTGCCGGTCCGCCACACCGCGCGCGCGGCCGGACGGAGCAAGTACGGCACCTGGGACCGGGCCTTCAGGGGCCTTCGCGACGCCCTCGCCGTGCGCTGGATGCAGGATCGTCACCTGGACTGGAAGCTGCGGTGACGGCAAACCAGGCCGGGAGCCTCTTCCCGCGACCGCGGCGCTCGCCGGCATCGCTGTGGCTCGCCCTCGTGGTCATGCTGCTCACGCTGCCGGCCACGGCCACGACCCCCACGCCCACCCCAGATCCAGGCACCCGGCCGTTGCACCTCAAGATCAAGCCCGCCGGCGTCCGCTCCGTGGAGCTCATTCCCCGCCCTGGTGGCGGCTACCTGTACCGCGTCAGCTGGCGCGACGGCCACGAGTCCGACCTTCCCCCGGATCGCTTCGCGGAGCTTCTGTACGCAGACTACTCGGGCCGTACCACGCTGTTCGCGGTGCTGAACATCTCGTCGGCGGTCGGCATCGCCTGGGTTGTCTTCGGGCTCCTGGGCCAGGTGCTGTTCACCGGGCGCATGCTGGTGCAGTGGCTGGTCAGCGAGCGGCGCAAACGCTCGGTGGTGCCGGTCTCGTTCTGGTGGATGAGCCTCGGCGGGGCGAGCATGCTGGTGATCTACTTCATCTGGCGCCGGGACATCGTCGGCGTGCTCGGCCAGAGCACCGGCTGGGTGATCTACGTCCGCAACCTGTGGCTGATCTACCGCCACAAGGACGGCGCCCGCGAGAGTGCAACCGCTTGACGAGAATCCAACCACCAAGACACAAAGACCACGAAGCAGAAGAACACAAACAGAAGACAAAGAGGTTCTTAGCCGGACAAGTCAGTGGCAATCTGCTGGGACCTCCGATCCACCAGCCCTCGGGATGCCGATCGGAGACGCTGTGGAGCACTCACTCAGGGTGCGCGGGAGGGCGGCCGGCCGTGGCGGGGGGGCAGAGCTCGACGACCAGGTAGGGGTACAGGGGCGCCAGGAGCCTGCCAATACCGGCCTTGAGGCCGAGGTCGAGGGACCACAGCCAGAGGGCCATGGACGGCTTCAGCAGGCGCCCCCACCAGTGCCGCCCCACCTGGCGAAAGCTCAGCCTGCCCGACAGGGGGCGGAGGTGGGCCCGGCGCCCGAGTCGACGAGCCCAGCGCCGGAAGGCGCCGAAGGTCGGCAGCAGGACATCCGGGAGCCGGTGCAGGCGGAACGAGCCGATCCGGTCGCCGTGCCAGAAGTCGACCGGAAAGGCGCCGTTGGGGCAGTCCACCAAGACGGCGCCGGTGCCGTCGCCGACCCGGACCAGCTGTTCGATCACCTTCGCCCGCAGCACATCGCGCCCTGGCAGGGCGCGCACTGAGTACGGTCTCGGGCTCTCGTCGACGCCCACGTGCTCGATCATCCCCGACGAGATGACGTCCGCGAAGGCGCCATCCCTGAACGGCAGGTGGCCCGCATCGCCCACCACGAGCCCGCGCGCGTCGCCACCCTCGGCGACCCATCTGCCGAGCCGGTAGATCGAGCTGTCGACGCCGAAGCCGTCGACGCCGTGCGAGCGCCACTCGTCCACCGCGTAGCCGTTGCCACAACCGACGTCCAGCAAACGCCCCGGGCGCCCCGGCCCGAGCAGGCGTGCGTAGTACGCCACCCTCTCTCGCGCCCCCCTGGCCTCGAGCGCCTCGGCCTCGCGCAGCAGCGCGTTCTCCTGGCCTTCGTTGGAGGCGGCTATCGGGTACCCTGCCTCGAGCTTGTTCACGCCGTCAGCCTACCGTCTCGAGGCGTACCGCGCCAGCCCAGGTCATCCAATCGCGATCCACCGCAACCGACGATACGCCAGCCATCGCGGCAACATTCTCCGAGAGGGGCAGGGCACCCTTCTTTGGAGCTCCGGCGCCCGGACGTCTGCTCCGCAGACGCCCGTCGTCACCTGCCCGAAGCGGGCGACGACCTCAGCCCCCGAACCGCCTTCAAGGCCCGCTCCGGGCAGGCAACGAGGCGCCTCCATCGTAACTGTAGCCACACGGGCCGACGCGCTTCCCGCGAGTTGCCAAGCTCGAGGTTTCCCGCCAACGCGACAGCAAGCAGATGGCACTCCAGGAAACCTCGAAGCATGGCACGCCCCGCCGAGAGCGACATGCTCTGGAGCGCGCTGCGTCCGCATTCTTCGGGCGGGTTTCGGAACTTAATCACTTGATTACTCAATCACTTAATCACAGTGGTGGTGGGCGAGAGGGCGCTCCTGCGCGATCCCTCCCCTATCAATAGGGAGGGGGGCTCACAACCTCTCAGAGAACGTGGGAGGCAGATCCGAGCGGAGCGGCCCCTCGGGGCCGGCAGGAGGGACCGAGGCTTGCCTCGAGGCCGGACTGACCGTCCCCGAGGGGTGCGGCCGCAGGCCGCGGATCTGCCCTGGCGGCGCTCTGTCCCCAGGGACGGTCCCGCGGCGGGGTGGGGACGGGACGGAAGGAGGCGAGCGGCCATCCCGCCGCGGGTGGCGGGGGGACCGGGCGCAGGAGGCTTGGCCCGAGGCCCACCGAGGGTAAGCCTCCGAGCACAGTCTCACCGGCGTCCGCGACGGGTGCAGCCGAGAGCCGACGCGTCGGTCCGTTCCCGCCCCGCCGGCCCGCGCAGCGGGCTGCGGGCGTAAGCCCGCACGGGACATGCGATCGCGCAACACCCGTCCAGACGGGATCGCGCAGGGCGTTCGCCTCGCGCCTCGCCGCCAGCGAGCGAGGAGTCGCTGACCTCGTGGTCGCGACGACGAAGCGAGTGCAGGGGCGGGGTGCGAGAGGGCGCTCCTGCGCGATCCCTCCCCTATCAAAAGGGAGGGGGGCTCACAACCTCTCAGAGGACCCGGGAGGCAGATCCGAGCGGAGCGGCCCCTCGGGGCCGGCAGGAGGGACCGAGGCTTGCCTCGAGGCCGGACTGACCGTCCCCGAGGGGTGCGGCCGTAGGCCGCGGATCTGCCTCACCACGGCCGGTAGGAAAGCTCTGCCTGGTGGTGGCCGGACGGGCAGACGACGCCGAGGCCGGCCAGGTCGGCCCGCACCACCGGCCGCCGCACGCCGTCGACGCGCGCGTGCCAGCCGGGGGCCCACGGCTGCGCCAGCACCAGCAGGCAGGGGCCGTTGCAGGTGACGCGCGCGACGAGGCGGTCGGGACGCCGCTCGAGCACCTCGAGGCGCCGCTCCGAGGCCGACACCAGCTCGGTTCCCGCCGCTACTACCACCCCGTCGGTCAGCACCGCCGGGTCGTCGGCAAGCAGGTTCCACCCAGCCTCCTCGGGCAGCTCGACGGTGCGACCGGCGAGGCGCACCTCGGGCTGCCAGAACGGGTTGCTCCAGACCCGTATACCGTCGCCCTGGTCGACCGCCTCCCACCCCGGCGCCGCGGCATCGGGCAGCGTCAGCAGGTAGCGGACGCTCCACGCGCCCAGCAGGTGCGGCGGCGCGGACCGGACCGGGCCCGGCAGCACCGGGTTGTCGGCTCCGAGCAGGGCGTGCAGGCGCGCCAGGGGCCACGGCCGCAGAGGATCGAACGAGCGCAGGTCGGCGAGCCCGTAGCGAACCGCGACGTTGGGCGGTAGCACCTCGCCGAGGCCGACGATGCGGCCCGGCTCAGCCTTGCAGCGCTCCTGCAGACGGGCAAGGACCGGCGGGCGCGGCGCCTGGTCGGCGGGCGCCGCGGTGGGGTTGATGCCGATCGCCAGCAGCACCAGCTCGACCGTCACCACCGCTGGCAGCCAGCGCGGGCGCGGTGCCAGCAGCAGCAGAGCCGCTGCCGCCGCAACGCCTGCCGACAGGGCCAGGGCAAGGTCCCAGCCTCCCCAGCCTCGACAGGCCGCGAGAGCGGCCACGATGAGGCCGGCCGGAAGCAGCCACGCGAGACGACGGCGCAGGGTGCCGGCCGCCCCGCCGTGCGCAGCCGCCGCTGCCCACAGCGCCAGCCCCCACGGCACGAGCAGCCCGAAACGCGGCAGTGTCATGCGGTCGAACGGCGGCAGGCGGACCAGCAGCAGGTCGAGCGGCGGCAAGCGGAAGGCCAGCACCGCAGCGACACCTAGTGCCGCGAGCGCGGCGGCAAGCAGCCTACGGTGGCGGCGTCGGACCCCTCCCGCGACGATCAGGGCCAGCGCCGCGCCGCCTATGCCGAGCGCTCCCGCCGCATAGGGGTACGGCCCGTGCCAGGTGCCACGGCCGGGATGACCGTGGACGGCCGGCAGCAGCATCTGCTCGAGCGCCGCGCGGCGCAGGGACCACGGCAACGGCGCGAGGTTGGGGTTCGTTGCTCGGTACGCCGACGCCTTCGAGGAGGCCGCGATCGTGCGCAGGGCGGGCCAAGCGAGGCCGACGGCAATGCCGGCGGCCACGGCTCCGGTGACGACCACGCGCGGCCAGCGTCGAGGGTGGAGGATGAGGCCGGCGAGCAGCGCCGAACCGACCACGACGGTGGCCGACTCGGGGTTGAGGCCGCATCCCATCAGCCACCCGCACAGCACAGCCGCGATCGCCACACCTCGCCATCTGGAGCGCCGGCGCAGCGCGGCCATGATCAGCCACCACACCCATGGCAGCGCCGCCAGTGACCACGCGAGGGGCGACAGCAGCCATCCGGTCAGGAACGGTCCGATACCCCACGCCAGGCCGCCCACCGCCGCCGCCGGAAAACGCAGGCGCCATGCCAGCGCCAGGAACAGGAACGTCCCGATTGCGGCCGCCTCCACTTTCCACACCGCCATGACCGTGGTCCCCCGCTCGGGCCCCAGGAACCACACGGGCAGCATCACCGGCGCCAGCAGGCCGGTTTGGCCGTTGCCGACGAGCGGCGCGCCGCCTCCGATGTGGGGAGCGATCCAGGGCACCCTTCCCTCACGCAGCTGGCGGCCCGCCTCCTGCCACCATGGGTGGAGCTGCAGCACGACGTCGGACTGCGTCGGCTGGAGTGTCGTGTCCGGGCTCCAATGCCAGGCGGCAAACGGCGGTGATGACTGCAGGCAGCGGACCGGGTCCAGGACCAGGCCGCGGCCCAGGGCCGGACCGAACAGCACCAGGAGGATGAGGTCCAGCAAGAGCTGGAAGCGAACCGCGCCCCGGTTGCGCAGCCACAGCACCGCATGAACGACCAGGATCGGGACCAGCGCCCAGAGGATTACGGCCATCGCGCTCACACCAGGTCGGCGTCGGCCATCGTCAGGTAGATGCGGCCGTCGAGGCGGCGAACATCGAGAACGTCGCTGAAGGACCGCGCCACCAGAACCAGGCCGCTGGGCTCCGGCCGGCGCTCGAAGCCGAGCCCGACCAGGATCTCCTCACCAGCAGGATCGCCGTTCAACCACAGCTCTTCGGTGTCGGCGCCGAGCCGGACGGCCAGCCGCCGAGCGACGACCGACACCAGGGCGAGGGCGCCCGGGTGGCCGTGATCCCACACCAGCTCGACCCAGCGGCAGACGCCACCGTCGGTGCGGAACGCCGCAAACCCGACCGGCCGCGTCGACAACCGCGGAAAGACCAGGAAACGGTGGTAGCGGACGGCCGGGTGCCCGGCCAGCCGGTACAGCGCACGCTCGGCATCCCGCACCACGGCCACCGGGTAGTCGCCGCGAACGCGCCGCCACAGGTCGTCCAGGCGCGGCTCCCAGTCGCGCGCAGCTTCGGCGCGGTAGGCCAGGCGGCGCAGCCGGTGCATCCGTGCGCCGCCGCTGCGCCGCAGGTACACGATCTCCTGCGGCGGCATTGCATCGTAGCCGAGCTGGAGGGCGCCCAGCCGTAGCGCACGCCTCCCCGGAAAGCCGTACAACAGCGGATACCGTCCGGACTCGCCGAGCTCGGCGAAGAACCGCTCGGCCGTTCGCGACCAGACGCTGCGCCGGGTGAACGGGCGGCCCCCCCGTCGCGCCGCGAAGACGTCCACAATCTGCGCCGCCGCCCACTCGGCGTCGTCGACCTGGAAGGTCGCCGGCACGGCTGCGTACTGCGCCAGCAGCTCCTCGCCCGCGAAGGCGAGCATGATTGGGCGACCCTCCGGCCGCGGCGGGAACTTCCAGTTCCACTCGGCCAGCGAACGCGACAGTGAGAACACCTCGTTGAAGGTGTCGTTCACCGCTCGCTCGTCACCCGGCTCGAACGGACGGAACACCACCTCGGCGAGGCTCATCCGACCCCCCAGCACCAGGCGCCGGACAGCCGCCACCCGCCCCCCGAGCGATCGGCCGCAGCCGCGTACCACCTGCCCTCGCGGGTCCTGTCGACGACGGCCTGGGGCACGCAGCTCCCGCCCACCCAGCCCGCCGCCGGCATCAAGTGGGGAAACGGCGACAGCAGCCAGAGGTCCGCCTCGTGCTCCGGAATGGCCCGCGGCCCCGGAACCTCTTCGGGCGTCACGCCCGCCGTCCGGCGTCCGCTGTCAACGGCGCGCAGCGCGGCCCGCGACAGCGGCCCCATCGTGCGCCGGAGGAAGCGGCGGCGGGACGCCGCCTCCAGCTCCTGCCGCCCGTCGAGATGGCGGGTTGCATGCCCCCAGTGGTGGAAAACCCTGGCCCCTGGGACGATGCCGAGGCGGCGGCCGGCGCGGCGCAGCTGCCATAGCCACTCCGTCTCCTCGTAGTACAGGAAGTAGCCCTCGTCCCACGGCGTGAAGGTCTGCCTTCGGAACGCCAACGCCGGGCCGCGCAGACTCGGCGTCTCGATCGCGCCGGTGGCGGTCCACAGCTCCCATATCGTGTCGAGCCAGCCACCTAGCCCCTTCCGCCAGAGGACGGGCCAGCGACGGCGGGCCGCCCGCCGGACCTCCGAGGAGGGCGCCGGGTCCTCGGGCACCGGCAGGTTCACCGTCCCCTTCCGGTCCCAGACCAGCCGTGGTCCAACGACCGCAAATCCTTCCTCCAGGGCCGACAGCAGCTTGGACAAGCTCCCCTCGAGCAGCTCCACGTCCGGGTTTGCGACCAGGATGACGTCGCCCGTCCCCGCAGCCACACCGGCGTTGATCCCTGCCGCATAGCCCTGGTTCGGGCGCACCAGCAGCTCCTCGGGCTCGAGAGCCGCTGCGGCTCCCGCCTCTGCCTGGTCCTCCGACTGCTCGACGATGATCACCTCGGCCTCGACGCCGGCCGCGGCCGCCTCGCGCCTGAACGAGACCAGGCACGCCGGCAACACCGCAGAGGAACGGTAGGCCACCACCGTCAGAGCCACCCTCACCCCTGCTCCCTCCAGCGGCCCCCGGCGATCCACTCGAGGGCCGCTTCGGCACTGTCAGCGGTCGCCTCCTCGGTGAACCGCGAGGCGACGGCGAGCCCGTCGCGGCGCATCCGGCGCCAGGCGCCGCGGTCCCGGAGCACCTGCCGGGCGGCCTCGGCGAAGGCCGACGGCTCGTGAGGGTCGACCAGGACGGCCGCCCCCGCCGCGTAGCCTCGGAACGCCGAAACGTCCGAGGCGATGACCGGAACGCCGCAGGCCATGGCTTCGAGCACCGGCAGGCCGAAACCTTCCTGCTCCCAGGAGGGCGCCAGCAGCAGATCGGACCCCGCCAACAGCCGCGCCACCTGCGGCTGATCGATGTGACAGTGGAACTCCTCCGGCTCGAGGAGGGCGCGTTCGGTATCGCCCAGCGGCCACTGCGAAATCCGTACCAGCTTGACGGCAACGCCGCCATCGCGGAGCCGGCGCACCGCCTCGAGAGCGGTCGGCACGCCCTTCCAGTCATTCTCGAAGGGGTGGACGACGACGACCCTGGCAGGACGGTGGGGCCCCAGGCGGCGGCGCGGCCTCCACCATGGCTCAAGGGCCGGGGGCACGACGCGCGCCGGTCGCTCAAACCGCGTGCGTAGGAGCTCCGCCAGGTGGGGAGAAAGGGCGAGGCCGGGGATCGGCGTCCGGTACGCCTCCAGGATCCTCGGGTGCTCCTCCCGGTTGTGCGTGTAGCTCGCCTCGAAGCCCTGGCAGTAGTGAGTGGCCTGACCGCAGGGGGCCGACGCCGCGACGACGATGGTGGTCCAGAAGGTGGCGACGTTCACGTCGGCGGCCGGCAGCGTCCCTGGCTCGAGCTTGCCGACCTGAACGAGCTCCACACCGAGGTCGAACCAGGATGGGCGCTGAGCCGGAGTGACGACCCGGATCTCGTGACCCCGTGCGCTCAGGAGGCGTGCCTGGTGCAGCGCGATCTTGACCCCTCCGAAGAGCGCCGTATCCTCGAGGAGGTAGTTGACCCGCACGCCTCAGCTCCAACGGCGGAGGGCAAGTGGCAGGCCGACACGACCGGCGCGGGCTCTGAAGCCGAAGCTCATTCCACCTTCCATCCGTGCGCCAGCTGCAGCAGAGACGGCGTCCACGCCTCCGAGCTGACGCGGATCGCCCGCGGCACGACGACCTGGTCATGAACGTGCAGCCCGCTGTCGTCGAGAAGGTATGCGGAAACGTTGAAAATCCCGTTGGCGATCGGCAGCTGCGGCACCTCGAGAGTGACCGTGTACCGCATCGCGCCGGAAAGGGGGCTCTCGCCGTCCCACAGGGAGGAAACGGCAAGCACGCAGTTGCCGTCGAGAGCATCGACGACCACGCCGATGTGGAAGACCTCGTCCTCACGGAGGCTTTCAACCTCCAAGATGACGGCCAGAGAATCACCGCCCCGCAGGTCGTCGGTAGCGCCTCCGTCTCCGAGGACCTTCAGGGAAGCAATCCTGCCGACCCTCACGCTGGACAGGGCGCCGGTATCGGCGCCGCCCGCCTCGACGTCGAGCCGGCGTTTGCCGCGCTCGAGCAGAAAAGCCTCGTATGCCTCGACGACATCCTTGGCTCCGCCAACCTGGTTCACGTGCCCCTCCGTGAGCCAGGCCACCCGGTCACAGAACATGGTCACGTAGTACATGGAATGGGAGCAGAAGAGGATCGTCGTTCCCGCATCCTTGAGCTTGAGCAACCGATCGACGCACTTCTTCTGAAAGTAGCCGTCCCCCACCGCCAGCGCCTCGTCGATGATCACGATACCGGCGTCCACATGGGTGGCGACCGCGAAAGCCAGCCGCATCGCCATGCCGGTCGAGTAAGTCTTGATGGGACTGTCTATCATCTCGCCGAGCTCGGCGAAAGCCAGGATCTGCTCGAGGCGGGAGTCCATGACGGGGCGATCGAGACCCATCAGCGCGCCGTAGAGTACCGCGTTGTCCCGACCGGTGAACTCCGGGTGGAAGCCGGCGCCCAGCTCGAGAATCGAGGCGACCCGGTCGACGACCTCGACCGTCCCCGAGGTCGGGGACGTGGTCCCCGAAATGATCTTGAGAAGGGTCGACTTGCCGGCCCCGTTCTCGCCGACGATGCCGACCGTCTCCCCGGGCGCGACGTCCAGGCTGACTGATCTCAGGGCGTCGAGCTCCATGAACCGCGACGACAGACCGGTCATCTTGCGCAGACGTTGGTAGGGGGTCGCGAAGATCCGATAGGTCTTCGTAACATCCCGGACTCGAACGGCTGGTGCAACGTCGAAGTTCGTCACCTGCGACAGGATACCTGATCAGGGGGCTGGCCCGGGTCATCCGGCCGCAATCTACCGTGCCCGGCAATACGCCAGCCAGGGCTGTGCTCTTCACGTCTCGCTGTCCTCAACATACAGAGAGTATGCCTCCGGCAGCTCGACGTTCAGAACGTAGAGGTCCGGCCGGAAACCCCGGTACCGTCCGCAGACCCGGCTTGGGGTCGAGATCAAGGCGCGAGGAGGAAGCTGTAGCCCCTGAGCCAGCGCGTTCTCTCCGTTCTCCCAGCCTGCAGCCATCTGGAGGCCAACGGACCATGGCGTCATCGCCGTCTCCCCTTTTGTGTCTTCGTGCCTTCGTGGTTGACTCCCAGCTAGTTTCGCTACGATCACTGACGAGTCATCAATGGCTTGCGGTGTTCTTTCCCCAGGGACGGTCCCGCGGCGGGGTGGGAACGGAACGGAAGGAGGCGAGCGGCCATCCCGCCGCGGGCGGCGGGGGGACCGGGCGCAGGAGGCTTGGCCCGAGGTTTCACGAGGGTAAGCCTCCGAGCACGGCCTCCCCGGTGACCGCGACGGGTGCAGCCGTGAGCCGACGCGCCGCTCCGTCCCCGCCCCGCCGGCCCGCGCAGCGGGCTGCGGGCGTAAGCCCGCACGGGACAGGCGATCGCGCCACACCCGTCCAGACGGGATCGCGCAGGGCGTTCTCCTCGCGCCTCGCCGCCAGCGAGCGAGGAGTCGCTGACCTCGTGGTCGCGACGACGATGCGAGTGCAGGGGCGGGGTGCGAGAGGACGCTCCTGCGCGATCCCTCCCCTATCAAAAGGGAGGGGGGCTCACAACCTCTCAGAGAACCCGGGAGGCAGATCCGAGCGGAGCGGTCCCTCGGGGCGGGAAAACCGGGCCGAGGTCCTCCTCGAGACCGGGCTTCCCGATCCCGAGGGGTGCGGCCGCAGGCCGCGGATCTGCCTGGGGCCTCGAGGGTCCTCCTGCTACTGCTGCTCGCCGATGGCCGCGAGAGCCTCCGGGCTCAGGAACAGCGACGCGTCTCCCGGTACCTTCGTGACGGTCAGGTTGATGCGCTTGACGTGACCGGACTCGTGACCCAGCTGGTCGATCCCGATGGCCAGGGCCTTCGCCGGCAGGGTCACCCCTTCCACCGTCTGCCAGGTCAGCACGTAGTACCGCATTCCCTCGGCACCGACCTTGACGAACTGGTAGGCCGCCGTGAACTGAGCGCCCAGGACCCGGTGGGTCGAGGGATCGACGAACAGCTCCCAGTTGGTGTCCATGACCGGTGAGTAGAAGAAGTTGGCCGGGAAGGTCAACGGAACCTCGAGGGCAGGCTTCTTCTCCCACTTTGCCTTGGTCGGCGTCCCGAACACGATTCCCTGCTGGGCCAACGAAAACGGCAGCAAGAGAGGGAAGAGAAGCCGGTTGAGGGTGCCGGTGCCCTGGAGGTCGGTCTGCGGCCGGGTGTCCGGCTTGCCGTCGATGGTGGCCCAGGCGGCCCGGCCGTCGAAGCCGATCACGACCTTCTCGGTGAGCTGAAGCCGACGCTGCGTGAAGGACGCCGGGTTGACCCATGCCGTGAACTTGGTCTTATGGGGCACGCCGTCCGAGGTTGTTTCCTCAGAAGTCACGTCGAGGCGGAAGACACCGTCTATCTTGGGCGCGGTGGCGGCGCCGGCATGGGCGAGGATCGTGTCGAGCAGCTGGCTCTTGGCGGTCTCCGGTGTGGCCGGCTTCGACTCCGCGGCCGCCACGGCCGCCGTCACGCACAAGCTGAGGACGCAGAACAGGGAAAGAAGGCGTCTCAATCTGACCTCCGGTTTGGTGGAATCGCGGCACGGCCGCCTCGCCGCCATCGTCCTTCACGGATTCCGGCCCGGGGTGTGCCACTCGTGGTTTTCAGACCGACCTCCCGGGCTCAGACGACTGCGCCCGGTTCTCATCACACCGATGCAGGATAGCATATCTGGACGGTTCGACGGCGGAGGTCCTCCGCAGCAGCCATACCAGGCTAGGCCACACTCCACCGTTTCCACGTCGCTGCCCTCTCAGCTGGTTTCGGCTTGTGGCGAACGCGCCTGTAAACCGCCAAGCCGCCAAGCTGGCGAAGTCGCCTAGGAGAATCCTCCTGTTCTTATCTCTGCGCTCTTTGCGGCTTCGCGGTTCAAACGTAGCTCCACCCTCATGCAGGTGCGTTGGAGACGTGGGGCAGGCGAAAAACGCGCAAGGTGGCCCCGTATCGCGGATCGAGGCCGGATCGGGGCTTCCGGCCGGGCCTCTAGGGGGTCCTGGCAGGGACGAAGACGCCGTCGCCGCTCCGGTTGTCGATGACGGAGGCGTAGGCCATGACCGGCTGCGCGACAGGGTCGCCCTTCCAGTCGATGAAGTCGATCTTCACGGAGAAGACAGAAAGATCCCCCGGCGACGGGCTCAGCTTGCTGACGATGCTGTCCACCTGGGTCATGCCGTAGGCGTACAGGCCCAGCTCGTAGCTCCCGACCTCGATGCCGTTCTCGTTCAAGACGTGAACCACGATGCCGCCGACCGCCTCCGGCGAGGCACTCACGAAGCCAACGTTGGTACGGTAGCCGGCGTCCTCACGCAGGCCGGTCAGAAACAGCTCGCTGACCGGCGCAGGGCTGCCCTGATACGCCGGCACGTACTGGCCGTAGGTGCCGGGTCCCGCGGTGAGCCGATTGTAGGTGCGCGATCCGATCACCACCGGCCGGCTCGGGTTGCCGTCGAGGTCGATTCTTAGGGCGCCCTTGACGTTGTCCGGCAGGCCGGCCGCGCCGAGGACGTCAGGCAGGAAGACCGTGCCGTACGCTGGCACGGCCTTCTGCGCCAGCGGCGCCGCCCCGGGCACGCCGCTGTTGTCCGCGTTCGCGGGGAGGAACCGGATAGCAGCCGTGACGGCGCTCGAGTTCGGGTTCGAAATCCACAGATCCGTCCGCCAGCTGGTCCCGTAGCTGCCGACAGAATGGGCCGCCGCCGGCAGCAGGGCGCTGGTCGTGGTCGTCAGAGTCAGAGCGGCGGCTGAAGGCCCGGCGACCGCCAGCGAGGCCAGCACCGACAGACCGGCCGCCAGAGGAGCCAGCGACCTCAGGAAGCGACCATTCATCTCGACCCTCCCCTGTACATGTCCAAGCCTAAGTTTCCAGCCAGAAAGCACCTTGCGCAATGACCGGCGTCACGTTCGGCCCCGAGAAGCGCCGACGGGCGGCCCGGAGACCGCCCGCCGTTCGTTGGTTGCCCTAGCCAGCATGACCAATCCGCCGAAGGTGTCCCGGCCCCTGGGTCGCCGCGCCTTCTACTGCGTCATCGCCGGGATGAAGATTGCGTCGCCGCTGTGGTTGTCGATGACCGAGGCGTACGCCGTCACCGGCTGGGCGACGGGGTCGCCCCTCCAGTCGACGAAGTTGATCTTGACGGAGAAGATGGTGAGGTCACCGGACACCGGCGGGTTCAGCTTGTCGACGATGTTGTCAATCTGCGTCATACCGTGCGGATTGAGACCGAGACCGTAGCTCCCGACCTCGGTGCCGTTCTGGTCGAGGACGTGGATCACGATCCCACCGATTGCGTCCGCCGAGCCGCTCACGAGACCGATGTTGGTGCGGAAGTCGGCGTCCTCGCGGAGACCGGTCAGGAGCAGCTCGCTGACGGTTGCCGGACTGCCCTGCACCACCGGCACGAACTGTCCGAAGGTACCGCCGTTGGCGTCCGTGTTGAAGGTCCGCGAGCTGATGACGAGCGGCCGGCTGATACTGCCGCTGACGTCGATCCCGAGAGCGCCCTTGAGGTTGCCCGTAGGAACGACCGCGCTGAGCACGTCGGGCAGGAACACGGTGCCGAGCCCCGGCAGCAGCTTCTGGACCAGCGGCGGCTGGTTCGGAACGTCGCTGTTGTCGGCGTTGTCGGGGTAGAAGCGGACGTTGACCGTGACCTGGTTCGAGTTCGGGTTGAAGATCCAGAGGTCGGTCTGCCAGTTGGTCCCCTGCTGACCGATCGTGCGCGCCGCCGCCGGCACCACCGCGGCGCCGGTCGCCACGGTCGTCTGGGAGATGGTCACGCTCTTGCCGCCCGCCTTGAGCTGCGCGCTGCGCGCCGCGCCGTCGGAGTTGGCATCGACGCCGAAGCCGAAGCTGCCGTTGCCGCTCCCCGAGCTCGCACCGGTGATGTGGAGCCAGGAGGCGTTCGAGGTGGCGGTCCAGGCGCAGCCGCTGTCGGCCTGTACCGTGACCGTGCCGCTGCCGCCCGCCACCGCGAAGCTGGTGGCGCTGGCGCTGAGTGTGTAGCTGCAGGCGCCGCCAGAGCACTCTCCGCTCGGCTGCACGCTGACGGTCCCCGTCTTGGTGACGGCACCGCTGGAAGTGTGCACGACCGCGCTGACATTGTACGTTCCTGCGGTCGAGTAGGTGTAGGTCGTTGGCGAGCAGTAGATGCCGCTGCAGTCCTGGTCCTGGGGAGAGCCGTCGCAGCTGGCGCCGCCAAAGTGCCAGGTGATCCCCTGGATGCCGTTGATTCCCACCAGGCTGAAGGTCACCATCTGGCCGCGGTTGGGGCTTGCGGGAGAGATGGTCAGCGTCCCGGCGTCGCCGCCGGCGGCGGCCTGACTGACGCTGACGGTGCGAGGTGTGGCGCCAGCGCCGGTGACTGTGATTGTCGCCGCACGGCTTGAGCCGCTGTTCGCGCCGACGCTGAAGCTGACGCTCGTGCTGCCCGAGCCGGAGGTCCTGCTGAGCACCAGCCAGGAAGCGCTCGACGCTGCCGTCCAGGCGCAGCTCGTGGAGCTGGCGCCGACGGAGAGCATCCCCGTGCCGCCTGAGGCGCTGAACGAGGTTGGGCTCGCCGAGGCGGTGTAGCTGCACCCCGTTGTCGTGCACTGCCCTGTGGGCTGCACGGTCACTGTGCCGTTGAGGGTGCGCGTGCCGGAGCTCGAGGTGACCACCGCGCTTACGTTGTAGGTGTTGGCGGTGCTGTAAGTGTAGGTCGTCGGATAGCTGCACCAGGCCGTGCAGGTCCAGTCGGCTGGCGAGCCGTCACAGCTGGGACCGCCAAAGTGCCAGGTGATCGCGGTGATGCCGTCGATACCGCTAGTCTGGAAGGTAACCTGCTGCCCTCGCTCGGGGTTGGTGGGCGTGATGCTGATTCCGGCGCTGCCATCCCCTACTGCCATGCCCTGGGTGGCAATGTCGATCTCCTGCGTGCTCGTGTTCCTGACGGTCAACTTGACGGTGTAGTTGCCCGGCGTCAGGGTGTCGGCCGGTATGGTGGCCGTGGCCGTCTCACCGGACTTGCTCCACACCTCCTGCTGGTTGTAATTGAGCACCGACCACTGGTAGGTGAGACCGCCGGCCGGCTTCGAGGCGCTGCCGTCGAGGTTGATCGGCACGTTGTTGTACTGCGGCGTCGGGCTGATGGTGAAGCTCGCCAGCGCCGACTTGACTGCGACCGTCGCCGGCGTCGCGGTATCGCTATACTCACCGTTCTTCCAGTCGATCGTCAGGTCGACGGTCCAGCTGCCGCTTTCGTTGAACAGCTGGCTGACGTCGCGGGTGATTGCCCTGTAGACCTGATTGGTCGGTGAGGTGATTGTCCAACTATAGCCGGTCGGGTTACCGTCCGACGAGCCGGCGCTGAGGGTGCCGTGCTCGTCGATAAACACGGTGTCCGGCGCCGTGATATGGGCGGTCGGGGTCAGGTCGAGGGTCACCTGCTTGGTGTCCAGCATCTCGGGGTGGCTCGCCGGGTCGTACGGGTAGCCGCGGCCGACGTCGCGCACCGCGACGTGGCCGTAGTACGGCGGGGTCGGGTTGTCCGGAACCGTCCAGTTGAGGCTGGTCGCCGATCCCCAGGCACCACTCTGCCCGGGCCTGAGGCCGGCCACCGGGGTCGTCTGTGCGGTCCCGGTGGGGTCGTTGTCGATCCACAGCGCGTACTCGGCGGCGCCGCCCGAGCCGCTGCCGTCGACGGTCACCGTGTCACCCCAGAAGGCCGGCGAAGGGCTGACCGCCGCCGCGGCCGTCGGATTCGACGGCGTGTACTTGAAGCGCGCCATCTGGTAGTAGCGGGGGAAGTACAGCCAGCCGCCGTCGCTGGTGAAGAACGCGTCTGAGTTCTCCGCTCCGGTCGGGTCGTACGCGGCGGTGTTGAAGTCCGAGTTGGGATCGTTCCAGTACGCGTCGTCGAGCAGGGTCGGCGGGTTGGTGCTGAGGTCGTAAAAGCCCACCGTGCCGTACAGACCGCCGGGGGTCATCAGAAAGACGTAGGGGTAGTGAATGTCGCCGCGGTCCCACGACGCGGCCGAGAAGTTTGCCACCTCCTGGAAGTCGAGCGCGACCGCCGCTGCCGACGGCGTCACCTTGTAGACGTGCGCGGCCGGGCTCTGGCTTTGGTTCGTGATCAGAAGCCAGAAGTGGGGATCGCTGGCGTCCGACAGCGCCCGCGTGTCGAGGCTGAAGTAGTCCAGGTTGCCGGAGCTGAACGGTACCGCATTCTGCGGCGGCAGCACCGGAATGCCGTCGCTGCCGATGCGCACGACGTTGACGCCGGAGTTGCTCGCCTGCTTGTAGACGTAGAACGGCTGTGGGGTTCCGTTGAACGGCACCCAGACCTCCTGCCCGGCCCTGGGGTCAAAGTCCGCCGAGTCCGAAACGCACTGGATCGGGTTACTGCTCGGAGCTCCGTTGGCCGAGATCGTGTAGACCCCCATCTGATCGCCCGGACACTTGTTGTAGAACGGCGACCCGTAGCCGCCCCCGAGCAGCACGTACTGCTGGGAGCCGATCCGATAGGTGCCGCCGGTCAACGTGAGAGTGTAGAGATTGGGGTTGTCCACCACCGGGCTGCCGCCTGCAGCCGGGTTGCCGAAATCCCAGATCACGGCGCCCTTGTCGGAGTTCATCACTCCCCAGCGGCACTCGTCGCAGACCGTGATGTTGTTAATGCCGTCCAGGCCGAGGATGGCGTCCGGCACGTTGATGGTTGGCGTGCTGAGAACTCCTCCACAGCCGAAGCCGAGGCCGAAGTGGCCCTTGTCTATAATCTGGGCGTTCTGGGGGTTGTAGATCATGACGTCGGTGCTGGCATCGAGAACCATGTACTCGGTCTGGTTCCAGATCAGGCGTCTGGTCTCACGCGGGCGCTCGAAACACGTAAAGGCATCTCCCTGGTCGGTGTTGTCGATCACCAGCGGCGCCTGGAAGCTGTACAGCGCCGCGGGCGTCTGCGCAAAGGCGCCGCGTGGCGCCAGCGTCACGATCAGGGCGAGCGCCACGAGTCCAGAAGTCGCCAACTTCGCACCGCGGCGGTAAGCCCCTACTCTCCTAGCTGCTGACATGTCATGCCCCCTCGGCCCCGTACTTGCCGGGCACCGCACGTTTCGAGGTACCGGTCCGTCGAACGTCCCCCGTTTCGACACTTATCACCCGCCCGCTGCCCCTTACACCCAGGTGAGAGTATATCAAGCTCTGCACCTCAGGACCACCCGTTCTTCTGTGATCTCCGTCAATTACATTCGCACTTTGGTGGGCCGGTGTAGAAGGCGAGTGCGGCGGCCGCGAACGGCCGCCGCACTCTCACACGTTTCAATCTGACGAAAGGCATCTTCGCCTGTCGCCAGGTTAGGTTAGCGGATCATGCCACTCCACAGGGCGGGCAGCATCTGGTCCGCATAGCAGTTGGCATTCCCCAGCACGGCGCCCTCGAGCGCGGCCGAGTAACGGCCAGCGGCAGCGTGCTGCGTCGACACGTACACCTGGTACCAGTCGTCGCCAGTCAGGTTGTTCGACGGCGGGTAGACCAGCAGTCCCCAGCCGGACGTGAAGGTCACGCCGAACTCGGAGATGTCGACCTCTTGGGTCTCCAGCGGGAGCAGGTTGACGCGGCAGCTGCCCGGGCTGGGCGACCACGGCGGACGGACGCCGGTGATCAGCATCGCGTCCTCATCCTCGTTCCAGATGAAGAGGGTGTAGGGGATCGAGTCGTCGGCCGCAATGTAGGAAGGCGGAATCTGATTGTTGTTGTCCGCGTCGTTGTAGTTGTCCCAGATCATGGTGGCGTGGTTGCCAGCGCCGACGTAGGTCGCCCGCTTGAACACGCGCAGCTTGGTCGACATGGCCTGTCCCATGTTCAGGTAGCGGAAGGCCCATGCGGTCGGCAGCGGCTCACGGTAGTCGCCCGAGAGCGCGCTGTAGCCGGCGCCGGTGGCCTCAACGTACTGGTGGTAGAAGGTGATCGGGTCGTCGTCGTTGCCGGTCCGGAACGCGTAGTTCGGGTTGGCGTTGAGGGAGACGGCCGGGATCGCCTCACTGAAGTTCTGGGCGTCGTTGATGTAGAAGATGTCACCCATCAACACGTTGTCGTACACGGCCTGGGCGCCGTTGGGGCCGCCCGAGGGGTTCTGACTCGCACCGTCAACCCAGTAGTTCAGGGTCGAGTCCGGGAACATCCGGTTGCAGGTCCACACCACATCGGCGGTGATGTACATCCAGGTGTCGTCACTGGCCCCGCGGGCCTCGAACCAGTCACCGTAGACCGTGTCGTTGCCGTTGCAGTCGATGTGCCAACGGGAAGCCGTCTGCGACGCCGTCAGCAGGCCCTGCATGAGGTCCTTGAAGTTCTGCGGGAACGGCGGGAAGCTCGGATACGCGTCGTGGACCGTCGGGTTACAGCGAACGGACAGCGCCGTCGTGTCCTCGGACGGATTCAGGAAGTCCTGAATGGGGCCGATGCCGTCGACCTGATCCGGGCTCGCATCCTCGTAGTCAGCGGGCTGGGTGCCCGTGGAGGGCAGCTGTCCCGGGGTGTCGAGAATGTCGCGGATGCTGAAGGTCTGGACGTCATAGCCGGAAAGCACGACGTTCCAGTCAACAACGTGGGCGCTGTAGTCGGTCCACAGCGTGAAGTGGACGATAACGGCCTCGCTGGAGACGTTGGTCACCGCGAACAGCGTGTTGACGTTGGTGTCCGTGTAGTTGTAGTGCACGAACGGGTACAGGATCGTGGCACCCGGGACGTTGTCCCGAGCGCACATGTTGGCGTATGCCACGCTCGCGCCGGCAAACACCAGAGCGACGGCGGCGATGATGGTAACAAACCGCTTCATACCTAGCTCCTTCCTTCTCTCGTTAACGATCTTCGCACTCTTGAACCACCTTGAAAAGCAGCTTCGTTCCCCCGCGAACATCACCTCCCCGCCGTAAATTTCCGAATCTCTCGCAATCGACGTTATGTCACAACAGCATAAAGCTAGCACCCGTTTCCGCACCTGTCAACCCCCTTGAAGCGTTCGGCTCCATGGGAAGGTGATACGGATCATACACTGCCGGCAAAGAAAAGGCAACGTCATTGGCTCTCAGGGGCTTGGCGGCGTTTCTCACTGGTGCGCCGCACTCCCCGCGAGCTTGAAGACTGCCATCCCGCCGCCGAGCTTCTTGGTGGCCGCGGTCATGAGGATGACCTCGCCCCGGCCGTCCCCGTCGAGATCCACGATCTGGACATCGTAGGGAGATCCGAGGACCGGAAGCTCGGGGGACCGCTCCACGACGTACCCGCCGTGACCATCCCCGAGCAGCACCTGGGCGTTCCCGCCCCGTCGCAATGCCACCAGGTCGCCATTGCCGTCGCCGTCGATGTCGCCCGCCGCCAACCGCCACCAGGGGTTCGCCCTCTGGTCGTCCGGGTCCATCTCGATGACGTGGGTGGCCACGGCGCCGTTCTTCGCGATCACGTACTGAACGAGGCCGGATCGTCCCTGGGTTTGGGGCGGCGCCCCACCCTCGGGCTTCGGGAGCAGCTGGAACTGCTGGAATGCGGCAGCCAGGTGGTCGGGGGCCCCCGCCTCGGCGACCACCGAGTAGTGGAAGGCGCCCGCCAGAACCTGATCGACGCGGTTCGTGGCCCAGCTCCACTTGCCGTCCTTGACCTCGTTGAACATCACCAGATTCCGCCAGTCCTGAACGTTGGAGGACAGGATGAGATCCGGACGGCCGTCGCCGTTGACGTCGGCGGTTGCAATCCTCATCCCCATGATCCTGTCGGGAAGCCCCTCGGTGTGAACGACCCACTTGTTCTGGCCGCGATTCTCGAGAACCCACACCGAAGGCACCGAGAGTGACTGACTGGTCTTGATGTCGTAGCTCACCTCGGCCAGGAACGCGATGTCCGGACGACCGTCGCCGTTGAAGTCGGCGGTCGTCACGGCCTGGGCGTGGACCTCGGCCTTTGGAGCCGGCAGCAGCTGGGAACGCGAGAAATCGCCCTTACCGTTCCCATACAGCACGTACTGCTCCTTGAAGTGGATCCCGATCACGATGTCGGAGTGCCCGTCACCGTCGAAGTCGGCGACCGCCACGCCGCCGTAGTCGAACGCGACCTTGGAGGGCCACTTCAGGTCCTTCCATTGGTGGAACTTCCCGTTTCCCTCTCCGAGAAGGATGACGGGAGTCGAGAACTCCCCCTTTCGCGGCTGGGGAAGAACCAGGTCGAGCTTGCCGTCCTCGTTCATGTCGGCGACGGCGAAGTCGTTGCGCCACTGGCCGGTCCGAGGCAGGCCGTAGCGGCTGACCTCGAAGCGGAGAGCATCCTGAGAGGGCAACGGCGGCACGATGACGCCGAAGTCCAGCATCTTGGCCTCCTCGGGGTGCTGGACTCTATACGCCATCCTGGCCTGCTCCTCCTGTCGCTGCATCCAGAACTGGTGCAACGGAGAGCCTGGGTCCTCGGGCGGCAGCGGCTGTAGCCACACCGTGTCGCCTTCCTCCTTGACGATGCGGAACTTCCACGGAGATGCCTTGTGGGCGTAGGCGAAGTGCTTGTCGATGCGGACGATGACACTCTTGGGATACGCCCGAGGCTTCATCATGTCCGCGACCCATTGATCGAGGGACGTGGCCTTCTCCGGATTGTTGGACGTCGCGGCGGCTTTGGGGGCCGGCGTCACCGTGGGTGTCGCCTTCGCCGTCTGTCCATTCGCATTCCCTACCCAGGCCGTTCCAACGGCGACCACGGCAACCAGCCATGGCCGAAGGTCAACCTTCAGACTCGTCATTCCTGTCCTCCAAGGCTTCGGCCGGGCCACCGCCCGGCCGAGAGCAGCGTATTCTACAACATCCGAACGTCTCGCCCGATCACAGGAGATCGGCGAGATGAGGCCGAGCACGGTCCACGGCCACGATGCCCATACCCAAGAGCAGCAGCCCGCCGGCAGCCAGCCCGACCAGAGAAGGCCACCCCGGAACCGGCATGCCGAGCAGGCCCGACCGGAACAGGGCCACGATCTGGGTGAGCGGGTTGAGAGAGATCATGGTTCGAAGGAGCCGGTTGCCGATCAGCTCCAACGGGTACACGATGGGCGCCGCGTAGAAGATCACCAACAGCGTCAGACCGAGGATCTCACCAATATCCGGCAACACCGCGCCAGCAACCGCGAGCAGCAGCGACAGCCCGACGAGCCACAGCAACGCGAGCGCCAATCCGAGGAAGAACCAGGGCGCCCCTGTGATGCTGACGACGCCCGCAACGGCACACACGACGGCGACCAGCAGCAGTGCCAGACCGTGGTGCAGCAGGGTACCGCCGAGCTCGCCGAGAACCAGGACCTCGGCCGGGAAGCTCACCCGTTGGATCAGCGTGCGGTTGGCCCGGAACAGGGACACCGACCGCGTCAGACCGTCGCTGATCGCGATGTACGGCACGAGTCCCACCATCAGGTAGAGGCCAAAACCCACGTGAGAGCCCTCTGCAAGACGTATGCCGATCATCTTGGAGAAGACGACCCAGTAGAGGGCCAGCTGCACTCCGGTGTTGAGGAAGGGCCAGGCCCACCCCAGGACCGAGCCGGCGTGGCGCGCACGGAAGGCACGGATCGACAGCTGCCGCAGGAGATAGGCGTTTGACCTGAGCTTGGTGGCGAAGCCCCTCACCGCTGTGGTCACTCCACTCATGTGCCCTCTCTCAATGGCGCAGGCCGCACTCTCTGCAAGGTGTGGGACTCGGAACGCGGAGAACCATGGATTCCACGGATTGAAGAGAACAGATATGACTTCTCCGCACCGGACGGGAAGACCTGTGACTGACAGGCTTCCGAACCCAAAGAAACCAGTCGCTAGAACGCTGCGGTGGCCCCACGCCACTCTTGCCTCTCTCCCGAGCTTCCTCCGTCATCGCACTTCCGAACAACGCTCCGTCCTCGGTGCCCGTTTATGTTGACATCCCATGACGCCCGCCCTATTATGGCACTGGCGTCCAAGTGCCAAGCGGTAGACTATCCTACACGAAGCAGGAGGCCCTGTTGTCGGACCGGCAGAAAGCCCCGGAGATAGCTCGGATCGGAGAGCGGCTGCGGGTATTCCGCAAGTCCCGGGGCATGACGCAGTCGGAGCTGGCACGTCAGATTGGCATCCAGCAGTCGGATCTGTCACGCATGGAGAAGGGCGAGTACCGCGTCTCGCTCGACAGCTTGTTCAGGATCCTTGCCGTCTTCGGCATGAGTGTGGCCGAGTTCTTCGAAGAGCAGCGGCCGGCGGTACGCGCCCAGGTCGAGCGCCTCTCGAGTGACGACATGCAGACGCTGCACGCGCTGCGGCAGCTGAGCCCGACCGGACGCCGCGAGGTGCACGAGTTCATCGAGTTCAAGCGGCGCAAGGAGCTCACCGAGAGGCGCACTCAGGCCGGCGACGCCGAGCGGGGGGAGGGCGGATGAGCGTCGAGCGCTACGACGAGCTGCTCCGCACCGCCCAGGAGGCGTACACCGAGGGCCGGTTCGAGGCGTCGCTGGCGGCCGCCCAGGAGGCGGAGCTGCTGGCGCTCCAGCTGGGCCGCACCGACCTCGCCGACCGTGCGGCCTGCAACTGCTGCCCGGCCCTTGCCGAGCTTGACCGCCTAAGCGAGCAGGTGCCGCGCCTGCAGAAGGCCCTCCTGCGCAGCGCCGAGCCAAAGACGAGCTGGATGGCGGCGTACTACGCAGCCATGGCGTATCACATTGCGGATCAACGAGAACAGGCTTTGGCCTACCTGCGGCGCGCCACAGACCTTGTTGACGAGGTTGGGGAACCGGCCAGCACCGCCGCAACCTTGAATCTGTTTGGCAACCTGTCACTGCTCGCCGGTGATTTCGAGGCGGCGGAGACTGCCTACCTCGAGACGCTCCACACCTATGAGGGGTTTGAGGGGTACCGCCGAGTGATGGCGGCGCAGATCCAAGATAACCTCGGCTACACGCACCTGTGCACGGATCGGGTAGCCAGCGGGATCAGCCTCTGTGAGGAGGCACGGGCCCTCATGGAGGAGGCGCAGGCCGCATTCCTCCTGCACGAGCCGCTACAGGATCTCTGTTACGGTTACCTGCTGGCAGGCGAGCTGGACACCGCACGCGAGCGCGGCGAGCGCGGCCTGGAGCTGGCGCTCGAAGCGGACGACAGGCGTGTTGTCAAGAACCTGCTGTTCCTGCTGGCGGAGGTTGCCGTGCGCTCCGGGGACCCGTTCCGGGCCCGGCGCTACCTGCGCGAGCTCGCGCAGTACTACCCGGAGCTCGAGATCAGCGAAGAGATGATCGACGTCCTGATGGCGATGGACTTTACCAGCGCCGTGAACCTGCGAGGTTCGTGATGCGACAAACACTGACGATTCTCATGGCTTTGATGCTCGGCGGCGCCCTGACCGCCGGGGCCGCGGTGTCGAACATGACGCTCGACCATGCCGGTACCCTGTACCGGCTGCAGCCGAAGGATGACCGGCTGGTGCTGTCGATTGGTGCGCCGGAAGTCGAGCCGCTCGAGGTTCCCGTTCCGTGGACCACCGGCGTCGAGGCTTCGTCCCTGCTGGTCGACGTCGACGAGGAGACCGGGACCGTGGTCGCCGCCTGGCAGCAGGCGCTGGGCAAGACCGGCTCCCGCATCATGCTCGCAACCTGGAAGGAAGGCACCTGGTTCGGGCCGGTGGTGGTCGCCGGCAATGACGGCGCTCCGGCCGTGCACCCGACCCTGCTCGTCTACGATACCCCGATGACCAAGACCGATGCGGACGGCAACGTCACCGGCTCCTGGGTGTCGAGCCGCATCCACCTCGCCTGGTGGCAGGAATCAGGCACGGACGACGATGGCGGGGCAGCCTACGCGACGACTACGCTGGACGCGACTGGCATCCCCGACATGTCCCAGCTCGACCCGGTCGAGATGGGATCGCTGGCGCCCTGGGGCACGACCTGCAACCTGCGCGAGAGCTCCTCCGGCCTGACCTACCCGCGCCTGTTCGTCGACGCCGAGAGCGGCGACGTCCACCTGGCGTTCGTCAGCTTCACCGACTGCATGTTCGACGTCGTGCCGCTCCACGATCAGCCGGTCACCGAGGATGACGCAGCAACCGGCCAGCGCCGCCGCAACATCGTGGTGTTCGGCCGCAGCAACGTGGTCCCCGGCCGCGCGAAGATGGTGTTCATCAGGCCCGGCCTGCACCTCAACGAGGCCGACTTCGCGGTCGGGCACAACCTCTCGATCGTGCTCTACTGGAACGGCCCCGAAGCCAAGTCCATTCAGTATATGACCATGGCCGGCGACGAGTCGTCCGAGGTCAAGAGCCTGCCCCTGAGCTCGACGCTGAACCGTCAAGCAGCGGTCGAGCTGGTCCGGCGCCTGGCACAGTAAGTCACCTCTCGCAATCGACCCGGCGATGCCGGCCTTCGGGCCGGCGTCGTCCTTTTGGCATCAGCCCGGCGTTCTTTGGAGCTCCGGCGGCCGTCTGTGTGCTCGCACACCCAACCGCCTCCCGTCTCCGGCGGTCGCAAGGCCACGAGGAGAGATCGCCGCCTTCGTTGCGACCGCCGGAAGCCGCTCGGGCCGCCTACCTCAATGCTGAATGAGATTCTCCCCACGCCAACGGCCGAGGACCCCCCCCTTGACGTTTCTCGTGGGCGCCTGCGGCTCGTGAGCGCTCTTCGGAGAAACCTCAAGGACCGCACGCCCGTTTGAACGCACCATTCTCTGGAGCGCGCTGCAGGTAGGTTTTCTGGGGTGGGAGGGGGTCCCCTTACTCCTAACCCCTCACTCCTCACTCTCATGGGCGGGCGGGGCCTTCTTCTTCTCCCTTCTAACCTCTAGCCTCTTCCCGGGTGGGTGGCCGGGGGCTCGCTCTTGCCCGGCATCAGGGCGCCTCGATGACCGCCGTGACGAGCTCCTCGAGGGCCTGAGCGTACCGGTCCCGGCCGAGGCGGCCCGCCGTCGCGTCCACACCCTCGCGCAGCTGGCCGAGGACGGCGTCGTCCAGCCTCCCGAGAGCCTCGGCGATCGCCGCCGACGACCCGGGCTCGACGATCAGGCCGTTGACACCGTCCTCGACGATCTCGTCCAGGCCCCCGACGCGCGTGCAGAGGACGGGAACCCCATGCGCGAAGGCGAGCGGGGCCACCGCCGATTGCGAGCCCGACCGGTAGGGCAGCACCACCAGGTCAGCGGCAGCCAGCAGCCCTCCGACCTCGGTCTCCGGAACCCAGCGCAGGTCGAGGCAGACCCGCTCCGCCAGCTGCAAGTCATCTCTCATGCGACGTAGCCGCGAGCCCTCCGCTCCCCACGGCTCGCCCGCCACCAACACCCGCCACGGGCTCTCCCGTGGCAGCCGCGCCGCCGCTTCCAGCAGCAGATCGACACCCTTGTAGGGTCGGATCAGCCCGAGGAAGAGCGCGACCCGATCGTGGTCCGAGAAACCGAGGCGCCGCCGCGAGGCGTCGCTCTCCGGTACCCGCTGCGCCTCTGGAAGCGGCAGCGGGAAGCTCGCCGCCCGCGCTGCGGGGTAGCTTCGCCGCAGCTCGTCGACCAGGCTCGCCGCGTGGGTGAACAACCCGTCGCAACGCCCAAGCACGAGCCGCGCGGCGAGGCGACGGACGGCGCCGGCGTCGTGGTCGGCCGGGTTGTGCACGACCGCGACCGCCGGCGGTCGAGTCCGGCAGCCGAGCAGGTACCGCCACCACGGCGCCCATGCCCAGGTCCAGTAGGGGAACAGCCATACGTCCGCGCCGAGCGAGAGCACGTGCCGTCTGGCGCCCGGCCACACCGCCGGCCGGAGAGGATCGAGCAGGCGCTCCGCACCCTCGACGGGACGGCACGCATCCGGGTCGCGATCGTCGCCGCCTGGGTAGAACCAGCGGGGGTACTGACGCCTCGGCGTAATGAAGCGCACGTCGTGACCCCGCTCCCGTAGGGCCAGCACAAGGTCGGTGGTGGTGCACGCAATCCCCCCGCGAAACGGGTACCCGGGACCCAGAACAACGAGGCGCATCAGCCCCTTCTTCCCCTCACTTCTTACTTCCTCGCCCCTCACCTGGTGGGCGGATGGGTCGCCTTCCTGTAGCGTGCCTCGAGACGGGCGCAGACGGGTCCTGGAACCAGTCCGGTCACGTCACCGCCGAGCGCGACCACCTCCTTGACCAGGCGCGACGAGAGGTACGTGAACTCCTCCTTGGGGGTCAGGAAGACCGTTTCCGCGCCCGGGTAGAGGCGCCGGTTCATGAGCGCCATCTGGAACTCGTACTCGAAGTCCGAGACCGCCCGCATACCCCGGATGATGATGGTGGCGTCGAGGTCCTTGAGGAACTTCACGAGCAGGCCGGAGAAGCTCCGCACCTCGACCGCGGGCTGATCGGCGAACAGCTCCTGGATCATCGCCACCCTCTCGGCGGGCGTGAAGAGCGCGTCCTTGCCGGAGTTCTCCAGGATCCCTACGACCACGCGCGGGAAGATCTGCACGGCGCGGTTGATGATGTCGACGTGCCCCTTGTGGAGCGGGTCGAACGAGCCCGGATACACCGCCAGAGCGGCCGAAGAGGTTCCCATCGCTCACTCCTCCACTGCGCCCGCGACGACGCGGTTGTGCTGCCGATCGATGAGACGCACGACCAAAAGATGCCGGCCCGGCGCGGCCGGCAGCTCGAAGGTCTCGTCGAGGCCGTCCAGCAGGCCGTCGTCGGGAGCCAGCGCACGCCACCGCGCACCGTCGCGCGACCACTCGGCGCTCGCGATGCTGCTGAGGTCGTCGTGCCCGGTGATCCGCCACTTCGCACCGTCGCGTTGCAGCGTCACCACGGGCGGGGTGCTGTCGACGATGAACCAACGGCTCTCCGCCCGAGCCGTGAGGGCTTGATCCGGGTTGCCGGGGGCGTCGGTCGCGGTGAGCCGGAATCGATACCAGCCGTCGGGCACGGCGGTGGTGTCGACCGCCAGCTGGGTCTGCTCGAGCTCTTTGCGGACGGGAAAGGTAAAGCCGTCGCGGCGCTCGAGCTCGACGTCGAAGCGCAGGGGATCGTCGTTCGGATCGGCGACCTTCCAGCTGAGGGTCCGGTATCCGACCCGCCAGTACCGCTTGCCCTTCTTGATGTCCTTGGCTTCGTTGTGGTCCTGCGCGAGCACTGTAAAGATCCCGTTGACGTCGGGGTGCGAAACATCCACCACTTGCCCCGACGGCGGCGGCGCGGCCAGATACACCTCTCCCGGCTCGGCCACCTCCAGCTGCTCGATCCTCGGCTTCAGGTTGATCTCGCGGTACGCCACCTCGATCCGCTCCACGTCCTTGTTTGCGCCTCCCTCCGGGATCTCTACTTCCCACTGTACCGTCTTCGCCGGCGGCAGCGGGACCACCCCGCCGGTGCCCGGCAACCACGAGGTCCACGGCAACCAGGTCGGCTCCGGGTCGCCGGTCACCCCAGAGCGGAAGCGTATCCGGACCGTCGCGTCCGGCGGCGAGACCGTGTAGCGTCCGAGCCTCACCGGGTTGGGGAAGCCTTCGGCCTTGCTGCGGAACGTGCCAGGAACCTCCTTCGCCTGCCTGAGGAGGACCTCGGCCGGCCCCTGGGTCAGGGCGTACCGCCCTCCCGCGACCAGGCCGGTCACCTGAACGGCGTCCACAACCGCCAGCCGGGCGCCGCCGTGCTCTCCGAAGCGCCAGATCTCTCCCTCGTAGCCGGTGCCGGCTAGGACTCCGCCGCCATCCCAGGCGAGGGCCGACACGACCTGGTCCTTGAAGCGATGCACGGCGATCAGCGCGCCGTCGGGAGTCAGGCGGAGCACCTCGGAGGCCGCCGTGGCGCCGTTCACTTTCGGCAGCTTGAGGTTCGCCACCGAGGAGGACGACGAAGCCGAAGAGGAGGCCGAGCTGTCGGCGTCGGACTTGGTCTTCTCGGCCGGCGGCTCTCCGACCACCGCCGCCGCCCACACCTCTCCGCTCGGGGTCACCAGCAGGTCCGCAATCTCGGTGAAGGGGCTGTCGGCGACGGCCCCCACGGTGCCCTTTTTGTCCACGCTCAGGATGAGGCCCTTGCCTGAGGTCCCGACGAGCAGGAGGTCGCCGTCGACGGCGAGGCTTCGGGCGTGCTCGTCCGGCAACTCCACCCACCGCCGGAGCCCTTTCTCCTCGAGCCGGAACAGCGAAGCAGGAGGCCCCCCCGCCACCACGACGGCGCCATCGAACCACACCAGATCCCAAACCCCGCCGTCGTCCAGCCGGCCGACCTCACTGAGCTTGCCTTCACGCCACTCCAACACCAGTGCCGGCGACAGGGTGCCGACGAAGATCCTGCCCGAAGGCGTTACCAGGAGTGACGTCACCTGCTCGGCCGGAATCTCCGCCAGCTGCCGCAGGGAGCCGTCGCGCAGCTCGTACAGACGCGCGGGGTTGCCGGTTCCCAGGAGCAGGGTTCCATCCTTGAGAAGGGCACCTGCCAGCACCACCGGCTCCTCCAGTTTGACCCCCTTCTCCCATCCCGGCACTCGAATCAGCCGCCCGTCGTCGGTCACCGCCACGCCCTGGCCCGTGCCGCCGAGCAGCTCCTTGGCGCTGTCCACCACCCAGCGCTTGGTCGTCGTGCTGCCGGCCGTCACCGCGACCGCGATCACGAGCCCCCACATTGCCATCCGCTTCATCTGTCCTCCGCCTTCGCGCCATCCGCGCCGCCGCGGCCGTCCGTTCGTACCTCGAGAGAGACACGGACCGCCCCGGACAGGGGCATTCCCAGCTTCGCCACCCGCCGCGCCGCGACGCGATAGGGCACCATCGACACATTCGGACCCAGCCCTGATTTCAGCGACAAGACGATGCTGGGGGGCGCCGCCACGCTGCCGCCTCCGAGCGCCACACCGGTGTCCCGGCGCTCGAGAGCAAGCACCAGAGAGCTCGACGGCAGCAAGCGGCCGATCAAACGCAGCTCGTCGGCGAACGACACCGGGCGGAACGGACGCGCCCTGAGGTCGTAGGCGCTCCACGAGCCGCCGTCGGCGACCACGAGGTCCAGCTTTCCGGCGGGCAAGTAGTCGGGGATCTCCAGCTCGGCCCTCCGCTCGAGCAGGCCCTCGCGGTAGGTCCGCATCCGGACGCGCACACCCAGCCTCTCGCCTGGACGGACGACCGTCCGATCGGGAACCGCGTCGATGATCTCCGCCCGATGCTGTGTCTCGTCTTGAACGAGCACCACCGCGACACTCTTCATGGAGGGTGGAGAGAACGGCGAGGCGTTGAGGTAGCCGAGCACCGCAGCCACCAGCGCCGCGCCCTGAGCGCTCGCGTCAGAGCCGGTCAGCATCTGCGAGAACTCCAGGCTGGCGCCGTTCGCGTACTGTACCGCGAGCTTTACCTTCAGCGTCTGATCTCCCAGGGTCCGCCCGCGGGCGTTCTCGCTCGCCTGCGTCACGTAGGCAGCCAATAGCGGCAGCAGCACCGCATGCCGGGGAACGCGGAAGCTGTATGTGCGCCCGGACGCCTCGACCGTGATCGGCAGCATCGGCGCCGGCGCGCCGAGCCGGCCCCACACGCCGTGGCTGCGGTCGACCTCCAGGGAACCCACGATGTCACCGACGGTGAAGAACTTGAAGGACGAGCTGAGGCTCGGCAGGACGGCAGTCACCCGTGCCCGGGCAAGTGGAATGCCGAGCGAACCGCCGCCGAGGAAGGGATGGCCGAAGGCCCACACCTGATCGCCGCGGACCTCGGTCACGGTTCCGCCCGCCCCCACTACGGCGTCACCGTCGACCAGCACTGCCGCGATCATGGCGCCCGGCACGACAGGGCTCGAGGGGGTTTCGGAGCGACCTGCGGGGGGGCCCGCAGCCCACCCGAGTCGTTGCCACGCCTCCCCGATCCAGCCGACCGCTGCAGGTGAGGCGCCGCTGACGAAGACCGGCAGCGGTGTCAGCCCGTTGCGACGGCCGCCATCCGGAACCAGCCAGTCGAGGACCGTGCGGTCGAGGTGCCCGGCAGCGAGGGCGGCGGCCAGCTCCGCCATCTGTGGCCGCGGGCCCATGATGTCCTGGTGAGCTCCCCCACCGGCCAGCGGCAGCATTCGCACGAACGGTGTCACGCCGGCGATCGGTTCGCGGGCAAACGGCCATCCGATGGCGAGCGCCCCGAGCAGCTTGCCATCAATGTAAACCGGGGATCCGCTCATCCCGGCGAGAATACCGGTCTCCTTGAAGCGCGGATCGTCGAGCCGGACCAGCACCGACTCTCCCTCCGGCGTTGTCGGTCCCTGGTACCCAAGCACCGTGATCGGAACCCGTACCACCTCTCCACCGGTCATCTCGGTCAGGCACCAGCCCCTGGTTCCCGGCGTCACGGAAGCCGGATCCCGGATCTCCTCCACGGCGCCGGCGCCCAGCGGGACAACCAGCGCCACCAGCAGCACAACGAGAGCGCGTCGCATCACAACGGGTCATTCTAACCCGGGTTGTCGATGATTGAACCGCAAAGACGCGAAGAATACTCAGAAAAGAAGAGAGAATAAGCAGCGTAGTTGGCTTACTTAGCGTCCTGACAGTCAAGAACGCGTCCCGTGATGAGCCGCGGCGCCTGCCAGGTGGGGCTCCCCTGATCGGATGGAATGTCCGGAACCGCTGCCGCTGCAAGTGTTGACAGCCAACATTCTCAGGTCGGTTTCAGGCAGCGCCAGGCTGGGAAGTCAAGCAGTACAGGATTGACGTGAGACAAACAGTTTCTTACCATGGAAGGTCCAGGGATCACCATGGATACGGTACATCCGCACCCGTCCCTCGTGGAGCGCCTCATCGCCATCGCGCGGCGACTTGCGATCGCCAAGCGTCCGGCAGAAGCGGCTGAGCTGTTGGAGGTTGCCGCCGCGCTGTCCCCGCGCGGCGCGGAGCTGCTCGAAGAGGCGCACCGGCTGCGAGAGGTCGAGGGGATGGATAGCTTCGACCGCGAGTTCAAGAGGCGCAACCTCGAGTCCTCACATGCCGTGGGCATGGGCAACCTCTTCCAGAGCCGGGGCGAGCTCGAGCGCGCGGTCGAAATGTTCGACTTTGCCAAGCTCCGCACGCCATTCCACTACCTGGCCTACGCCGCGAGTGGATTCCTTCACCTGCGAGGTGGCGATCCCGCCACTGCCCTGCAGGAGTTCTCCCAGGCTCGGCGCCTCAACCCCCTTGACCTCCGCCTCGCTGTCGAGACCTCGCGCGCCGCCCTGCAGCTCGAGAGCTACGCCGTGGCTCTCGAGCACGCGGTCGACGCCATGCTGCTGTCGCAGTGGGAGACCGAGCGCGAGCAGGAGCAGGACCGCCGGCGCGTTGGCACGCTGGCCCGCCTCTGTGAACGCTCGAAGGAAGATGTCGATGACCTCACCAAGGGCCGCGTTGGTGCGCTCCAGAAAGCGTGCGACCACGTCTCGCTGAGCCAGGCGCGGATCTTCTCGGGCGCCCAATGGCGCCGCCGCCGGCCGTCGGTCAGGCGGCGCGAGGTGATCGGCGAGGATCTCATCCGCCGCGCTGGCGAGCTACGCGGCATGGACCTCTTCCGGCACTTTGCGGACGACCAGCTGATCGCACTCGCCCGTCTCACACGTCCGGTGCCCTTCCAGCACGCGAACGTCCTGTTCCGCGAAGACATGGACGGGCGCGACCTCTACCTCCTGCGGGAGGGCACGGTCCACGTCACCCGCCGCACGCCGGCCGGAACCCAGGTCCTCACAACCTTGGGACCAGGCACCCTGTTCGGCGAGGTCGCCTATCTCGACGCCGGTCCGCGGTCGGCGACCGCATTCGGCGTCGGCGACGGTTCTCTGTTCATGATCCTCGCCGGCGACCTCGACGAGGCGGTCCGCGAAGACCGGGAGCTCGCCGTCGCGCTACTGTGGAGCTTCTGGCAGACCCTGGCCGAGAAGGTTCGCGGCGCCAACGCGCAGATGAGCGAGCTCTTCGGCTCTCCGGTTCAGACCTGGCCGCGCGAGCCACGACACGACACCGGCGACCCCGTGACCCTGTCGGCCGAGGACAAGCTCGACCTTCTGCGCGAGCAGGGCCTGTCGGCGCAGGAGCTGCGGCTGCTGGCCACTTACTCCCACGAGGAGAGCTTCTCGTCCGAGGCCATGATCTTCGCCGAGGGCGAGCGGGGCGACACCCTGTACATCGTGGTCGACGGGGAGGTCCGGATCTCCCGCCTGATCCCCGGAATGGGCGAGGAGTGCCTGACGATCCTCGGCCGCGGCGAGGTCTTCGGCGAGATGGCGCTCATCGACGATCACCCGCGCTCCGCGGACGCCAAGGCCCACAGCGCCGGATGCACGGTTTTCTCCGTCAGCCGCTCGATCCTCGAGGAGGTTCTATCGATGGACCCGGACGCGGCGGTGCAGTTCCTGTCGCTGCTCTGTCGCCTGCTCTGCCGTCGCCTCCGCGCCATGAACGACCGCCTCGTCGCCTGGCGGGTCATGGCTTCGCACGAGTAGCCCGGAGCCTTCGGGCTGATAGTGATCCAGAGAAAACCGGTACCACGCCTGGGGACACACTGACGGCTGACCGCCATCTCCCTTCTTCCGTCTATCTTCTATCCTCCATCTCCTAACTCCTTACTTCCTTAGTCCTTGCATTCAAGTGCGTCCACCGGTCCCGGCCCTACACGTCTAACGTGACCTCGGCGGTCCAGGTGCCGTCGGGCTCCCGGCGCAGGACGGGATCGTTGTACGTTACCGCCTTGACCTCGCGAAGCGGCTTCGCGTCATCGGGCAGTGACGCAACGCCGATCCGTGCGGAACCGAGATCGCCATCGAGGACGACGACTGCCTCGCGCCGGTCCTGGAGGCGGTAGACAGCCTCGCCCAGCAGCTCCACGAGCAGCAGGTCAGGGGCGGCTCCGGGGTCGGGCGCCCACCGCTCCCAACGTGCAGGGCGGGAGGCGACGACTCTCCCAAACACAACGGACTGGACGCCGGCAAGCAGTGCGCCAACCGCGTCGGCGACCTCTCGTCCCCATCCCTGAAGACGGACATCCGCGGTGTGCGGGAGCTGGCGCCACCGTGCCGGCATGGACCTATCCTATCGTCGCGATGGGAGATTTCGTACAATGCCCGGCGTGGAGATACTTCGCTTCTTCGTCTCGACCGGGTGGGTGGCCAAGGTCGTCCTCCTCATCCTGCTCCTGTTCTCGCTGGGCTCGTGGTCGGTCATCCTTGCCAAGTGGCGGGAGCTGGGCGCGGCGCGTCGGGCGTCCGAGAAGTTCGTCAAGCTGTTCCGCCGCGCGACGCGGTTGAACGAGGTCGCCGACGCGGCGCCGAAGCTGAAGAGGTCACCGCTGGCCGGCATGTTCCAGGCCGGCTACGCCGAGCTCGAAGCACAGATACGGGCCACCCGCCGGCGCGCCGACGAGGGAGCCGGCTCCGTCCAGGTACGCAGCCTCGACGGCATCGCGCGCGCCATCGAACGTGCCATCGGCAGCGAGCAGGAGCGGCTACAGCGGGCCCTGCCATTGCTCGCGACGACCGCCAGCGTCACTCCGTTCATCGGCCTCTTCGGCACCGTGTGGGGAATCATGAACACGTTCCGGGCCATCGGCGCCACCGGCTCGACCTCGATCGTCACGGTAGCGCCGGGAATCGCCGAAGCACTCGTGAACACCGCGGCCGGCCTGGTCGCCGCGATACCCGCCGTTATCGCCTATAACCACCTCCTGGCCAAGGTGCGCCAGCTGCGCCGGCGCATGGACGACTTCCTGCTCGAGTTCGTCAACTTGGTCGAGCGGAACTTCTCCTGAGGACCATGGCAGGCCCAGTACGCACCTCGACCGACCTCGGCGACCTGGCGGAGATCAACGTCACGCCGCTGGTCGACGTGATGCTGGTGCTGCTGATCATCTTCATCATCACCGCGCCGATGCTGGTACAGGGCGTGAAGGTGAACCTGCCCAAGCAGACAGCTCCCGCCCTCTCGAGCAAGCACCTCGAGCCCCTGGTGCTGACCCTGACCTCGGACAGGCTGATCTACCTCGGCGACCAGCCGATCCACCTCAAGCTGCTTCCCGAACGTCTCGGCGCGGTGCTGGGAGGCAAGCCCCGGCCGGTCTACCTGAAGGCCGACGAGTCCCTTCCCTACGGTTTCGTCGTCAAGGTTCTGGCCGTCCTCGACCAGGTTGGCGTCGAGCAGGTCGGCATGGTCACCTACCCGGAGAGGTGACGTGTGGACCCCGTCTCCCACATCCTTGAGGAACGGCGGCGCCTCGACCGCTCCTACCTCCCCTACGTCGTGCTCGCCTTTTGCCTCCACGGTGCGGTGGTGATCGGGGTCGCGGTAGCTGCTCGGTTCTCCCCACACCGGCCGCTGCACCTGCCATCGGTCTCGGTCCGCCTCGTTCAACTGCCGAACCCGGGTCGCTCGCCGAGCAGGGCGCCGCGCGCCGCCGCGCCGCGGCCGACCGCGGTCCCGGAGCCGAAGCCCAGCCCGCCGCCGCAGATCCCCGAGCACCGCCAGCGGCCCAATCGCCGCCCGGCCAGCACCGAGGCGATGCCGGCGAGGCGGGTTACACCCGTGCCGACGCCCGAGGCCGAGGCGCCGCCCAGCACCGGAACAGGCCTGTCCGTGGCCCAGGCGGCGGCCGATGGCTCGACCGGCATACCGTCCGACTTTCACTTCACCTACTATGTGCAGCGGATGCTGGCTCTGATCGAGTCGCGGTGGTACAAGCCGCCGGTGCCCGCAGGCACCACGGCCCACATCCGCTTTCGCATCATGAGGGAGGGGCGCGTGGTCGAGATCGCTCTCGAGGAGAGCTCGGGTATCCCCAGCTTCGATCGTGCCGCGCTGCGAGCGCTGTACGCCGCCAACCCGCTGCCACCGCTGCCGCCGGCCTACGGGCCGTCTTCTCTCACCGTCCATCTCGCCTTCACGGAGTAGCCATGCACCTGGTTTCCCGACTTTTCGCCACCCTGGTCTTCATCGCCGTCGCGGTCACCGCGACGGCACAGGACGAGCTCTACCTCAAGATCACCCAGCCGGGGCTGACCCGCGTCTCGGTGGCGACGCCGGCGTTTCTGGTCCTCCCCGGCACGCCGGCCGATGTCGCCCAGCAGTTCCAGCAGGTCCTCGACGCCGATCTGGCGGTCGCCGCCCCGATCGCGGTGCTCGATCACAAGCTCTACGGCCTGGTTCAGGAAGACCCGCGGCCGAAGATCCTGTACGAGAGGTGGCGTTCGATCGGCGCTCAGTTCCTGTTGACGGGCACAGTGGTCCGCGCCGGCGGCCAGCTCGTGGTCGAGGCACGGCTCGTCGACCTGGTTTCCGGGGAGTACGCCTTTGCCAAGCGGTACCGTGCCGGCCTCAACGCCACGGACGTGTTGGCCCACACGCTGGCCAACGATCTCGTCAAGGTATTCACCGGCCGTCCGGGGCCGTTCCTGTCCCGCATTGCCTTCATCTCGGACCGGACCGGCCACTCCGAGCTGTGGCTGATGAACTGGGACGGTAGTGATGCGCGGCAGCTGACCAAGCACTCGAGCATTGCTGTCGGGCCCACATGGTCGCCCGACGGCTCCAAGATCGCGTTCACCTCCTACCTGCGCAACACGCCGGGGCTGTACCTACTGACGCCCCAGGAGGGCTACCTCAAGCCGCTGTGGGACAAGGGCGGGGTCAACTCCTCCCCGAGCTTCTCCCCCGACGGCTCCAAGATCGCGTTTGCCTCGAGCCGCGGCGACAACGTCGACATCTGGGTGATCCCGACCGCCGGCGGCGAGGCAACCCGCCTGACCACGGCCCGTGCCATCGACACGCAGCCCGCGTGGGCGCCGAATGGTCGTCAGATCGTCTTCACCTCAGCTCGCTCCGGCACGCCGCAGCTGTACATCATGGACAGTGACGGCGCCAATGTCCGGCGCCTCACCTTCGACGGCGACTTCTACGATGAGGCGGCCTGGTCGCCAGACGGAACCCGAGTCGCCTGCACAACGAAGATCAAAGGCCGCTTCCAGCTCGCCACCATCGACGTCGCCAGCGGTGAGGTTGCCATCCTACCGGGCCCAGGAAACAACGAGTCGCCCTGCTTCTCCCCTGACGGCTCGCTGCTCGCCTTCTCCTCCGACCGCGACGGCGCCCAGCAGGTCTACATCACCGACGCCGGGGGGCACCCGCGTCAGCTCACTCACGAGGGGCGCAACTACTCGCCGACGTGGGGCGGCGTGGCGGCGCCGCAGTAGGCATTCCGGACATGGCCAGAGTGGTCGGGCCGGCGCAGAGTGATACCCTCACAGGGGCGAGGCACACGGGAGCACACCATGGGTGATCGCAAGTACAGACATCGCGGCTACATGGATGACTCGGACGAGCGGGAGCGCCCGCGCTCGAAGCCGGCGCCGAGCCAGCGCGAGCGGGTCGAAGGGGCGCCGCGCGGCCGCGGCATCGGCCAGTCGAGGGAGGTCGTGTTCCGCTGTGCGGTGTGTGGAGAACGCCTCCGGACCTTGCAGACGGTCGAGGCCGACGCCCGCTGTTCCTCCTGTGGCAAGCCCCTCCACACCTGCACCAACTGCACGCACTTCGATTCCGGCGCCCCTCTCGAGTGCCGCAAGCCGATCGCGGCCCGGATCGAGAGCAAGACCAAGGCAAACCAGTGTCCGCACTTCCAACCGAAGACGGTCCGCGATCTGTCGGCAAAGGGTCCGTCGACGCCCGACGACGCCCGCTCCGCCTTCGATGCTCTGTTCAAGAAGAGCTGACGTGACCATACCACCCGAAAGGACGACATGAGATGACCGC
>Ga0315535_1000105_pt1 | contig 51636 bp, 36 predicted proteins | sample SalMarSW160220MG_2_FD_203092 | JGI IMG/M metagenome (GOLD analysis project Ga0315535, IMG submission 203092) | Salt marsh sediment microbial communities from the Plum Island Ecosystem LTER, Massachusetts, United States - Salt Marsh Sediment SW1602-20 ... | reverse complement strand
TTCGGGCGCTCGCGAACGCTATGCACAGTGGTCTCCCGATGGAAGGTACATTGCCTACCTCTCGGACGAAAGCGGTGAATACGACATATACATCCGCCAGGGCGACGGCAAGGGAGCGCCCGTGCGCATCACCCGCAACGCCGATTGTTTCCGTTTCCAGCTGGTCTGGTCGCCGGATTCGAAGAAACTCTTGTTCGCCGACAAGAACCTGCGTCTTTTCCTGGTCGACGTCGACAAGAAGAAGACCACGCTTATAGACAAGGGCGAGTACTGGGAGATTCGCAACTATTCCTGGTCGCCGGACAGCCGCTGGGTGGCTTACGACAAGTTCGGCTCAAACCATTTCGGGTCGATCTTCCTGTATGACACCGGCGCGAAGAAAACCTCCCAGGTCACCGACTGGCTGACAGATGACTACAATCCGGTATTCGATCCCGACGGAAAGTATCTCTACTTCCTGTCCGATCGAGATTTGAACGCCACCATGGCCAGCTTCGAGTCGAACTTCATCAACCTGCGTTCCGGCCGCCCTTACGCAGTCACTCTGGCGGCCGATCAGCCGTCGCCCTTCGCTCCCGAAAGCGACGAGACTTCCATCGGCGAGGAAAAAAAGAAGGAAGACGACTCCAAGGAAAAGAAGAATGAAAAAAAGAAGGTCACCGTAAAGATCGATCTTAGGGGAATCGGCTCGCGGGCCGTGGCATTCCCGGTGCAACCGGACAACTACCGTTCACTGGCCGCGGTAAGCGGCAAGGTTCTGTGGATGTCCGGGCCGTCGCCGCAGCTTTCCGGCAAGCCGCCCCGCAAGGGTGCCCTGCATGTTTTCGACATGAAAAAGCGCAAGGATGAGCAGGTGTACAGCCCGGTAGACAACTACGATCTTGCGGCCAACGGCGAGAAGCTGATCTACAAGAGCGAAAAAAATTACTATATCGTCGAGGTCAAGGCCGATCAGAAGCCCGGCAAGGATATCAAACCGCTCGTGCTTTCCGGGATGCAGGTCATGCTCGATCCGCGCGCCGAGTGGCGCCAGATCTTCTTCGAGGCCTGGCGTCTGGATCGCGACTACTATTTCGCCAAGAACATGGGCGGGCGAGACTGGAAGGCCATCCGCGACCGGTTCGCCGTAATGTTGCCGTACGTCGCCCACCGCTCGGATCTGGTTTACCTGATCGGCGAGATGATCGGCGAACTGGGCACCGGCCACTCTTACGTCGGAGGGGGAGACATCCCGCGCACCGAGCCGGTCAGCGTGGGGCTGCTTGGCGCCGATTTGCAGGCGGACAAGGCCAGCGGGCGATACCGCATCGCGCGCATTTTCAAGGGCCAGAACTGGAACGAGCAGCGACGCTCGCCCTTGACCGAGCCGGGCTTGGGGGTCAAACCCGGCGACTACATCCTCGAGATCAACCGCATTGATCTCAAGCTTCCGACCCACCCGGGAAGCCTGCTGCTGAATCGTGCCGGCAAGCAGACGCCGCTTCTGGTGAACCGTATCCCGAGCAGATCGGGCGCGCGCGAGATTGTGGTCGTGCCTGTCGCCTATGACAGCGGCCTGCGCTACTACAACTGGATCGAGTCGAATCGGCTTTACGTGGCCTCGAAGACCGGCGGAAAGGTCGGCTACATCCACCTGCCCGACATGGGCGCCGACGGGTTGAACGAGTTCGCGCGCAGCTTCTATCCTCAGGTACGCAAGCAGGGCCTGATTATCGACGTGCGCTGGAACGGCGGAGGTTTCGTCAGCCAGATGATCCTCGAACGCCTCAGGCGTGTGCTGGCCGGCATGGACGCCCCGCGCAACGCCAAGCCCAATACTTACCCGGATGCCGTGCACTACGGTCCCAAGGTCTGCCTGCTGAACCAGTGGTCGGCCTCGGACGGCGATCTGTTCCCGCATTTTTTCAGGCGCTTCGGTCTGGGTAAGCTTATAGGCAAGCGCTCCTGGGGAGGCGTGGTGGGCATCCGCGGCTCGCCCAACCTGGTCGACGGAGGTTACGTCTTCACCCCCGAGTTCGCCTTCTACGACACCAACAGCAAGTGGATGATAGAAAACCACGGGGTCGACCCGGACATCGAGGTGGAAAACTCCCCGGCCCAGGTTCTGGCCGGCAAGGATGTTCAGCTGGACAAGGCAATCGAGGTAGTCATGCAGGAGTTGTCCAAGAAAACATACAAGCTGCCGCCCCGCCCCGCAGATCCTATCAAGCACTGATTTCTGAATGCGGCATCGGCCGCGCCACGCTAGCTATACCGGGTCTCACAGGTAGAAAATGTCGTATGGCCCGAAGCCCCGAGGGTTCTCATGCGCTATCCGGACCAGCCGCTTTACAAGCATGCGAATCTCGGCGCCGGTGAAGCGTGGCGAACAAAGGAGGATGCCGGCATGCGGCCGTTGACGATTGATGGATTCCCCGGACAGCACGAGAAAGTGCCGCGCGTTGCGGGTTACCAGGCACCTGCCCTTTCCGGCGGCGTAGGCCAGTTGCTCGGCATCCGTGAACTGTACGTTGCCCTGATCGTGGGCGCTGACGGCATCGATGCCCTTCTTCCTCAGCGCCAAGGCAATTTTCGGCGAGAGATCCTCGTCCAGGTAAAACTTCACGCCCCGGAGCCCCTCTTGCCGGAAGAAGCCTCGGGCACTTCAGTCGCCGCGACATCGTTTTCCTCCAGCAGGTCGTCTATCTCAAGCCGGTAGCGATGGTAGTATGTCAAGGCCGCCTTTATCTGGGCCACGCTCAGCCATTCGAATCTCCCGCCAAGCGTCTTTTCGCACTCGTCGACGGCCCTGTACACCGCGATGACCTCCCATATTCCAAGTCCCGTACCGGCGATCTTCGCCTCGCGCCCGGCGGGCTCGTCCGCGAAGTAGATCCCCGGACACTTCCGCATGCGCAGCGCCTCGTCGATCAGATCCTGCGTCACCTCCGAAAAAGAACGGCGCGATCGCCTGGAGATACGATCGATCTCGGAACGCAACTCGCGCCGCATCCTGAGTGTCTTGACGTCAGTTGCCATGCAGCAAGCTCCTGTGAATCTGCAATCTGGATTACATTGTAATACATTGTAGTCAGAGACGCAAGGCAAAAACACAAAAGCATCTCAATCGACGATCCGCGAAAGAACTACCTTGAGATAGTCCCCTTCATCGAAGGCCAGCAGGCGCGGATGATCGGCCGGGGCCCCCCAGCGATCGAGCACCTGGATAATCGTACCTGTCTGGCGGGCGGCTTGGAGAATTGTGTTCTCGAAGGCCCCGCGGTTTACGTGACTCGAGCACGAAGCGGCCAGGTAGTAGCCGCCCTTGTGGATCAGCTCGATGGCGCTGCGGTGCAAGGCCCGATAGCCTTTGAGTGAGGCCTGTACTTTCGATTCCCTCGGGGCAAAGCTCGGGGGATCGGCCACAATCAGATCGTAGCGAGCGCGGCGCGCCGCGGCCTTGGTCAGAAACTCGGCTACCTCGCAGGCATGCCCGCTGTGTCCGGCAGGATCGAGACCGTTGTCTTGCCAGTTCTGATTGGCCTGAATGATAGCGGCCTGGGCAATATCCACGGTTTCAACGCTGTCTGCGCCGGCCAAACCCGCCGCTACCGAGAAGCCGCCGGTATAACCATACAAGTTGAGTACGCTAAGTCCCGTTGCCAACATGCGAACCTTCCAGCGTGACTCGCGGTGATCGAGAAACAAACCCGTCTTCTGGCCATGTATCAGGTCAGCCTGCATTCGCATCCCGCGTTCTATCACTGCGACCGGTTTCTCGGGCAAACGGCCGAACTCGGCCGACAGGTTGCGCTGGTCGCGCCGTCCCGTCCTTAGAAGCAGATTGTGAACCTGGCGTTGTTCGAGAATTCCTTTCAAAGTATTTATGATGTTAGTCTTGAAGTTGATCATCCCCTGTCCATCGAACTGTATAACGGCATATTCGGCATAGACGTCGCAAACCACACCCGGCAGGCGATCACCTTCGCCATGTAGCAGGCGATAGGTGTTGGTCTCGGGAGGTATGACTCTGTCCCGCAGTGCCGCCGCGGCCTCGATGCGCCTCGTAAAAAGGGCATCATCGATCGCTTCGTCCCGGGTAGTCATTACCCTGAGCCCGATCGGCCCGGAATCGGTGATACCGCGGGCTATGAAATTGCCCTGCTTGTCGAATACCGAGGCGATCCGGCCGGGGGCGAAACCGGGTCCATCCAGCGCATCCTTGAATATCCAGGGGTGTCCCTCGGCGATTACCCGGCCGAGCTCTTTTCCAAGCTTCAGCTTGAGTTCTTGCGATCCAGTCATGAAGGCTTTGGCCCTCACACGAGTCCCGCGGAGCGCAACCTTTTGACTATCTCCAGCGGAGCCTTGGCGCGGTCCATGCTGTAGATGTGTATACCGGGGACACCCGAGCGGATCAGCTCACTGCACTGCCGGACGGCGAATTCGACAGCGAACTCGAACAGGGCATCCTTGTCCCCTTCGCGAAGACCCGCAAGTCCCTGCTTGATCTCGTTAGTGATCGTCGCCCCGCACAGCTCGGCCAGGCTGTACATCATTTTCTCGGAGTAGATCGGCATCACCCCGGGCAGGATTGGAATATCGACTCCCATGTCGTTCAGGCGTTTTCGAAAGTCGAAGAAAAAGCTGTTGTCGTAGCAGTAGTTCGAAATTATAAAATCGGCCCCGCTGTCCGCCTTGAGCTTTACATAGCCGATGTCCATATCGAGACTCTCGGCCTCGATGTGACCCTCCGGATACCCGGCCGCGGCCAGGCAGAAATCGTAACGCGGCTTGATGAAGGCCAGCAGATCCGAGGCATGCTCGAGGCTCTCGGCGTGCGCCTCGAAACCCTCCAGATCCTGGGGCGGATCGCCGCGCGCGGCCAGCACGGTCTCGACTCCCAGATCGCGGTAGTCATCGAGCACCGAAATAATTTGCTCCGGCCCGAGTCCGTAACACGTGAAATAAGCAACGGTAGCCAGGTCGTGCTCTTGCATGAGCATCTTCGCCAGCTGAAAAGAACCTTCCCGTGTCGAGCCCCCGGCGCCGAAAGTGACCGAGACAAAATCAGGATTGCATTCGGCAAGCTTGCCGATGATGCCTGGAAGTTTGCCCGCGGCCTTTTCGTCGCGGGCGGGAAATAGCTCGAATGAAATGGTCGGCTTGTCCTTTGATTTCCAAAGTTCGGTCACTTTCACGAAAGCTCCTCCTTTGTCACGTTGATTCTCTGTATAGCGCAGAGTCCAGCAGAACGGAGACAGCACCTATCAACTTTATCTCAGATGAACTTCAAACCGCCGGGATCGGGAAACATCTGCTGGACACTTACGGGCTTCGTCGTCAGCGGCGGTCCGCTGGAGCCCGGCCGGCCGCGGTGGCCCGAATTGCCCATTCTTCCGCTGCGACTCTGGCGACCGCCGCTGTAGCTGCTTCCGCCGCTGCCGCCGCCTCCGGCCGCACCGGCCGCACCGGCTGCTCCGGCCCTGTTGTCGATCCTTATCAGATTGACGAGTTCCGGGTGGTTGGCGTCGTAATTTACAACGACTCTCCCGCCGTTGCCTCCGTCACCCCCGTCTCCTCCATCGCCTCCATCGGCGCCGTCTCCCGCGGCGCCTGCCGGCGCGCCGGTTCCCCCGTTGCCGCCCCGGCCGCCGAAGCCGCCGCTGCCGCCCGCTCCTCCCGGCCCGCCGGAGGCGCGAATGGTCAACTTGCCTCCGCCGGCCGGATCGAGCAACACCGTCCGCGTCAGGTTGCCCGCCGACTGATCGGTCACCCGCGCCAGAACCAACTCTTCCCCGCCCGGCCCGCTTATCTTGGCAACATCGACCGTCAGGTCGTGGCCGTTGCCGCCCGGCCCGCCCCTGCCGCCGTCGCTTCCCCTGAGCCCGTTCTCGCCGTTCCCGCCCGGACGGGCGTATGAACCCGAACTCGATTCGCTTTGCCCGTCACGTCCCGATTGACCCGATACTCCAACCTGGCCGGGTTGTCCGGGCGTGCCGCTGAAGTTCGCGATCACTCCGCACTTGAAGTTCAAGCCCAGTTCGAACTTGCCTTCGAGACCCGCGACGTGCTTCGACGTCAGCGCAACTTCCACCTTGCGGCCCAGCAATTCGAGACCAGTGTTGGGAACGACCAGAATGCCGTCCTGAGAGCCGACCTTGCCGAAGTTCGAGCTGAAGTCGAAGTCCTCGAACGTCAGGTGGCCTTTCTTTTGCGCCTTTCCGGCCGAGTCATAGGCCCAGGTGGTCATCGTCTTGGGGCCCTCGATATCGGCCGTGACCAGCAGTTGAACCGGCTCTCCGGCACAGACCTCGGTCGAGCCGTTCGCGGCGGCAAGATGCAAGGCCGTGACCTTCTTGTCCTCGAGCGTCTCGGTTCCCTCTATGGCCCGCTTGAGCCAGGCGCACCCGGAGACAGCCTGCGCAAAAATCAAAACGCCCAACAATAGTGAGAACTTCCTCATGACAACCTCCAGGTAATTCGGACGAATTTCATTTCATGCCGGAAGCTTTCTTAATCTTCTCGATATCTGATTTACGGATGAATTTGATCAGATTCTTCCAGATCGAGTGAAAACCGTAACCGCCCTCTTTCATCTCCCGGATGGCTTCTTCCTTGGTCCAACCCTGGAAAACAATACGGTAGAAGGCGGTCATCGTGCCCGTGCGATCCGAGCCATGCTTGCAGTGGACAAACACCGGGCGCTTGTCGGGATCGGCCATGATTTTCAGAAAGGCGACCACGTCTTCTTGCTCTGGATGAAACGGCGAGAACTTGATGTGACGATAGGCCATTGAGCTCTTGTCCATTTCCTCCCGTTCGGAGTGTATTGCGCGCAGGCTGACTACCGTCTTGATGCCAAGCTTGGAAAGCTCTGCAAATCCATTTTCATCCGGCTGTGCGCCGCGATACAGATCGTTGCTCACTTTGAACAGGTTCGAAAGGCCGGGCCTTGTAAGGGGTGTTGCCCATTTAGCCGGGCGAGCTTGTGTATCATGAGCGGCCTGGCCGACGACGGCCCGATCACAAGCGAAAGACAGCCAGACTATGCATATTGCGGCAACTGACTTCCTGCTGACTGCATACATGGATCACCTCAAGACCGATCAAGAAGGCGACATCTTCTATTGGTGATGAAGCATAGCATTTCGACGATTGCATAGACAAGCGCCTGGGAAGATGATCCTGTAAGATTTGAGTTGACCATTGCACTGAAGCAGCCTTAGTATTCGCGCTTAATGAAGAGGAATAATCAAAACGCCTCGAGCGAGACTTTCAACCAGCGCGGCATCGACCTTGCCGACCGCGGCTGGCTGGACGAGGCCCTGCGCGAGTTTGGCATGGCCATCGAGGCTGACTCCAGTTCGCCCTTCCCCAGGCTCAACCGCGCAAGCGTCCTATTAGAACAAGAACGCAATCTTGAAGCTTTAGAGGATTTGCTGGCCGCCATTCATCTTGCACCGGATGAGCCGGCAACCCGATACCATCTGGGCGTATTTCTCACTCGCGTAGGTCCCGAGCTGGCCATGGAGCAGTTTTCCAAGGCCCTCGATCAGGATCCGGAACACATCGATGTCCTGATCCAGATGGGAATTGCCAAGGCCGATCGCGGTGAACTGGGCGAGGCTGAGAAATACCTGCGCAGGGCTTTCGAAATAGACGACAGCGACCCGCTGGTGAACCGGGAACTGGGCATGCTGCTCATGGAGCGCGGCTCGGTTCACGATGCCATCGGTCACCTGAAAGTCGCCCAGGCCTGCATTCCGGACGACCCCGAGTATCTGATAGACCTGGGAATGGCCTACATCCAGGCCGGTTTCTACGAGCAGGCCGAGCGGGTGATGATCGATGTGATCGGCAAAGACAGCACTAATTTTCACGCTCATTACAATCTGGCGGCCATCTACGCGGATTGGGGTAAAACCGAGGCCTCTTGTGAACACCTGGCTCTGGCGGCCCAGCGAGAACCTCAGCGAGTGGGCGAATGGGCCAGAGATGATCGCATGTTCGATAAAATCAGGACAGACCACCGGTTCAGAAAACTGATCGAGACGAGCAAGCTACCAGATGTTGGGTAGGTAAATATCCTACCCACATGCCCTTGTTTTTTGCTTTACAGTCAGATCCGGCTGTGATAGGAATCGTGTTTACGGATTTCCTTGATGATCAATGAGGTACGGGAATTGGCATTGAAGTACATTATGATACGTTGCATTATATTCACCCGGTAGCGAAATGAAAATACGCCGGCTCGACATAATAGGTTTCAAATCTTTCGCTGATGCGTCTTGCCTGCGCTTCGACAACGGCACGACCGGCATCGTCGGTCCCAACGGCTGCGGCAAGAGCAATGTCGTGGACGCCATCCGCTGGGTCATGGGTGAGCAGAGCGCCCGCCGCTTGCGCGGCAAGAACATGGAGGACGTCGTCTTTGCCGGTTCCGAAACCAAACCGCCCATGGGAATGGCCGAGGTTCGTCTGACGTTCGAGAACGACGGACGCAACATCCCTCCGGAGTATGCGGCCTATTCCGAGATAACTGTGGGCCGGCGGCTGTTCAGGTCCGGCGAGAGCGAGTATTCAATCAATCGCACTCCTTGCCGCCTGCTCGACGTACAGGAACTTTTCATGGGCACCGGCGTGGGCACCCGGGCTTACTCGATCATCGGCCAGGGAACCATCGGCCTGCTGATCAGCCAGAAGCCCATCGATCGCAGGATGTTGATCGAGGAGGCCGCCGGCGTCAGCAAGTATAACTCGCGCAAGCGAGTCGCCGAAAGAAAGATGGAACAGACCCGTCAAAACCTGTTGCGGGTCAACGATGTCATCGCCGAGATCAAACGCAACATCAATTCACTGAAGCGCCAGGCCAGCAAAGCCGCTCGCTATAATAAGATCCGCGACCAGCTCAGAGAAATCGATCTTCACCACGCCGCCTATACCTGCCTCGAGTTGACCGCCAACAGGGTCCATCTCGAAGCAAAACAGGTTCGCCTGTCGGACAGTTTGTCGCAGGCCGGTGCCGAGCTCGCAAGTCTCGAGGCGTCGGTTGAGGAAAAACGCACCTGCCTGCTCGATGATGAACGGCGCATCTCACAAAAAAGTGAAGAACTGCTCTCTATCAATAATCAGATTAAGCTCAACGAGAAGAACATCGAGTTCCTCACCCGCGAGGTTGAATCACTCAACGAGCGCGGGCGGCGTTCAGCTAGTGAAATTGAAGATCTGCGATCCGAAGCCGCGAATTTGGCAAAGGTCAGCGAGAAGGCCAAGCGTGAGCTTGTCGACCTGCGCGAGAGTTCCCAGGCGGCCCAGGCCAGGCTCAGAGAAAAGGAGAACGCCTACCAGGTTCAGCAGACCAAGGTGGACGAGCTTCTTTCGCTGATCGATTCAGAACTGCGTACCCAGCGCGACCTCTTTGAACATGCCGGAGAGCTGCGCAGCCGAGTCTCGGGTCTCGATCAACGCCTGGTAGATCTCGAGGGAAGACTGGGCCAGGTTCAGGCCGAAAAGGCAGCTCTAAGCAAGAACTACTCGGAGCTTTCCGAAAAAAAGAACACTCAGACCGAGAAGCTGAATCGTACGCGTCAACTGCAACTCGATTTGGCACAACGGCGCGAATCGTCCGAGAACTCGTTGGCCGAGTTGCAGTCTCAGGCAAAGGAAAACGAAGCCAAACTGATGGCCCTGCGCGACGAAATCAACACCCGCCGCTCCCGCCTGGAATCTTTGCGAGAAATCGAGCGTAACTACGAAGGCTGCCTGAGTGGAGTTCAGTGGGTCATGAAAAACGCCCAGGCCAAGCGTGAAGAATCCCAGGTTCTGGGACTGGTTGCAGACATTGTCCAGGCTCCCCCGCGTTACGAGACCGCTGTACAGGCGGTTCTGGGCGATCGCTTGCAAAGCGTGGTGGTCAAGTCCCAGGGCGCCGGTCTCCAGGCTGTCGACTACCTGAAAAGCGAATCCGAGGGACGATCATCCTTCATCCCCCTGTCGCTGCGCGACTCCACTCACGCGGACCTGTCCAGCGTCAAGGGACCGGGCGTCATTGGCCCCATGCGCGAATTGATTAACTACCAGCAACAATACGATCCCGTTGTTCGCTACCTGCTCGGTGACGTCATGATCATCGAGGATCTACCGCGGGCCATGGAAATCTGGACGGCCAACGGTCACAAAGCGACTCTGGTAACCCTGGACGGCGACGTGCTCGAACCTCAGGGCGTTCTGACGGGCGGTTCACTCGAAGGATCAGGCACTCATCTGCTGCATAACAAGCGTGAAATTCGGGAACTTTCCGAGAGGCTCAAGGATCTAGAGGCCGAATATCGCATGGTGCACGACAGGCAAGGCAAGTTGAAAGCCCAGTTGGCCATGATGAACTCGACGCTCGAAAGCCTGCGACAAAACTCTCACGAGGAAGAAATCCAGGTAGTAGACCAGCAGAAAGACCTGAACCACATGCATCAACAGGTGGAGAGTATCTCCGCAAGGCTCACGAAACTCGAAGGCGATCGACAGGATCTTCAAGAACGTATTGATGTCAACAAACGTGAGCGCGAGAACGACCGCCTGGAGATCGAAGAAAACTCAGCCGGCCTGGCGGAGCGCGAGGACGCGATTCGCTCAGCCCGCGAAAAGGCCAACACCCAAAAACAAAAGTTGGCTGCTCTGGGCCAGGAGGTTCTCGATCTCAAGGTTCAGGCGGCCGCAACCGTCGAACGCAGCGAGGCAGCCCAGCGCAATCTCGAAAACGTTGCTCATTCTATCGAGGAGATCGAACAGCGTATTGAACGCCGCAAAAATGATATCACCAGCGGCAACCTCCAATCGACGCAGGGTCAACAACAGATACTCGCGAATCGCGAGGAGATTTCTGGATTGCTTTCGCGCCACGAAAAACTCGAGAGCGAGGTCGGCGCAAGTCGCGATGCCTACGAGTTACTGCTGGCCGAAGTTCGAGGGGCAGATGTCCGCCTCAAGGAGCAGCGCAGGGATCATGAGCGCCTTACCCATGAGCAGTCTGAAGTCGCGACGCGCCTGCGCGAAATCGATATGGAGCTGACTCACCTGTCTGCCGACGTGCAACGCTCTCACAAGACCGATCTTACATCCTGCTTGTCCATCTACCACCTGCTGCCTGCGCCTTCCGCGGAACAGCTCGAACGGGCGGAGAAGCTCAGAAGTACGCTCGAACGCATGGGTGACGTCAACCCGCACGCCGTCGAATACTACGAGGAAAATGTGCAGCGCTTCGAGTTCCTCAGTACCCAGAGTCAGGATCTCGAAGATTCGTTGCAGAAGCTGCACCGGGTAATCATCAAGATCAACCGCACCAGCCGCAAGCGCTTCCGCGAAGCCTTCGAGGCCATCAACTCCAAGTTCGAGGAAATTTTTCCGCAGCTCTTCAACGGCGGCAAGGCCCAGCTCAAGCTCGAGGAGACACAGGACATCCTCGAGGCCGGCGTCGACATCATCGTGCAACCTCCCGGCAAAAAGCTGCAGAATATGGAATTGCTGTCGGGCGGCGAAAAAGCGTTGACCGCGGTCGCCCTGCTGTTTTCGATCTTTTTGGTCAAACCGACCCCCTTCTGCCTGCTCGACGAGGTCGATGCCCCGCTCGATGACGCCAATCTCGACCGGGTCAATAGCATGGTGCACGAGATGGCCAAAACCAGCCAGTTCATCCTGATCACCCACAGCAAGCGCACAATGGAGATCGTCGACAAACTCTATGGCATCACCATGGAAGAGCCGGGCATCTCAAAGGTAGTCTCCGTACAGCTAACAGAAGACGACGAGCTTTTGAAGCAGGTGGGCTGAGGCACTGCTCTTATGAACCTGATTCATGTTTTCTTGCCTGCCCGCATAATCGAAAGTCTGCCTGCTGCAAGCGAATCCAATAGCGGACAGTCCGGCGGGGATACCTTCGTCATTATCCTGCTTGGGCTCATATTACTATTTTTCGTCTGGCTGGTCGTGGCGGCCGTCCGCAAGAAGCTCTCATCCGCTCGCCGCAGGATGGGTGAATACACAGAGGACGAACAGGAAGCGGCCAGAACCGCTAAGCTGTGGGAGGAGGCCAGGCGCAAGTCCGAGGAAGAAGAAGAGGAAGAAGAAGCAGCGGACGAAGATGTAGACATACAGACAGAACTGCTGGAAAAGGCGCGCGAACGCCGCGAGGCTAAAGAGCAGGCACTCAGGGATCGCGCGCAGGAAAAGCCGCAGGAAGCCGCGGAGATCAGTCCCCCCGAAGAGCCTGCGCTGATCGAAGAGCCGTCGCCTGTCGAAGAGCCGCCGCCTGTCGAGGAGCCGCCGCCTGTCGAAGAGCCTCCGCCTGTCGAAGAGCCATCGCTTGCCCCTCCGGGCGAAAAAGCCGTTGAGCTAGTCAAAGCGGAGCCGGCAGCGCGATCGCTCGAAGAAGGTCTCGGCAAGACCCGCTCGGGATTCGTCTCCCGTCTCGGAAAAATGTTCGGCAGGTCTTCGATCGATGAAGACGATCTCGAGGAGATCGAGGAAATTCTTTTTACCGCGGATATCGGCGTGCGCACTTCGCAGAAGCTCATTGAAGCCTTGCAAACCGAGGCCGGCCGTAAAGAGCGTGCCGACCCGGGCAAACTCCAGTCGATTCTCAAGGAACACATCGAGAAGATGTTGTCGGTCGCGGCGCCCCCCCTTGATATTGAAAGCGCCCGACCTTTCGTTATTTTAGTAGTCGGCGTCAACGGAACAGGCAAGACGACCACGATCGGCAAGCTGGCCATGAAGATGGCCAGGGACGGCAAGAAGGTCATACTCGCCGCGGCTGATACCTTTCGGGCGGCCGCCAGGGAACAGCTGGAAATCTGGGGCAAGCGCGCCGGAGTTCAGGTCATCGGCGGCCAGGAAGGTGCCGATCCCGGGTCGATAGTTTTCGACGCTATCAGCGCCGCAAAGAGCCAGGGGGCGGACGTCGTCATAGCCGACACCGCCGGCCGGCTGCATACCAAGATCAACCTGGTAGAAGAATTGCGTAAGGTGCAGCGGGTTTGTGGAAAGGCCATGCAAGGCGCGCCGCATGAAGTGCTTTTAGTGCTGGACGCCACGACCGGACAAAACGCCATCAACCAGGCCAAGCAATTCAACAAGGCACTGAACGTCACCGGAATAGTGCTAACAAAACTAGACGGCACGGCCAAGGGCGGTATCATCATCGGTGTCTGCGATACCTTCGGAATACCGGTACGCTACATCGGCATCGGTGAACAGGTGGATGACCTGCGTTCTTTCGACCCCGTCGAGTTCGTCAAAGCTCTTTTCAAGTACTAGGGGCTTATCTGACCCCTTGTTTTTTCATCTTGTCCAGGATTTCCCGGTAGCGCTTGTCGGAGCGCAGGTTGGCCAGATCCGAGTCTTGTTCCATGGCCTCGTGCTCGGCATAGCCGTTTAGCGCGGCGATATGCAGGTAGCGGAAGGCAAGCGATTTCTTCTTCAGCAGTGAATATATACAAGCCATGTTATAGTAAGCATCGCTGAAGTTAGGGTCCACTTCGAGCGCCTTCTTGTAGTAGCTAAGCGCCTCCTCGTAGTCGCCGCGGGCATAATAGGTTACGCCAATACCGTTAAATGCCTCGGGACGCGTTGGATCCTTTTCGGTGGCCTGGTAAAAATATTTCCGGGCACGCTCAAAGAAGCCAGCGTTCATCTGGGCGGCGCCCTGCTTCATGAGTGTTTTCCAGTCGCCGGCGTACTTCTGGTAATCCTTGGGATCGAGCGGCTTGACCTCTTCTTCCATCTGGTTGCCGTTCTCGTCCAACATGGGTTCGGTCTTCTCCTCGACCACGATGGTACCCGCATCGGCCTTCTCGACCGCCGGCTTTGGCGGTCTTGGACGAAGTTTACGTATTACCAAACCGTCGCCCTTGCCCTTGCCTCCGATCGTGCATTGCGTGTCCGCGTAGTGGGCGGCCCCTGAAAGCACCCGTCCGGCGCGGGCCACCAGCATCACCATCGGCGCCCATTCTATTCCGTTACACTCCTTGCCCTTCAGACAATAGCGCCACTTGCCGCTCAGGCTGTCCTCCAGCACTATCCCCCGCAAAATCACGTCCCCTTTTTTGAAATTGCAAGTCGTAGAAACCCAGATGAGTTTGCCGCTTACTTTCTTTCCCTGCTGCGACACACGGATGACACCCATGCGCGTTGCCCACTTGCCGCCCAGTTCCGTAGCCTGACCCGAAGCCTGCCGGCAAGCCAGCAGCGCAAGCAGGAATCCGAGCAAATGCAACGCGCGGCCGCCTCTTGTCATAATCGCCACCTCCCTGCAGTCCCTTCTCATTATTATCCAGGGACTAGCAGTGCGCCTTTTCGATTGTCGCTTTAACCCGGCCCTCGACCACCGCCTGCATGAGCTTACGCACCTTGGGATACCTGCGCAAGATGCCATCCATGTCCGAGTTGAGGATCGAGATGACCTCGACCTGGTCAATCGCCACGACCGTCGCGGTTCTGGGACGGCCGGTCAACAACGACACTTCTCCGAAATAAGCCCCACGGCTCAGCTGGGCCAGTTCAACCGGGCCTTGTTTACCCGTGGTAATTACCTTGACGGATCCGGACATCAACAAAAAAAACTCCTGGCCGCAATCGCCCTCGTTGATAATTGCTTGTCCGGCAGTGAATTTTTGCAAGCGTCCGGATTCGTATATCAGTGCCAGATCATTTTCTTCGACTTTCTTGAACAGGTGACTGCTCGAAACAAAGGCACACACCGCCAGGTTGCCGGAGATGGGTTCACCGATCCTATCGCCGCTCATATTCAGCATAACCTCTCATTCCTCCCCAAGGACTCGTTCAAAGATGATCTCGGTTCTGGCCAGCAGCGAATCAGGATTAAAACAGCTGTCGATGCCTTGGCTGCCCAGTGTTTGCGTAACTTCCCCGTCTCGTTCGAGCAAACTCTTCAGGTTTTCGCCTGTATCCCAGGATTCCAGAGCCGCCCTTTGTACCAGCGTGTATGCCTTTTCCCGTTGCATGCCTGCCTTGACCAGCGCCAGAAGCACGCTCTGGCTGAAAACCAGTCCAGCGGTCATTTCGAGGTTGTGACGCATTCTGTCTTGATCCACCACAAGTCCCTCGATGATTCTGGTCATACGGGCGAGGGCATAATCCGTAAGGATTGTGGCATCCGGCCCGATTACACGCTCGACGCTCGAATGCGAAATGTCCCGCTCGTGCCACAGGGCGACGTTTTCCAGCGCTGCCATGGCATACGATCGAAGCAAGCGGGCCACCCCGGTCAGATTCTCGCAGCCGATCGGGTTCTTCTTATGAGGCATGGCCGACGAGCCGCGTTGACCCTTTCTGAAAGGCTCTTTGACTTCGGCTACCTCCGTGCGCTGCAGATGTCTGATGTTGACAGCCATCTTCTCCAGGCTGGCTCCCAGGTTGGCCAAGGCGCAAAACATTTCTGCATGACGATCGCGTTGAACAATCTGGTTCGAAACCGGGGCTGCAGCCAGCCCGAGACTCTTCATCACCCTCTCTTCAACGCTGGGTGGAAGATGAGCGAACGTGCCTACCGCCCCTGAAATTTTGCCCGTGGCCACTGAATCCCGGGCGGCCTCCAACCTGCGGCGTTGACGATTGAGTTCTGCAAACCAGATCAGAAGCGTCAGCCCGAATGTGATCGGCTCTGCGTGGATACCGTGGCTGCGGCCCACCATTAGCGTGTGCCTGTACCTACGAGCCTGCTTGCCGACGACCTCAGATAGCGCGTCGAGATCGGCGAGAATCAACTTCATGGCCCGGGACAACTGGATGGCGAAACTGGTGTCCAGCACGTCCGAACTGGTCATGCCCAGGTGCAAATAGCGGGCATCAGGCCCCATACGTCTTTCTAGATGGGTCAGAAATGCTATCACATCGTGGCGAGTCTCGGCCTCGATCTTGGCGATCTCAGCCACGTCGGAGTCATCTATCTCCCATTGGGCCGCCCTGAGTTTACGAGCAACCTCTGGGGGAACCAGCCCCTCGAGCGCCATTGCCTCGCAGGCGCAAAGCTCAACCTCCATCCAGATCGAAAACCGCTCTTTATCGTTCCACAGTCTACCCATTTCCGGCCGGGTGTATCTCGATATCACGCTCAGCCCCTTTGCGATATTATTGCATTTGCAGCATAGCCAAAACGAGGGGGCTTGACAAGACACTATGGTCAAGGAAACAATGGCAGCTTCTGAAGAAGTTTACGCATTTCTTGGGGTACAAACCAGTGGAGGTAAACATGCCTATCGATTTTCCGAGTGAAGAGTGGACCACGGCTTACCAGGAGGCTTTAAACACATCAGAGTCTTACAAGGAGGCCGGAAAGAACTGGACCCACGGTCCAATCGCTCTTGTGGTAAAGGCCGAACCCTCAATCGGCGTCGAGCAGGATACGGCTTTTATTCTCGATCTGCACCAGGGAGTCTGCCGCAAGGCCTGGATCAGTGATCTCGAAGAAGCCAACAAGCAGCCCTTTGTAATCACCGGCAGCTATGCCCAGTGGAAACAGGTGATGCGCAAGGAACTGGATCCTATCAAGGGCATGATGCAAGGAAAACTCAGGCTCAAGGGCAATCTGCCAATCATCGTGCGTTTCGTCAAAGCGGCCCAGGAGCTTGTCGAAGCCACAGCTCGCGTCGACACGCATTTTCTCGACGAGTAGACCGGGTTGGACATGAGCTACGATGCTGATCTGAATTTTGTTTTCGCGCATACGCCCAGGGTCTCGTTTGGCGTAAACGTGGTTGGCGACCTGGGGAACTGGCTGTCCGACATGGGCCATTCCAGGGCCGTGGTTGTGACCGACAAGTTCCTGGCCGAAAAGACGGACATGCTCGAGCGGGTCAAGAAGTCTCTTGGCGGACGCTTTGCCGGAGCCTTCACCGATGTCATTCCCGATCCCACGGCCGAATCAATCGATCAGGGAGCGGCCTATGCCAAAGAACAATCCGCCGATGTTCTGGTTTCGCTCGGCGGCGGCAGCGCCATCGACAGCGCCAAGGGCATGTCCGTGGTGCTGACCGAGGGAGGCAAGATTCTCGATCACGAGGGATACCATGCCTTGACCCGGCCCCAGACGCCGCATGTGGCCATACCGACCACGGCCGGCACCGGCTCTGAGATGACCATGGTCACCGTGATCAAGGACCCCGCCCGCGGGCAGAAAACCTTCATCGGCAGCTATTTCCTGCATCCCGATTTGGCCGTGCTCGATCCCAGCCTGACAGTCGGACTGCCGCCCAAACTGACCGCGGCAACCGGCATGGACGCCATGTCGCACGCGATTGAGAGCCTGCTTTCGAACCTGCGCAATCCTTTCTCGGACGCTTACTCCTTAGAGGCCATCCGCATTATTTCCAAAAGCCTGAAGCGCTGCCTGGACAAGCCCGACGACCTTCAGGCTCGCGGGCAGATGCTTATAGCCGCGGCTATTGCGGGATCGGCGTTTTCAAACGCCATGGTGGTTCTGAACCACGCCTTGGCACACACGGTGGGAGCCAAGTTCCACATTCACCACGGCACGGCCAACGCCATGTTCTTGCCGCACACCATGCGCTTTTTCACGGACGTATCGGCCGACAGGTTGGCTCTGGTGGCGGGTGCTTTAGGGCTCGATACAAAGGGCGTTGATGACGAGCAGGCCGCGCTGCAGGCCGCCGATCGCATCGAGCAATTCAACAAGGAAATCGGCCTGAACGATCGTCTGTCCGACTACGGTGTGACCGAGGAGGATCTGCCGGCCATCGCCGACATGGCCTTGACCGATGGTTCTATTATCTACAGCCCCAAGCCGGTTTTCGATCTCGACCAGATCGCCTCGGTGGCCCGTAAGGCGCTGTAAATGGTAACCGACGTGAGCGCTGACAAGATCATAGTCGATCAAAGCGCCGAGGAAAACGGCTTGGCCTTGATGCTGGCCGATCTACTGAGCCAGAACCTCGAGCAGCATCCTGAGAAGAACAAGCACTTCAGGCGCCTGAAGGGAAGCGTGTGCATCACGGCCAAGGACGCCGAGGTGGCGCTCACCCTGGTATTCGAGGGAGGATCCTGCCGGGTTCTGGACGGCGCACAGGGCAAGCCCAAGCTGAGCATAGAAACCGACTCCGAAGCTGTACTGGGCCTGTCAACCGTCCCGCTCAGGGCCGGGCTGCCGGATATCTTCGACAAGCAAGGCCGGGCCATGCTAGGCCAAATTTTATCCGGCAAGATCAAGATCAAGGGCCTGCTTCTGCACCCGTTGATGCTGATTGCTTTAACCAACGTTTTCTCTGTCAACTGACACAAGTTTTGTGGTTGACAGGTAGCACCCTGCATGCAACATTCATGCATTCTCTTACACTGTAATCACAGGTAGGATATCGTACCTTGTCATAATCGGAGGAGGAAGACGATGAAGCGTTTTTTTGCAGTCGTGTACGTGGGTGCCTTAGCTCTTATTCTGGCTATGGTCATTCAGGGCTGCATCGAGACCAAGTGCGGGCCAGGGACTACGAAAGAAGGCGACAACTGCGTACCGCTTTGCAAAGACGGGGAGTATTGGGATGCCGAAAACAGTGCTTGTCTGCCGGTTGTCGAGTGTGCCGAAGGGACACAGCTCAACAGGCTGACCGGCAAGTGCGAGCCCGAGATCTCAGAGTGCGCCGACGGCACCGAGTTGGTCAACGGTGAGTGCGTGCCCGAGTGCATCGACGGCCAGGAATACTACAACGGCGTCTCCTGCCAGCCGATCCCCGATTGCGCAAGCGGTACCGTCTTTAACCATAATACCAACGAGTGCACTCCGCTAATCGACGACTGCTCCGCCGGCACACACCTCGAAAGCGGAAACTGCGTGCCGGACGTCATCTGCGGCGCAGGAACTCATGCCTCCGGCGCTGAGTGCCTGCCTGACACTTTGGGCGAACCCGATGTCGCAGAGGGTGACGAGAACAACGATATCTTCTACCCCGACTGGACTTCGACGATTGTGAACTTACCGGCGCTTGACGAGCATGTCAGCCTGGGCGGCAACATCCGCGCGCCGACTGATCTCGACGGCGACGACCTGCCCGATGCGGACTTCGACGCCTTCATGCTGGTGCCGCAAAGCGGCGCCGGCATGGCTGGAACGTACCTGCACATAGAAGCCACATCCGAGAGCGCCTGCAATCCGGCCCTGATGATCGTCGGCGTCGACGAGGACAGCCGGGAGCTTTTCTACATCCGTTATGCACTCAATCCCAACGGCTCCAGCGCGGCTCGGGATGTGTTCCTGCCGTCGGACGGATTGTACTTCGTTTTGGTCACAGACTACTCCAACCTGGTCAGCGACGCTTTCGGTCTCGATGCGATCCCGGTCGGTGGAGATGATTTCAGCTACTTCGTGACCATCGAAAACCGCACGCCGCCCGTGGCTACCGGCATCTCGGGCTTCCCCTACACCGGTACAAGCAGTCACGCCGACGGCAGCCTGCAATTTTACGATTTGCCCGAACTGATGAGCGATGACATCCTGCGCGTCAGTACAACCTCGGCCCCCAGCGACGTCATGCCGATCGCCATGATTTTCGCGCCGGACGGCGGATTGGCTCGGGAACTGATCATTCCCAGCACGGCCGAGGATATCGACCTCAACTACTACGTGGAGTCCGGCGGCGACTTCGTCCTGGTCATGGACTACCTGATGACGATCGGGCCGACGCGTGACTACTCGCTCGACGTCGCCTTGAGGCAAGCTATCAACATGAGCGGCCAGAATTCGCCTTGGGACGGCCAGCTCGATGCCTACGACAGCCTGCTTCTGCAATTCGACCTGGCCGAAGGAGACATTTTCCCGTTCAGTGTCGATCCCCCGAGCGGCAGCCGTGTGAACCTCAAATTTGCCGTGTTGGACAACTCCCTCGATCAACTTTACCTGGTTGACTCCGGATCGTGCGGCGATCCGGAGGACGCCTACTACTATGCTCAGAAAAACGAGCGCATGTTTGTCGAGATCAAAGAAGTGGACGGCAAGCAAACCCCTTTCACTCTCGACTTCACAGCTATACAAACTCCCGAACTGCAGCCAGGCAACAGTTATCACTCTTTGACTGTCAACAACATGCCGCCCAACACCTTCCCTGACTCGGCCATCGAACACTTCAACGCCGATTTCGGCCAACTGGTGTCCTTTACAAACTTCCATTCCAGCGGAAACTGGTGGATCGATCCGCTCGAGCAAATCTACACGCCCTACATCGACTTGATGGGCCCCATGGTCGACGCGACCGACTCGAACTTCTCATCCATCACACCCTTGATGGCATTCATACCTGCGGCAGGCCAATATCTGCACCTGGTCTGGGATCCATACACTGATACGGCCGACGACCCCTCGGGCGCCAATTACGATACCGACTTCTATTCCCAGGATACGACCTTCCTCGATCAGATCGCCCCGGGTGTCTCGGTCTCTAAGACTCAGCAGCTTCCGGATACCACCAGCGGTTTTGCCGGGTTCTCGCTGTTGGCCGACGCCGCCCAGCCGGTTGTCTTGACCGTCACACCGGACGGCGCCGACTTCCAGCCTGAAATTTGGGTGCTGACCTTCGGCGCTATTGCGGGTGACGGTTTCTTCGTACCCTATTACTGGGCTTCCGATCCGGCGGCGTTCCAGATGGGCAAGCTGGCCTCGGCCGTTGCCGATGCAGCCGGCGAACCCGTCGAGTTGTCGTTCGTCTCACCCTATGCCTACCTGAGCCTGGTGCTCGTTCGTGACGCTGCTTCCAACGTGAGCCCGGGCACGTTCTCGATCACGGCCGCCGGTCCCTCACTGCCCGCCAACGACAGCTGCCAATCTGCCGAGAGCATCAGCCTGACGGGCGGCGGCGCCGTGATCGACGCTACGACACTGGGCGCGACCAGCGACATCGACAATGTCGCCTGCCTGCCGGCGGACTATCCTCCCTTCGGGCCCGATGTGATCTACTCGATCGACCTCCAGGCGGGTCAGGACATTACCGTCACTTTCTCTGGAAACTTCGACGGAGCCATTTACCTTGTGGACGACTGCGACTGTCCCACTTGCAGCTGCCTGGCCGGCGCGGACGCCGCCTACAGTCCACCGAACGAGGACGAGAGCTTCGATTTCACCGTCCCGGACGGTGCCGCAGGCACTTACTACATCGTTGTTGACTCGTGGTCACCTTACGCGACCGGCGACTTCAGCCTGACGGTCACGCTAAACTAGACTATTCCGCGTACAGTCCGTTCTTCTCGATGTATTCAATCAGGCTGCGCGGCAGTAATCCGTCCGCAGATGAACCGGCACCCAGTTTTTCGCGGACGGCAGTGGAAGATATTCCGGGAAAGATAGCGGGCGAGACCCGCCAATCGCCCTCGGACACCGGATAGCCGGGTCGTGCAAGAACCAAAATGGGATATTTTTCACGGATACTATCGAAGTCTTTCCAGGCGCCAATCTCGGGCAAGATATCGGAGCCGATCACCAGACTGAATTCATCTTGCGGATTGTGAGCGGACAGGTAGGCAAGCGTATCCGCGCTGCGATTCACGCCATCGCCGCCTGCAACCCGTTCGACTTCCGAGACCAACACCCGGCCGCCAAAAGGTCGCGCGCACAGCGCGCACATGGCTAACCGGTAATCGAAATCAATCAGCTCTTTAGAAAAAGCGTGGCGGAAACAGGGCATCATCCATACGCGCTCGAAGCCCTCTGCCTCCAGCAGGTAAAGGCAGGCCATCTGGTGTGCAATGTGAGGCGGATTGAATGATCCGCCCAGCAAGGCGATTTTCATGCGCCCTCTTCCTCGTACATGAGAATCTCAGCTCGCGCCTGCCTGAATGCATCCGCCTGCCTCTGCAAGTGCCTCCAGAGATCTCCGCAATCGGCGCCGCTTTCCAGTGCCAAGCGCACCTCGTTCGTACCGCACAAAAGGTCAATGGCCGGCCGGTCGCTTACGAATTCATAAGGCTCGGTCCGCCACGAAAACTCATCCGCGCCAATCTCTCGCAGGGCTCGCAGAAGTTCGAGTCCGAAGCGAAAGGGCCAAAACAGACGTCTATCGGTCAGGTGCACCTGGATACCGTGACAATTTTCTCCTTTGTGCTTCTGAAAAGTCGGCCTGAATGTAACCGGTCTGAAGCGAACGCCCGCGCCGCAGCTGTCGCTGTGCTCGGTCATGATTCTGCAGAGGCGCCTGGCGTCAATCCAGGGTGCGCCGATCAACTCGAAAGGCCTGGTGCTGCCCCTACCCTCGGAAACGTTTGTAGCCTCCACCAGGCAGGCACCGGGATAAACCGTCGCCGTGTCCAGGCCTGGCATATTCGGAGACGGCATTACCCACATCAGCCCGGTTTGATCAAACCACATCTCGCGGCGCCAGCCCTTCATTTCGACAACGGTCAGTTCTATGTCCATCTGTCTGGACGCCAGGCGGGCCATCTCGCCGATGGTCAACCCGTGGCGCACCGGCACGGGAAACTCGCCGACAAAAGAGTGAAAACCTTCTCCGAGCAGCGGTCCCTCCAAGATCGCTCCGCCAAGAGGGTTCGGCCTGTCCAGAACGATGACCGCCACTCCCGCTAAGGCACAGACCCTCATACAATACAGCATGCTGGCAGCGAAGGTGTAGTAACGACTGCCTACATCCTGAAGGTCGACGACCAGGACATCGATCTCGGCAAGCTGCTCTTCTCGGGGGCTCAGATCTTCCAGAGTATCTCCATAAAGACTGACGACAGGGATATCTTGCATGAGTTGATGCTCGACGGCCTGCATGTCCTGGGAGCCGCCCGATAATCCGTGCTCGGGTCCCATCAGCAATCGCAGGTCTAGACCGGCACCCAGAAAAAGATCTAAAGCGTGTACCAGCTCGCCGTTCACGGATGCGGCATGCGCCAACAAGCCTAACCTTCGATCCCTCAACAGATCGAATCCGCTATCGACCAGCACATCGAGACCGCATTTGATTTTCACACGTTCCCCTAAGGCACTTGAGAACTGGTCAGGTTGTTACTCTCCCGGTTTCAAAGTCAGTGCGAAATCGTAGGTCGCTCCGAAGCCTTTGGGAAATACAGAGCGCCGTAAATTCCACAGCGCGCAAATATCGAGCAACTGGTCGCCGATTGTGTTCTTGGCCATGGCAACCCCGGAAACCTCGCCATCGTTGCTGACCGTGACCTTGATCAACATTTCACCTTTCAATTTTGGTTTTTCCTTGAGACGTTCCTTGTAGACCTTGGCTATCTGTAGACGGTTCAAGGCAAAAATGCGACTCGGACTCTTGCCGCTGATGTTTTGTTCCAATATCTGAAAGCGCGTAAATAGCCTGTCACGGATTTCGATGGCTTTCGCGTTCTTGGCATCCGCTTCAAGCACCTTCTGGGAGAATTCGATCGCCCTGGAAACCTCGCCTCCCTTGTCGTAGATCATTGCCAGGCCCAGGAGGGCTTCTACGTTATTCGGCTCTTTCTTTCTGACGACCTGAAAAGCAGGCAAAGCCTTTTCGATTTCGCCGGACTCGAGATATACAGGGGCGAGTGCCTTGCACGCCTCCAGATCATCCGGCGCGTCATGCATGATGCTCTCATAGGCGCTTTTTCTTTGATCCTGTTTGCCCAACTTCTGGGCCAACGCCGCCATCGCCCGCCAGCAATCAAGATGAACTCCCTCAAGTCCGCAGGCTTTCGCATAAGCTGCCAGGGCCTCCTCGCTCTTGCCAAGCTCATCCAGCAAACGAGCCCGAACATGTTGAACATCGTATGCCCCTGGGTCGATCTCTGCCGCCCGGGAAAAAGCCACCAATGCTTCCTGCTTGTCTCCCTTGTGCAAGATCAGCTCGGCCATTTCACGTTGGGCTATGAATAGCTCGGGCTCTTTTTCAATAACCTTCCGATACTGAGCCAAGGCGGCTTCGGTCTTTCCTGATTTTTCTAAAGCCCTTGCCAGATCGAGCCTGTAGCTGGGCCGGTCCGGATCGAGCTCTACAGCTTTCATAAGCAACGGAATCGCCTTCGTGAAATCCCCTTTTGCAATCCACATCTTACCGAATCGCCCGTATCCGATGGCAACCTGTGAACCCAATTCAATCGCTTGGGCAAAGTTCTTCTCGGCCTGGTCGTAGACCCCCCAGCCCGTCTGGATAATCCCCATGCCCAGATAAGCCCAGAAGAATTTATCATTCAACTTTATGATCTTCGTCAACTCACTACAGGCCTCGTTCCTGTCTTCGAGCGAATAGGCCCACAGGAATCGCTTGAATGGATGCTTGGGATCGGCGCGGTAGTCGTTGTCATAACGAGCGTGCAGGGCAGTGATTTTCTTGGAACCAAGAGCGTCCTCTATTTCGAAAACGGCCGCCGTCACATCGTTCACGCTAAAATGATCACTCGAGCCCTCCTCCGCCTTTCCTGCCAGCGGACCTGCCGCCGGGGGCACACAAGAAGCCGCAAAGACAGCCAAAGTAAATAAGATCGCCGAAGTTGTTCTCATTTTCAGCTCCTCGTTTCTCACTTGATGATCTGCGGGCGAAGACTGACGTGGTTGTCTTTCATGGCAACCTTGAAGCGAACCGCTCGGCACTTATGCTTTTCAATGAGTATTTCTTCTTGACGTTTCAATTTGCGCACAAACCGCTCGAAGTTGAGCTTTTCGATCTTCTCGCCCAGGCTCTCCTTGGCCTTGATGAACTCGGAGTAGATCCCGCGATAGTAATCATCGTCAGCCGAAGTCTCTTTGACTTCCTGCCCCTGTTCTTCTCCCTCGTCTTCTTGTTCTTGTTCTTCCTGTTCTTGTTCTTCCTGCTCTGGTTCTTCCTGCTCTGGTTCTTCCTGCTGCTGTTCTTCTTGCTCTTGTTCTTCTTGCTGCTGTTCTTCTTGCTGCTGTTCTTCTTGCTGCTGCTGATCTATCCGATCTTCCTGTTCCTCTTGCTGCTCCTGTTCCTCTTGCTGCTCCTGTTCCTCCTGCCGCTCGAACTCGTCTGTTTTTTCATTATCCTGATCCTGCTCGGAGTCGCTCTCGTCGTCTTCGGGTTCGTCGACTTTCCGCTCCTCCAGGGCTGAGCCGGGTTCTGGGGTCTTTAGCGGCCGGGACAACTCCTGCGTACTCTCCATGCCTTCCTCATCGTCATCGTCATCGAGCGAGACCTGCTTCTCCTCTTTTTCGCTCAGATCCGCCGAATCTTCTTTCCCATCGAGCGTCTTTTCCTGGCTGTCCTTGTCACGCACCTTGCCGAGACGTCCTCCCAGGACAACGGTAATAACCATAAATACCACGAGGCAAATAGCGCCAAGCCCGAACAACAGCAGAGACAACTCACCAAAAGGCTTGTTCAAGCTATCAACTTTCCTGGCGACAAGAATCGTATACGGACTATTGCCTGCCTCGACGGCTACAGGAACCTCCGTGGCCAACCAGGTCGTCGTCCCGCAACTCGCGATTTTTGGCTCGGCGTCCTTTCCGTTCTCTGAGACAGCTTTCGCTTCCTTGCCAAGAGCCTTTTCAAGGCAGCCCACTGCGTCCTGGGAGATAGTGCTGGCCGCAACGCCGCCGGCAACCAGGTATGCGAAACCAAATCCATCTGGCAGCTTTCCCGAGCGGGATCCAGCCAGGGCATCGTCCAAGGGAAAAGTAGCAAGCAATGCAGCCTTTGCACTTCCCGAAATACGAACCGGAACCGCCACGGCTCGATAGAGCTTCTTGTCGTGGCCTGCGATCAACGCCTCTCGCCTGCCCTGCAAGGCTCTTTGAATTGCGGCGCCGACCTGAGCATCGGCGGAAGGCGCTTTTCCCGTCCAGTGCAAATCAATATTACGAACCAGCCCGACACCTTTTTCATCGAGAATGAAGAAATCCCCCACCGGCGCTGTTTCCCTGGCGGCAGTTACCAGGCTCGCAACTTCGGCTCGCAGCTTGTTCAGCCAACCCTCGCGCTCGCTATCTTGTGAGGGTTGATCGTTTATTAAATTGCGCAATGACAATCGATCGGACATTTCCGTCATCTTGCGAACCAGTCGCCCCATATCAGCTTCATCTATTTCATTGAGCAACTTGACGGTCTCGATCAGCCCGTTGCCGGCCTGGTCCAAGTTTATCTGCCTGGCACGCGGAAAAATTATGAAATAGGTGCCAAGAGTCATGATTATGACCGCGGTCGATAAGAGAATTGCTGATGTTGTTCTGGACATAGTCTTCTCTCCCTTGTACCAGGCGCCGTACCCTGTGGCACGGCAGAATGCGCCGCCAGCGCCTGGATGCTCTCCTGATCAACGTGCTAAGAGTGCAAAAATCTTGTTCATCTCGCGGTTGGCCAAAACCAATTTGCCGTCCGAATACAGCTGGGTGGCCTTGCGTAAAAGGTTGCTGACTGTCTGTTTGTCCTTACCGGATGGTTTTTTCTCACTGTTCAGTTGCGCCAGCCTCTGAAATTTACGATCGATGAACTCCGCGTCTACACTAATATTCTGGACGATCGCCTCGAGCTGCATCGATAAATCCATCATCCGGTCGTAATCTCCCTCTTTACTTACCCCTGCAATTTCCTTAATAAGGCCCGAATTTTCTAAAGGCAAGTCGCCAGGCAGGATGCCACGTTTTCTCATTTTTGCCAATGCCCCTTTGTATGCGGTCTGCGCCCTCTTGCGGCTTACCGCATGCCCTCGCCTGCCGCCGGCCGGCGCCGCCGGGGCACGATAGCTTGCGATACTCGATTTGAGCTTCAAGAATGCCGCTTCCCGGGCGGCAAGTCCCGCCTCGCGCCGACCAATCTCCTTCTCCCTGCGGGCGACGTCGGCCTCGCGTACCGCCACACTTTTTTCTCGCCTGGCAATTCCGACCTCGCGCTGGGAAGTGTTTGACGCCGCGAGCGGCGCATCCGAGGATATTTTTCCAAGCAACTCGTCCTTTTGGCGAGCGAGTTTCATACGCTCGCTCTCGAGAGTTTTCTCCCTGTCCCACATTTCCTTCTCTTTCAGGTAGAGATTTCTCTCCTTTTCGGAAAGCCGCCTGGCTTGAGTCTGATCGTGACCGTGTAACTGTTCTTTGGACGCCATCAAGGACTCTTTTTCCTTCCTCAGGCGCTCACGCTCCTGGCTGAACTCGTTCAGTCTGCTCTGCAGTTCCTGCTCCTCCTTGGCGATCTTGCTGCGGTCGGCCTGGACGACGATTGTCAACTCTTCCTGTTTGCTTTTTTTCTTTTCCGATTCACAGGCCATAACAAGCCCCAGCAGGACAAATAAGCATGATCCGTAGACTATTGTTTTCATGACATGCTCCTCGTGGCCGCGGACGCCGCCGCACGCAAGTCTTGAAGTGATCCAATATTAACGGTGGTGACTTCATACAGTGGAATCGGCTCCAGAATGCCTTTCATAAAAACCGGCTCCTTGGTTTGGACTTCCACCCATTCTTTCACTTTGTTATATGTTGTCTCGCTTATCAGAATCTGCCCCTCCCGGGTGGTCGCCTCTATTCTCTGCGCCAAATTGACGTCTCTGCCGATAACAGTGTACTCCATCCGGCGGGCCGAACCTATATTGCCCGCGATTGCCTCTCCGCTATGCACGCCGATTCCGAAATTGGCTACCGGTTTGCCCTCCTGCATTCGCCTCCAGTTGAATTCGCCGACTTTTTTCTGTATTTCCACGGCCGTGATGACGCCACGCATCTCTGGAAAGTCGATCACCTGAGGAGCTCCGTAGATGGCCATGATCGAATCACCGATGAACTTGTTTATCGTGCCCTCGTACTGAAAGATGACATCAATTACAATACCGAAGTAATCGTTCAGAAGAGCCACAACTTCGCGCGGCCGCAGCATCTCACTGAGTGCCGTAAACCCGCGAATATCGAGAAACAGCACCGTCACGCGCTTCAGTTCTCCGGTCAGGCCCAGATCGTCCTCCTCCTTCAGGATTCGTTCGGCGACCTGATCGGACACATAGCGGGCAAAAGTGTTCCTGATGCGTTCACGCTCCCTGAGCCCCCTGACCATGAAATTGAACGAATTGGCCAGAACACCGATTTCGTCCCTGCTGCTTATTGTCAAAGTATTATCCAGTTTGCCTTCCGAAACACCTTCCATGGCTGCCGCGATCTGCCTGATGGGACGCGAGAAATGGCGGGCCAGCAGGAGTGAACCGCCCAGTCCGCAAAGTATCGCAAGCAACGTCACCAGCAAGTTCACGCTCAACGAATCTTTCAGTTTGCGCTCCATATCGACTGTCGAAAAACCCAGCCTGGCCCAGCCAAGAGCCTGACCCTGGTTGCCTTCCAGCTTGACCTTGAAAGTTCTTACCGACTCGTTCGTCCATTTCCACTCAGCCGTACGCTCGAGTCTTCCCTGATTGTCTTGTCCTGCGAGACTGGCCATGAGTCCGGGAGCTGCCTCCTCGAGCAGGTCGAGGTTGAGGCTGCCCCCTTCTATCTTTCCGGAGGCATCCTGGAAAGTTGCAAAACAGAGATGAGTACCGAACTTCGCCCCCAGGTCGACGAACATCTTGACCAGCATCGGATCGTAGTGCCGTCCCCCGTATCCTTGACCGCGCATGCTTGCAATGATGGTCGCCAGTGACTTGAACTTTGTCTCCGCCTCCGCCCTGCTCGAGTTCGCGGATCGAATTACCAGAAAGTAGGCCATGGACGCGCTGACAAGGAGTACCAGTATGGCCACGAAGATTGAAAGCTTGACCCCCAGTGTAAATCGTGATCGTCTATGGGTGGTTGACGCCATGCGAAAGGATTATACTCATCAACTGTAACAACTTCAAGGAATTGCGAGCCGGGCAGATGGACTACATCAGTGCAAAAAAACAGCACAACGGTGTTTCAGGTGAGGACTGAAAAATGACTCAGAAAAGGCTTTATACAGCGACACTATGGTTGAATCTGTTTGTTTTCCTGGCCATCTCGTCTGGTTGCGGCAAGGGGCAGGCGGCTTCCGAGTCGAAGGCAAAAGAGGCCTCCAAGACAGTCAGAGTACAGACTTTGGAAAGGACTGACATCATCGACAAGCTCAGCTACGTCGCCGACCTCAAGCCATATACCGAGATCAAGGTTTTCTCCCAAATTCCCGATCGCATCTTGTATTTTCCAAATAAAGACGGAGACTTTATCCAGCGCGGACAAAGACTTGCATTGATTCGGCGCGAGGGAATGGAAAAGGGCCTCGAACAGATGGCTGCCCAGGGCGAGGCTTTGGGAATACAGATCAGTAACCTGAAAAAAGAACTCAAACGCTCGGCCGAGTTGCTGCGTTCGGGGGTCATTACCCAGCCGGTTTTTGACAAGCTCAAGACTACTTACGATGCCACTGTCGCCCAGCGCAAGGCAATAGACGCAGGTCGCAGCCAACTCGCAGTGCGAGCGGGTAACGCGGTCATCAACGCTCCCATCAGCGGAGTAATCGCTGGCAAAATGCTTGAAAAGGGAGACATGGCCGTTCCGCAAGTGCCCCTGTGCCGGATCCTGGACATCGAGCGTTTGAAAGTCGAGATCAAGCTGGTCGAAAAGGACGTCGACAAGGTTCGCCTGGGACAGGAAGTCCACATCAAGCTGGATTGCTGCGCCGATAAGACCTTCAATGGCAAGCTCACCAGTATCATGCCTTACATCGATCCGGATACGCGCACCAATACCGTGGAAGTAACGCTCGACAACCCACGCGACAAGACTAGCGGCCGCTGGCTATTGAAACCGGGAATGTTCGGACGCGCGGAGTTGGTCGTCTCGGAGCGTAAGGACGTTCTGGCCGTTCCCGAGCCCGCCCTGCTGTTGGATAACAGAATTCTGAAACAGCAGAAGGTTGATGAGATACTGCGCAAGGCATTTGTGGTCGACGAACAGGGTCTGGCTCATCAACGCCTGGTTCGGCTTGGAGCCAGAAAGGGCTCGCTCTATGAAGTGCTCTCCGGTCTGAAAGATGGTGACAGGGTCGTTGTGCGAGGACAGCACGGCCTGCGGGATGGTCAGCAGGTTGAAATAGTGTCCGAAAACTGATTCGCGGTCGAGAGTGTGCAAACATGAAGATCTCCCACATGTCCGTGCGGCGCGGCGTAACCGTCAGCATGATTTACATGATAGTGGTGGGCTTCGGCCTGTTCTCGCTGGGCCGCCTGCAGTTGGACCTTTACCCGGATATTTCTTTTCCGACCGTAATCGTAATTACCAACTACACCGGTGCCAGCCCCGAAGATATTGAAACTCTGATCACCAGGCCGCTCGAAGGTCAGGTAGCCTCGGTCAAGGACGTCGACGAGATAACCTCAGAGTCCAAGCAGGGTATTTCGCTGATCAACGTCAAGTTCGACTGGGGAAAGGATATGGAGCAGGCAGAGACCGACGTTCGCCGGTCGCTGGAAATGGTGAAAGGATATCTGCCCGACGACGCGGACGATCCAATCGTCTTCGCCTTCGATCCCTCACTGCAGCCTGTCGTCATGTTCATGGTCAGCGGCCCCTACCCTCTCGACGAGTTGCGACGCATAGCCGAAAACGACCTGCAGCCGCGGATCGAGCGTCTTGCAGGTATCGCTAACGCCTATGTTGCTGGAGGGCTCGAGCGCGAGATCCACGTGACTCTCGATCCGTTGGAGATAGAAGCTTTCGGCCTGAACGTAAATGCCGTTGTCCGGGCGGTCTACGCCGAAAACTCACAGGTGCCCGGCGGCTCGATCGAGCAGGGCAGCCTCGACTTCACCATCCAAACCGAAGGCAAATACCGGAATGTGTCCGAGATCGGTGAGGTCGTCGTCGGTACAAAGCGAAGCCCGAGCGGTCCACAGCCGATTCGCCTCAAGCAGGTGGCCCGGGTTGAAGACTCGTTCTACGAGAGCCAACGCATTCTCGAAGTTGACGACGAGCCGGCCGTGTGGATGATGGCCAGGAAGCAATCCGGCGCCAATAGCGTCAAGGCCGCCGATGGAGTCGTCGATGCGTTGCCCAGAATCGCCAGGGAGTCCGGGGCCGAACTGGAATTCAAGATCATTTTCAACCAGGCCGATTTCATCAAACAGTCGCTGGGCAACTTATCCACCACCGGGTCTTTTGGAGTGCTGATCAGCTTCTTCGTGCTGCTCTTTTTCCTGCGTAATATCCGCTCGTCTCTGATTATCTCGCTGGCGATTCCCATATCGGTAATTGCCACATTCGCGGTCATGGACCAGGCCGGCATGACTTTAAACATCCTTTCGATGGCCGGCCTGGCGCTGGCGATCGGCATGCTGGTGGACAATGCCATCGTCGTGTTGGAAAATATCTTCCGTCTTCGAGAAGAAGGCCTGTCAGCCAATCAGGCTGCCATCAAGGGAGCCAGCGGTGTCAGCACGGCCGTCAGCGCCTCCACGCTGACCACCGTGTCTGTATTCGTTCCAATACTGTTCGTTCCGGGAATCGCCGGCGTCATGTTTCGCGACATGGCGGTCACGATCTGTTTCGCCTTGACCGTTTCGCTGGCGGTGGCGCTGACCTTCATTCCACTTGCGGCCTCCCGACTACTGGGCTCCGAGAGGGCCGGGAGACTTCTTGCCCGGGCCAGGGAAAAGGACCCGTTTGCAAAAGTTCGTGAAGTTTACGGACGGATTCTGGATTGGCTTCTGGTGCGCAGATGGATTGTGGCAATAGGAGTTGTAGGTCTGCTAGGGCTCACCGGATCGCTAATGGTTTTGATGCCGACGGACTTCGTCGCCCAGGACGACCAGTCGCTGGTCTTTGTCACCATCGAAACCCCCATCGGCGACAACTTGCAAGAAACATACAAGATCATGAAAGAGGCTGTCGAGCGCATCAAGAAGGTCGTGACACCCGAAGAAAGACGCATGATTGCCCTGGATGCCGGTGTCGGCAAGGGTTTTGTCTCGATCTTCGCCAAGGGAGTGCACGCGGGGACGATCCGCGTTCCCCTTGTTTCCATGGGCCAACGGGAGCGCAGCCAGAAACAGATTGAAAATGCAATCCGGGATGAGATTCAAAAGATGCCGGGCGTCAAGGTCACCGTTGGTCCGCCGTTCAACCCTATGGGAGGAGAAGGCGACATCGAGATCCAGATCCGCGGCCACGACCTTGAAACATCGCGCAAGATTGGCTTGAGCCTGCGTGACAAGCTGCGCGCCATGGCGATGATGAGCGAGGTCAACTACTCGATGGAAGACCAGAAACCGGAGGTCAGGATCCGCTTTGATCGTTCCAAGATGGCCGAAATGGGGATCTCGACGGCAGCGGCCGGCAGTACCATCTCGACTTACTTCATGGGGCAGGTCGCCGGCCGTTATGCCGAGGGCGGAGATGAGTATGACATCGTGGTTCGTTATGCCAAGACTCATCGTCTGGACGTCGACGAACTGCGCAGGGCGCCGGTAATGACCATCAGCGGCTCCGTTGTCCCGCTGGAAAACATAGCCGATGTCAAGGAGGCACTTGGCCCAGTCGACATCACCCGCCTCGACCAGGCACGCGTCACCCGCTTGAACTGCAGCCTAGAGGACAAATACAAGGGCCAGGACGGCAAGACCAAGAAGAAGGATCTGCGCGCGGCAATCGCCGGCGTTACTGAGATTCTCAAAAAGTACTTTAGTCAGAACGAAGAGCTGACCAAGAACTTCACATACCACATCGGCGGAACCGCCGAGGATTTCATGACCTCTATGAAATGGCTGGGCATGGCCTTGATGGTGTCGATCTTTCTGGTCTTCATGGTCATGGCCAGCCAGTTCGAATCGCTGCGGCAGCCCTTTGTCATCATCTTCAGCGTGCCTCTGTCTGCAATCGGGGTGGTATTGATGTTCATCCTGACTGGCAGCACGATGGACATCTCGTCATTGATAGGAGTCATCATGTTGGTGGGCATTGTGGTCAATAACGGAATAGTAATGGTTGATGCCGCCAACCAGCTCAGGACCGATGGTCTGGGAAGGCGTGAGGCCATAGCCAAGGCCTCTCGCATTCGCATGCGGCCCGTTCTGATGACCAGCCTGACGACGATTTTAGCCATGACCCCGCTGGCGCTTGAAATCGGTGAGGGCTCGGCCGGCTGGGCAGGAATGGCCAAGGCGGTAATAGGCGGCCTGGTGGCAGCTACCCTGTTGACCTTGATCGTCGTACCGACCGTCTATACCGTTTTCGCAAGGAAAAATTTGAAGAAAATCGACCTGGAGCCTGCTCAGTAGGAGCGGTAGCGCATCATTTGCTGATCGAAACCCTCGTCGAAGAGAATCGAGACGTCGGTTACCCTGTGCGTGGAGTCAAAGCTGGGCCTCAGTTTGGGCATGACGAAGGCATGCCTGCGCCGCAGGCCGATTTTGGCTGCTCTTTGGGTCCACTCTTCAATGTGCTTCCACTCCGGCGGTCCGGCGTAGCTGGCAAGCAAGCGCAGAGCCGCCTGGCGGTTTCCGCTGGCCAAGATGCTTTCGCACTTAACCAGTAACTTTGCCGAATCCTTCCTGAGCTTCCGCCAGTCTTGCACAACCGGGTAGGTCACCCCGTCCTTTTGCGCGAAACCTATCGCTTTCGCTTTTTCAACCAGGTAACGGGCTATCATCCTGCGTGCCAGCAGACCGGTGTCAAGGATTTCACGGTCACTGATCAGCGCCGCGTCTACGGTAAGGGCAGCAGCGTTGAAGTCATAGTAAGCCCTGACTTGCTTGTCTCCGGCCAACAGTCCCAGCTCCACCAGCTTGGGATCGGCAAGCAACCACAGAGAGACGAGCTCTGACTTGAGTTCCAAAAAAGTCTCGTAATTCGCCGCTAGTCTCTTTTGCGCCCGTCTGTCTGTCTTGCCGATCCATTTGCCTATTACCTCTTTCAGCGCGGCCTGTGTAAAAGCCATATCGGAAAGCCCGGCAAGTACATCATCCAAAGCGGCTGGTGGAACGAATTCGCGGGCCAATCTTTGAAAGACCGCCTGACGCTCTGCCTCAATCACGTTGGTGAACAAGAGCACCTTGATCCGCTTACCGTCCGCAGCCGACAGGATCTCGCTGGAGTGCGACGTCAACGGCGCTGCTCTTCCCGCAAGAACTATCAGATCCACGGCCTCGGCCAGGGGCGTGTTCGTCCAATGTTTTGCCGAGGCTGGGTCCCAGGGCATGAGATCCTCAAAGTACTGTATCTGCCGCGTCAGGGAAGCCAGTCGCGAACTAGCGGGTTTGTCCAGGCTTGCAACAAAGCCATAGTAGAGTCCCTTGATTCCTCTCGGGTCCAGACCGGTATCGCCAAATCCGACATAGAATTCTACGGCAAACGGGCGGGAGGCCATGATACCCTGGGCATTCTCAAAGGCCGACTCGTTACCCGTGCGCAGGTATTCCACAAGGTCAGTCAGAACCATGCGCTGTGGGCGCCGGGCGCAAGTCATCGCGTCCTGCAGTCGCAGGATCACCCTGCCGAGTTCCTGCCAATATCTGCCCTTCGCTATTTTGCGCGTCTTGTCCCCTGCGCGGTAGATCTGCTCAAGTGGACGGCCGGAGATGCGAACCAGTCTCGAGTTGCGTGGGTGCGCCTCCTTGAAATTGGCCAAATCTCGTATGCCGATCCCGCGGTAGAGATTCAAGTGCGAGGCTTTCAGAATGTCCCGGCCCTGATGCGGACGCGGGTCGGCAAGCAGCCCATGATAGTCGGGATCGAAAATCAGCTTTTTCAGCCTGGACAATTTGTCTTCCAGCAGTTCGTCCTTTGCCAGGCCCAACTCGGCTCCCGTTGCATTTGCATCTCGAGCCGCCTCCTGCAACTCATCGAACGAAAACTCTGGTGTGATCTTCTGACGAGAAATCGAATCGTATAGTCCGGTGTTGATCCACAAGAGATTCAAGTAGCGCGTCATGGCCACATTCAGGTTTGGATCGCTCTCGGTGTTCTGTTGACGGATGGCTTCGATCAACTGGCGTATCTCGAGATTGCCGTAATGCAACTGATCGAAGACAATATCCCGGCCGGCCAGCACCGCTCGGGCAAGATGGTAGATCAACTTGAGTTGGCGGCGGTCAAGGCCGCCTACAGAGTCGGCATACAGGCGAACCAGGCTTACACCGCGCGTGGATCCGGCATCGTATTCTTCGGCCTTTCGAACAATCGGCGTAATCGGTCCGGGTTCGTCTTCTTCTTTCTCGCCTTCATTCTCAGCTGGACTTACCTCCGGCTCTTGCACGGCTTGTTTGGTGGTCTTTCCAACAAGTGATCCATCTGGTCTGCTCTCTTGTGGATTGGCATCTTGCTCGCGCTTACATCCCAAGACAACGAGCGAAAGAATCATCAGGCACAATGCGGCTCTTTGGGTGTATTGGTGCGCTTTCAGGGTCCTGCTCCTCGTCGGCTCGAGTCAGTTTGGGCCACCATATTACCAGCCGCTAAGGCTGGCAAGCCTCATTTTCGCCAAAAACTTGACTACATGGTACTACCTGTAGGATAATATACTACATCAGGGAGGTTGCAATGAACAATCCTTTTATAAGCCCCATAAAACACCTTAGAACTAGTCTCTTCCTATGTATCTCATTGTTTATACTTCTTTTTCAAGCCACGCCAGTCCGTGCCGGAAACTCTCCTGTCACGGTCTCGGATCTCGACGAAATCATCCGCAGCCTTCCGAGGCGAATTGCCGTCGATCGCCTGTCGCCACTGGTCAGCCGGCTGAACGTCTTGAATTACAGTCAAACTGAAACTCGAGAACGCACCGCCTTGACCCAGGCCGTCGCGTTGATAAGGCTCATGCGTACCATCAGGCTCACGAGCGCCCCCATTCGCAAATCAACCGCCGCATTGCCGCTTTTCGCATATGCTACTGGCAACACAGCGTCGAATGGCTATCGTTCAGATAAGTAACCGTGTGATTATCGGGATCCACCCAGTCAATCAGTCCCACTTGCCAGGTGTCGCAATCTTCAGTCAATAAACTCTGGAACTCTGCGCTGGGAACGACATCTCCCTTGAAGAAGACTCGCACCGTTGCGGTTGTATTGCCGGTGTATTCGAAGTAGTTCACCATTATCCGGTAGATTCCAGCAACGGGATGGTTCAGGTTGATGTTCTCGGCACGACAGCTATGGGTACAGTCGATTGCCAATAGAGGGTCGTCGCTCTCGTCTCCCAGCACACCCCAATCGGGGTTACGGCTATCCCAGTAACAGTCGCCTCCGGAACAGCGGCGCCAGAAACAGGCCGGAGGGTTCGGCCCGCTGTCGTCGTCATCGAAACATTCCTGTCCGGCAAGACAGCCGGCAAGAAGCGGATCGCAGTTTGGAGTGCGGCAGACACTACCCGCTCCGATGTCAACACAGGCGAAACGATCCCAGTTGGGATCTTCCTGGTTTGGATTGAAGCGACACTCACGCGTCGGCTCGCAATAATTTCCCGACGGGGCCAATAAATGGAGATCCAGGTCAGGCCCGAGATTCTCCCAGGTCAACTCGATACGAATGTCCTCTCGCGGGTATGCAAAAAAGTTGATGCACTGGCAGTCGAAGGAGTCTGCTGGTTTCGCATTGGCCTCGTCGCAAGAGCAGGGGGTCTCGGCGTCATAGCTGCTCTGGTTGCCTTGCGGATCGGAGGCCTTTGCGCAGACGGTGTACTCTCCATACATATCGGGTTTGAAACTTGCGGCGTAGTCGTCTGTCGCGGCTATCGGGTTACGCTGGCTGCCCAGCGGCCTTTTCTCGACTTTCCAGGATACGTTGGAAGGTTGAAGGAAATCTCCCTCCGGATCGATCACAGTGGCTTCGAATCTGGCCGTGTCTGATGTGGCGATGGCGCAAGGATCGGCGAGCGGAGTGCCGTCAAGCTTGGTCGTCTCGGCAATTCGCAGCGCTAAAATGGGCGGCAGGTTGTCATCTACGTAGCCCGAGAGAGGCACCTCGATTGGGTTGTCGTCCGGATCGTTCGAGTGAATCAACAGGCTGTCTTCGTCAGGCAAGGGTTGGTGCGTCTGGGGATCGAGATGCACACTATCCGGCGAATACAGTACCTGCATGATCTTCTGCTCGCCCGAGCCAAGTTGCATATCGCTGGCCATCCACAGATACGGCGACAAAGGGTCTTTTGAAGCCAACTCGATCTGGTCGGCCTTGATCAGCAGGTCTGATTCGCCCGTATTCTTGACGGTCAAAACCAGTGATGACGAGGAATACAGGCCGACACCGCCGAAGTCGAGGCTGGAGGGCTCGACTTCTATGTTGGGCACTGCACAGTTTCCATGTAACGGTATCTTCAGGCTTTCGTTGTCCTTATCGTCGGATATGATGACTACCTCTGCCTGGTATACTCCGAGTTCCGATGAAGAAAAAGAAATCGCCAGATCTTTGGAGGAAGCCTGCTGGACTCCGGGTTGCGCGATGCCGTCGGGAAAAACAACCGTACCGAAGTTTTTGCCCTCCCAGGTTTCCAGTTGGAAGACTGCGTCGCCCTCGATGGTGATACTTTCGATCTTCAGTGGCGCGGTGCCGGTATTGATGACTTTTAGAATCTGGTTATCGGCTTCGCCGACATTGAGGGTGCGAAAATTGACGCTCTCGGGTGACGTTGCAATATGAGGCTTGCCCTGATTTAGACGGTGTTCATCGCAGCCAGAGGCAGATAGCATGAGAAAACAAGCAGCCACCAGGGCCGCCCCAAGTACTCTGAAATACCCACGCATCTTTTTGGCTGCTCCCATGAAAAGACTTGACTCATACAAACTAGCAAAAACTGCAGGTTCAGGCAAGCAACACAGTCGCGTCCGCCGTGTTTTTGACACGTGCAACGACATTGTGTTACTCTGGCATACGTATGAACACATTCGACCTCCGAGGAGGATGATTGGTTACCTGAACACCGGTTCCTTTACGAAAAGGAGTGATGGTCGTGACGGACAGCAATGGAAAAAAGGGATCTCATGAGTCGACTGAGAAAGACTCTGAGAAACAGGCCGAGAAGACTGCCGACAAGAGGAAGCAAAGCCTTTACTTCCCCGAGGAAATGTTGGCGGACATAAAGCGTGAGGCGCTACGTCAAGATCGCTCTTTGTCGTGGATCGTCCAGCAGGCATGGAGAATCGCCCGGGACGATATCAAGAAGTTCCCATCGATCAATTTGGATAGCGACGTAGTCGACTCGTAAGAACCTTTGGTGTGTTCTCACCCGTAGTCTTACTTATGAGTCTTCGGAGGGGCGTCCGACTTAGCCTCTTGATCCGAGAAAACGCTCAACACCTGCCCGAGCTGTCCCGCTTGCTGCGGGCAGTTTTGCGAGAAGCTCATCATCGCGCCCATGCTCTCAGTCATCATGGCCTTCGATTTCTCGGTCATGATGTTCGTCAGAGTCTGCTTCTCTTCCTGGCTGAATTCCTTTTCCATCTTCTTCAGCTTACTCAGAAGATCTCGCACCGTTTTTTCGTTCTTGGCGACATAGGCCTTGACCGACTTGATGGCAGCGTCGCAGTTTTTGGAGTTCTCTCCGATGATGCCGAATATGGATTTCACATGAGTCAACATTTGCTCGCCCATCTCGAGCGCCAATTTCATCTTTCCGGAAAGCGGAGCCGTCTTTACGGCCTTATGCGGCGCGTCCGGTTTGGCCTTCTGCTGAGCCCATAGCGGCGCGCATACGAACAGAGTTGTTCCGGCAATCATCGCAACAAGTTTTGTCTTCATGTTTGTCTCCAGGTTTGCGCGACTGTCAAACCGGCGCGCGGTTGAATGGCCTAAAAGGCTCGTTAATTACCGCATACATCATCGCAGTTTTGGAACACCATGCGGTTTTCGATCTTCGGATAGTCCGCCTCGTGTTGAACAGCCAGCCATGATCTGACCGTCTCAGTCAAGGGTACATGCGTCTCGAATTTTTCCATGATGCCGGCTCCGTGAAACGACGCGAAGCCATCGTTGGGGACATCGAGGTCGTTCTTGCCGGTAATGTAATCCAGCGTGGCTACATAGTAGGTTCCATCAGCGACAAAACAGGGATCCCCGGTTCCTACACATACACTGCTTATCCGACCACCCGGATTAGTGATCACTTTTCCTTCACCATCAAGTGTCTGTGGGTCTCCTGCACAATCAACGTTTACCTCGATCTTGCCTTCTCCCGCCATCTGCAGAAAATGTCCTTCCGCGGAATCGTCGCCCGGCAGGTTGAGACCGCTCACACCCCATTCAAGAACTTCCTCGAGTTGGCTGCCAGTCATCTTGATAACGACGATAGTGTCTACGAAAGGCAAGAGCTGAAAGATGTCCTGATCCGTAACCGGCCCGCGAGGGATCGATTCTCTTTTCTCATTGCCCTGCCCGCAGACAACACTCTCACGGATCGCCCCGGCGTTTATCAAGGCCACACTTGGAGAGACATCGCGGGGTACTCCCGTTGCATCCACATCCTTCAGACCGTAGTCGTAGTTCAACATTGCATCGGCAACAAAATTGCCGACGGGCGCCTCGCATTGTCGAATGAACTCCCGCCTGATATCCAGCTCTACGTTGATTTGCCCCCAGACCTGGGGGTCGGTCACCGGACAAGAGTCGTTGTACACTGCGCACGCCAGGCCCGATGCCGAAACGAGCGCAAGGACCACAAAAGTCTTTCTCACACCACTGTTCATCTCGCAACTCCCGCTCAAGGCCGCCAGGCCAATCCGACCAAAAAGGTGAATGGTGTTCGCGGAATGAGACCCGGGAGGCGGTCGGGACGCAACGGCGGATCACGCAAATTCTGATCGAAAACGTTGTAGGCGAACGCAAAAACAGCGAAATGATCAAACAGGATCGGTTCGGTAGTCAGGCCCAGGCGCACAACGACATATGCCGGAATCTGAAAAGCGCGCAGCATCTCGAGGGGCCTGCGAACGTTGTTGCGACGCTCGGAACCGTAGCGGATGCCAATGTGAGCGTTCAGCCATTTCAAGACACCAAGGTCTAGTCCCAGGTTCAACCTCATCTGGGGAACGTCGGTGATATAGCTGCCCTTCTGCTGACCCGCGGAAGTCGCTTCGGCCCGGAACCAGGAACTGTTGACAATCAACCTGTTGCGCTTGCCGAAGCGTGCCGTCCCTTCGACCTCGGTGCCCATGATCTTCAAGGATTCATTATTCTCATACCTGGGTAAACCTTCACCGGTATCGAGAGCCACGATACCGTCATGCATCCAACTCATAAAAAAGTTCGCACGTAAATCAAACACGACAGGAGCTGTTCTCGTGCGGCCTTCCAGGCCGAACTCCCAGGTGTGCGACGTTACCGGGTCGAGGGACGCATTTCCCGCCGAACCGCGGAGCGGATCGAATGTCTCGTCCTCGTATAACTCCCTGAAAGTTGGAGCACGATAGGCCATGGTGTACATTGTCCTGAACCAGAGCCCCTCCAACGGGCTGTATACCAGGGCGATCCGGGGGCTATAGGCAAGCCCGAAATCCGTCGAGTAGTCCAGTCTGAATCCCGCCAAAAGGTCGAAACCCTTGATCAGCAGATCTTCCCAGTGGTCCTGCACGAATGCGCCAAAATCCATTCTGCTTTCACCCGCCGGGCGTCCCTCCAGACTTCCGCAAGGAAGCATGTAGCCCTGTATCTGAATGCTGCCCGTCGAGCAACCGATGGAGCCCGAATCTCTGGTGAGCTCGAATGAATCGAGCATCAGGTACTCAAACTGCAGCCCGCCGGTGAGATAGTTGGTTTCGATTGGTTTCCAGCTTGTGGAGACCTCCGTGCCAACCGTGTAGTCGCGATAATCAATTCCTTCCGTTAGTCCATCGGTCAGTGACATACCGTCGCCGGTCAAGTAATGACTACTGTTGTCTCCGCTGATCACCTTGAAGGAATTATCTATCATGTGGGTGTTAAAGTAAGCCCGGGCTTTGAAGGACAGGCTTTTAAGAATCGGAAAGTGATAGGCGACTTCAGAGGTTATCAGGTGCAGATCCAGTTGGGAGCCGCTGTCAAGCGAGTCGAACTTTCCGAGTAACGCTCCCCGTGACTGGAAAACATAATGAGCCTGCATTGAAAGCTCTCCGCCCGCCAACTTTTTCAACCCGGCCTGTATCTGGGCATGTAACTGCATGTGGCCGTCATCAACCGATCCTGGAGTATTGGACACCTGGCCGTCTGAATTGTCACCGACCGCGCCGGTTAAAACGTCGGATACGATGGTTTCGTTCTGTCCTTGCGTGTACCAAAACTGAACTTGACCACCGATCTTGAAGGAATCGCTCTCATGCCCGCCGCCGCCGGACACACGCACTGTGTTATAATACCCGTAAGCTGCACCAGAGTGAAAACCGGGAGCTTGTCTGGTAATCACATTGATCACGCCCATCAGGGCCCCGGGGCCGTAAAGTGCGCTTGCGGCTCCCCTGATGACCTCGACCCTCTCAATGGCTTCGGCTGGAAATTCCAAGAGCGCGCCGCCATCGTACATATCGTTCAGCCGTTGGCCGTCCAGCAACACCAGCACGCCTGGATCAGACAATACTCCTCTGACCGCCAACTGGTATTGGCCGGATACCTTCCGCGAAACTGTCATACCCGGAAGCATATCGAGCACTTCAGCCAGCAGTCGCGCCCCCGAACTTTCGATCTGCTTGCGGGTAACAACCGAAACGATGGCCGGACTGCTTGTGGTCTCCTGAGCTAAACCGGTTGCAAGCGTTGTTTTCTCAACAGCATAAGTTATCACAGGCTCCGTGGCAGCGCCCTTTTCTTGCGTCTTTTTCTCTATCTTCTTTTCCGGTTTCTTGACTGTCGGCTCCTTCCCGGTAGCCTCCTCCCTCGAAACCACCTTGACTCTCTGTGGCTGCTGTTCCGAGGCGAAAATGATATGCCGGTTGCCCTCGAAGTCGACCGCGTAACAATAGTACTCGATCAGTGGAGTCTTGACTTGTTTGCCGGGAATAATGCCTTCGTAACGGTCGCCGCCTACCAGCCGCAACTCACGTACCTGGTAGTTCGGCTGATCCGGTCTGCGATAGACTAGAGCGGCAATACTTACCTGGTCGGCCCCGATGATGTTACCGCTCACCTTGAAGTCAACACCGGCCAAAATCCTGGCCGGGGGCGTGTGCAGAAAAGTGACGTTGAACATCTGGGCAAATGCCGCTGGAACCAGCGTAAATATCCAGATAATTATAAACATTCCTCGCATCCACCAACGACGCATCAACACCTCCAACTGACCTGGAATATTCGCTTTCCGCAGGGCACATGTCAAGGAATGGAACGTTACAGGATCATCTTGTGGCTCTTGTCATTTGGGAGTTGCAGTGCTAGCTTCGTCTGACATGAAAAACGACGATGCAGACAAGTTGGCCGGGAGCATTCAGTCCCACTACGAGCGCCAGGGCAAGCCGCTCAGCCTGGATGAATACCTTCAGGTATTTTCTGAAAATCCCGCCCACCAGTGCCGCGGAGCGGCGCAATATATTCGCGATACCTTCGACTATTTCGGTAGCCGCACGATCGATTCGCCAGCCGGCAAATGCAAGCGCTTCAATCTGTTCGATGCGGAATTTGCCGCAGGGCTAGGTCGTGTCGCGGGTCAAGAAGAAGCGCAAACGGAAATATACAAGCTGCTGAACAACTTCGTGCGCGAGGGCCGGGTCAACCGGCTGATCTTGCTTCATGGTCCCAACGGGTCGGCCAAGACCTCAATCATCCACGCTATCATCCAGGCCATGGAACATTACTCGACCACCAGTGAAGGGGCGCTCTACAGGTTCCGCTGGTTGTTTCCGTCGGAAAAGATCGCGCGCAGCAATATAGGTTTCGGAGACAAATCCAAACGGGTCGTCTCCGAGCCGGGCAGAACTTTTGCCCATTTACCGGGAGAGGATCTCGACGCGGTATTGGAATGTGAATTCAACGATCACCCCTTACTGCTCATACCGATCGACGTGCGCCGTGAACTCTTCGAGAACCTCGAAAAACAGAGCCGCCTGGGAGTTGATCAACCTGTTCCCGACTACCTGCTGCGAGGCGACCTTTGCTCCAAGTGTCGCAAGATCTATGATGCGCTTCTGGCCGCATACGGGAACGACAGTTCAATGGTTTTTCGGCACATCCAGGTGCAGCGTTTGAACTTGTCCTGGCGCTACCGTCGCGGGCTGGCCACGGTTGAGCCACAGATGCACGTCGATGCCGGGCAGCAACAGTTGACAGCTTCCCGAGGTCTGGCTGCTCTGCCACCGGCCATCGCGCATCTGTCGCTGTTCGAGTCACGTGGTCCGTTGGTCGAAGCCAACCGGGGTCTTCTGGAGTACAACGACCTGCTGAAACGCCCGGTTGACACGTTCAAGTACCTTCTGAGCACTTGTGAAAGCGGGCAGGTCAGCCTCGATCGTTCCAGCCTGTTCATCGATACGGTGTTGCTAGGCAGCACGAACGAAATGCTTCTGGATGCTTTCAAGGAATATGCCGATTTTTCTTCGTTCAAGGGCAGGCTCGAATTGGTGCGGGTGCCTTACCTGAGAAAGATATCGGACGAAGAACAAATCTATACCGACCAGTTTCCTGAAAGCTCTCTCGACCGGCACCTGGCACCGCACACCTTGTACACGGCGGCACTCTGGGCGGTACTGACCCGCTTGAAGCAACCCAATGCCGAGGCCTTCAGTGGAGATCTGAAACAGGCCGTGGCCAATTTGTCCCCGCTTGAAAAGGCCTTACTCTACGATCACGGCGAGTCGCCGACCCACCTTTCTTCTTCGATTGCCGGTGAACTGAGGGCGGCTTTGCCGGAAATGTACCATCTTTCGGGTCACGACTACGAGGCTCGCACGGGCGCCTCGGCACGTGAAGTGCGCATGTTGCTTATGAACACGGCCCAGCGCGAAGATCACGCTTGCGTGTCTCCCCTGGGCCTGTTTGAGGAAATACTTTCATTGATTGAGGACAAGACAGTCTTCGCCTTCTTGAAGCTCCCGGCTACCGCTGACTACATGAACCAGGAGAAAATAGTCGAGCTGGTTCAGAGCGCCTACCTGGATCTTCTCGAACAAGAGGCGGCAGAGGCCATGGGCCTGGTTACCGAGACCAGTTACAGCGTTTTGTTCGACCGTTACATCCAGCATGTCACTCACTGGCAAAAGAAAGAGAAGCTCGATGATCCGGTGACCGGCCAGCCGATTTCACCCGACGACGGCATGATGAACGAGATCGAGGCCGTCATTCGCCCAGAAGGCGAAGAGAGAGAGGCTTTTCGCAAACACTTAATAGGCAAGATCGGCGCCTATGTTCTGGGAGTTGGCAAGGACAAACAGATACAGGGCCCGTTGGATTACGCCAAGGTGTTTCCCTCTTTGTTCGACAAACTCCGGGAAGATTTTTTCTCCCGACGCCGACTCTCGATGCAGAAAAGCTACCGCATGTTCTTGGAATTCATGGAAGGCAATGTGCCTGGTGGCAAAGACGCCGACAGCATGCGCGACATGCATGAAACACTCATTAAACGTTTCCACTACTGCGACAACTGCGCCAAGGAAGCCATGGCCTTCCTGCTCAAGAAGCGCTACCAGTGACCAGTGTAACTAAGCAAGACCCCATACGGCATAAGCCGACCGGGATCGGACTCGTGCTGCTTGGCATCATATTTGCCTACACGGCTTGGTGCCATCTTCCAGATTTAGGACACGCGTACCTGCCCGGTTGGGACGAAGCCGTTCACGCCGCCGTTGCGGGCAATCTGGTCAAGCACCCGCTCACCCCTACCCTGTTCGACCAGCCCTTTATTCCATTCGAGCGCAACGACTGGCAGGCCAACAACGTCTGGTTGCATATGCCGCCGCTCCCCTTCTGGCAGTCGGCTCTGTCTGTCGGCCTGCTGGGAAGATCGTTTTTCGCCTTGCGCCTGCCAAGCTTTATTTTGTTCCTGCTTAGTCTTGGCTGCGTATATCTGCTCGGACTGCGGTTGTACGGCGAGAAGATCGGTCTGCTGGCAGCTCTGCTGATGAGCGCTTGCCCCTTCGCCTGGCTGCAGGTGCAGGGATACCATTTCGGGGACATGACCGACGTCTCGCTGGCCTTCTGGCTGCTGGCCTGTGTTCTGGCACTCGAGCGCGCAGTAACCAGCGGCAGCAAGCGCTGGGCATGCGCCGCGGGAATTTTCCAGGGATTGGCGATTCTGAGCAAGAGCGCTTTAGCCTTGGCTCCGGCGGGCGCAATATTGATGTTGTGGATCATCGGAGCGATTGGCCGAGACAAGGACAAGCATCTCGACTGGAGCATCCCGGCAATCCACTGGGGCATAGCGGCTTTGATGGCCTTTGCCTGGCGTTTATACTCATCTGTCCGCTGGCCGGCCGAGTTCGCCCACGAACAGGGTGCCCTCTGGTCTCACGTGATCAGCTCCTATGAAGGTCACGGCAAACCCTGGGATGCACTGTTCAACGACCTGATAGCCAACCTTTTCACCCCGGCAATGATCGTCTGGGTTTTGGCCGGTGCCGCTTTGATAACCTGGATGGCCTTTAGGCATCGCAGCAAAGCCATGGGGTTGCACGCCCTGTGGATGCTGGGCACCTGGATCCCGTTGCTGGTCGTGAAAACCAAGGTGCCCGCCGTACTTTTCGGCATGTTTCCGGCACTGGCGTTGGCCACGGCCTGCCTGATCGTCCGCGCCACACGGCGAATGCCCAGGATCTGGACTTCGGCCGTGCTGGTAACACCGGGAGTATTTTTGTTGATCTCAGACCACCTGCCGGGAGATTTCTGGCGTTTCATGAGTCCGCTGACTCCCGCCATGTCAGTCTGGCCCCACCTCCCCTTGCAGCTTGCAATCATCTTGGCCTGCGGATTCTTATTCTGGTTGGCGGCGAAAATCATTGGGCGACTGGCTTCAGGGAATGGAAGCGCTATTCGGTACGGACAGACTTTCTGGATGCTTTTGATGCGGGCAGCAGTGATTGTTCCATTCGCCTGGCTGCTCGGTCACGCCGCCGCCACTCGGCAGGGCTTCGATATTATCGCCGACTACAATCCGGCGGAACGCGCGGCCGAGGATGTTCGTAAGCAGCTTCCCGAACGTGCGGCGCTGATAATCGAGGGAGTCACTAACGGCCGACAGCGTCCCGACCTGACATTTGCTTTTTTGACCGGCAAGCCCGCCCAGCTTGTGCGCTCAAGCCGGATCGGCCGGGCCTGCGCCGCTGCCGAAAAGCTTGGAACAGCCTTTTTAGTGACTCCCGTAAAGCGAAAAGCCGACCCGATCGACTCACCACGGCCGGGCTCCGGATATTGGACATACGAGCTTCAAGGCTCGGCGCCAGAACAAGATCTGGTCGCGCCGGAGGCCGCGGGCGTCGATGCGGCCTCACTCGTCGAGCTAGTCCCGGAAAGGACGACAGTTGAGGCAGGCAGTTCTCTGGCCCTGCTCGCGAGTTGGCGAATTCAGGGCGAGCGGCTTTCATGTAACACACGCAATTTTTTGGCGCCTCTTGCAGGAGGCGATCCGCTAGAGACTTTTCCGCTGCCAGCCGATTTCCCATCCGGATTCGAGGGAACCATCTTGCACACTCTGGCGCCCCCCGGTCTCTTGTGGGGAAGCCGCCCGCTGGGAGACGGACTGATTGAGCAGTACTCACTGCACCCGGGCGAACTTGTGGCGGATGGCTTCACTACCTGGATTCCGCTACAAATAAAACCGGGCAGCTACCGTCTCGGATTGCTGATCAAGTGCGCCGGCAGAAGTGAAGCAGCCACTCCCGAGAACCTCTGGCCCGTCATCCAGGTGACGCCATGACAGAACTGCGCGCCCGTCCATCGCGCCTGACTCCCTGGATTTTGGCAGGTTGCTTATGGCTCATGACGGCCTGGTTTTTTCCATTTTTCCCGCGACTCGGCAGTCCTAACGAGCTCAGTCGCCTGTACTTGACCCGGGCCATCGTGGATGACGGCAGTTTCTCACTCGATGGACCAATTTCCAGATACGGCGAGATCACCGATCTGGCCGGCTACAACGGCCGATTCTTCTCTGACAAGGCGCCCGGGATTGGACTGGCAGGAGTCCCCATTTATGTCGTTGCCAAGGCTTTTGCCGGTTGGGACTCAGGCGCAATATCCAACGAAACCCTGCTGCGCCTGTTGCGCATTGGTTTGTCGGGCCTGCCGGCGGCCGCTACCCTCGTGTTATTGTTTTTTCTGCTCGGCAGGCTGGGGCTTTCCAGGAACAAGGCACTTTTTTTATCCGCAGCCTACGGCTTCGGAACGATTGCCTTTCCTTATGGTGTATTACTCTTTGGCCATCAGGCAAGTGCTCTATGTTTGCTTTCGGCCTTTGCTCTGATCGTAAGACAGGACGCCGACCCGAAACGCCTGACTCCAATGGCGACCGGCCTGTGCCTGGGTGCGGCGTTGCTTTTCGAATATACCACCTTGCTGCTGGTAGTCCCGCTTGCAAGCTACGCCGTCTTCTGCTCGAAGCGTCGTCTACGGGATACAGGCCTGGGCATCGCCGGCGCGCTCGGGCCGCTGTTACTGCTTGCCGCCTACAACTGGTCGTGCTTTTCGAACCCGCTCTCTCTCGGTTACGCCCATCTGGCCCATCGCTCGTTCGCCGAGCTGCACGCTCGAGGTTTGTGGGGCATGGTCACCCCCAGCTTCGGACGACTGGGGGTAATAATGGCAAGCCCCACCAGGGGGCTTCTGTTTTTCAGCCCGTGGCTGATTTTAGCATTGCCAGGGTTGATCATCGGTATCGCAAGGCCGGTAAGTAGGCTTCTTAGGGCCGCATTCATTTGCGTTGCCGTGGGAACGGTTTTTTACCTGCTTTTTTCCATGTCGCTCCAACTCTCCGCCTGGGGCTGGAGCCTGGGACCGCGCCACCTGACCCCGCTGATGCCTTTTTTAGTGCTGGCTATAGGCCGTCTTTTCAGGAGCGCTGATTTTTCCGCGCGCTGGACCGAGCGCGCGCTGCTTGCGCTGGTTCCATTGTCGATAGTTGCGCTAAGCTTGCCCACTGCGGTCTTCGGCGGTTTTCCACCGGATTTCAGTAATCCGCTGGCAGACTTCACGCTGCCTTTGCTGCTCTCCGGATGTCTTTCGCCAAGTCTGGGCACCAGCCTGGGCCTGTCCGCCGCCTGGGCGGCAGTGCCCTTCTGGATAGCACTGGCCGCGCTGATAGCCTGGCTGTTTGCGCAAAGCAAGCAGACTCGATTCGTGAAGCTAGTCTGCCTGCTTGCAACCCTGGGATTGCTTGCATTGATGTTCGCTGTCCGTGGCCGGCCCGAACAGGCTGAAAGGCGAACCCTGAGATGGGCCGCAGGCGACATTCTTCAATGTGATTTGCGCCCTGGTGGAAACAGCCTGCGCTGAATTATCAGCGCCTATCCCAGGAGAGGCGAATCTGCCCCGCTCACTTTTTCTCGATGTTTGTAACCAGTTGTGTAATCTGCACGCCCAATGACATGCATTGTTTGCCTTCAAGGCAGTCTTTCGCGTCGGTCGGTTCCAGGTGTGTCTGCAGCTGATGCTCTCCCTTTTTCAGGTCAACAACCCAGGATTTCTTGGACTGATCGTAATCCACGTCGACATCGATTCCACACTCCCCGATCTCGGGGTAGATCGAACGAATTTTGTCGCATAGCTCGTTCTTATCAATCATCCTGCCTCCTCAATGGTAGTCAGTGCGGGAAAGAGACCGTGCCCTTGTCATCAATGGGAATCTCGAAGCCGCTGATTATTGCCTTGCCTTCTAGATGATAGTTAATCTGCGGCAGTTTGATCATCTGGACAATCTCGCGCTGCTCGTCACCGGATAGCGTGCCTGTCGAGATGTCGTATGATGCCTCGTTGGATGGATCGACGACTTCTTCGACCGGCAGTTCTCCCTCCGACATGGGCTTGCCCTCTGCCGAGATCTTGTAGACGATCTTGCTGATCTTGATGCTGAAGGGGTTTTCGTTCAACAACGACATCTCGAAATTCAGGCGGATCTCACGGCCCGAGAACTTCTCGGCATTCGCACCGGTCACGTTCAGATGCGGCAACTTGGGCAGCGGTATACTACCCGAGTCGCTGGCCGATACCGGAAATTCCTCTCCGTTGCCCGTCAGCTTGCATTCAATGAAGAACTCATACGAAACCTGGCCCCGCTGCAGGAAAGTCATCACCTCTGATTTCGACTCGGGCCATGGGAGCGCCACCTTGGTTGCGATCATCAGCTTTTGCTCCGGGGCCAACTCACTACCCGGGTTTTGCTTGCCTTCGATGGCCTGCAGGTCGGCCATCTTCAGCCGATAGTTGCAACCGGAGATCTTGGCCGGCCGCTTGTCCCGGGAGACCAATTCAAACTTCCATGCAACGCTCATATGCGAAAAGGACTGGTCTAAGAATTTTATCCCGCGGTACTCGAGGACCGGTTTGGCATACTCATCGGCCTGCTTCACCTGCTTGACTTCCCCGTGAGGACAACCTGATACGTATAATCCGATCAAGGCTATGACCAGTGAAAAACCAAGCTTCCTGGCTGACATGGCATTCTCCCCTTTTTTACATACACTTCAGGAGAAGTTTATTTGTCGTCACAGTTCCTGTCAACTCGCGATTGGACGCTAAAGACATGTGTCAGGAATTTAGCCCGTCAAGTTGACATGCGGGCAAGGTGGGTATATTCCACAAACGAAGCCTAAATCGAAAAGACTCGGACGAGCATGCACGTTTCTATATTCATGCCTTTCCATCTCGTTTTCATGACAATCATGCTGCTGCCCTGGAGTGCGTCTTCCCAGGAGAGCGAGGACGAGGAAATCGAACTCTTTTTCGCGCCGGCAGAGACTGTTACAACGGCTTCGCGCCACATCCAGCCGCTTGCCGAGAGCCCTTCCGCCGTGACTGTGCTCACCCGGGAGGACATCGAGGCCAGCGGCGCTTTATCCTTGCCCGAGGTGCTGCGCCAGGTGCCAAACATGGACGTCTACCTGCTGAAGCCCCTGTGGTACGTCATGGGAGTGCGCGGGCGCACCAACGAGGAGTCGGACAAGCTGCTTCTGCTGGTGGACGGGCGGGACGTTACAGCCGAGATGATCGGCTCGCCGATCTGGACAATACAGTACTTTTCGCTGGACGACGTCGAGCGTATCGAGGTCATCCGCGGGCCCGGCTCGGCGCTCTACGGCGCCAACGCTTACTCCGGGGTGGTCAACGTCATTACCCGCAAGCCGGGCGAAGGCCCGCGCGTATCGGTTTCGGTAATCGGAGCCGAGCACGGCTATTACGATCTTTCAGCGCGGTCCAGTACGCACCTGGATTCCTTCTCGCTGAGCGCCTCGGCCGGATTGGTTCGCGAGAACCTCTGGAGCAGTCGCTCGGTGAGCGGGCGCAACGTGGCGCGCGGACGACTACAGTCGGAGATCATCTTCTCTCCAGACTGTCGTTTGAATCTGGAGGGAGGCGCGCTCGACGCGGCCGGTTTGATCCACTCGGCCATGGGAGCCATGGACATCTCGGACATGCTGAACAGCTATATCCAGGCACACCTCGAACTGTACGACTTCACTCTGCAGGCGGGATATGATTTCACCAGCCTCGATATGGAAATCGATCTGCCTTTGTACATCAAGGAATTCGACCTGGTTCTGGGCGCCATGCCGCCCTTCACGGCCAGAGTTGACAAAATAACATCGAGTGCCAGGTACGACTGGCAGACGAGTTTCCTGCGACTGATTGGCGGCGCCAAGTACGTATTCAACCATTATGGTTCGGCCGTAATTATTCCAGAGAACTATTACGAGCATCGAGCCGGCGTTTTCGCTCAAGCAGAGTTCGAGATCGACCGCCTTTTGGCACTTGCGGATATCAACATACCTACCTTGCTTTTGAATATCGGCCTGCGCTTCGACTACAACCGTGTGTATGATGCTGAAAACCTGCATGATTGGAGCAGCAGCGAACTGAGCCCGCGCGCCGCGTTGGTCTTTGTTCCGCGGCCGGGACACAGCCTGCGCGTTGGCTATGCCCACGCTTTTCTGAAACCTACTTTCATCCAGTCGTCGTTGCACTTCAAAATTGACGACATCAGCAACCTGGGATTCGATGAATTCAACTTCGGCAATCCCGACCTCAAAAACCAGACTATCGACAGCCTGGAGCTGAGCTACTCCGGAGATTTCTTCGACAAGCGGCTTGAGCTGAAAATCGACCTGGCTTACAACTGGTATCGCGATTGCCTGTGGTACATGTTCGACAAGAGCAAGCTTCACTACATCGACATCGGAAGCGTTCGCGTGCCCGACCTGGGTGCAGGCGGTCTTGGATTTTCGAATCTGCCCTCCGGTAGCGACGGGCACGACGTAGAGATCCAGGTCGTTTACCGCCCCGTTGACCGTGCACGTCTGTTTTTCACTACCGGCTATCGCCAGGTGTTCGACAATCAAAGCGGCGAATTCTTCTACCGCGATCCTGTCTTTCGTTTGACGGCCGGGGCCGACCTGAACCTGGGAGGCGGACTGTCCACATCGCTGCGGGCGTTTTTCACGGGCTCGCACGTCCGCTTCGTCCGCAACCCCGAGGGTTTGCTGCAGACCGATCGACGTGTGACCATCCCCAACGTATGGTTTTTGAACGCACGCCTGGCCTACAAGTTCAAGGCCGGGACTGCGACCATGGTCACCGGGATCGAGGGCTTCAATATCCTGGGATTCCACTTCCGGGAGTTGGGCGGCACTCTTTCTCCAAACGAACCCGATCAGAACGCCGAGTTGCTGGGACGCCGGATTTCACTGT
>Ga0315535_1000104_pt1 | contig 52138 bp, 38 predicted proteins | sample SalMarSW160220MG_2_FD_203092 | JGI IMG/M metagenome (GOLD analysis project Ga0315535, IMG submission 203092) | Salt marsh sediment microbial communities from the Plum Island Ecosystem LTER, Massachusetts, United States - Salt Marsh Sediment SW1602-20 ... | reverse complement strand
ATCTGTCATCGAAGATTGTGATCCCGTCCAGCCGATCGTTCGTAAGCATGGACGAGATTCTGTGAGCTTGGCGCCGGTTTGTCCCGAACAGGAGAGCCTTCGGGATGAGGATGCCCGCCAGGATTTCATCGCCCGGGTTTTGCGTATCTCCGGGTGAGATGTGCTACACTCGGCCCTGGTTTTCCGGGAGACGTTTCAATGGAGTGCGTGCCATGAGCGAGAAACCACGACCCGTTCTCTATCTGGTGGACGGCTTCAACCTGATCTTCCGGGCCTTCTACGCCATCAAGCAAGACATGACTGCGCCCGACGGCACGCCGGTCAATGCCGTCTTCGGGGTTGCGCGGATGATTCTGGCGCTTTTGAAAAAGGATAACCCCGGGCACCTGGCAGTCGTGCTGGATGCCGGCGGCAAGACCTTCCGGCACGATATGTATCCCGAATACAAGGCCAACCGGCCCCCGGCGCCGGAAGAACTCAAGGTGCAGTTTCCGTTGGTCAAGGAAGCGGTCGAGGCGCTGGCGCTGCCCCTGATAGTCCGGGAGGGTTTCGAGGCCGACGACGTGATCGGTACGCTTGCTACCCTGGCCGCCGAGAACGGCTACGACGTCGTGATCATTTCCGGCGACAAAGATCTCATGCAACTGGTCTCCGAACGAGTGGTCGTCCGCGACACCATGAAGAAGGTGACCTATGACGCTTCCGGGGTGAAGACCAAGCTGGGCGTCTCTCCCGGGCAGGTGATCGACTTGTTGGCGCTGCAAGGAGACTCCTCGGACAACATTCCGGGAGTCAGCAAAGTGGGGCCCAAGACCGCCGGCAAACTGCTGGCCGAACACGGTGACCTCGATTCGGTGCTGGCGGCGGCTCCCGGAATGAAAAAGAGCAAGCTGCGTGACAATCTGGTTGCCCAGGCCGAGACGGCCAGGCTGTCGAGACACCTGGCGACCATCGATTGCGCCGTGCCGCTGGATGTGACCCTGGACGACTTGAAGCGTCGTGACTACGACAAACCGCACCTGGACGCCTTTCTGGCCCGCCTGGGGTTCGAGAGCCTGAGGCGCGAACTGACGGTCTCGAAGTCGTTGGACGCGAGCGGTTACAGGACAATCCTCGATCGCAAGGACCTGGAGGGACTGGTCGCCCATGCCCGAAAGGCGGGCGAGTGCGCCCTCGATCTCGAAACCACATCGCTCGACGCCATGCGGGCCGAGATCGTCGGCCTGAGCCTGTGCCCGGAGGAGGGTCAGGCGGTTTATGTGCCGCTGGCGCATAGCGAGGCAGGAGGCTCCGGGCAGCTTCCGGCGGCCGAGGTTATAGATCTCGTCGGATCGCTGGTTGCCGATCCGGCGGTCAAGATCTACGGCCAGAACATCAAGTACGATGCCGTAGTGCTGGCCAACCGTCACGGGCTGAGACTGCCGCGGGTGGCCTGCGATTCAATGCTGGCCTCCTACGTCCTCGATCCCGGAAGGACGAGCCACGGCCTGGACGCTTTGTCCGTCGACTTGCTCGACCACCGGCCGATAACTTACGTCGAGGTGGCGGGCAAGGGCGCGAAACAAATTCCATTTGCCGATGTACCAATTGCGCAAGCAACCCAATACGCCGCCGAGGATGCCGATCTTACCCTGCGCCTGTGCCGCCTGCTGCGGCCGCAAGTCGAGCGTGAGGGATTGCTAGACTTGCTCGAAGATACGGAGTTGCCGCTGGTCGATGTACTTGTGGACATGGAATTGGCCGGGGTGCGCGTCGATGCAGAGCAGCTGCGCCGAATGGGCGACGAGCTTGCAAACAAGCTGGCCGAGCTAGTAGAGCGCATCCATTTGCTTGCGGGCCGCGAGTTCAATATTAATTCGCCGGCTCAGCTCAGGGTCGTCCTGTTCGATGAAATGGGATTCGAGGTCAGGAAGAAAACAAAGTCGGGGCCCTCGACCGATTCCAGCGTTTTGATGGAACTTGCGGCAGGGCACGAACTGCCGGCGACAATTCTCGACTACCGGGCCATGGCCAAGCTCAAGTCGACATATGTCGACGTATTGCCGGAGATGATCAACCCCGGGACAGGCCGCATCCACACCAGCTACAACCAGGCCGTGACCGCCACCGGCAGGCTGTCCTCGTCGAACCCCAATCTGCAAAACATTCCTATCAAGACAGATATGGGTCTGCGTATCCGCGAGGCATTTGTAGCCAGCGACGGCAACTTGTTGCTCAGTGCCGACTATTCACAAGTCGAACTGCGCATCTTGGCCCATCTTTCACAGGACGAAAACCTGTTGGCCGCATTTCGGGATGGAGAAGATATCCACGCCCGCACGGCGGCCCGGATATACGGCGTACCGATAGAAAAGGTCGACAGTCGCATGCGCTCCGGGGCCAAGGCTGTAAATTTCGGGATAATCTACGGGCAGGGGCCGTACAACCTGGCCAGGCAGCTGCGCATCTCCCGCACCGAAGCCAAGGAAATCATCGATAACTACCTCGACCGTTACCCGGGTGTGCGGCACTGGGTGGCGGATTGCCATACCCGGGCGCGGGCAGAAAAGATGGTCTGGACACTCTTCGGCCGCCGGCGCAAGCTGCCGGAGATAGACAGCTCCAATCACAACGTACGGGCGAACGCCGAGCGTATCGCCCAGAACACGCCCGTGCAGGGCACGGCGGCCGACATCATAAAACGGGCGATGATCGACGTGCACCGGGCCATGGCCGAGCACGGGTTGAAGGCCCGGCTGGTGCTGCAGGTGCATGACGAGTTGGTATTCGAGGTGCCCAAGGCTGAATTGAATTTGCTGGAAGTGCTGGTCCGTGAGAAAATGGAAGGCGCGGCGAAACTCGATGTAGAGTTGGCCGTCGATATCTCGACGGGCGCTAACTGGGCCGAAGCACATTAGACGGAGATTCCCTATGTCCGGGCAAACGCAAGACGACGGCAAGCTTGACCCGGCAGGCGCTGATCTGCGCGCGGCATTGCAGCGTGAAGAATCTCGTGTCGGGGCCATGATGGAGTTGGGCCGCAGCCTTACGGCGGTGGCCGATCTGGACGCTTTGCTGAGCCTGGTAGTCGACCGGGTCAGTCATCTGATGGACGCTGACCGCTCGACCATTTTCCTGGTAGACCGGGAGCACGACGAGATTTGGTCGAAGGTGGCCCAGGGAGACAACATCGAGGAGATCCGGCTGCCGCTGGGCCTTGGCATCTCCGGCTGGGTGGCCAAACACGGGCGTTCGATCAACATCAAGGACGCTTACCGTGACGAGCGTTTCAACGAGAATGTCGACAAGACAACCGGGTATAAGACGAGCAGTCTGCTTTGCGTGCCGCTTCGAGGTAAGCAAGGTGAAATCCTGGGCGTAATCCAGAGCCTGAACAAGCGCGGCGGGCACTTTACAGTCGAGGACGAGAGCCTGCTGGAAGCCATCTGTTCCCAGGTGAGCGTGGCGGTCGAGAACGCCCAACTGGTTCTCGGGCTGCTGGCCAAGAACATCGAGTTACAAGAGGCCCAGCAACAGCTCGCCCGCAAGGTGGAAGAGCTCGACGTCCTGTTCGGGATGGAAAAGGAAATTTCGGCTGCCACGCACATCGACGAGATGCTCGAACGTTTGTTGCACAGGGCCGTCGATCTGGTTGGCTGCGAGGCAGGTTCGGTCGTCCTGCTTTCCGAAGACAGTCAGGACTTGATCTTTGCCTCGGCGGTAGGCACCAGGGCCGAGGCCGTGCGGCACCTTCGCCTGCGGCGCGGGTCTGGCGTGGCCGGCTGGGTTGCCGAGCACGGCAAGAGCGCGCTGGTCAACGATCCGGCCGGTGATGAACGTCATCTGAAAACAATCGAGGAAGATCTCGATTTTCCGGTGCGTAACATTCTGGCCGTGCCGCTGGGCGCGGGGGGCGATGTGCTCGGGGCGTTCGAACTGCTGAACAAGCACGCCGGCCGGTTCGAAGCGGACGACGAGAAGCTGGCCACGCTGATCGCCGGGCAGATCCACTCGGCGGTCCTGAACTGGCAGCGCCGGGAAGAACGAGAGAAGGAGGAGCGTCTGAGTTCGATCGGGCAGATGCTATCGGGAGTAATCCACGACTTTCGGACGCCGATGACGATTATCTCGGGTTACGTGCAGCTGATGGCCTCCGAATCCGAAAGCAAGCGCAGGGGCGAGCAGTCGAACATCATTCTGCACCAGTTCGATTTCATAAACGACATGATCCGCGAGCTTCTGGCCTTTGCCCGGGGCGAAAGCAGCCTGCTTCTTCACAAGGTCTACACCGACCGGCTCCTGGATGAAATGAGGGAGTTGCTGACACGTGAACTGGACATCAGCGGCGTCAAATTGGAGATCGAAGACCGCTACCACGGTGTTCTGAGGGTGGACGAAAACAAGCTGCGCCGATTACTGGTAAATATTACACGCAATGCCCGCCAGGCTATGCCGGACGGGGGAATGTTCAAGATTTTGGTCGAGGAAGCCGGCGACAACGTGCGCTTCGAGTTTTGCGACAGCGGCCCCGGAATTCCAGCAGAAATACGCGACAGGCTGTTCGAATCCTTTGTCAGCAGCGGTAAGGAGGATGGAACGGGACTGGGTCTGGCGATCGTCAAGAAAATCGTCGACGAGCACGATGGAAGGATCGAGGTATCGGATCGTTCCGGCGGCGGCACTATTTTCCAAATAGAGCTCCCCAAGCGGCTCGAAAGCTGAAAAAGGGTGTCAATTCTTGACATGGATGTATAATTAAGTATAATTTATGTGTAATTTATATTAATTTAGATGATCGATGGAGAAGCCCGGTGTTTAGAATTTCACTTTCTGTTTTAGCATTTGCTTGTCTGCCCTGGCTCACAGGCTGCGGAGAAAACGGGCTACTGGTAAAAAGGATCGATATTCTTGAACAGGATTTGAACGATCTGCACCAGAGCAACCGGGAAATCGAAAAGCGCCTCGATGAGATGCAGATCCGGCTACAGCTCATAACCAAGCGGCTCTCGGCAGATAAAGGACTCTCTTCAAAGAGCGTGTACGAGGCGCGCGGGAAGACGTCTGAAGTGAAAACCGTAAAACTCAGTTCGGGAAAAAGAGGCAGGCTGCAGGCAGGCAGGTCTTTCAGGGCAAAAGGAATCCGAGGTTCGGCCAGGAAGAGTCGTCATCGGGGGACTATCGAGCCGGGCGATATCAGCGAGCGTCTGCCGGTGGACAAGTCTTCGGCAAGCATGCCGCTTCTGGGCGGAATTTCTGTGGAGCCCGGACAGGATGACATGGGCGCCATGGAAGAGGGCTTCGATGAAGAAAGCATTGAACGTGATTTCACCAAAGCCATTTCTCCTTTCCGTAGTTCGCACTATGTAAGGGCAATCGAGACCTTGACGAAATTTGCCGCTGACTATGCCGGGCACCCACTGGTGATCGACGCGCTTTATTACCTGGGTCGCGCTCATCTTGAACGCGGCGAATATCATAAAGCTCATGTTGATTTTTCAGCCGTATCGCGGCAAGATCCCAAAAATAAGCTGGCAGCCGACGCCTTGCTTTTGTCGGCCAGATGCCAGGAGAAACTGGGGCGTCCCAGGGACGCTCGAACTATCTACCTCCAGTTGGTGCAGGCTTTCCCGTTGAGCGAGGAAGCGGCACAGGCCAACCAGAGGCTGAGATATATCCGATGAGGAGGCCCATATGCGCAGATTGTCATTGACGCTGTCTCTGGTAGCGGCTATCGGATTGATTTTCCCGCTTTCCGCTGCCCGGGCTCAGGATGACGAAGTGATTGCCCCTGAGGACCGTGAGACAATTGATGCCGCCGAGGAGGGGGAAAAACCGGCCAAGGTGCAGGATGGGCGCACTCAGGTCGAAGAAGAGCACACCGTGGTTCCCGGGGACAATCTCTGGGATCTGTGTGCCAAGTACCTCAACAACCCCTGGTACTGGCCCCGGGTATGGTCGTACAACCCGGAGATCCAGAATCCCCACTGGATCTTCCCGGGACAGCAGGTTCGTTTCTACCCCACCGGCGAGCTGCCGGGAGAGATTCTAGCCAGCCGCGACATGGAAGTTCCTGAACCCTACGAAGAGGAAACCGAGACGGAAGAAGTTCCCGAAGATCTGGTCTCGATGAGAGGCAGGGCTGTGCAGGCCAAGACGGTAAACGCCGTGAAAATCCAGAGGGATGCCTTTGTCACTGTCGAAGAGTACGACCACCTGGGCACTATCGCCGGTTCGCGCGAGGACAAGCAGTATCTGTCCGTATACGATCCTATCTACATCAAATTCGACGATCCCGGCACGGTCGCCGTGAAAAAAAACTATATTATCATCAGGACGATCAAGAAGATCCAGCACCCGGTAACCGGGGAGTTCAGGGGATACTATACGCGAGTGCTCGGTGCCGCCCAGGTGGTGTCCATCGACAAGGAAGTCGCCACGGCGATCATCACCAACTCTCTGTTACCGATTGAGCGTGGCGATAGAATTGCCCCTTGGCAGGCCCAGATGTCTAAAATGGTCTCCCCCAAACCGAACTCGGTTGAACTCAAGGGCTATATCATGGATGCGCGCACGGCGATCGGTAATATTGGGGAGCGGCACCTGGTCTTTATCGACCAGGGAACAGACCAGGGCGTCGAGGAAGGCAACATTTTCGACGTGGTCCGCAGGGAAGACGGTCTTCTGAAATTCGGCGAGTTACGCAAGACCAACAAGTGGGAAAAGGACCTGCCGATCGAAATCTTCGGGCGGGTCATGGTAGTCGACGCGCGCGCCCAGGCCAGCACCGCTATAGTCCTCGGCAGTATCCGCGAGCTGGCGATCGGCGATCGAGTCTTGATGTCCGTCCAGTGATCTATAAACCAGGGGCCTGTTTCGGCCCGTAAATTCAACCAGTTATGATTACAGCGGCCATGCCGGGCCCAAATATTTCTTGACGGGGACGGGTACGGTCGTGTTAGAGGGGGCGGCCATGGGTTCCGCCTCCACACTATCGGCCGCCGAAATTGTTCGTGTCGACCGGGGTCAGGCCGGCTATCCTGCCATTCTTGCCGGTATTCCGTCTCCGCCCGAGAGCCTCTATATCCGGGGTAACCTGCCAGCTGCCCCACGGGTGGCGCTGGTAGGCTCGCGGGCAGCCGACGAATACGGGATGTCCATGGCTCGCAAGCTTGGCGCCGAGTTGGCGACGGCCGGCGTCTGTGTTGTCAGCGGAGGGGCCGGGGGAATCGACACTGCCGCGCTCGGAGGTTGCCTGGACGGCGGCGGGACGCCTTTGGCTGTTCTGGGCACCGGCCCCGATATCGCCTACCCGGCCTCCAACCGTGAGCTGTTCGAAGAGCTGGCCCTGAAAGGGGCTCTAATCAGCGAGTACGCGCCCGGCACACAGGGTCGCGCATTCCATTTTCCGAGGCGCAACAGAATAATAAGTGGTCTCAGCCTGGGCGTCGTAGTTGTGCGTGCGGCCGAGAAAAGCGGCAGCCTGATAACGGCAAGGCTGGCCGTCAAGCAAGGCAGGCTGGTGATGGCGGTGCCCGGCCCGGCCGGCGAACCCCTGAGCGCGGGAGTGCACGACTTGCTCCGCAAAGGAGCCAGGCTGGTTGAGAGCGCACAAGATGTTCTTTCGGAGCTTTCGATTTCAGCAGATGGCCAGAAGTCGCTCGAACTGGTTGAAAGGCAGCCGGATCTCACCGAGCGGGAGCGAAAACTAGTAGAAGCGCTCGGCCAGCGCGGCGGATCGGTGGATGACCTGGTGACAACTATTGGAATGAGCAGTTCCGAGGTTTCGTCGGCGCTATTGCAGATGGAGCTCAAGGGTCTCGTAGAACAACGGCCCGGAATGGTTTACAGGGTTGCCGGTTGGCTTCAAGCCGCGGCGGCTGGAAAAGATGGGAGCCTGAAATAATGGCAAAGAGCCTGTTGATAGTCGAGTCTCCTACCAAGGCCAAGACGATCGAGCGTTATGTGGGAAAAGATTTTTTTGTCAAAGCATCCGTAGGCCACGTCAAGGATCTTCCGAAGAGCAAGATGGGAGTGGACGTCGAGAACGGATTCAACGTCGAACTGGTAGTGATCCGCGGCAAGAAGAAGGTGCTGAATGAGCTGCGCAGCGCCGCCGAGAAGGCGAGCAGGGTCCTGCTGGCGCCCGATCCCGACCGCGAGGGTGAGGCCATCGCCTGGCACATTGCCGACGAGATCCGGGCGGTCAACAAGAACATCTCGCGTGTGGTGTTCAACGAGATAACCAAGCACGCGGTGCAGGATGCCTTGAAGAACCCGCGTGAACTCAATCAGCAGCTGTATGACGCCCAGCAGGCAAGAAGAGTGCTCGATCGACTGGTAGGCTACGAGATAAGCCCCCTGCTTTGGGACAAGGTCAGGCGCGGCTTGTCGGCCGGCCGCGTGCAATCGGTGGCGTTGCGCCTGGTGGTCGAACGCGAGCAAGAGATAGAGGCCTTTGAACCACAGGAGTACTGGACCATCGAAGAGCAGCTTCGGAATTCCACGGGCGACCAGACTCCCTTCAGCGCCACACTTTCTAAAATCGATGGCAAGAAGGCGAAGATCGAAAGCGGGGAGCGGGCCGAAGAAGTCAAGAAAGCTATCGAGGCTGCACGACACGAGGTTCTGGGTGTAGAGAAAAAAACGCGCAGCCGGCGTGCCTTTCCCCCATACACCACAAGCAGCTTGCAACAAGCCGCGGCGAGCCAACTGCGTTTCACGGCCAAGAAAACCATGCGCGTGGCCCAACAGCTTTACGAAGGCGTGGAAGTATCCGAAGAGGGGTCGGTCGGCTTGATAACTTACATGCGCACGGATTCCACGCGGCTTTCAGAGGATGCCGTCGCCGAGGTTCGAGAGCACATCGAAAAGGTTCACGGTAAGAAATATTTACCCGAAAAGCCGCTTGTCTACAAGGCCAAGAAGGGTGCCCAGGACGCCCACGAGGCGATTCGCCCTACCACCATCGAGTTCTCCCCGGCCAAGATCAAGGCGAGCTTGACTCCTGAGCAGTTCAAGCTCTATGACATGATCTGGCGCCGGTTTGTAGCCTGTCAGATGGCTCCTGCCAAGTTCCAGGTGACATCCATCGAGATCGCCGCCGGAGACGACTACCTCTTGCGGGCCAGCGGATCGGTTTGTGTCTTCGACGGGTTCACGGCTGTCACCAGGAGCGACAAGGAAGCAGACGAGGGCGTCACCTTCCCGTCCTTGTCTAAGGGCGACGTTTTAGTGGTCGACTCGATTGATGCCGGCCAGCATTTCACCCAGCCTCCGCCGCGTTTCTCCGACGGAACCTTGATCAAGGAGATGGAAGAGCGCGGCATCGGCCGTCCTTCAACCTATGCGAGTATTTTGGACACCATCTTATCCAAGCGCTATGTGGAAAAAGACAAGGGTCGCCTGCATCCCAAAGAACTGGGGTGCCTGGTGACAGAGCTTTTGATAAAGAGTTTTCCAGAGATTCTTAATGTCGATTTTACAGCCATGATGGAGAGCAAGCTCGACGAAGTGGAGGAGGGCAAGCAAGACTGGGTGAGCCTGATGAAGGAATTCTACGGCCCCTTTGTAAAGACGCTCGAAAAGGCCCGCCGTGAGATGCGCGACGTCAAGCGGGAGGAAGTCGTCACAGAACACACCTGTGAAAAGTGCGGCAAGACAATGGTCGTCAAGTGGGGACGCAACGGTTACTTTTTAGCCTGTTCGGGATATCCCGAATGCAAGAACACCAAAGAGATCAAGAGCCGCAACGGAAGTCAGGTTGAAATCGCACCGGTCGAGGATACCGGAGAGGTGTGCGAGAAGTGCGGCAAGCCGATGATTATCAAGCGCGGCCGTTTCGGGCGTTTCTTGGCCTGCTCGGGCTACCCGGAGTGCAAGAACGCCAAGGCGATCTCGACGGGGGTTGCCTGCCCGCAGTGCAAGCAGGGCCAGCTTGTAGAGCGGCGCTCCAAGAAGGGGCGTATCTTCTACGCCTGCAACCGTTATCCAGAGTGCAAGTATTCCGTCTTCAGCCGTCCGCTGGCCGAGAGTTGCCCGCAGTGCGGATTCGGAATCCTGGTATACAAGGAAACCAAGCGCGACGGAGAGATCATTGCCTGCGCGGAAAAGGCTTGCGAATACAAACGTCCCCGCGATGCAGACTGACACACAGCCCGTGACGATTGTTGGGGCGGGCATGGCTGGATGCGAGGCGGCCGTGCGGCTGGCACGCATGGGTCTCGATGTTGAACTCGTTGAGATGAAGCCCGCGGCCTATTCCCCCGCCCACAGGCTTCCCGGGCCGGCCGAACTGGTTTGCTCGAACTCTCTCAAGTCGGATGATCCACTAACGGCGCATGGTCTTCTGAAGAGCGAGATGCGCAAACTGGGTTCGGTAATTCTGGAAGCCGCCGCACTGACTAACGTACCGGCAGGCACGGCCCTGGCCGTAGACCGGGTCGCGTTTTCAGAGGCGGTGCGAGGTATAATCGAGGCCGAGCCGAAGATAAACTTCACACCCGGAATCGAAATGAGCGATTTGCCAGCGGGTGACGTGATAGTGGCCAGCGGCCCGCTGACTTCCGGACCGTTGGCGACGGTATTGCAACGCTTCTGTCCGGATAACGATCTGTATTTCTACGATGCGCTGGCGCCGATCGTCGAAGCCGAGAGCATCGACCGCTTGAAAGTTTTCGAGGGCTCGCGCTGGGGCAAGGGAGGCGGCGACTACCTGAACTGCCCTTTGAGCGAGGATCAGTACAGGGTCTTTGTGGATGCTCTACGCCGTGCGCCCTGCACGCCTCTTCACGAATTCGAGCAGACTGATTTCTTCGAGGGATGCCTGCCGATCGAGGAACTGGCCCGGCGCGGGGATGAGACGTTGAGCTTCGGGCCGCTCAGGCCTGTGGGCTTCGAGATCAAGCCGCGACCTTTTGCCGTTGTGCAACTTCGTCGTGAAAACAGATCAGGCAGCGCCTACAATATGGTTGGCTTCCAGACCAAGATGACCCAGGCGGGACAGCGTGAGGTGTTCAGGTTGATCCCCGGTCTCGCCGATGTGAAGTTCCTGCGCTACGGGGCCATCCACCGCAACTTCTACGTAAACGCTCCGCGAGTGTTGAACGACACATTTGGCCTGCTGGCTGAGCCGCGGATCAGGCTGAGCGGGCAGATCGTCGGTGTCGAAGGTTACGTCGAGAGCGCCGCGATGGGAATTCTGGCGGGCTTGTTCATGGCCCGCCAGCGTGCGGCCAAAGGGATCACTCCGCCACCGCTGACCACGGCGATGGGCGCCTTGTACGCGCATGTCCGCGGGAGCGGATTGTCGAAGAGTTTCGAGCCGATGAACATCAACTTCGGTCTCTTGCCGGAAACAGGCGCCCGTGGTCGCGTAAATAGGCGCAAGGCCGCCGTCGAACGGGCGGAGCGCGATCTGGCAGCCTGGTTGCTTACGCTGGAGGAGTCATGAGCGTGCCAGCTGTGTATGTCAGCGGTCGGGCCGCCAGGCGCCTCGCGCAGGATCATCCCTGGGTGTACCGCTCGGACATCGAAGACGACGGCGAGCACGCCAGCGGCGACCTGGTAGCGGTCGAGAAAAGGCACGGCCGGGGCGGCACGAACAGGCTCGGTTGGGCCTTTTACAGCCACGACTCCTTGATCGCCTTGCGGATGATTACGCGCGGGGAGGAAATGCCCGCCGATGATTTTTTTCGTGACAGGCTTGCGGCTGCCATCGAGGCGCGAAGCCGGCTGCAGGGCGAAGACAACGCAGGGCGGCTGGTTTTCGCCGAGTCGGATGGGCTGCCCGGCCTGATAGTCGATCGCTACGCAGATGTGCTGGTTGTTCAGATCCTGTGCGCCGGAGCAGAGCGTCTGAAGAGTTTCTTTACAGACTGCCTGCAGGACAGCTTGTCGCCGCGGGCTATCGTCGAAAGAGATGACGTCGCGGTCCGCAGGCTGGAGGGTCTCGACCAGAGAAGCGTAGTCCTGCGCGGTGAACTGGATGAGCCTGTGACTGTAGAGATTTCCGGGATGGCGCTGCCGGTCTATCCATTGCATGGCCAAAAAACCGGGGCCTTTCTCGACCAGCGCGAGAATCAGGCGCGAGTCGCCGACTATTCACGCGGACGCTGCCTGGACGCATTCTGCTATCAGGGCTGGTTCGGCCTGCAACTCGCGCGGGGCGGGGCAACGGATGTGACTTTAGTCGATCAGTCGGATCAAGCGCTGGAGATCGCGCGCGAGTCGGCCGCGGTAAACCATTTACAGGTCGAGACAGTCACGGCCAATGTCTTCGATTTTCTATCCCAGCGCGATAAAGACGGTGAGAACTACGACATGATAGTGCTGGATCCACCGGCATTTGCCAAAAACAAGAGAGCACTTCCTGGCGCGCTCAGAGGATACAAGGAGATCAACTTGCGGGCGATGCGCCTGCTCTCGACCGGCGGAATCCTGGTAAGTTGCAGTTGCTCTTATCACCTGAGCGCGGAAATGTTCGAAGATGTACTCGCTTCGGCGGCCGCGGACAGCGGACGCGGCGTTCAAATAGTTGAAAGACGCGGCCAAGCGCGCGATCATCCGGAACGGCTGGGATTTCCCGAGTCGCGTTACTTGAAGTGCTTCGTCTTGAGGGTGTCATGAACGAGATGATCCTGCGTTCCGAATTGTTTACGCGAATTGGCATCAAACACGGCTTCTCGACAAGGCTGGCCGGGGACGTGCTGGGCAGCTTAAGGCAGTGGGAGCACGAGAGCGGGCTTTCGCGCAACGATCTGATCTGGCTGAACCAGGTGCATGGCACGGATGTGCTGGTGGTCGATGGCCCGGCCGCGTCCGTGACGGCCCGGCCCGATCTCAGTTGCGATGCGGCTGTTTCCGACCGCGAAGATGTCGTGCTGACGGTACGCACCGCCGACTGCGTGCCCGTGTTGCTTTTTTGCCCCCGCCCGCGGGCGGTGGGCATCGTCCACGCCGGTTGGCGCGGGACGTTGGCCGGGGCCGTGACCTCGGCCGTTTCGAGCATGCAAGAAAACTACGGCTGCCTGCCTGAAGACATGTTGGCCGCCATTGGGCCCTGCATCCAGCCTTGCTGCTATGAAGTCGGTTCAGATGTCTACGATCCGTTTCTGGAGCGATTTGGATCCGAAATGGTGTCGATGATCGGCTCAGCCCGTTACGTTCATCTGGCCGCCACAAACCGGTTGTGGCTCATGCAATGCGGCCTGCCGGCTGAGAATATCGAGACAATCGAACTCTGCACCTGTTGCCGGAAAGAGACTTTCTTTTCGTATCGCCGCGAAGGCAAGACCGCCGGTCGTCAGCTTGCGCACATCAGCCTGTCTCGCAAGGGTCTTGCTTGACAGACGCCGGTCGAGCGGTTGTAATCGGTCGCAATTGTCACCCGGAATGATCAGGAGGGAACGGCATGAAACGCGTGGTAATACTATTTGCAGCGCTTGGGGCCTTGTTGTTGGCGGCCTGCCCCGATGAGGGTGAGAACCAGGAGCCGACCGAGAAGCCTGCCGTGGAAAAACCGACCAAGGCGGGAGATGCGGCAGCTGCCTTGAATGAAGTGGCCGAGGTCGAGCCAAACGAGAAGACCGAGCAGGCCATGGAGATCAAGGATTCGTGCGTCGTTACAGGTACGCTCGAGGCGGCCTCGGGACCCAAGAAGAGGGCGGTCGACTGGTACAAGATTACCCCACAGAGTACGAAAGTGCTCAAACTGCGATTGTCACCCATAGCGGGCGAGGACGTTGACCTCACTTTTTTGGATGCCGACCGCAACGAGCTTTTCCGGGTGGACTCGGCAGGTGCGGGGGAGGGCGAGGTCTACCCGAACCTGACTGTCGAACGCGGGGCCTATGTACGAATAAGAGGGAGCGCGGGTGGCCAGGGGGGCGCCTACCGTTTCGGGCTGGAATTTTCAGAACCAGTCGCCGGACAGGAGGTCGAGTACAACGGGCGCTACTCTACCGCCAACGAATTGAAGATCGGCGAGCAGGTCACGGGCTACCTGGGACACAAGCGTGACGAGGACTGGTTCCTGGTCAACTGCAAGGATCTGGCAACCGGTTCGGTGCTGCGCATAGACCTGTCCGAGGTTGCCGGGGTTCGGTTTGCCATGGAAGTTCTCGACGGCCAGGAGCGCGCGCCGATTCTCAAGCGCAGCAGCGAGAAGATCGGTCAGGGCATCGTCGTGCGCAACCTGGGTCTGCCGGCCAAGGCTGAAGCGATTTTCGTGGTGGTCAAATCGGCCTGGATTCCGGGGCCCAAGCCGAAGAAATACGTGCGTACCGAGAATGCCGAGAAAACCTACTCGCTCAGCATTTCATCCGAGACCGGAGGAGACGACCTCGAGCGCGAGCCGGACGATGACGCCGAACATGCCATGAGCATACTCGACGGGCAGAAGATGCGCGGCTACCTGTCATCCCCGTCAGACGTCGACTGGTACAAGATCGAGGTTGAGCGACCCAGCCTGCTCTCGGCCGAACTGTCCGCTCTCGACCGGGTCGACCTGCAACTATACGTTGTTGATCCCGAGAAGAAAGATAAGAAGCGCAATTTTTCGCTGGTGCGCATGAACGACGGCGCAGTGGCCGAACCGGAGATAATAACCAATTGCGCCTTGAAGCCCGGAGAGAACTACGTCAGAGTCGAAGGCGCCTTCAAGAAGGTCGACGGCAAGTGGCTGCGCGATTTTTTCAATCTCGACGAGACCTACTCGCTGACTCTGACGCTGCGAAGCGATGATGGACGAGAGGAACGCGAGCCGAACAACAAGCCCGAGCAGGCAACGCCGATCAAGATCGGCGACACCCTGCGCGGCACGCTGCACCCAAAAGGAGATGTCGACATGTACCTGCTGGATCTCTCCGGCCAGGACGGCCCGCACGACACTTTGATCGAATGCAGCGGAATTCCCAAGCTGAACGTCGCTATCGCCCTGCTGGGCCCCGAGCAGGATGAAAACGGCAAGTTGAAACAATCGGCCAGCTCAGACCAAGGTAAGGGCGAGGCCAAAGAATCGATCAAGAAGGAACTGATGCCCGGAGTGTACCATATAAAAGTCTGGGGTACGCCCCGGACGGAAAGCAACACCCGCGACCAGTACCTTCTGACCGTGACTCAGCCGTAGGCTTTCTCTTGACCGGCGTTCCGCCACAGCCTCAGGGGTTTTTCGGAATGCTGCTTTCGCACCATCCGGCGGAAAAGTTGCACTTGTGCTACCAGATCAGGATCGGCAGGCACTCACTTCATTTTTGTGCCCGCTGTCTCGGTCTCTTCCCTGCCATGTTGCTTACCTTGTTTTTGGCGCGCCTCGGCGGCCCTTGGCCGGAATGGCTGGTGTGGGTCATATTGCTGCTGATGCCGTTGCCGGCGCTGGTCGACTGGGGCACTACCGCGGCCAGCGGAAGGCCCGAGCGGGCCAACTGGGTGCGACTGACGACCGGCATCGGCCTGGGTGTCGGCCTGGGTGCCAGCCTTTTTGTAAACAGCCGGGCTCTGTTGTCCACTCCGGTCAAGGCCCAGTTCGTCTTTCTTCTCGGATCGGTCTGGGTCGTCTGGTTGGTAAGCTACCTTAGACGCACTATTCTGCGCAGGAGAGTCCGGACCGTACGCCGGCGCAAGAGAATGTCGCTTGAAGAATATGTGTTGAAGGACGGCGCCGACTAGGTTTCGCGCCCGGAAAGCAGCAGTTGAGCTGGTTCTATTCCTGTCTGCGGCGAAGCTGATCCAGATAGAGACTTTCGGGGAGCAGGGGAGAACCGTCGGGGGATGCTTCCACCCAGTCCTCCGGCGCCGTGCCCATGGCGTTGTAGATCAGATCGATGTCCGTAAGCGATGTGCGCACGTTCATGTCGTTGACCCCGATAACGTATCCCCAGCCGTACTGCAGGCTCTTGATCGTGCCGCCGCCGTGGTTGTTCCAGAAAACGCTTTGGGTTACCGCGTGCCCGGCTCCCGAACTTTCTGCGTGCCTGTTGAACCCGATCCAGCCGTCCATGAGTTCGCAGGAATCCACCAGATTGGCGGTGGCCAGCGAGTGGTGGTACTCGCAGTAGCCGATCGTTCCTATTAGATCCCAGGTGTCAATCAGCATGCGCCCGTCTTGCGAGTGACAGTGCAAGAACACGCAGCCGTTCGTGCCGAAGTCCCAGTTCTGAATGAAATTGTGCCGCCCGGCCACGGCCTGGCAGTCTCTTACCAGAACCTCGTTGCTCTTGAGCACTTCGAAAAGGTAGCCGTTGCCGCCGCTTCCGCGGTTCTCGGCCTTTTCCAGGCGGCAGTCGCTTACCGTGATCCGCTTCGAGTTGCTGATGAGAATTCCACCGCTCTGCAGGTGATAGTCGCCGTCAGCCTGCGGCGAGCGGAAAGAGTGCACCTGGCTCACCCAGCAATCCTTGGCCTGGTCGATGGCGAGCACGTGTACCCGGTTGAAGTTCCAGGCGCTGTCGTAGGTGAGGGCGTTTGAGAGCGAGAGCGACTCGACTCCGCACTCGCTGATGAACCCCGAAACCTTTCTCAGGCTGGCCCCGTCGCGGGTGAGAACCGGGTAGCGCAGCGGTATGTCCAGTTCGACCAGGTCGGGATCGGATGTGCTGTCGACTCCAGTAACTACCCGGCGGAAAAACGGCTTCCATTGGCCGTTGAAGCTGACCCAGGTGCCCTGCATACCGTGATCGGCGATGAACTCGTCGGTGATCACGAATCCGATCTGGACGTCGTCGCCGACTTGCAGACCCGAGGCGTCCGCGACCGCGACCGTCGTCGCCCGGTTGGAGGCGTCGGCGGCCAGCGGAATTTCAAGCTGGGACTGAACCGCGCCTTGTAGCCTGATATTGGCCTGGCCTTCCATGTTCTGGTCGCGGGTGAAATAGAGCATGCTGGAATCAGGTCCGTCCCCGCGCAGGATTGTGTTCGAGGAGCTTACTACCAACATGCCGTCCAGCCGGTAAGTGCCCTGCGGAAAGTGCACTACTCCGCCGCCCTGCGTTGCGGCCTGGTCGATTGCCGCCTGGATGGCCGAGGTTGAGTCGGTCTGCCCGCTGTTGTCGGCCCCGAAGGCGGAGACGACGTCGAACAGCGGCTGGTTGACCACCGGCAGGGGGACTTCGCCGTTGTGATAGCCCGCGTACGAGAAATCGGGCAGAAAGCGTCCCTGGCTATCGCTGAACTCGGGCGTCCAGTCTTCGGGATAGAGCAGGCTGCGCCATCCGGCAGGCGCTCCGTCGCCGTCGCTTACAACCTCATCGCCGCCGTCGCTTACAACGTCATCGCCGCCGTCGCTTACAACGTCATCGCCGGCATCAGCGTCGAAATTCGGCTCTTCGTAGCCGGCGTCCATGTCCGAACCGCCGGGATCTCCGGCATCCTCACCGGCATCTTGCGCAAGATCGGCCCCTTTATCGCCGCCGTCTTCCGTCTCCGCGTCCAGACCATCACGGGCATCCAACTGCGCGTCCAGACCGGCGTCAACGCCTGTTTTCTCTGAAGAACAGCCGATTGCCAGAAAAGCCAGTATCAGAGGCGCTATCAGCAAGCTCAAACGCATAGTGTTCATACTAGCGCCGCACAGGTCGGACTTCAAGGCAGCGAGTTTCTCTAGAGCCCAACCCCAAGCACCAGGTAAACATTGCCCTGAACGTCGTCTCCGAAACAATGACCCATAGCCCCGACCAGGAAATCGCCGAGCCCATCCCCGTTGACATCCCCTCCGCCGGCAACTACCGAGCCGACCCAACCCCGACAGGAATCGTTCTCATCCGGTTCAACGAAAAATACCGTGTTTGCCCCTGAGAGTTGAAGAGTATCTTGAAGCCGCTTAGCGCCGCCAAGAAATACATAGACTGCATCGACACCCATGTAGCCGGCCCCGATAGCCAGATCGCGATACCCATCACCGTTGACGTCGCCGGCAGACGCGAGATTGGGTCCCAGGAAGCTTATTGTCTCTCCTTTGAATACCGTATCGGCCGCGGAGATATCTTGAGTAGCGTTGAATGCCTCGGCTCGCCCGTAATACAGATAGGCCACATCATTTCCTCCAAGATCCGGGTTCCCGATGATCACATCATCATAGCCGTCCGAATCCAGATCCCCCAGGCCCGCGAGGCTGTATCCAACGGTCGAACTGCTATCTTCACCAGATATGAACATGGCATCTGTATCGCTTATGTTGCCGAGGCCGGTGAAGCGCGCGCTTCGCCCGTACACCAGGTAGGCCCTGCCTACGGTGTCGTTGCCATTCCCGCCTGCGCCAATCAATATGTCGGCATAGCCATCGCCGTTCACATCCCCAGCGCCCGCGACTGCTACGCCCAGAATAGTGTCGTCAACATCGTTTACCCAACCGGCCGAGACATCGTCCAGCCACAATGACCCCACCGGGCCCGGAGGTATATCCCAGACCGTCTGACCATAGACTAGATAGACGGCTCCGCTCGAATTTTGGCCGGGTTGGGCGCGTAACGGCGCCCCAACCACGAAGTCGTCGTAACCGTCACCGTCCACGTCGCCCACACCTGCAACGGATATACCGGCCGACCCTACCGTCTGCGAATCCACGAACCGAACAATACTGCCCCCTCCCGAAGCGTGATGATTATCGTTGGTTCCGCTCCAACGCATGGAACTTCCCGTGATCAGGTAGACCGATCCTTGACCCGGGCCCGCGTAATCTCCCAGCTCGTAGTCCCCTGCCGGTGCACCCACCAGGAAGTCGGCAAAGCCGTCACCATTGAAATCTCCAGCCGAGGCCACTGACGAACCGAATTGATCCCAACCTTTACGACCGATAAAGGCTGCGTCGGCATGCCTAAGCGGCAATTGTCTGTCGAAAGCCATATCACGTCCGTAGAGTAAATATACCGCCCCGGCTTCCTCTCCGCCCTGATCATCCCTCGGAGCACCGATCACGATATCTGCCAAGCCGTCACCGTCCAGGTCGCCGACGATGGCAGCAGAGCTTCCCACCAATCCATTACCAGAAAAAGCCCCGTCAGCGTCATCGTCCAGCGCGCACTCGTCCCGCTGATCGCCCTCCTTACATGCCCCGTCAAAAAAGGGTACGGTCGAACAGTCGTTCGGACAGGTTTCCACTGTCTCCCCAGCTTCACACACGCCATTACCGCAGGTAGCCCCTTCCCCGGTGCAATCAGCCGGACAGTTCGCCGCGGTTTCATTCGTCTCGCAGCTTCCGTTGCCGCAGCCCTGCTCCGAAGACAGGCAATCGGCGCCACAAGTCTCTTCGGTTTCACCCGACTCGCACACTCCGTTTCCGCATTCCCAGCTTGCGGAACGGCAGTCGCCCGGGCAGCTTTTCGAAGTCTCTTGCCGATCGCACACTCCGTTGTTGTCGCAATTCCCGTTCGGCTTGTTCTTGTACGAATCACATCCGGCTGCGAGGATGGCCAGTCCGCAGACAAACAACAATCGCTTGTAAAATCCAGTCATGGCGATCCTCCTGTAATAGAAAAAAATAACAAATATTCAGAAGGTCAGCAAGGCAACACTATGGTTAGTCGCTACGGGACCGGAGATTGTTCAAAAAAAGTAGTTGTGCGGGATACGGGCGTTTGGAATCAACGTGGCGCTCGTGTCCTGATCTGGCCCAGCAGGGCTTCTTTCGCATGTGCCCCGGCAGGCCATCGTATCTGGTATTCGCGATAGGCTTGATGAGCCTGATGAGTGTGGTTCATCTTTTCCAGGCATTCGGCCTTCAGAAAAACGGCCTCGGATCGTTCCGGGGCTTCCGGGTCGGCGATATAGTTGTTTAGCCGGTTCAAGACCCTCTCGTAATGTCCCTTCTCCATTTCCTCACGCAGTTGGTCGAAGATCCAGCGGGTATCCCGGTAGACGCCATCTACAAGAGTGGCAACCGAATCGTTCTTACCCTGACCGGTTTTGCTATCTTGCGCTTCGGGACGCGCAATGGATTGAGGGCGGGATGGGCTTTCCGGCGTACCTGACGGGATTGCATGCGAAACTCTTTGGTCGTCGCTTTTCCCGTCCGGTTTACCTTGTCGTGGAAGCAAGGGGCTCATCAACTTGCGCATCCCGCGGCCCAACTTGTCACTGCGCAACTGTTCTCCGTTGAAGGAAAGAGTCATTTGGTGTCCCGCGTAGACCGGCAGAACAGGCTTGGAATGGAGTGAGCGATCCAGTTCGACCCTGCCGCTGGCCACTCCAACCGTAAGCCTTTGCGCATTCATCTGTCGAACCGCGAACAGCGTGCCGACTACCCGTGTGTCAGCTTGCTTGGAGCCGACAACGAAAGGCCGATCACTGCGCGGCCTGACACGGCAAGACACGGCCCCGCGATCCAGGTGGAATCGATCCGCATCCGGGCCCGCCGTCTCGAGACGCAGGGATGACTTTGGGCCAAGCCTGAGCCGGCTGCCGTCATCGAGTTCCATCTCCAACCAGGAATTCTCCGCGCTGATGATGGAATCGCCGGCGAAGATCTCGCTGCGAACGTCGACAGGAACCGAGGCCACCGAATCGGAACGTTTCAGATAGACATGGCCGCCAATGTCCACTATTTTTATGGGCAGGGCTGCCACTGCAATCGCGCTGGATCGGACCGGACCAGTTATATTTTCGGGTATGGCTGCCGACGGCGAGGGTTCAGGGAAACGACCTGCAAGAAGCCAGAGTAAAAATCCGCAGATTGCCGCTAGCGGCACCCAGACGAAAGGTTGTTGCCACCAGAGTCGGCGTGGGCCGACCCGGTCCGGATCGAGATCGGCGGTCCACTCGGGTTCTGGAACGGTTGCCGAACTGAGCGTGTGACACAGGTCGGCGGCCCGCCGCAGTTCGGCAACGCTCTCGCGGCAGGACCCGCAGGCATCCAGGTGAGCACTGAATGCGTCCTGATCGTGTTTTTGCATCTCGCCATAGGCGAAGGCCATCCGATCTTTGGAAGAATAGTGACATGAAGCAGTATTCATATTCTGCTCTCCTTGGAACGGGTCAGTAAGCGAGCCAGTTCCTTGCGGGCATAGAATAGCCGCGATCGGACGGTGGGAACCGGAGTGCCCAGCATGGCCGCGATCTCCTCTACGGGTACGTCCATCAGGTCGTACAGGACCAGCACGGTCCGCTTGGACTTTTTCATTCTTGAAAGCGCCTGTCCCAGAAGATTCCGTTTTTCCGTAAGTTCGGCTTCCCTGCAGGGATCCGGATCCGGGCTGGGTAGGAAAGGGAGCATTTCAGAACTGTTGCGCGCCCCCTGCCGGCTTTTTTTTCTGCGGTGGTCCATTGCCACGTGTACGCAGATGGAATACAGCCAGGTAGCCAGCTTGGAACGGCCCTCGAATTTTCCGAGGCTTCTGAACACTTTGAAGAATACGGTCTGAACCAGATCTTCGATTTCCGGCAAGGGGCCCAGCAGCCGGTACAACACCGACCAGGCCTGTTTGCGATACTCCCGGTATAACCGTTGCCAGGAAGCCTGATCACCTTGCAGGCAGGCGCGGACCAGTTCCTCCTCGTTCTCGCTGTAATCCTCAGAGGGTTCTTCGGACATGAATCCCCCAGTCACCCGGAAACTAGTTTCTGTGGCGTAAACAATTCCCATACCGGGATGAGTCGTCCAAAATGCCTGCCATGTTCAAAATATTATCGGCAGTCCACCTCTTTGATCCTTCTTAGCGGATCTCGATCAGTCCTGCCCGCACGCGGTTCTGGCCGTCCTGGGGAAAACCCGGCAGCACTTGCATGCGCGGGGTGCCGATGTAGAAGCCCAGGTAGATGGTGAAGCGCCCTGGCCTGAACTCAATCGGCACCTTCATGCGGATCTTGTCGCGGATGATATCGCCTTTCATCCAGCGGTCGGTGGTGAACAAGCCCCCTAGAGGGAAGTGATCGCCGTTGATGCGGTTGAACTCGAATCCGTGCCCGTCGACGTGGACGAAGATCTGCCAGTTCTTGGTGATCGGCTTGAGACACTTCCAGTAGAGTGTCAGGAAAAACTCGCCACCTACCTCCGGCGAGGTCGGTTCGATATCATAGCCCAAAAAAGCCGCGCCCTCCGCGAACTCGGCTCGAAGCGGGTGTGAGATTGGCGGAGGCTCTGAGAAAACATTGGCGCTCAGCGGGTTCTCGTCTTCAATACCTGCATCGATCACATTAGATGCCAAAGTATAGCGGATGTTGCTTCCCGGCAGCACGTGCAGGTGCTTGCCGGTTGTCTCACGCGCGGCGCGATCGACCGCCGAGAAGGAATCGGCTACCGAGATGATGAAGACGCGCCCGGGTTTTTTCAAAACGTTGGATACAGCGGCCTCGGAAGACAACTTTATTATCTTATCGGCCGAGTAGAAGACCTCTCCGCGCCAGTTCATCTGGTACTGGTACAACCTGTCGCCCGGCCGCGAATATTTTTCGTAGCTTTCGAATAGATCCTGCTGCGAGAGTGTGTGCCCCAGCGCAGGCTGGTATTGCCAGGAGAGGATCCCGGCGCTAACCAGCGCCGAGATCAATACCGCCGCTGTGATCGGGCGACGATTCTTCACGAATCGCGCCGCAAGCAAGGCACCGCCCATGATAATAGCCACGCCAAACAATGGCCAGCGCGGATAGAGCTCCTCGGGCAGGGGGCGCTCGTAGGCGTAGGTGCACAGGTTGGACAGGTGAGAAGCCGTTGCCACGATATCGTTTGCGACCATGGCCAGCAGCAGTGCCCCGAGCGGCCCCATGATGGCTAAGCCCTTCTTTTTTCCTTCGGCCATTGCCATGCCTACCAGCATGGCTAAAGGCGGCAGGGCGGGAAAGATGTAGTGGTGGAACTTGGTGACGATCAGGGTAAAGGTCGCGAAGCTGACGGTGAACCAGGCAGCCAAGAACAGATACAGTCTCTGACGCGCGGCGAACGTGTCGCCGGGTCCGTCAAGGGGCGGATCCTTAGAAATAATGCCGGTCGCCCGGCCAAAAGCGTAAGGTATCAGGGCCAGCCACGGGAAGAATCCGTAGCCCATCTGCTTGATGAAGTATTCAAAAGTGGCTCGCTCACCGTGCACTCCGGTGAAGGCGCGCTCGATATTGTTATGCAGGAAAAACTCGTTGAAGAATTTCCCGTCGTACATGACCTGCATGGCCGCATACCATGGCGCTGCGATCAGCAAAAAAAGCGGGATACCTATGTGCAACTTGATCTTGCCGAGTGCTTTCCAGTCTCCCGAGAGCAGCAGGTATGTAAAAATAACACAGGCTGGAATGGCTAGTCCCAAAGGCGTCTTACCCAAAGCGGCCAAGGCTGCGAAAACGTAGAGCCCCAGCACGTCTCTGAGTAACGGCTTTTCGGACATGATCGCTACGAAGAAGCAGCCCAGAGTCCCCATGATGAATACGCAAAAAACGATGTCGGTGATTGCTTGGCGGGCGATGATGAAATAGAAGGGTGAAGTCGCCATGACCAGCGCGGCCCACAATCCGTGGTGCGAATCGGTCACGCGGGCGACTGTCCGGTAGGCCAGATAGACTCCCAGAATGCCTGTCAAGGCAAAGGGCAATCGCGCTGCCAGGGCCGAAATGCCGAAGAGCTTGAAGCTCGTCGCCATCATCCAGAAGATCAGCACCGGTTTCGAGAAAAACAGTTCGCCGCGCCAATGGGGGGTCAGCCAGTCGCCGTCTACGACCATGCGCCGGGCCACCTCGGCGTAGTGGGTCTCCCAGGGGTCCCAAAGTCCGCTGCTTCCCAGAAAAGGCAGGATCACGGCGGCGCCGATCAGCACCGCCCATGTTCCCGGGCTGCGAAGCAGCCTGGCAGCCCTGTCGGGCAAATCGTAATATCTGTTGCCGATCGCAAACATCGTGCTCCGATCATCAATGGTTTAGCAAGTCTATCGCCGGAGAAAACGAGGCACAAGAATGCACCCAAGATTTTTTTCCGGCTGCGCAACTTTCCCGGCGGCCAGGGGTTTCAGTCAGTGTGCTAAGGCTTTGTCGTTCAATGTGATGTCCGTCACGTAAACGGGAGAGGAGAGAAAAATGAAAACCAAGTTGCTGCTGCCCCTACTGATGATTTCGTTGCTGTTGCCGGCACTGTCTTTGGCCGCGGAAAACGACGACCTGCAGGCACCGTCGGCTGACGAGCAGGGCGCCCTGGGTAATATTGAAAGGGCCTGCCCCGCGGGCGCGCCGGGCGATTGCCAGAAGCTCGACGATCTATTTGCCGCACTGAAGGATCATCCACGCCTGGCGCGTTATCTGTTCAGGCATCGCCGCTGGATGAAGAATCACCCCCGGGCGGCCAAGGCCATGCTGCGGGCGATCATCAAGAATCGCGCCTGGCTCGAGGCGCATCCCGGGGTAGCGGAGGCGATCTTCAACTATCGCGAATTCCTGCGTCAGCACCCGAAAGTAGCGGTCGAGCTTTTTAGGAACCGTAACTGGCTCGAAAAGCATCCCAAGGTAGCGCTGGCTGCCTACCGCAACCGCGAATTCTTGGCCGAGCACCCGGAGGTGGCCAAGAAGCTGTACAAGTGGCGCGAGTGGCTCAAAAACCATCCCGAGGCGGCCAAGGAAATCTTCAAGAACCGCCGCTTCTTGATCAAACACCCCGAGACGGTGCAACGTCTGATCGAGCGCCGTCACTTCTTGAACAATCACCCCGAGATCGCGCGCAAAATGCTCGAATTCCGCGATTTCGTGCGCCAGCACCCTCGCCTGGCCCGCAGGCTGAGAGAATTCATTCGCAATCACCAAGGCAGCGGACGCCGGGGCCGCTGAACCACTTGAAACGGCCTGCCCCACACCGGTGCCAAGCGTCGGAGTGGGGCGGGTGATTGACTTTCTTCGCTGGAGACTGACATCATGCGCAACATGCCTCGGCCGCGTTCGAGACTTTCTGCATCGGTTTTCATACTTTGTGGACTGGTATTGTTTTCTGCGGTTGCCTCCGGCGAAGGACTGGCAATCGATTTCAACCTCAGGCTGAGCAACCGTTTCTTCATAAAGCGTAACCAGCTCGACCTTGAGTCGGGAAACCCCCTGGATTTGCGTTTCGACAAGGACGAATTGGGATACTCGGCATTTGCAGCGGCCGGGCTGGACTTCGACTTCTGGCAAGCCATCGCCCTTCACTTGAGTGTAGATTCGGGCGAACTGAAGTTCCGCCCGCTCGGATCTTACGACCCCGATCTGGCGGCAAGCGTAACCGCCAGTTCGCGTACCGTGATGGACGAGGCCGAGCGGACCGGGTTCCTCAGAGAAGCCTACCTGTCGTCATCCGTGGGCCGGGACGGTTGGTTCTCGGTCAAGGCCGGCAAGATGCTTATCTCAACCGGCAACGGCTTCATCATGGACAACTACGCGCTGGGCGCAGCAGTCGGCGCTGACCTGGACTTGGGATTCGAAGTGCCCTGGAAGATTTCGGTTGACGCGCTTTTGCCCAACGGCGACTTCACAAACGACGGCAAAAAGAGCCCGCTCGTCTACTTCGACACCGCCTATCTGATGTCCTTTTTCGAGGAGGTCGGCGTCTTCTTCGCCTGGTACCAGGACAACGATAATTCGATAGGCGACATTATGCGTTCGGTGATCGGAGAGGCGATCCTCAACGGGCAACTGTCGGGAAATGTGGACCAGGCGCTGGCCGAGGCCGTCATGGCCGCGGACATCCATACTCATGGTGATCTTTTCTGGGTCGGGCTCAGGGCCAATAAAATCTTCGAGCGCGCCAGTATGTCGTTGACGGCCATTGTCGAGTTCGGCAAGTTCGACTTCGCAATCGACCTGCCGGCGCTTCCGCAGCTTCCAGACAAGATCACCGGCCGCCCGTCCTGTTTCGGAGGCATGGCCGATCTTTCATTCTACTACGACTTGACCGACGGCTTGACACTGGGAGGTTTTTTTCTGTTTCTCAGCGGAGAGACCTTCAGCAAGGACGAGGTTCGCAGGGGGGCTCTCAACAAGTACAACAGTTTCATCTCGGTCTATCCGTATATCACGCGTACCAACCTGTTCTTCTCGGGCGGCATGAACCAGAATTTCTCAGCCCGGGGTTTTTCAGCCTCCGGCATCAACGGCCGGGGAGTGCTGGCCCCTGGACTTACTCTTGGCTGGGACATCGTCGAAGATCTGAATGTCCGGCTGGTTGGAGCGGCGCTATTTTCGCACGGAGCCCACCTGACGTCGGAAAAGCGTTTTTATGGAATAGAAGCCGACTTGAACGCCGAGTGGAAGATCACGAACTTTCTCTCGATCTTGCTCGAAGTCGACTATCTGCACACCGGCTCCTTTTTTAATTTCGAGAAACCGCTAGGGAATCCGCAGGGTTTTGTGGCCGAGCCCGAGGCTTTCAAGGTCATGCTGGGTCTCGATTTATTCTACTGACGTCGCAACTAATTTGTTGCTAGTGTGTTTCAACTTATGGCGGAGAAAAAAGCGCAACCTCTCGATCCGGACGCCGAATTAATGTTACGGGTCGGCGCGGGGGACGAGGCGGCTTTCATCGAGCTTTTCAAGCGTCACGCACCGGCGCTGGTCGGCTTCGCCGACAGGTTCTTTCACAACCGGGCTATTGCCGAGGAACTGGTTCAGGAGATCTTCATCAAGCTGTATCGCGCCAGGCGCTCCTACAGGAGGCGATCGAAGTTCACAACCTGGCTATACACCATTGCCACCAGGACATGTTTAAACGAGCTGCGGCGAGGCGTACACCGGCATGATAGGAAATCACTGGACGAGGCGCTTTTTGCCGATACGCGACAAGCGGCCGCGGCCGCCGATCGGGCGCTGGAGGGCCACGAACTGGCTACCAGGGTAGACGGCGTCCTGGCGGGGCTTCCCGAAAAACAGAGGGTGGCTTTCATCCTGGTTCGCTTCGGAGGCAGATCTTATCCAGAGGCCTCGCAAATCCTCGGCGTGACCCCGGCGGCGCTCAAGTCGCTGGTGTTTCGCTCTACCGACGCCTTGCGTCGTGAATTGTACGAGGAGTGAAGAAATGTCTTTCGAAAGTTGTGAGAAAATACGTCGGGAAATCGTGGCCTACATCGACGACCAACTCGATCCCGATTTACGAGCGGAGGTCGAGGTTCACTTGGCCGGGTGTCAGGCCTGTCGCCTGCGCCTTGACGAACTGGAAAAGACCGTAGCTCGTGTCGATGACTTGCCGCTCGCGATTCCCGCGCCCGATCTTCTGCAAAGGTTCGAAGAGCGTCTCGAGCACGAGAGAAAGGGAATTATCGGAGAGTTTCTGATTTGGCTGCTTCGTCCGCGGATGCTGCTGGGAGCCTCGCTGGCCGCCTGTTTGTTGGTCGTATTGTTCCTGGTCGTGCGTCCCGGCGGAGCGCCTGTTTCCGATGCTTCCGAGCTGGCCATAGCCGGTCATATGGATCTTTTCAGCGACTACGAGGCCATAGAGAACCTGGACGTCCTCGAGGATCTCGAGTTCATCGAGTCGATCGACGTGGACACCTGAGCCAAAGATGAAACTACTTGTTGGAATATTCGCATTCCTGCTGACCTGCACGGCGATGCCTCGAGCGGCCGAGGTAGAGGCTCAAAAGGATCCGCCCGGGGCACAGGAGAGGAAGGACAAGAGCGTAAAACCGCTGAAAGAGCATCTTGAAAACTGGGAACGCGAAGTGCTCGGGAACTTGCAGCTACTCGAGAACCTGGAACTGCTGCAGAAAATGGATCTGTTCACGGAGGATTTTTCAATGTTCGGCCTGGAGGACTAGCCATGAGATACTCGATTTCAGCAGCCGCTTGGATGTTGTTCTGTTCGGTCGCTTTCGGCGCACCCACAGCGCCTGAGGTGGCTCCTGAAGCGGTTGTTGCTAAGCTTTCGGGCCAGGTCGAAGTAATGGCGCTGGACGCCGACGAGTGGCGGCCGGCGGCAGCCGGCCAGGAGCTCAGGGCCGGTGACTCTATTCGGGTCGGCAAGAAGGGGCGCGCCCTGGTTCACCTGGGAGACGATATCGAACTGAATCTCGGCGCCGGGACGACGATCGTCATCCAGGACTCCGAGAACACCGGGCAGGTCAAGCCCAGCGTTGCGCTGCTTTTGGGTTCATTGTTCGCCAAGGTAACAGCGCCGGATGGCGGCCAGAGCCCTTTCGAAGTCGCGGGATCCAATGCGGTGGCCGGAGTACGTGGAACGGAGTTCACGACCGCTGTCGCCCTCGACGGAACTTTCAGGGCCGCGGTCGAGAAGGGCAAGGTAATTGTCGAGGGAGAATCCGCCAGCGTTAGCCTGTTGCCCGGCCAGTTCTCTCAGGTCGAAGATGACAAGCAGCCTTCGAAACCGGCCGGCGCCGCGGGAGTTGCTATCGACGACTGGCTCGAGAAACGCAGGCAGGCTGTTCTGGCCAGGGCTCCCGAACTAGTCGAGATCTGGATGGACAAGATTGTGAAAATCAAGGCCCGCGTCGAGAAACTCAGCCTGCGCACCGCCGCGATCGAGAAGCAGCTTTACGAACTTGCGACCAAGGCCAGAATGGCCCGCCACTCCCGGCAGCGACAGGCACTCGTCAGAATACGCGCAAGAATGGTGAAACTGATCACCGAGGCTGTCGGCATTCGCAGGCGCGGCAGGCGCCTGGGCGCCAGGTTGAATTCGCGCCTTACACTGTTGAGGGGCCTGGTTGCTGCGGCCGAGCAGGGCGCTCTCGACAGCAGGCAGCTTGCGAAACTCGCCGCTGTCGCGCTCAAGGCCAGGCAACTCGCACCCGCTGTCAGAAACATCGCGCGAGGACGCATTCGAGGAATCGTACGGCAGATGCGGATGGAAAGACAGATCATGCTCGGGATGAAAATGCGCTACCGCGACTTTCTGCGCAAACAAGGGCGTCGCAAGCCGTTGCCGGGAAAGCTCGTGCGCTGAGCGGGGGAGGCGAACCATGACCAGGATAGTAAAAATACTGGCAATTGCGGGAATCTTGGTTCTTTTTTCCGCCCTTGTGCATGCACAGGAGACACACCAAGACCCGGAACAAAATCCAACTATCTCTCCAGGCTTGCTGGAACGCTGGCGAGCCATGAGCCCGGAGCGGCGCCGGGAGTTGAAGGAGAAACTCGAGCGCTTCAAGGCCTTGGCGCCTGCCCGCCGCGAGGAACTGCGAGAGCGTCTTTCGAAGTTACGCGCCCTTCCCGCCGCCGAGCGCGACAGATTGCGCAAGAACTTCCGTTCCTATCAGAAGCTGTCGCCTCAGGCCCAGGCTCTGATCCTCAAGCGTTACCAGAAATGGCGCCGCATACCCGATGACGAGCGTCAGCGCTTCAGAAGACAGATCAAGCGGCTGAGACGGATGGACCCGGCACAACGACAACGTTTCATGAAGAAACTGAAGCGTTGGTTGGGAATGACCCCCGCCGAACGGGATCGCATCCGCCAGAATATTCGCCGCCGCCGCCGCGGCAAGTGATTCAGATGCGCTCGAGGTAGCGCCTCAATTCGGAGTCACTCACCTGGTTGTCGATTGCCGCCTGTTCCATTTCGGCCAGGTGACGGAAGTGCTCCACTACTTCGCGGCCGAAAGCCTCCGTCGCCAGAATTCCGGTCGAAAGCGAGCGGGTGGCATCGGGCAGGGTCGCCGGCACCCGTGCCACCCCGGCAGTCTGGTAGGCGTTGCCGGAGACCGGAGCGGGAAGATCGAGCTTGCGCTCGATGCCGTCCAGCCCTGCCGCGAGCGTGGCCGCGAATGCCAGGTAGGGGTTCACATCGGCTCCGGGAATGCGGTTTTCGATCCTTGCCGATTGCCCACTGCCGACGACTCTGAAGCCGCAGGTGCGGTTGTCATTGTCCCAGGCGATCGAGACCGGGGCGAAGCTGCTCGAACGGTAACGCTTGTACGAGTTTACGGTCGGGGCGAAGAAGATCGAAAAGTGGCCGGCATGGCGCATGCAGCCTGCCAGAAAAGAACCGAACAAGGGAGACGTCTGTCCGGCCTGGTTGTCCCAGAAGGCGTTTTGCCCGCTCGAGTCTTTGAGACTGGTGTGAATGTGGCAAGATGATCCGGCCGCCAGATGCGAGACCTTGGACATGAAAGTAACGGTACGCCCGTGTTTGCCGGCCAGCAGCTTGACTCCCTGCTTGAAGATCACATGCCGATCGGCCATCTCGAGCGCGCCACAGTAGCGCAGGTTGACCTCGTGCTGACCGCGACCCCATTCTCCCTTGCTGCCTTCAACCGGAATGCCCGCCTGCGGCATCATTGTGCGGACGTCTTTCAGGAAATCCTCGTCGCGGGTGGTGCCCAGGATATCGTAGTCGATCAGGTATGAAGTAGTGGGGACTATCTCCCTGAAGCCACGCCCGGCCAACTCGGCGGCGCTTCCCTCGAAAAGGTAGAACTCAAGCTCGGAAGCCATGATCGGAAACAGTCCCCGCTGGTGGCAGGCGCCGATCTGTCGCTGCAGGATGCGACGCGGACTGATCTCCACAGGGTCACCCTTGCCGGTGAACAGGTCGCACAACACCAGCGCGCTTCCGGGGAGCCAGGGCAAGAGGCGAAGGCTCGCCGGATCGGGTTTGAGCTGCATATCACCGTAGCCCTGATCCCAACTCGAGAAGGCGAAACCCGGTAGCGGTTCCATCTCCATGTCGCAAGTCAGCAAGTAGTCACAGGCATGTATCCCGGCCTGCATCACATTTTCTATGAAGTAATCGGCGGGGATGCGCTTGCCCATCAGCCGACCGTAATGATCGGGAAAGGCGGCAATGACTGTGTCCAGCTTGCCCTCATCAACCAGTCTGGATAGATCGCTTGCCGCAGCTTTTTCCTCGGCCATCTGTCGACCTCCCTTGTTCGAGTGCAGGCATAAAACCTACGCGCGATCGACGCAGTATGTCAATGGAGTCGATAATCTGCCTTGTGCCGAAGCTCGTGCGGCGCTAGACTGGATCATTAGAAGCGGGGAGAAGGAGGTTGTGTGATGACCGCTGCCCGGTGGATAGCCGTTTTTTCGTTGTCGCTCTTGGGCTTGCTTGCGAGTGGCTGTGGTTCGCCGGAACGGCCGCGACTCGAATTCAAAGACTTTCCAATAATGGGCGGGCAGGCCGATACCGATCCGGCTCACTATTCGGTCGTGGCCATGACCTTCGGCGGCTACATGTGCTCAGGGACGCTGATCGCGCCCCGGGTTGTAATGACGGCGGGCCACTGTGCCGGATCGAGCGTCGGCTCTTATACCATCTACTTCGGTAGTACTGCCCAGAGCACCACCCGGCGTAGCGTTGTTGAAAAGTGGGTCCATCCCCAATACGACGAGCAGAACATCCGCTACGATATCGCCCTGCTGCGCCTGAGCAGCGACGAGCCTTCGAGCGCCGTGCCGATCCCTTACCTGCCTCACAGCCTGGCTATAACCCAGACGGACATCACCAATCAGACGCCGCTCGATTTCGTCGGCTTCGGCATGACCGATCCCAATGACGATTACAGCGCCGGGACGAAGATGATCTACAGCGATCATCTCAACTGGGTGTGCACCAGCGGCTACGGCTGCAGCTGGCCCAACCCCGCGACATCCAAGAACATCTGCATGGACGAAACACCGGGAGGGTTGTGCGAGGGAGACAGCGGCGGTCCGGCGATCGTCAACCGCTCAGGCACCGACTACGTCGCCGGCGTCTCTTCCTACGTCGGCCAGGGTTGCCAGGATTTCGCCTGCAGCACCAAGGTTGACGAGTACGAGCAGGAAATCGAGGATTTCATAGGTAGCGGTCTGGGCACTACCTGTTCTTCGGCCGTCGCGTGTGATTCTGGTTACTGCGTGGACGGAGTTTGCTGCGAATCTTCCTGTTCGGGAGAATGCCGGGCTTGCGACCTGTCGGGACACAGGGGTGAATGCCTCCAGGTTCCGAACGGCACGCAGTGCCCGGACGGGAATCGATGCAACGGTACAGAGACATGCCAGAACGGAGTGTGTAGCGCGGGCCAGGCGCTCGATTGTCACAACTCCAACGTCTGCACCGGCGAAACATGCGATCCTGCCCAGGGTTGCCTGTACAATCACTTGCCCGACGGGACACCGTGTTCCAACGGAGATGCCTGTGACGGCGAGGAGCTTTGCAGCAACGGAGTTTGCAGCCCGGGCACGGCCATGGACTGCGACGATCGCAATCCCTGCACCGACGACTCATGTGAAGGGGGTGGCTGCCAGCATACGGCGGTTGCCGACGACACCTCTTGCGGGGGTGGATTGTGCGGTGAGCAGTACTGCACGGCCGGGAAGTGTGTATCGTCGAACACCCAAGACTGCGATGACCAAAACGAATGCACTCGCGACTGGTGTGACCCGGCCAGCGGCTGCGTGCACGAGAGCCTGCCGCAAGGCTATGCCTGCGGCGAATGCTTGATGTGTCTCGAACAGCAATGCGTCGAAGCACCCGACTGCAGTACAGTCTCTGGTTGTGGCTGCTCGGCGTCGTCAGGCGGCCGACAGCACGCAATGGTTCTGGCATTCTTGCTTCTGCTGGGGCTGGCCGTGAGGCGCGCAAGATGACCCGGCGTTTCGGGATTATCTTTATCGTCGTTGCAGTCAGCGCAGGATGTTCTCTTCAGGAAAACCCTCCCGACAACTTCGACTTCATCGGTTATCCGATAATCAACGGTGAGCCCGACCTGCGACTTTCTCATATGGCGGTTGTTGCGCTGTTCAACGGCCTGGGCATGTGCTCTGGAACTTTGATTGCGCCACGGGTAGTGTTGACTGCGGCCCATTGCGCCAACGATGCCGGCCAGGACATCGATCCACGTAACTTTCTGGTGCTGTTCGGCACCGATACGGGAGCGTCGATGACCCGTACCGTTGAAGAGACGGCTGTATACCCGGGTTATGATCCACAGGGCGGCGAGACATCTGCTGGTGACCTGGCCTTGTTGCTTCTTTCAAGCGGGGCGCCGCCGGGCGTCTCTCCCATCCCGCCGCTGACGCACCTTCTGCAGGTAACGGATGCGGATATCGGAGTTCCGGTCGAATTCGTCGGCTTCGGCCAGGACGAGAATGGACAGGTAGGTACCAAGCTCGCGGCCACCAACAACATAGAGATGGTATGCACCGATCCCGGTGGGTGCAGCCAGGGCCTGTTTTTCGCGGAGCGCTACACTATTTGCCAAGATCAGACGCCGTCCGGGATTTGCTTCGGCGACAGCGGCGGTCCGGCGCTGATCGTGCGCGACTCCGAGGAATACGTGGCGGGCGTTTCGTCATACGTATACGAGAACTGCGCCATGTGGGGCTGCAGCACCAAGGTAGACGAGTACCAGGGCTTCATTGATGACTTTGTCCAGGGCAGACCCGGTGCCAGCTGTTCATCCGGGGCTGACTGCCGTTCGGGATTCTGCACGGACGGGATATGCTGTGAGGAGGCCTGCGGCGGTCCTTGCAGGTCGTGCGCCGTGCCCGGGTCGCTGGGAAGCTGCAAGTCGTCCCCGGACGGTTCGGCTTGCCCGGACGGCGACAAGTGCAACGGCGACGAGATCTGCGAAAGCGCGATCTGCCTGGCGGGGACAGCGCTCGTATGTGACGATTCCAACCCGTGCACCAGCGATGCCTGCTTCGCGGCCAGCGGCTGCGTATTCGAACAACTCGATAACGGCACTCCCTGCGACAACGACGACCTGTGCGACGGGCGGGAAACCTGCCGTTCGGGATTCTGCACGGATGGAGATATTCCGACTTGCGACGACCAGAATCCTTGCACGCGGGATAGCTGCGACAGCCAGTCGGGCTGTCTTAACCAGGCCGTGGCAGACGGTACTGATTGCGGCACCAGCCCATGCGGAGACATGCAGTGCCGGGCTGGTACATGCGAGATTTCCTCCGACATATCTTGCGACGATGACAACCCCTGCACGCGCGACTCGTGTGACGCGCAAACCGGCTGTGTCAACGAGCCATGGCCCGACGGAATGAAGTGCGGGGAGTGCCTGGTCTGCCGCGACAACCAGTGTGTAGACGACCCGGACTGCAAGAGCGCGGGTGGTTGCGGCTGCGGGTCCGTCGGAAACGGAGCGGATAATCTCTTGCTGTTTATCGGTTTTCTGATGCTTGCCTGGTTTTTCGGTCGACGGTCTGCTAGAGTTTTCCGAGGGAGGAGAAGGAGGCCATCTTGAATCGTTTTCTGCTATTGTTTTATGTCGCGGTTTCACTGGCAGCATGCGGTGAGCAGCAGCACGTCGACTTCAATCACCTCGGCATTCCAATAATCAACGGTGAGACGGACAGCAATCCGGACCACCTGGCCGTGGTTGCCATGACCTTCGGCAACTACATGTGCAGCGGCACGTTGATTAGCCCCAACGTCGTCCTGACCGCGGCCCATTGCGTCGAAGGTTACAGCGCCAGCGCCTACACCATCTACTTCGGCAGCAGCGTCTACAGTTCCACCAGGCGCTACGTCTCGGACACCCTGGTGCATCCGCAATGGGATTCGCAGAACCTGATAAACGACATTGCCATGCTGCGGCTTTCCAGCCAGGCTCCTTCCAATGTCACCCCGATCCCCTACCTGCCGCACAGCCTCGGAATTTCGCAACTGGACGTGGGCGGCACCCTCGAGTATGTCGGCTTCGGCGAGGATGAGCACGGCAACGCCGGCTCAAAACTGACGGTGGACAACGCCCTCGACTGGGTCTGCACAAGCGGAGGCGGGTGCTCGATAGGCAACGGGGGCTGGGCCGTACCGAAAAGCATCTGTTCCGATCAATCTCCCGGGGGGCCGTGCGAAGGCGACAGCGGTGGTCCGGCCTTCGTCACTCGCAGCGGCCAGGAGTACGTGGCCGGTATTACTTCTTACGGCGACCAGAATTGCGCCTATTTCGGCTGCAGCACCAAGGTCGACGAGTTCGAGAGTTTCGTCATCGATTTCGTGGGCGGCGAACTTGGAGCATCCTGCACCAGCTCGGCGCAGTGTAACTCGGGCTATTGCACGGACGGTGTCTGCTGCGAATCAACCTGTACTGGAGAGTGCAAGGCTTGCAATGTCGGCGGCAACTGGGGCCACTGCGTGCAGGTGCCTTCCGGAACGCCGTGTCCGGACGCAAACCTGTGCAACGGTACCGAGACATGCCAGAACGGAACCTGCAGCCCGGGCCAGCCGCTCGACTGTTCCAACTCCAACTTGTGCACAGACGAGGCCTGCGAACCGGCCAGTGGATGCCTTTTCAACCCCGTGGCCGACGGAACTGCCTGCCTGAACTCGAACGTTTGCGATGGTGAAGAGAGTTGTTTGGCTGGCGTGTGCCGCTCTGGAACGGCTCTCGATTGTGACGATCTCAATCCCTGCACCGACGACTCCTGCGACAACCAGCTTGGCTGTAACCATGCCGTCGTTGCCGACGGGACGTCTTGCGGCGGAGGTCAGTGCGGTGCGGCGGCCTGTTCCGGAGGTCACTGCCTGGCCACGGACGACACTGCCTGCGACGACCAGGACCCCTGCACCGATGACTGGTGCAACCCGGACACGGGCTGCGAACACCAGCCGCTGGTCGACGGCTACGCCTGCGGCGAGTGCATGATGTGTGTCGAACAGCAGTGCGTCGAAGCGCCTGATTGCGGCGGTGGGGGCTGCGGCTGCAGTCATTCTTCGAGGCCGGCTGCGGGCGCGGGAGGCTTGGCGCTTTTATTGCTTGCATTGTTACTGTGGCGCAGACCATGAATCGGTTTACGGCCCTTTTTACACTGGTGCTGCTCGTTCCCGGAGGGGCAAGGGCCACTGCGGGTTCTTTCAAGCCGGATGTTGCTCGCCTGGTACCCGCGCTGGCCGAGCAGTACGACCTCGATCTGCTCAAGGCGGGCAAGCCGGCCGCCAGGTTCAAGCGCGCTTTGGATCTTGAGAGTACCCTTCCCGGCTGGGAAGAGATCAACTTCTTACAACATATGGACAAGCTGGTCGGGTGGCTTGCGGTGCTTGCGTTGGTTGAATCCGCGGTGCTGTCAGCCGAGCAAGTTCCGGATGTGTGGGACCTAAAGCTTGTCAAGATCTACCGCAGGCTGTCCGCGGCGGAGAATGCGCTGGACGTGGTGCGCTCGGCGGTTGCCGTGATGGCTTTGCAACCGGGGGCCAAGGATCATCCTTCGGTCAAGTTGTCGAAACAGTTGATTGCCCTGGCTCAATACGGGAGAAGCGGATTGCGCTGGGTTGCGGCGCGCAGGTTGAAAAAATCGCCCGGGGACGAACTGCGCCGGGAGTTGCTCGAGGGACTGTGCGAGGTAGATCGCCGCGAAGGGAAGTGGAAACAAATGCAGATGGTCGCGGCCACGCTGTGCGATCTGAAGGCGACAAAGAGTTGCGCCGCGTTCGAGGCCGAGGCCCTCTTCGAACTGGGCAAGATGCAGGAGGCCGAGCGGGCACTGAAAAGAGCCGCCCGGACGGCTTCGAAATCCGATCTGGAAAGAGCCAAGCTGCGAAAGCGACTGGCCAAGGCGCGCGCGGCATCGGCAGGCGGGAAAAACGGCGCCGAGATGGCCAAGGTCGCCGCGATTCTTCTGGAACTTTCCGAGCCCTGGCGGGTGCTGGAGATGTTGAGCGAGCAGGAAGTCATAAAGGCCGCAAACCCGCGCCTGGACGAGGCCTACATTCGTGCTTTTATGGAACAGGGACTACTCTACCAGAAGGCCTGGGCCTTTGGTCGCAAGGCTCGCGGCGCTCCGCCGACGCCACATTTTTTGTCGCGCAGGATCGGAGCCGGCCTGATGAGGACCATGAGTCGGTTTTACGCCGGACGGGGCCGGGGTGGAGTCGATCGCCGCACGATGGAGGCCCTCGATAGCGATCTGGCGCTCTTCAGGCCGGCCGACGAAAAGCTTGCCGACCTTACTTCGACCTACCTGGCCTTCATCACTTTTATAGGCGGCGACATGCAAGATGCCAAGGCCAGGAAGGAGTTTCTGGAAAAGGCACAAACCTTCAATAGTCGTTATCCCACCGATTTGTCCGGCGTACAGATGATTTATCTTTGCGCCCAGTTGGGAGTGCCCGGGGCAAAAGCCTGGCAGACGCTGAACCGTTACAGGCGCGGTCTGCGTGGAAAGCCGATCCCCGACGAGTTTCTCGCTGTGTATGTCGGCGCGGCCGTGCGTAGGGCTCTGGTTGAGAAAGATTCGAGTCCGGTTGATGCGGCCGCTAACTGGATCGAAAGCCGCGCCAAGAAAGACTCGCCGGCGACATTCGACTTGTGGAACGCGCATCTAATAGCGGTCAGGGGCCTGCTGGCTGAAAAGACGGTCATGGCTTCGGCACTGCAGAATGCCGTCAACGCCTACGGCAAGGTTGTCGAGGAATTCGGCAACTCCGTCAAGGTAGGCTCGCTGGACGCTTTCTGCGACGCAATCGCCAGCGTCGGCACGCTGATGATGCAAGGGGGCGGTCTTGACGATGTTCGTCGCCTGCTGGATCAGGCCGCCCAGGTTTGCGGCGCCTACCCGGCCACGGCGGCCTTGCGAGCGGTTTGTGACATGGCTGCCGGAAAGAGCGCCAAGCCGGCCGAGACTATTGCGGCTCTCGACCAGGCCGCGGGCAGGCTGGATAGCCGCCAGGCGCGGATCCAGGCCCTGTTATGGCTGGCTGTTGCCTCGGAGGCCTCAGGCGCCAAGAAGGAGAGCCGGGAGTACTACGAAAAAGCCGCCGGCCTGATAAAAGAAGAGCGTTCGCGCGGAGCAATTGCCCCCCTGGCGCCGGACTTGCGCTCGATGGTCGCCTCTTCGGGATCTTTCAGCATGTCGATGGGTTACTCGCCGGCGAGTCCCTTCGGGCTGGTGATCGAGGTGGTCGTGCTGAGCCGCATGTTCCTGTTTCCCCCCGCGGCGGTCGATGAAGCCAAGATGGCAAGTTACCTCTAGTCTGCACAGCAGTGGTTGAAAGTATAGACATTACCCGCATTGTCTACCGTTTCCTGGCAGCAATGGTAAGTCGGATCGATCTCGATGCACTGCGAGTCCGAAGTGCAGATGACGTGCGCGATCGTGCATGACATTTGACACTTGCCTAAATATGTCGAGGCGTTCACCGATTGCAGGCAGCATGTCTCGTCGCTGTTGCAGTCGCCGGGGTCGTTACAGTAGTTGTATGTCATCCCGGGGCAGATATCCGTCGTACAGATAAAACCTTGTCCGAAATCGCAGCAGGTAGCTCCGGCGTCTTCGCAGGTGCCGTTGCACAAGAAGCCCGGTATGGAACATCCGCCGCCGTCGCAAGTCGCGTCGTCCGTGCAACTGTTGCCGCAGGAGCCGCAGTTCGCGTTGTCGCTGTTCAGATCGACGCAACTCATCTGGTCAATCTGGCCCGTGTCGTAACACGGCTGATAGTCGTTTTGACAGACGCAGTCTAGATCCTGGCAAGTGCTGTTGTCGGGGCAAGTATTGTCGCAGGCGCCGCAATTTTCAGAGTTGTCAAACAACTGTGTCTCACAACCGGGATCGCCATCGCAGTTGTCGAAGCCGTCGTCGCATACGCAGCTTCCGGTGTAGCAATGCTCGTTCAGCTTGCAGGTGAGGCCGCAGGCGCCGCAGTTTTGCGGATCGGCATTCAGGTTGGTGCACACCCCGTCGCAACATGTGTCGTCGCAGGCCTCGCCGGGCCGGCCGCACAGGCAGATATTTTCCGCGTTGCACCACTCGCCCGGGGCGCACATGTCGCTGTTGGGGCAGATGTCCTTCAGGCAGTGGCCGTTCAGGCAGCCGAGCATGCCGCAGTCGTCGGTGCGGGTTTCGTAGATGCAATCTCCGTCGCATCTAACAGTGCCGTTAAAGACGATCAGGGTCCCGTCGATGTTGCACTTGGGCTGCGGGTAGTTATTACAAGCGTCGCCGCAAGCTGTACAGTTCGCAAGTGTGCCCAACTTGGTTTCGCAACCGTCGTCTTCGCTCAAGTTGCAGTCGGCAAATCCCGGTTCGCAGGCGGTCATGCTGCATCTGCCGCCTTCGCAGGCCGACCCGGCGTGTGCAAAAAAGCAGGGCCTGGCGCAACCGCTGCAGTTATCCTTATCGCTGTCGGTGTTTGTCTCGCAGCCATTGTCGATTTTGCCGTCACAATTCGCGAAGGGCGGGTTGCACGAGGCTATTCCGCACTTGCCTGAGGCGCATTTTGCCTGCCCGTCAATCACCGTACAGGCCTTGCCGCACTCGCCGCAGTTTTCGATGTCCTTTTCGGTGTCGACGCACTTCCCGTCGCAGGCGGTCTTTCCGATTTCTTCACACCAGGCGCACAACTCGGGCCCCTGGCCTTGATTGTCGGGAACGCAGATGTCTCCGCCCAGGCAACTGCATCCGTCGGGGCAGGTGCCGTCTGGCCGGCACTTGTAGTAGTCACTATCGGCGTAGCGCGGGTTGAATGTGCATCCGCTCACCAGCGCCAAGAATGCCGCCATTGAAACAAGTTTATTCTTAGTCATAATCTCGACCTCTCTACTACCCCCCACTATCATACTAGCTTCCGGCGCTCTTTTGAAAATGTGCTCAGGATCACAAAAGCAGGCCATGTGCCTTGACGGTATGGGGATACCGGGTGTAGTATCGAGGTACGGTTGTATTCCGGTCCAAGGAGGTTATCATGAAGCGCATTCTCACAGGAAGTGTGTTTGTGATCTTGGGCTTGCTGGTGGCTCTTTGGCTCCCGGCTTGTGCCAGTGACTCCAACACCGGCGACGGGGGAAACGGCAATGATGACGGCAACAACAACAGTGACGGCACGAACAACAATGACGGATCGAACGGCAACGACACCAAGAAAGACGGCGGGATAGGTCCGGGAGACCTGCCGATCTGCGATACTTTCGAGATCCAGGCGGGCGCCATTCCCCCGAACCTGTTGCTGGTGGTCGACAAGTCCGGTTCAATGAAAGATCCAACCTCGGCGGGCAGCAGCCGCACCAAGCTCCAGGACGCCAAGGATGCGCTGAACATGATGATCGACCAGGGCGAAGGGCAGATACGCTTCGGCTGGCTGCAGTTCCCCTCCGATTCGAGCTGCGGCGCGGGCGACGTATCCGTCCAGTGCGCCGACGATTCGGCCAGTACCATCCGCAGCCGGATCAGCAGCCTGTCGGCCAACGGCGGAACCCCGACCGGCCCTTCGCTGAACAACGCCAACGCCTACGACGGCATGCACGACGAGGACCGCAACAACTTCGTGGTCTTGCTGACCGACGGGATGCCGACCTGCCCCAACGGCAACGGTCGGCAGGAAAATGAAGCCGACAACACCCTGGCATTGAACGCGGTCACCAGCCTGCACGCCGGCGGCGTGGATACTTTCGTGATCGGGCTGGGCGAGGACATCAACTCCTCCAATCCAACCCTGCTCAACGACATGGCCGATGCCGGCGGCAGGCCGCGGGCCGGCGGCACCAAGTATTACCAGGCCAACAGCCTTTCCGATCTCGAGCAGGCCTTGCAGGACATCGGCGGGATGGTGATCGGCTGCAACCTGGGGCTGGGCAGTGTGCCCGAGTATCCCGCCTGGCTGTGGGTATTCTTCTGCGACGCCAATGGCGAGAACTGCGTGGCCCAGGCGCGCGACAAGGATCACGTAAACGGCTGGGATTACGATAGCGCCCACAACCAGGTCGACTTCTACGGACCGATGTGCGACCAGTTACGAAGCGGCACGATCGAGGACGTAGAGGTATTGATGGGTTGTGCGCCGCCGGATTGATCGCGGAGCCTTCGATGATGCGTCTGCTGCCACGGGTAGCGGCTCGGGTTGTACTGTCTGTGTTGCTCGCTGCCGTGGTCTCCTGCTCGGATGACCAGAACGGAACAACAGACGCCAACGGCACTCAAGACGGCGCCGACGGGGGCGGCGGCAGCGATACGGGCGCGGATGGTCAGGGCTCGGACAAGCACGGGGGCGACATTCCCATCTGTGACGAGGTTGAACTCGATGCCAGCCCGCTGGCCAACCTGTTGCTGGTAGTGGACAAGTCCGGCAGCATGAACGATCCCACCTCGGCCGTTCTGCCGCAGCGCACCAAGGTGATGGACCTGCGCGACGCCGTCTATTTTATGCTCGACGAATTCGGGGGCAAGATCCGCTTCGGCTGGATGGCCTTTCCCAACCAGGACAAGTGCGATCCTGGAGTCGTCTCGGTTGGGGTAAGTGACGACTCGGACGATCTGATCCGCGGGCTGGTGGACGCCTTCATTGCCTGGGGCGGAACCCCGACCGGGGAGTCATTGCAAAATGCGGACGCCTACGACGGCCTGCGCGACGAGCAGCGCAAGAACTTCGTGGTCCTGGTGACGGATGGCATGCCGACCTGTCCCAACGGCGCAGGCTCCAGCCAGAACCAGGCTGATAGCGACCTGGCACTGGCTGCGGTTACCAGCCTGCAGCAGCACGGCATCGACACTTTCGTGATCGGCCTGGGAGAAGATCTCAACAGCGCCAATCCGACTTTGCTCAACGACATGGCCGTGGCTGGCGGCCGGCCGCGCGACGATGCCGTGCGTTACTATCCGGCCAGCTCGCGCGACGAACTGGAAACAGCCTTTTCAGAGATCGGCAAGGCGGTCTTCGACTGCAGCCTGGCGCTTTCGGTGATTCCCGAGAAGCCCGACTGGATCTGGGTCTACCTCGATGGCCAGCCCATCGATCGCAACCAGGTGGACGGCTTCGATTATGATGCTGTCAATAACCGGATTGATTTCTATGGTTCTACGTGCGACCGCCTGCGGAACGGCGAGGTGGGAACGGTGGAAGTAAAGATGGGCTGCGCCCCGCCAGATTAATGTGATCTTTCAGATCTCGCCCTGGATGAACAGTACAACCCTGCGTCCCAGGCGTTCGCCTCCGTAGTCGTTGCCGGGCTGGCCGTCGGTTAAAGGGGCCCGACTGAAACCACCGAGTTCCCTGAATCTGAAGTCGAGCAAGTTGAAGCCTTCCAGTCCGGCCTCGAGAGTGATCGGACCGCAGCTGAATTCATAAGCCAGCCGCGCATTGAGAAACCAGGAAGCCGGGAGCTGGACGTGAATCATCGGTTCCAGTACGCCGTCCGGGTTGCCGGACGCACGCTGGTAGGACGAGGTGAAGAAAGCCCTGACTGACAGCGACCAGCCCGAAATCCGGCCAAGATCGGCGCCCGCCGATGCCCTCCAGATTGGCTCACCGACGGAGATATGTTTCTTCTGGTCAGAGAATATCTGCCGGTAGCCGAGTGTCACAAAAAGGCGTGTTTGCTGGCTGGGATGAGCGACGATCTGCAGTTCGACGTCGTGTCCGTTGTCGCCCGAAGAAGCGTTTGAGAAACCGATGCCAGGGCCGTTGAGATCCGGAATGCGCAAACCGCCGATCTCGATATAGTTCATCTGAGCTGGATCATACGAAAAACCTATCAAGTTCCGGTACCAGTTGTAGGCGAAATCGAGCTTGACAGCCAGGTGCCCGGACAAAAAGTTGCCGCTGTAACCAATTTCGAGACTGTCTAAAGTCTGATTCTCGAGATCGGGGTTGGCCACGTTCAGTCGATTGAATCCGTAGCCGTGAATGTCGTGCAATTTGATGTCCAGCGACGATTCGAAGAAAGTCGGCTTGAGAAAGGCGTGAGCGTACCCAAAACGGAAGGAGTGCTCGTCGCTGGGGGCGAAGATCACGGCGGCCCGCGGGCTCAACTCATAGCGCGTTACCGAGTTGTGATCGTAGCGCAGGCCGGCGGTGACAATCAACGGGGGCATTTCGGCGTCCGTCAAGTCGTTCACCACTCCGGCCAGGTCGAACTCGTCCTGAAGGTACACGCCAACCCTGTGCTCATCATGATCGGGATCGTAAAAAGCATCGGCATGGTAGAGGTTGTAGACATATTCGACGCCGTAGGACAGGCGATTGTAAAACACTTCGACAGCATGCCCGGCCAACAATGAAACCTTGTCGACGCTGCCGTCGATCGGCGGCAACTCAGCCAGTTTCTGATCCAGCAAGCTGGAGTACAGGTTCAAGCCCAGATCGGATTCAACCGAGACATGGTCATAGACCGCCTGGAGGGAAAAATCTCCCAAGCGGTAGCGCAGCTTGCCGTAGAGGTCGAGCAAGTCGCGCAGATCGACTTCTCCCACGTCGGCGTGCAGTTTGCCTGTCGTGTGATAGCTGCCGCCCTCGAACAGCAGCTTGCCGGCGCTTTCCAGGTCGAGATTTGCCTGCAGGCGCCCCCTGAGCGCGTCAATGCCGCTGATATCGCGTCCCGTCCAAAGATCCTGGCGTGTCACGCCCGTTGATGCCGACAATGAGACGGGACCCGCCCGGCCGCTCCAGCGGCCGCTGATCTCCAGCGCACCGTGTTCACCGCCCCGGATCGAGGCAGATGCAGTCGGGCCCTCGCCCGGACGGCGGGTGAACACCTGCACCACCCCGGCGTAGGCGTTGGCGCCGTAGAGTGCCGAGCCGGGGCCGCGGATGATCTCGATGCGTTCGACATCGTCCAGCGAAAAAGGCTGCACGGTCCACAAAGGAGCTCCGAACAACTCGAAGGTCACGTCGCGGTCGTCGATCAGCAGAAGCAGCGAGTCGGAAGCCTCGCTGGTCTCGCCGCGGACGCCGACCGCGTACCACAGCGGTTTGACCATGTCGACGTCCATGTTCGGAACCAGGCGCAGCACCTCGGGCAGGCTGCGGGCTCCCGAGGCCTCGATATCCTCGCGGGTAAGCACCGTCATGGCCGAGGGGCTGTGAGCAAGCGGCTGCACGTGCCGCGCAGCGCTCTGTACCGTCTCGGCCGGAGCAAAGAAGAGTTCAACCTCGAGGTCTTCCTCGGCGGCTTCTTCCTCCGCCCCGGCGGGTCCCGCAAGCAGGAACAGAAACAGCAAGCCCAAGCCCCAAACTAGACAATTTTTGGCAACCACGCTGCCATTATCTTGAACCATCCGCCAAATGACAAGTTGAATCTTCCAGCAAGGCCTGCGGGTTGCAAAAAAGGTTGGTGTATGTTACCCACTTCTTCATCTAAATGATGAAGCAGGAGCAAAATATGATGATGGGTTGGGCTGCCATTAACCGCAAGGGGGTCGTCATGATCAGTTCCGCCAAGCTATGCGCTCTTGCCTGTGCCCTGTCGTTGCTGGCCGCCAGCGGATGCCAGCAAGAGAAGCGCGGTCCGGTTGAGGTCACGGCCGCGGAAGGCGCCGATGTCGTCAAGGCTGTCATGGGTTCCGAGGGCGGTAAGCTGCGGTTCGCCGCGGACGGCGCCCGGCTGGTTGTAGGCCAGAAATTGCTACAAGAGGAAGTGACGATCATTATGAAGAGGGTCAAGCCCAGCTTCGATTTGCCGGGCAAGGATTTCGTGGGAAAAGCCTACCGGATTAGTCCGCGCCTGACGTTCGCGCCCGGAGCGGCCAGGCTATATATTCCGGTCGATCATCCCTTGCCTGGCCTGCCGGCCGACATCAACCTGAAAATGTACTACTATGACAGGCTGACGTCTGATGGGCCCGAGGGTGCCACGCTGGTTCACAAGTGGCAGCCGCATCCCAAGACGAAGTTCGCCGGGTTCAGCTCCGATCAGAAATATTTGATGTTCGACCTGTACGAGACGATCTCCGGCAGGACGACTAAACCACCGTTCGGCCTTCTCCAGGCCGCCTTTGATAGGCAATAAGAATCATTTGAAGAGCGCTTCCAGCTTGGCCTTGGCCGCATTCAGGTCCTCGCCCTGACCCGGCTTGCCCCGGCGAATCTCGAAGGATGCGCAGAAATTTGCCTTCTCGCGATCGGGTACGTATTCGGTCAGGTTCTCGCGGCACTGGTTGTGGGCACCGGGATCCCAGAAACGGCAGTTCTTGCAGCAGCGCAGATCGGTGTCGCACGAAGGGCAGGTGTCCTGACGGACCACCTTGTCGATCAGCACAATCTCGTCGTTGCATTTCCAGCAAAAAAGCTTCTTCTTGGTCGTCTCCATACTACCTCCACAGCAGCAGGATAATGGAATTATCGGCCTCCCGTCAAGCCGGGGATTGCGGTCGCGGTTGACCGTACGTGGATCTTTGGATTATGTTGGGCTCAGAAAGGAGTGGCGCCATGAGTTGGGAATATTTTCGTTATCGCTGGGATCGCATGCAGAGCATCGATATCGGGGACAACAAGCTGGAGATCAAGAGAACCCAGGAAGACGTGCAGTCTCTCGAGCGCATCCTGGTCTATTTGCTCGGCAAGTTGGCCATGGATCAAGAGATATCCATCGGCGATCCCGTCATCAGAGACTATTTGCATATCGACGAGAAAGACACGAGCCCGGACAAAGCCATTCTGGAGATTCTCGGCAAGATCAAGCACGGTGCCGACCCGCGACTGGTAAAGTGCCCGAAATGCGGCGCCGCGGTGCGGGATCTGGCGGATGTCCATGACGAAGTTTGCCAGTGGTGTGGCCACCGCCTGCAAACCGAGTACTAACGGCATGATGTCCTATAACGGCCGGCTGCAAGCCGGCCTGAGTTGACGGGAGCCTCGAATGAAATGCCCACGATGCAATGCCGAGTTATCCGTTGAATCCTACGAGGGTATCGATGTGGATAAGTGCCCGTCCTGTAAGGGATTCTGGGTTCCGGGTTACCGCCTGGCCGAGATTATCGATGTGCGCGAGAAGACCTTCTCGATCGAACAGATGTCAAGATATAACAAGCTGCACGAGCAGCATCACGGGCTTGTAAACGAGGCCAGTTCCAGTATCAGTTGCCCCGAGTGCGGCTCAAAAATGACTCAGAGCCACTACAACTACGCGGCCGAGGTGTTGATCGATCGCTGCCCAGGGGGACATGGGATCTGGCTTGACGAGGGAGAAATCGAGCACATCCAGATGGCCGTTGAGGAACAGGAAAGCGAAATGCAGGATATTGTAGCAGAAAAACAGCTCGTGGTGGACGATTTCGCTTCCCGGGATCTCGAATATCAGAGAAAAAAGTACGATCTGAACATCTGGCACCTCTTCATATGGCCGAGAAGCTAAGGTTCTTGACACCTAGATCGGTTGAATGGGACGATGCTCAAACAGGGTAGTGCCAGTCTCAAAAGGTGTGGGTGCGCTTGGCGGACGAGTGAAGGAGGGGATTGGAAATGAAGGCATTCAATGGTGTCAAGGTGTTTTCCGCGACTCTGGCGCGAAACCGTGAGGAACTTGGGGAAAAAGTAACTGAGTGGTTGAGGCGACATCCCAAATGTGAAATCATCGACCTACGGGTAGTTCAATCGAGTGACAGGGAGTTCCATTGCATCACAATTGTTCTTTTCTACAACGAGTCAGTTGCTTAGTCGTGTACGTGTTGCTGATAGAGTTATGCAATATTGACCGGAATTCTTTGCGAGAGGTTCCTCCAGAGTCATGACTGCCAAAAAGATACTTATTGTCGAGTATGAGAAGGATTTCGCACTTTCGCTGGCTGCTTTGCTGTCCGACAGCGGTCACCATTTTTCCTTTGTCTACAAAGGAAAAGAAACCCTGGACGAGGCCGATGAGCTGAATCCTGATCTGATCATCTTGCGAGCCGAGATGCCGGATATGTCTGGATTCACGCTTTGCAGCCGAATACGAAAATCGAAGAAGCTACGCGAGATCCCGATAATCTTCATGACTTCCGAGGCCGACGAGGCATCTGTCGAGAAGCATCGCCAGGGCAAGTACCCGGCCGATGAATACCTGATCATGCCTTTCGACATGGAAGAGTTCAAAAGCAAGGTCGTTGCATTCGTGGGCAGCGGAGAGCCCGAATCGCAATCGGACGAGGAACTTGCGGAAGAGAGCGAGGCCGGCGAGGCCGAGCAACCGGCTCAAGAAGAACAAGCCCCGGACGAATTGAATGTGCAAGACTTCGAGGGTGAAATTGCTGACCTGGAGCCCGGAGCGGAGCAGTCTCCTGCGACAGGGGATGAACCCGCTGACCCGGAGACCGAAGAACAAGCGTCCGTTGAAAACGCCCCCGCCGACGAACAACCTGCTGCTTCTGACGAAGAGAGCGATGCCACCATTGTTTCGGACGAAGAAATAGAAACTATCGACGATACTGCTATCGTCGAGGAACTCGATGGTTCGTCCTTGACACCCGCCAACGGGGCTGGTCCTCCCCAGTTGCCCACAGAGCGCAAGTACGTGAGTGACCAGGACATGGACTTCGTCGACAAAGCATTCGATTCGATCAAGGACGCCCGCAAGGAATTGGCGGTCGAGGAATCGAGCGGGGGTAAGAAGCCCAAGAAGGGATCCAAAAAGAAGGGGGCGCAAAAGGATGGCCTGGAGGGCAAGCTCGATTTTTTGCGCGATAAACTCAAGCAGCGCGAGATGGAGATTGCCCGCTTGGCGGAGATCTGGGAGCAGAAGGAACGCGAATTCTCGGCCTACAACGAAAAACTTCTAGATAAAGAAGTTGAGATTCAGGGCTTTAAAATGCGCATCGAGGACATCGAGCGCAAGCTGGATGAAGCCCGCAAGGACGGAGAACAGCAGGCCAAGGAATTCAAGGCTTCGATCGACTCCTTGATGGAAGAGAAGGTCATCACCGAGAACGATCTTATCCAGGTAGTTGCCGAAAAAGAGAAACAAATCAATGATATGCGGGTAGCATTGTCGCAGGCCGAGCGGGACAGGGAAGAGTTGGAGAAGAACTTGCTCGAGAAAATCAAGGCGGGCGAGGAACAGTATGTTCTGCTTGGTGAAAAACTGCATGCCACTATTCAGGATGCCTCAGTTCGTGAGCAAGAACTGCATGAAACCGTATCCGGCTATGAGTTGACGGTCGCCTCTAATGAAGAGTCGATTGAAAAGCTTGGAGGGGAGCTTGAGCAAACCAAGGCAGACAAGGAAGCCGTAGAGGCCGATCTAACACAGCGACTTCAAGATGCAGGAGAAAGGATCGATAAACTTGATCTCGATCTTCAAACGTTGACTGAAGAAAAGGAGCGTTCAGAACGCATTCTTAACGAAGGTCTCAGCGCGCAAATGGAGCGTGCCAACTCGCTTGAAACTGAATTGAACGACCTGCGCGAGGCAAAGCAGCAGCAGCTGCGAGTATTCGAAGAGAAGTTGGAAGAGCGTGATGAAAAGATTATTTCCCTGCAGGGAACACTCGAGGGTGTACAGCGCGAAAAGGATGAACAACAGAACAGATTGGCCGCTAAGCTCGACGATCGCGAATCGAAGATCGGCGGACTGGAGATGGATCTGGCGGCATTGCGAGAGGCAAAAGAGGAACAGGAAAAGAAGCTTGGCGGTCGGCTGGCGGAGCGTGAACAGAAAATCGAAGAAATCGAGAGAGAGAACAATGAGCTACGCCAGGAATACGCTCGCTTCAAGGACGACATGGATCTTCAGCTCAGAGACCGGCAGGAAAATATTAGAGATTTGGAACAGAGGCTGATTGTCACCAGAAAGGATAAAGAAGTAGCCGAGCGCGAGGTCGAAAGACTGGGAGCTGAGCTGGAACAACGCGTCTCAGATCTGAGGGAGAAGCTGGCCGAAGAGCAGCAGATCAAGGCACAGCAAGAGGAGGAGTTGACTTCACAGATCGCCGCACTGGAAGAATTCCTGGAACAGACGCGCAACGAGAAGGAAGATGCCCTGCAAGCCGCCGGCCGTGAGCTGACCAACAAAGAAGAGATCATTGCGCGCATCAGGCAAGAAAGTGAGCAGGCCATTGAAGACCGCGATCGGCGCCTGGGGGACCTGCGTGAAGAGTTGCAGGCAGTCGCTGATGAGCGCAACAAGGTAAGGGCCGAGCTTGAAGACAGTATGGCTGAAAGCGAGGCGAGGATAGGGGAACTTACTGAACAACGTAGCCAGGAAGAACAATCCTGGCAGTCGGAGCGGGAACGCTACGAGAGCCAGGTTGCCGAACGGGATCAGCGTATATCAAGCCTGCTGGACGAAAATCGTGAGATGTCTCAGGAGTACGAATCGCAGCGCCTGGCTAGCACCGAGAAGATCGAAGAGATCGAGGGCATGCTTAGCGAGCGCGAGAACCAGATTGAGTCACTAAGGCAGGAGATGGCCTCGGCACGCGAGGAGGCCTCGGAAATACTGTCCCGGACGAGAGAGCAGGCTCAGGAGGAAATGGGTACCATCCGCGCCGAATTCGAGCGGGAGCAGGGCAAACTCGAACAACAAACCGCCGATTTTGAAAACCGCCTGGAGCAACTCAACGAACAGGCAAGGTCCGATGCGCAAATCGCCCAACAGCGAGAGGCCGAGCTTACCGAGCAACTTGCCTCGGCCGAGGCTCGCCTGGCTGAATTGGAACAGAGTTTACAAAAGGCCCATGAGCAATACCGCCAGACCCAAGCCCGGCTGGAACAGGCGCACCAGGAGGCCCAGCAGGAAGCCCAGGCGGCTGAGGAGTACAAGATATCAACGCAGGAGAGACTGACGGTCGCGGAAAGCAGGGTGGGCGAGCTGGAGGATGAACTAGCCCGCTCGAATGAACAGCTCGAAGGCACCCGTGAGGATATTCGCCAGAGGATCCAGCGCTGGGAAGAGAGGCTGTCCGGAATGAACGAGCAGCTGGCTATCGCCCAGGAGAAAGAGAACCAGCTGAGGCAGGAATCCGAGGAGAAGCTTGCCGAAAACAATGCAGTCTGGGAAGAGCGCCTTAAAGGCAGCGAACACAAGTTGCAAGCTGCCGAGTCGAGGGCCGGACAGTTGACAGTCGAGAAAGAACAATTCGCCGAGCAACTCGAACTGGCCAGGACCGAGCATCAGCGCTTGGAAGAACAGGCCAAGACAGCGGTCCAGGAGAAGGAGCAAGCGCAGGAGCAACTGACTCAGATCGAAGAAAGCACGAAAGCATCCACGCGCGACAGAGAAGAGGCCGAGTTGCGCTACATGCAGGAACTGGAGTCAAAGCAGGATCACTACATCAAGGAACTCGAGCGGGTACGTTCCTCGCATATCGCGGAAATGACAAAGATGAACCACAACTATCTGCAACGCGGTAAGGCTCTCAAGATCGCCGAACTGGAGGTCAGGCGGCTGAAAGATAAAATTGCCGAACTCGAGAAGAGACCGAAGGCAGCGCCGGCACCCAGGGCTGCGGCACGACACGGCCCAGGAGCCGGCCCTGCTGCTTTGCCCGCAGCGGGCTCCGGCGAAGGCGGAGATTTCGATATAGATCAGATGCTGGACGGCCTCAAGGAGTCGGAATAGGTTGAAGCAACCGATACCATTCGGAAAATATCTACTCCTCGAGAGGATCAACGTCGGCGGCATGGCCGAGATTTTCCTGGCCCGCTCGCGAGGGGTTCACGGGTTCAAGCGCATACTGGCGATCAAGAAGATCCTGCCGACCATGGCGGAAGACAAGGAATTCATCGCCATGTTCATCGACGAGGCCCGCATCGCCGCTGAACTCTCGCATGCGGGAATCGTGCAAATATTCGAACTAGGAAAGTATGAAGACGATTATTACATTGCCATGGAGTTCATTCATGGCAAGGATCTGCGCTTCATCCAGGAAAGAATGACCCGTGAGCGGATTCCGATGCCGGTGTCCAAGGCAGCATTCATCACATACAAGATCTGTGAAGCCCTCGACTACGCCCATACCCGAAAGGATTCCTCTGGTCGCCCGCTGGGCATCGTCCACCGCGACGTTAGTCCTCAGAATGTGCTGATCTCCTACGAGGGGGAGGTCAAGATCTGCGATTTTGGTATCGCCAAGGCCGCCAATCGCTCGCAGAAAACGCAGGCTGGTGTACTCAAGGGCAAGTTTGGCTACATGAGCCCGGAGCAGGTTCGCGGGTTGCCTCTCGACGGTCGCTCCGACATCTTTACCGTCGGCACGCTGCTGTATGAGATGGTCACTCTCGAGCGACTATTTGTGGGAGAAAGTGATTTCTCGACTCTGGAAAAGGTGCGCAACGCTGATGTCGTTCCCCCGTCCGCTTATAATCGGGAAGTACCCGAAGAACTCGAAGATATCATTCTCAGGGCGCTGGCCAAGGAGGTAGAGGATCGCTTCCAGAACACGGCGGAATTCGGCGATGCACTTCAGGCATTTTTACTGAAAAGCGGCATGGTCTCGGCTCGCGATTTGTCGAGCTTCATGAGGAAAGTATTTTCGGCCGAATTGGAAGCCGAATTGCGCCGCCTCGAGCAATACCAGGACTTTTCTGAATCATCATTGCAGTTGGAGGAGCAGACCGGCGATGACGACTTCGCGAGCGAGTTGTCAAGTGAGACATCAGATGAAGATGCCGATCTGGATGCCAAGACATTGATCTTCGCCTCTCATGAGGTTGAAGGAAACGGCCGTGTTCGTTCGACTCCTCCCCCCGTTCCTTCCGAAAACCAGGCGCCCTGGCAAAACGCGGATGCGTCCGGCACTAACGGTTTGGAGATAGCCGAAGCCAAGACAATGATCTTTTCAGATGCCCGGGCTACGCCGGTCGCGACCTCCAATCCGGATCTGGCGGCTGAAAAGACCATGCTTTTTTCCGACCCGGAAATCCAGCCGGATGAGGACATTCATGAATTGCCTACCAGGGGTGTGATCGATCGCCCCGACTTGAGACTGGTTGAGCCAGAAAGCCCTAAACCGGCAAGCGCCAGAGGCAGGTCGATTCAGGAAAAACTGTTTTTCCCGCTGGCAGTCATCATGGCGTTGTTGCTTGGCTGGTCCGCATTCGTCAGTGTCCGTCTGGCACAGCAAGAAAACGTGCCCTCAGAAACAGGTTTTGAGCTAATCACACACCCGGCAACCGGTGTGGAGGTGATGCTTGACGGCAGGCACGCAGCAACGCTTACACCTTTTGTCGGCCAGGATCTGGCGCCTGGAGTCCATAGTGTGAAGGTGACCCGGATGGGTTATCAGCCGTTCGAAAGAAAGGTGACGATCAAGGCCGGCACAATGTTGGTCCTGGATGCAACCCTTGCTCGTTCATCAACCGCGCTGAAGGACAAAAACATTTTCAAAAAAACCACCGTGGTCAAACCGGGAACACGGACAGACCCGCTTAGACAAGAAAAACCCGATGCGGGTATTGGCAATCGGCAACAGACTACCAAGAAGATCGCGGAAAAATTGCCCAAGAATCCCGTGGTCAAGACCGCCGAGTTACGTGTTGTTACTAAACCCAGCGGGGCGCAGATTAGCGTCAACGGAAAAAAACTCGGCCATGCACCGATCGCTTCTAAAGACTTCAAGGTTGGCGCCAAGCTGAAAATCGCGGCGATGTTGAGGGGATATCGGAGCGCGCGAAGAGAGGTCGAGATCAAGAACGGTAATAGTAACGAAATCAAGATCGAGATGGAGA
>Ga0315535_1000103_pt1 | contig 52655 bp, 47 predicted proteins | sample SalMarSW160220MG_2_FD_203092 | JGI IMG/M metagenome (GOLD analysis project Ga0315535, IMG submission 203092) | Salt marsh sediment microbial communities from the Plum Island Ecosystem LTER, Massachusetts, United States - Salt Marsh Sediment SW1602-20 ... | reverse complement strand
CCTCAGCACCTGGTGAACCTGACGGCCTACAACATAGACAAATACGAGGTGACCGTGGCCGACTACCGTCGCTGCGTCGCGCACGGCATTTGTAACTTCAACGGCATGGGACCCGAGTCGTACTCCGATGAGCATTTCTGGGAAAACCAGGCCCGCGGCCTCCACCCGGCCATCGAAATTACCTGGATACAGGCAAACACCTATTGCCAGTGGGTCGGGAAGGTTTTGCCCAGCGAGGCGCAATGGGAGAAAGCCGCCAGGGGCTCGGGCAACAGCACCCAGATTTACCCCTGGGGAGATCCAGAGTACCAGACCGACGCCCAGGGGCACCTGGTGCCCGTTCCGGTCAGCTGCGATATGGCCAACCACACCTACCTGTGCACCCAGGAACAATGCCACGAGGACGTCGTCGAGGTCGACCAGTATGAGGACGGGATAAGTCCCTATGGGCTTTTCAACATGGCAGGAAACGCCCGCGAGTGGGTCGCTGACTGGTACGATGCCGCCTACTACCAGACTTCACCGGCCGACGATCCCCCCGGCCCGATCAACGGATCTGAAAAAGTAGTCCGCGGCGGCGGCTTCCGGGACGTCGACGGCCTGCTGGAAGTGCCGGCACGCTATCACTGGAACGCGAGCAGCCGTGAGATCAGCCTGGGGTTCCGCTGCGCCCGCGTGCCCCCTCCTTGATAGCCTCAAGTTCATTCGTCCAGGTCGATGCCCGGCGGCAGGCCGGTCTTGGCGTCGGGCGTGCCGGGCGGCTCGACGAGCTCCGGGTGTGAGGGCGCATCGTCTTCGGTACGGAACTTGTCTTTGGTGCCGCCCTTGGCCTCGAACACCAACCCCAAGTTCTTGGCCTCTTCGATGTATGATCCGCGGCTGAGACGCAACTCTCCCTGGGGCACTACGAAAATTGCGGCCTCTCCCAATACCGGGCACTTGTCCTCGCATTGACCGCAGCCGTTACAGCTATCGGCGTTGACAACCGGCAGGCCTACCTTGTGATCTGCGTCGTGTGTGAAGACTATCGCGTTATACGGGCACTGCTCGTCGCATATTAGGCAGCGGTGGTTCTGCGACCAGGGCAGACAACGGTCACGATCGATCACGGCAGTGCCGACCTTGGCGTACTGCTTCTCTTTGAGGCCGAGCGGTCTGATGGCCTGTGTCGGGCATAGCTGCCCGCAGACATTGCAGGTCTGTTCGCAGGAAGCGTGGCGCAAGCTCATGTGTGGAGCCCATAGACCCTCAAGACCCGCGCGGTACCAGTCCGGCTGCAAGGTATTGGTCAGACAGGCGCGCATACACTCTCCGCAACGCACACAGCGCGAGAGGAACTCGGGTTCTGGCAGTGCTCCGGGCGGCCGGATCAGCCTGGCCTGCCTGTAAGGCATCGGTAAAAACGCGCTTGTGGGGTGCAGGATATCGGCTTTAAGCGAAAGACCCGCGGCCAGTCCGCCGGCGATGCCGCCAAGGAACACCCGACGGCCGGGCACTACACCCGGGGAATCCTGAGCCGCATCGCTTGCCGAAAAAGCGAAACGCACTGCATTTTCGGGACAGACCTCGACGCACTCGAGACAGACAATGCACTCGCTGCGATCGGTCAGCACGCCCAATTCGTGAATGGCACCGGTGGGGCAAGTGCGCACGCATTTGTTGCAGGCGTTGCAGGCGTCACTCACCCGCCTGCGGTAGGGGGCCAGTCGACCGACAAGGCCGAGCAGCGCTCCCAGCGGACACAGGTGTCGACACCAGAAACGCGGCTGCATCCGGGAGAGAAGCAGCAGCAAGGCGAGCAGCCCCAAAGCGATCATGGCCCCCTCGAAAGCGGGTAAGATCAACTCCAAGTAGGCCACGTCCACCCAGCCAAGCCAGGCCCCAAGGGGCCTTAGAACCAGCAGCCCCAGATCCTGCAGGATCATCAACAGCGGGTAGAACAGGGTGGCCGCGAAACGGGTGAACAACACAATCGGATCGGCAAACCCCAGCAGGTTGAAACCGGCAACGGCTGCCGTCAGAATAACCAGCAGCACCACGAACTTCACCTTGCGTGCACGCCGGTAGTCGCCGCGATTGGCCTTGATGCGTTGCGGTCGAGCCAGGTAATTGTCCGAAAAGTCAAGAAGTGTGCCCATTGGGCACACGTGCGAGCAAAAGACACGTCCCATCAGAACGGCCAGCACCAGGAATACCAGCGAGACGAGTAGCAATGAAATCAACACGCGGCCAGCCAGCGTACCGACGATGGCCAGCAATGGGTCGCTTATCAGAAAAAAATCAACAGGCCAGCCAGGCCGCCCTCCGAAAGCAGCTAACCAGAACAGCGTGATGAACAATGCCAGCGAGAAGACCTGCATACTGCGGCGAAATGAATAGCGCCGGTAGGTCCAGAGTGACACGACCAGGCCGACAAGCAACAGGATGAAAGCTGGATGGAACCAGGAGGCTTGCTCGACCGTCATAGAAAGGAGCATAGGCGAAAAGCGGGTGATGGGTCAAAGAAATGGCATCCGTTCCGCCGATGATGTAGACTCGCCTCTGCTTGATCCGCGGGAGAGACGATGGGTTCGAGGCTGAAGAGCAAGCAACAGAAAAAAGTCAATAAGATTGAGGAGTGGAGGGTGCTGAAGCTTGTCGTTTACTTCCTGCTGACCGCGGGTGCTTTAGCAATTTTCGCCTATAATTTCTACGGCAACCTGGAGCCGGCTATCAAAAAACCTCCGGATGCTGGACAGGAGCAATAATGAAAACCAGATTTACGACGCTGATGCTCGTATTATCGGCCGTTGTTCTCACGGCGCAGGCCGCGCCCCGCAAGAAGGCTGCCTTCGACCGGCGTCCGCGGATGCTCGCGGCCATGACCGCCGAGATGAACCGCTCAATGAAGCAGCTCAAGATGAAGGGATTCGAGCTACCCTACTTCATCGCCATGGAAATGAAAGAAGTGGATTCATTTCACGTCCGCGCCCGCTATGGAGCAGTCTACCGGAGCGACAGCGACAGCATGCGCAACTTGCGAGTAGAAGTACGAGTCGGATCCTACAAGTTCGACAATATCGGCACCAAGAAGGCCGACTACGATTTTTCATACAATGCCGGCTACCAGGCTTCGAATTACGGACCGCTAGATGATGATCCCGCGGCACTACGTAACAGTCTGTGGCTGATGGCCGACAGGTCATACAAGAGCGCTCTCAAGTCCTATTTGAAACGCAAGTCGAAAAAGGTCACGGATGTGGAAGAAGAAAAGGAACAGTTGAGTTTCTCAAAGGAAAAACCGGCGGTCTACACCCAACCTGCGCTTCCTATGACTTTCAACCGCGAGCGCTGGGCGCAGATAGACCGCGAGGCCACCAGCCTCTTCGAGAAGCACCCGCGCATCTTCGACTCCTCGGTGACCATGGACGCCAAGAAGCTCACGCGCTACTTCACGAATTCTGAGGGTTCGCGCATCATCACCGAGAGAACGATCTACAACATCTCGATCTTCGGTGCCACGCGAGCGGACGACGGCATGCTGTTGACCTCCCAGAAGACGGTCTACGCTCAGACAGAATCCGATCTGCCGAACAAGAAGAAGATCTTGGCCATGGTCGAAAAGCTCTCTGCGAACCTGGAAGCACTCAGAAAAGCACCGGTGATCGAGCCATACACCGGGCCAGCCATCCTTGACGGTGACGCAACGGGCGTGTTGTTTCACGAAGTGATCGGTCACAGGCTTGAGGGAGAACGCCAGCTCGACGAGCAAGAGGGCAAGACCTTCAAGGGCAGAATTGGCAAAGAGATCGTCCCGTCTTTTTTATCGATCATTGACGACCCGACCAGGGTTGCAATAACAGGCATCGGCCTGAACGGTTTCTATCGCTACGATGACGAGGGTGTTCAGGCAAGCCGTGTGGTTCTGGTGGATCACGGAATTTTGAAGAACTTCTTGATGTCGCGCACACCGGTAGAAGATTTTCAGAGCTCCAATGGTCATGGCCGCTCCGCGCCTGGCCAGAAACCCCGGGCTCGAATGGGCAACACCATCGTCGAGTCATCAAAAATGGTTCCCTTCGAAAAGCTGAAGCAGATGTTGATTGCCGAGGTCAAGAAACAGGGAAAACCTTACGGCCTGATAATCAAGAACATTATCGGCGGTTCCACACATACCTCCACCTGGGGCTACCAGGCCTACAAGGGCATGCCCGAGATGGTCTACCGCGTATTTCCGGATGGGCGTGAAGAGTTGGTGCGCGGGGTCGAGATCGTCGGTACCCCGATAGCCTCGATCAACAAGATAGTCGCGACTTCCGACCGCATCTCCGTCTTCAATGGATACTGCGGAGCAGAGAGCGGCTACGTCCCGGTCTCTGCATCTGCCCCGGATGTGATGATGACCGAGATCGAGTTACAGCGCCAAATGAAGAAATCCGAAAAAGGCCCTATTCTCCCTTCCCCCTGGTCTGGTCAGGCAAAGAACTAACTTGCTCTTGTGAAATTATTTCGAGCTATCTGAATTACACGACAGAAATGTCATGCGCGCGTTTGCATGACGCATCACGTCATCTCTTCTTCAAAAATAAAGACGTTTTACCCCGAGGAGTTGACCAACGCGCCGACAGGCGTCCCGGTTGGCACCGCTGTTGCAATAGAGAATGAGGGCGAGGCAGCTACCCTCGATGATGAATGCTCGATAAAGATGGGAGTAATCATGGCCAGGAGACCGAAGGACAGGCAGGACAAGTTGTACTTGATAGTGGCAAGACTCAGATCCAGCCCCAAGCAAACATCGAAACAAAAGCAAAATTACAACTTCCGCGACCCTACGGCACTCAGGGCGCTCAGAATCCATCGCCACTTGAGGGCGCTGGAGAACGACATTATCGAGCACAGGAACAAGCGTGCCATATCATTGAGCATCGATGCAGGTTCCGAGCAGATCGTGCTGTCGATCCGCAACGATGAGGTCCACTGCAGCCGCATCGCCTACCTGACCCAGCAAGAGTTCAGACTCCTCCGCAAGAATCGTAAGGTCGCAAACATCCTCAGGAAATGCCCAGCCTGGAAAGACGTGGCCTGATAATAAGCTGATAGATGCCTGGTCTTTTCTCTTGACAGCAGATCCCTGTCCGGATATTGGTAATACGTATTAAGTTATCGTGTTACCTCATACTTTACAGGAGGTATAGTCATGAAATTCCGATGCTCGTTGTTGGCATTGCTTGCCGCGGCCTTTCTGCAAACCACTGGCACATCTTGCGGCGGCAGCCAGGAGATTGCCTATGCCAGTATTTTAAACGATTTCGACAACCCCGAGATGACCTTCAACCCGCCCTGGACCATCTGCAAGTCTGCATACATGGGCGTCGAGTTCGACAAGATCGAGATCGGGGCCGCCTCGGGCGAGAAAGAAGTCGGGGCGGGTCTCGACTACGTCTTGATGGTTGCCGCCTGGGACGATCCTGACTGCGATCCGCAGCACTGCCTGCCGATAGCCAGCCGGAACGAAGAGGAAATCGTCTCCGGTCAACATCGCGAGATTGCCATCAACCTGCCCAACCACCAGGGTCCCTGCCCGCCTGAGGGAGTCGAGCCCATCCCTCAGGATCTCTACGATCGAATCCTCGATCTGTGGCCCGAGTTCAATTTCGAGACATACGATCAGCGGGCAGACAACCCACAGTGCCAATGATCAACCGATACCCGGACAAAACACTTGTGCTGCTGGCCGTGCTGATATCGCTAGCCGGCGGGTGCGACCTGGCCTACCCAGAGACGGTGGTGGTCAACAAGCTCGACCAGCGCGTCCTGGTGCGCAACCTGAGCTTCAACGGTTGCCTGTGGAATACTGTGCTTGCTTACGGGGAGGCCACCTCTCCCGGCCGCTGCCTGCCGGGCGAGGACCGGGTACATTTCGAAAAGTTCGACGCCGGAGCATATTGCCAAAAACAGGCCGATGACGGAACGATCGAGGGAGTGTGCGCCTGCAATACAGACGGGCAGCCGGACGACAATCCCATGGATTCCGGGCTTAGCAACGAAGTGCCGACCTGGTTCAACTACCAGACTATCTCAAGCTTCCGGGCAGGTTATCGCGAGTTTCACATCTTCGAGTTAACCCCGAAAGACATCGAGCAGGATTTTTCGGTTCCCGGTCCTTACGGGCACTGAGTCCGTCCGGCCCAAGATCTAACCATGGCCGTGATCATCGCATTCTGGATACAGTTTTCGCTACCCGCCGTCCCGCCCGCCGAAGAAATCCCGACGCAGGAAATCGTCGTCGTCGCCGCCCGTCTTCCCGGACAAGATCCCTCCGCAGATTCCAGTCAGATCGACGGTCAGCGCCTTCGACGCAGCGCTCGTCCGAGCGCTTTAGAGGCCATCGCCCAGGAAGCTGCCGACGTCTACGTATCGAGCCGCGGCGCAGGTATCCACGGCATCGCCTCGGGCGCCTCTGGATCGATCAACATCCGCGGGCTGGGCGGAAGCCCTAATACGCAAGTGCTGGTTGTCGAAGACGACGTGCCTGACTACCAGGGCATTTTCGGCCACCCGATACCCGACGCATACACGCCATTCCTGATCGAAGACGTCCGCGTAATCAAGGGCGGCGACTCGGTGCTCTGGGGCACAAACGCCATGGGCGGCGTGATACTGATCAAGAACCGTTGGCTTCATCGCGACGGGCTCGAAATCATGAACGACACCGGCTACGGAAGCTACCAAAGCCTGCGCGAGAACGCCGCCCTGCTGTGGCGCCGGGGAGACTGGGACATCGCGGGCGCCCTGTCCGTGCTGCGCACAGACGGCCAGCGTGTGGGCGCGGGCGGCGTCAACGTCATAGGTGTAGTCGGCGCCCGCTTGCGGCTACGGCCCGAGTTGCGTCTATCTTTAAGCAACAAGTTGCTGCATCTTTCCGGTGGAGATCCCGGTCCGGCCTCGCACCCCAATGACGATCACTGGTACGATGTCTGGCGCGACAGCCTGTCATTGCGCCTGGACTACGATGGGGAGAACTACTCGCTTCGCCTGGTTCCCTACTTCCACATCGGCATTCACAGGCTCTATGACGGCTTCTACTCACAGGACTACCTGGGTGGCGGCAACCTTGTTTGCGATTTCGATCTAATCGAGGGATTGAAGCTCAAGCTTGGGGCCGCCGGTGAATGGGTAGACGGCCTGGTGGAAGATCGGATCGCGCGGGAGCACCAGCCGGTAGATCCGTCCGGCAACCTGTCCGTGTATGGACAGCTGACATACACTCCGGCCGAATCGTTGACTTTCATGGCGGGCGCGCGGGGCATGTATCATACGAGCTACGGTGCGATCGGGCTCTACAAGGCAGGAGCCCGCTGGGAATTCGCACAAGGGTTCTTTCTTCGCTCACGCCTGGCGCGCAACTTCCGGCAGCCCACTCTGCGTGAGCTTTACCTGCCCTTCCCAACGGCCAATCCAGATCTGAAACCCGAGTATGCGCTCAACTGGGATTTCGGCCTGGCGTTCGAGCGCGGGCATTTCTCGCTTTCCGTATCCGGCTTTCGAACCGCGGCCGAGAACCTGATCAAGTACTTCGGCGCCTGGCCGAGCGCCGAGGTCGTCAATATCGATCAGATCACCGTCTGGGGCATCTCGGCTCAGATGGCGCTTGCAAAACTAGGACCGCTGGATGTGCGCCTGAGCGGCGAGTGGCAGGACGTCGGGCGTTACACACGTCAGAACCCCGAAGGCCGTCTGACTTTCACGGTCGACTGGCTGCACACCTTCGGCGCTCATGCTATCATGGCCACACTCAGCGGCGAATGGGTGCACGGGCTGTACATGGGAAACTACGGGCGTGATCCCATTCCGGATGTTTTCTATATCGATCTGAGCGCGCGCTATCGCTACTCTCCGGCCGACGCTCGATTCGTTGTCGAACCATACCTGGTGCTTGCCAATCCTCTCGATCGCCATTACGCCTACATCAAGGATTATCCCATGCCGGGCTTTCATGTGCTGGCCGGCCTGATGGTCAAAATCTGATGCACACCCGGGAATACACGAGGGAGCTTGCGATCTGTGCGCTTTTCGGCGCGGCGGCCTTGCTGCTACCGACGATCTTCCACCTGGTGCACCTGGGCCACGTCTTCATGCCCATGTATCTGCCTTTGATCGTTCTGGCGTTCTTTGTGCGTCCCGCTCCCGCGGCGGCCACCGCCTGCGTGACTCCGCTGCTCTCGGGAGCGCTGACCGGTATGCCTCCCTTCTATCCCCCGCTGGCGCTGGTCATGTCGATCGAATTGTCCACAATGTGCGCGCTGATCGCTTGGGTGCGCCGCCTGAGACCCGGGCTGAACGCTTGGTTGGTGCTGCTGCCCGTGCTGTTGCTGGGCCGCGTGTTGAACTTTGTGCTGGTCTATCTCGCCTCGCTGTGTATCGATCTGCCGGCTGCATTCATGGCCGCCGTCTCACTGCTGTCCGGCTGGCCCGGCCTGCTGCTGATTCTGGCCGTCGTGCCCCCGCTGGTGCGCGCGGCCGAGAGCAAAAATGCTTCCCTTGACCCAGGAGGATGCCCATGAGCGACGACAATCCCCGCCGCGAATATTTCGACTCGATCGCCGAAGAGTGGGACGGCTGGATGGACCTCGATCGGGTCAACGCTGAGCTCGCCCGCGGTCTCGACGCTTTCTGCATCGACCAGAACGAGACCGTGCTGGACATCGGCTGCGGTACCGGCAATCTCACCCGGGCATTGCTTGGCAGGCTCTCCGACCAGGGTCGCGTCCTGGCCGTCGACATCTCTCCGCGGATGATCAAGCTTGCCCGGCGCAAGAACGCCGATGTGCGCGTAAGCTGGCTGGTGGCCGACGCGGCCCGCCTGTCGCTGCCTTCCGCTACTGCCGATCGGGTGATATGTTTTTCGGTCTGGCCGCACTTTCCAGATCCGGCGGGCGTTGCGCGCGAGCTTCACCGTGTTATGGTGCCCGGCGGACGGCTGCATGTCTGGCATATCGACTCGCGTGAAACCATCAACCGCATTCATGCCGGGGCCGGCGAATCCGTCCGCGGAGACATTCTGTGTCCGGCGGCCGAGCTTACGCGATTGCTGCAAGCGACGGGCTTTTCACCCGAGACGGAAGTGGACGACGATAACCAGTATCTCGTAAGCTCACGCAAGACCTGACGCGGCAGGAGTTCCGATGAACGGCAGGCTGTACCGATTCTATACAGACACATGGTCGAGCGCCCGCGGCCCAGTCGTCGCTCTTGCGCCCGTTGTTCGCCTTGCGACGGGCGCCGCCGTGTTCGCTGCCTGCCTCACCAGTGATCCCCGTACTGTGTTTGGATCCGGCCTGCTGCTCTTGACCGTCGGCGCCTGGTTGACGTTCTGCCGAGTCCCTCAGAGAGTCTTGTGGCCGGTCCTTGCCTTCGGGGTGATCGTGCTTGCTCCCTTCTTCGCCTTGTCGGCCTGGATTGCGCAGGACGAAGCAAGCGGCATCACCTTGCACACACTCGCTATCCCATGGGGGATCTTCTTGAAAGGTGTCGCGGTCATGCTGGTTACGACCTCCACTTTCGCAAGCATGAGCCTGGCCGAGTTTGCTAGCGGCCTTGCTTGTTTGCCGCTGCCACGCTTCATCGTCCTGTTGCTTGCGCAAATGGCTCACCAGGCGGGCATGTTGCTCGGAGAAAGTTCACGAATACGGGCCGCTTTAACCGTTCGCGGCGCCGGGCTGCGCGCTCTGGCTTCCGTGCCGCGCGTATGGCTGGTGCGAGTAATGACCAGGGCCGAGCGTGTCTCCGAGGCCATGCAACTGCGAGGTTACGGTGAGGGCGCCGGCTTTTCGGGAGAGCGGATAATGAATGCCCGCGACTGGATTTCACTGGCGACGGCGGCGGGCTGGTTGACGTTGGTGGTCTTGGTGCGGGTGAAAGTGCTGCCATGAGCGCTAAAGCGCTGACTTTACGGGACGTCAGTGTCCGCTACCCCGGCGCCGAGCGGCCGGCTATCGCCGACATATCTTTTGAGATCGGGCACTGCGAGCGGGTCGCTCTGCTCGGGCTGAACGGCGCCGGCAAGACTACTATCCTTCAAGCGGTCGTCGGGCTGATTCCAAGTCAGGGGATGATCGCGGTGGGCGGAGTTGCCCTGGACCGATCATCCCTGCGGACGATTCGCGACAAGCTGGGTTTCTTGTTCAACGTGCCCGAGGATCAACTCCTGTTCCCGGACGTGCTCGACGACGTCGCCTTCGGCCTCGCCAGCCGGGGTGTGCCCCGCACCGAAGCGCGCGAGCGAGCACGGCAGATGCTCGCCAGGCTCGGCGCCCGGGAGTTGGTCGGCCAATCGGTGCACAAGCTCTCCCACGGTCAGAAGCTGCGCGTTGCCCTGGCCGGTGCGCTGGTCGGCGACCCCGAATTGCTGCTGCTCGACGAGCCCGCAGCGGGCCTCGATCCGCCCGGCAAGCGCGGGCTGAGCAAGCTGCTGCAAGACATCCCGGCCTCCACTCTCGTGGCCACCCACGATCTCGAGTTTGCCAGAAAAACCTGCGGGCGCTACCTGCTGCTCAATGAAGGCCGTCTCGAATCCGAAGGCCGGGATTTCGATCTGGTCGAAAAAAACTGGGCTTGACTGCCGCGACGCTCGAATCCGCAAAGACGCTTAGGCGCTCCCGTCAGCGGCAGACCTTCTGCATGGGCATGCCCGGGGGCGCGGCGGCGCAGCTTTGGGCGCCCGAGCAGGGATGCTCGGGATCACAGTAGGCCCGGCAGTAATACTCGAAGGGATCGCTATCGGGTTCCAGGATGCAATCGAGGCCGGGCGCGCACAGTTCGCTCATCGAGCACGCCTCGCCCTCCGCCAGGCTGCCGGCGCTCCAGCACAGGCTGGAGCCGACATCGGGATCCTCGAAGTAGCAGCCCTCGTCCTGGTTGCAACCGATCTGCCTGATCGGATCACAGCCGGGCCGGCAGATGCCCCAGTCCTCGGTGGCCTGCAGCCAAGGCCAGATGCAGTGCGACTGCTGGTCGCAATCGGAGGTGTTCTCGCACAGGACCCGGCAGTGGTAGCCGTCCTCAAACTCGAAGCACTGCAGGCCGGGCCCGCAGTCGATGTCGTTGCAGTCGTCGCCGGCGGCGCCGGGCCCGGCGGGCAGGCAGCCGAAGACGTACTCGGTCAGCATGACGCAGTGCTCGCCCTGGCCGCAGCCGATGTCGGGCGGCTCGCAGCTCGTGCATTCGGCCGAGCCGGCGTCGATTAGCTGGCAGGACAGATCGTCGTCGAGGCAGTTCTTGCTGTCGGTCCACACCAGGCAGCCGTTGCCATCGTCGGCGCAAACCTGCAGCACGAAGCCCTGGCAGCGGCTGTCGCCGGCCTGCGGGCAGTCGGAGTCGCAGCCGGCGACGCACACCGCCTGGGCGTCGTCGTCGTTGCAGGTCTTGCCGCTGGCGGCGCAGTCTTCACTGTCGGTCCAGCGCAAGCAACCGTCGGTTCCCGGGGCGCAGGCCTGCACCTTGTCGTACAGGCAGCGACTCGACCTTATCCCGGGACATTCGTGCAAGCAGCCGTCGCTGCAGGTCGGGTCGTCTCCGGCATCGATACATACCCAGCCATCACCACAGTCCAAAGAAGTCTGCCACACCAGGCAACCGTCCTGCAGAACGCAGCTCTCCACTGCATCGAGGCCGGTCGAGCAGCGCAGCTGCCCCGCGCCGGAACAAGGATTGTTCACGCCGGAACAATCGTTGCCCGTAGAACCGCAACCGCCGGCCAGCATGGGGCCGGCCAGGACGACTAGCCAGGCAGCCAGGTTTCTTTTCATTCCCGGGCTCCTTTCACAAGTTGAGGACTCGGCGGCATGTCTAGCATATTTCCGGGCAGCAGCACAATCGCAACCGGCATTTCGTCGCCGGTCGCCGACACCAATGACAAGATCTCCTGGCAACGCTTCGAGCAGATGCGACAGCCATGCCTTTGAGGCTTACCTGGATTGGTTTTCGCAGTTAACACCCATTTATCCACCCATTTACATCCAAATAATTTGACAAAAGTGAGTTTTATGGATATTTATGGGTGAATAAATGGATGGATAATGAATCCTTTCGATCAAATTCATATTAGGCCCGAGCTGGTTAAGGTCATCGGCGCAATCGACGAGTTCAAGGGCCGCTGGGAAGTTCTGGGTCAATTGGCCCCGGAACGCCTTTCTGCGCTGAGACGGATCGCCACCATCGAATCGGTTGGCTCCTCCACCAGAATCGAGGGTGTCAGACTCAGCGATGATCAGGTCAATCAGCTTCTCTCCGGCCTGGACATCCGTTCGTTTCGCACGCGCGACGAGCAGGAAGTGGCCGGCTACGCTGAACTGATGGAGCTGATCTTCGAGTCTTTCGATGAGATTGTCTTCAACGAGAATAATATCAAGCAACTGCACGGCGTTTTACTCAAGTATTCAGAAAAGGATGTGCGACATCGCGGGCACTACAAGACGCAGCCCAATAGCGTCGAGGCATTCGACTCGGAAGGGCGAAGCGTCGGCGTGATCTTCGAGACCGCCAGCGCGTTCGATACGCCGCGACTGATGGAAGAACTAGTTTCCTGGACTCGGACTTCTCTGGAGGCGGAAGAACACCATCCACTTCTGGTCATCGGCGTTTTCGTAGTAAGATTCCTGGCGATTCACCCGTTTCGGGACGGCAACGGCCGTCTCTCCCGGGCGTTAACTACGCTCTTGTTGCTGCGATCCGGCTACCGTTATGTTCCGTACAGCTCCATCGAGCGCATCGTCGAAGAAAACAAGGACGAGTATTACCGGGCTCTGAGAAGCGCACAGTCGACTCTTGACGCCGACGAGTCCCGACTCGATGATTGGCTCACTTTTTTCCTGCGATGTCTCGCCAAACAAAAACAGGTTCTGGAACAAAAACTGAACCGGGAGCGCCTGATGGCCCCCCTCGCGCCTCTCTCAGAAAAGATCATGGACATCGCCAGGAAACACGGCCGGGTGACCGTGAGCCAAGCAGTGGCGCTAGCCGGAGCAAACCGCAACACAATCAAGGACCACCTCAAGCGCCTGGTGAAAGTCGGTCGTCTCGCGCGGCGCGGCAAGGGGAGAGGCACGTGGTACGAACGCACGTGAGACCTTGCCGATTTCCGTGCGTGTTGACAGCGCAACTTGCTCTACTGAAATTCCTTGTGTTCGCCAGCAGACACTGATTAGGCTAGCATAACGTGGCACTAACAATCAGTTATACTGCTTCTTCGTAACCCACAAACTAATCGTTCGGCAGGATTTCCCAGGGAGGCAGGAGATGGTCGAGATCGCCAAGAAAAACGGCGTCGCCCAGTGTACGCTGGAGAACTACGAGAAGGATTACGCCGATCGTCACTTGCTGCACGGAGTGCTGGCCAAGTGGGCGCGCGAGAAGCCCGATGCATTGGCCATCATCGACGCCGACACCAGAGACGAGATCTCCTGGCAGCGCTTTGAGCAGACGACGACCGCTCTGGCCTTGAAGCTTATCGAGATGGGTTTTCAGAAGGGCGACTACTTCGCTACCAGTCTCCCGCTACTTACGGAACACGTTTTTTTAGAGTATGCCTGCTTCAAGATCGGCGTGATTGCTGTGCCGCTCGATCTTCGGCTGAAGGGCCCCGAGGTGATCCGTTCGCTTTCGCTTGTCCGGGCCAAGGGCTTTGCCTTCCTGGGCCAGACACCGCTGGCCGATTTCAGGCCGCTGGGTAAAGCGGTCATGGAAAACTGCCCATTCGTCGAACACTTCGTACAGTTCTCGCCCGCCGCGGATACGGTAGACGGGGCGACTTCAGCCTTCGACCTGGCCGGGCAGGCAGGCAAGCTCGCGGCCGAGGCGCTGGCCGACCCCGCTGGTTCGAGCCTGCTTTCAAGCTATCGCCGGGCGCTCGAGTCGATCGACGAGAACGACGGCGCTCTGGTAATTTTTACCACCGGGTCGACGGGCTACCCGAAACCGGCCCTGTTGTCTCACCGCAACATAACCTGCCAGAACATGTGCCTGGCTCATGGCATCGGCATCGACGAGCAGGCCTGCATGCTGGTGAACCTGCCGCCCTCGCACGTCGGTTGTCAGACCGAGCAACTGATGACGACAATCTGGAACGGCGCCACGGCGGTGATACTGCATATCTTCGATCCGCAGAAAACCTTGCAGGCCATCCAGGACTACAAGGTGACCGTCTTCGGACAGATCCCGGCCCTGTTCAACCTGGAATGGCGCCTGCCCGACTACGACAAGTTCGATCTGTCGAGCCTCAAGTTCGCCATCTACGGCGGTCAGCAAGTCTCCCGGCAGTTCCTCGATAAGTTGTCCGGCATGGCGCCGGGCTTCGGAACCGGGCTGGGGTTGACCGAGACGGCCGGCTTCTGCACCTACTCGCCGCTGGACGGCAGCGTGGACGATATCCTGGCCGGTGTCGGATACGCCATGCCCGTCTATCCAATCAGCATCCGCGCGCCCTTGCACCCGGACGGCCGGGCAGGCGACGAGTTGGCCGCAGGCGAGACCGGTAATATCTGCTTCAAGGGGCCGCAGACATTCCTGGGTTACGTCAACAACCCCGAGGCCACAGCCGAGACAATCAGCCAGGAGGGTTGGATGTACACCGGTGACCTGGGCTTCTACGACGAGAGCGGGCTGCACTTCGCCGGCCGGGCCAAGCATGTCATCAAGCCCAAGGGCTACCAGGTGTTTCCCGCCCAGGTCGAGGATCATTTCTGCGACCTTGCAGACAAGGTCGCCATGTGCGGCGTTGTCGGAGTGGAACACGAAATTTTTTCCGAGGGCATCGTGGCTTTCATCGAAAAGAAGCCAGGCGTCGAGCTCACGCAGGAGATGCTTCGGAAACATGCAAAGGAGATCGCCGCCTATATGCGTCCGGCGCACTACATATTGATCGAACCAGGCCAGTTCCCGCTCAACCGCGTGGCTAAGACCGACTACGTTGCGCTCAAGGAGCGCGCGCTGGCCGAGGTAGCTCGCCTACGCGAGCAGGGCGGCTGGGACAGGCAAATAAGCTAACAGTGTGAAGATACCAACCAACATCGTCGGCCACGCACTGACACCTCTTTCCTGCGAGGTGAGCTGGCGCCAGACGTCCAATTTCGCGGCAGGCGTGGGAGATATCAATCCGTGCTACCTGGACGATACTCGCCAGGGCGGCCTGCAAGTCCACCCGGTCTTTCCGGTAAGGCTTTCCTGGCCACTGATCGCAAACATCGCCGAACAACTCGATGGACTGGTGCCGGCCGAGGCTATTTTTCGCATGGTGCACGCCTACGAGCGAATCGCCTGGCGGAGGCCGCTAGTTCCCGGCGATTCTCTGCGACTCGAAGGCAAGATTGTCTCGGTCGGATCCACGCCCGCGGGCGCACTGGTTGTAATAGAGATCGAGGCACGCCGGCCGAACAGCGAGCTCGTATATTTTGAAGATATCGGCGGCCTTTTCCGCGGCGTCGCAACTGACGGCCCGGATGCCGGTCGAAAAATCGAGCCGATCTCAAAAGAGGAAGCCGGCCCGATGGCCGGCCGGCCGGTCTGGCGCGAGAGCTTCGGCATCCAGCCGATTGCCCCCTTTCTTTACGACGGCTGCAGCCAGATAGTTTTTCCCATCCATACCTCTCAATCATTCGCCCGGGGAGTCGGACTGCAAGGCATCATCCTGCAGGGCACATGCGCCTTGGCAATGGCGACGAGTCGAGTGCTGCGGCATGCGGCCGGCGGCGATCCTTCCCGGGCACGTGAACTTTCCTGCCGCTTCCGCAGGCCGGTTTTTCCGGGAACAGACGTCAGCCTCGAGATCAGCTCGGAGAGCAAGCGGGCAGGCACAACCGAGATCACCTTCCGTCTGCTCAACGCGGACGGAGACGCGGCGATCGAGCACGGCTTTCTGAAATTAGCGGACTTGGATAAATAGATGAGATTTTTCCCAACTTTTCCGTACACTCCCTGAATGGAGGTGTATCCATGTCAAGATATTTCCCCCGACTATGCGCCTGCGCCTGCCTGCTGATTGCGGCGAGCGTGCTCGCCGCCGAGAACGGCAAGGTCAGCATGCCGTTGTCAATTTGGGAGCAGAAGCTTCAACAGTTGGAAGCGCATGAACAGCCCGTGAGACCGCCCATCGGCGTCTGTCCAATCGAACGCACGATTGACGGCGTGTTTCGCAAGGGCCTGTTGAATGCAACGTTGGAGGCATCTTTCGAGGTGCTCGATTCTGGCGGTCACGTCCGGGTACCGGTACTCGACGCCGCTGCCTCTCTGGGCGAAGTGCTGCTCAACGGCAAACGCACGTCGCTGCTCAGTCAGGGCGGGATGTACACCGTGGGAGTGGATCGGCCCGGCAGCTACCACATCAAGTTGAGCTTCTTCTGGGGCAAGGAGCAGGATCGCTTCGCCCGTAAGCTGCGTTTTCGGCTGCCCGAGGCCGGCGCCACGCGCCTTACGATCCTGGTTCCCGAAAAGGATATCGAGGCCAGGCTTACAAACGGTGCTTTGATAGCAACCAGGCCGGAGGCCGGAGGAACGCGCCTGGTAGGCAATCTAGACGCCAGTGGCACGGTCGATCTTTCCTGGACCCGCAAGTTGACTCACCGGGCCGAAGAGGCAGTACGCTTTGAGGCAGGGTTGAACGCCTTGCTGACAATTCACGAGGCCCTGGTCACGGGAGTGGCGGTGTTCGATCTCTCCGTTCTCGAGGGTGAAACCGATCGTATCGATCTGCGACTGCCAGCCGGCATCGAGGTGGTCAGGGTCGACGGGCCGGCCGTTCTCCAGTGGCTGACCGAATCCGGAGGCGGGCTGACCATCCTGCTGCGCTATCTGGTCGACGACAAGGCGCAAGTCACGGTCACTTTCCAGTACCCGATCGAGAGCGGAAAACCCGTGCAACTGTTGCTGCCGTTGCCCCGCAAAGACACCCCGCTTCAAGGCGCCCTGGGCGTGCAGGCTCCGGCAGGCCTGGACGTACGTGTTGCATCCGTCGAGGATGCCAGTGAATTACGCGATCTGCCGCCCGACCTGACCGAACTCAGCGCCAACCCACTGCTGTTCGGATTCGGATTCAAAAAGCCACCGCGAATCAAGCTGACCATGTCACGCCACGCCCAGGTCGAGTTGACCAGTACTCTGATCGACGAGATACAGGCTTCCAGCGTGATCATCGAGGACGGCACCGAAATCACGAAGCTCAAGGTGCGCATGCGCAACAACACCGAACAGTACCTGACGATGCGACTGCCCGAAGGTGCGGTGTTGACCCATTCGCTGATCGACGGCCGCCCTGTTCGCCCGGCGGTAGCCAAAGAACAGTCCGGTGAGTCTTTGCTGTTTCCATTGCGTCAGAGCGAGCGTATCGGCGCCGGCAACCAGCGTTTCCACATAGTACGCCAGGGCGAGACGCTTTCGGACATATCGAACTTCTACTACGCGGATCCCGGCCGCTGGCATGACATTCTGGCAGACAACCCTGACCAGCTTGGTGACGCGAACGATTTGATGCAAGGTCAGCGACTGCTCATCCCGGCCAAGAAGGGCCTGGTCATGGAAGAGTCCAGCTTCGTGCTCGAGTTGGCCTACAAACGTCATCGGGGTGAACTGGGCTCACTGGGCAGCATCAAGATTTCACTGCCCGGAATGAATGTCGACACCATGAAAGTGATCTGGCACTTGTACTTCCCGAGCGCCCTGACACCCATGTCCTTCAGCGGCAATCTCACCCAGTACTCGGCCATTCGATACGATCCTTTCAGGCGTATACGTGATTTTCTCAACAGGGCCCTTTTCAACAACGAGGCATGGGCCGGGGGAAGGTACAAGAGCATCCTGATGCAACGCAAGGCCATCTACCAGATCGAAACCCAGCGCAGAGGCAAGGGCGAGGTGGTTCTGGCCGCATTCCCGCTTACCGGAACTCGTTACCGTTTCAAGCGACTTCTGCTAGAACGGGAAACCCCGACCATTAGCGTGTGCTACGTGGCGCGAGCATTCGCTCCGCTGATCCGCTGGGGAGCATTTCTACTCTCGTTTGTCCTGGGACTATTGCTGCTTAGACGAAATCGCAGGTTGTTTACGTGGCTTCTGGCCGGCGGCGCCTTAGTGATCTTGCTGTTTGTGTCCCACTACTTTATCGGGGCTCACAGGCGAATCATCTGGGGCGTCGATTTGGCGTTACTGGTGGCCTTGATCCGTCTCAGGGCGGGTCCGCTCTGGAATGGCTTTGTTAGCGTTCTGCGCTCGCCCTGGAAACTTTCCGACCTTTTGACTTTTCACACGCTGGCTTTTCTGGTCGGGCTTTCGGTCGTGCTGTGGCTTGCACTGACGTTCCCGCTGATGCTTTCGAGCCTGGCCGCTTTAGTGCTGTTCTTTTGGTGGCGCAGAAAAGTTCGCCTGGCCAAGAGGGAGGTGGCCCATGCATAGCCTGATAATGAAAAAGTCATTATTCGTGTCCGCTCTTACGGCTCTGCTGGCAATGAACCTGCCCGCCGCTGCACAGGTACAGCGGCAGTACCTCCAACGAGCGCCCAACAGGGTTCCGCTCGACAACTCGCAAGGCTACGAGGATGTCGACAACGAGGAAGATCAGGATGTTGCCGAACAGGCCGAAAATGCGCGCAAGCAGCAGGCCGAGGCCAACTTCGATTCAATCGTCGTCCCGCAGAACGCGGCGGCAGACATACCCAACCAGATGGCGTCCCCGCCGCGTGGCATGCTATCAAACTATTATCAGAAAAACGCTCCCGTGGCCGCAACCGTCGCCGTTCAGCCTCCCGCTGAAGCGGAAGTCGAGGTTCCCTTGCAGGAATACCTCGACGTACGCAAGCAATTGCTGGCTATCCAGGAGGAGGCCAATCGGCGTCTCGGCCCCGCCGTGGTGCTGGGCTCTTCAGAGTACGAGGGCGAGGCCGTTCGCGGCGCCCTGCGGCTACGGCTCGCCTTGCAGGTCACGCTTGGAAGAAAGGGCAAATGGAAGACGGTCCCGCTGATCGGGGACGACGTCGTGCTGGTGAAGGCCGCCGTTGACGGCAAGACCATCCCGGTTTCGCGTCGCGCGGGCTACCACGTATGGGCCACTCGCCGCACCGGAGAAGTGGCCATCAAGATCGACCTGCTTGTGCCCGCTCGTGGCCCGCGTGGATCGATCGAGTACGACTTCATGGTCCCGCGCACCCCGGTTACCAGTTTCAGTTGCCGCTTTCCCGTGGCCGGCTTGAAGCCGCGCCTCGACGCAGCCGTGCAAAGTCAGACGACGGCGGCCGGTGGAGGCACGCTCTTGAGCGCCACACTGCGTCCCACGGCGCGCATACATCTGGTGGGCTTCCACGAGTTGGCCGGGGCCGAAAGCCAGAAGGCCAAGGTCTATGCCGAGAGTCTCAATCTACTCTCGATCGACGAGGGCGCGCTCGACCTGTTCAGTGTATTGCGCTACACGATCCTGTATGCCGGCGCCAAGGAGTTCGACATCCTGGTTCCCAAGGGGTTTCAGGTCGTCTCGGCAGACGGCAAGGGGGCTTTTAGATTCTCTTTGGCCGATGATGAGCAAGGCACCCTGATCCACGGCGAAACCGCTTTTCCAATCCGCAACAACTACGAAATTTCCCTGCGCCTGCATCGCGTAACGAAGCGAGAGGGGGAAAAATTCGCCGTTCCCTTCCCTCGTTGCCGGGGAGTCGAGAGAGATATCGGCTACCTGGGTGTCGAGGTGCCAGGCAAGCTCAAACTGAGCGAGGGTGAAGCGCGAAAAGACATTACCGCGATCGATGTGCGCCAATTGCCCGAGGAGATGGTGCGCAGTGCCGTCAGCCCGATACTCAGGGCCTACCGCTATCATTCGGCCGACTCGAAGCTGGAACTGGTCACCAGGCAGCTACCGGAGAAGGAGCCGGAATCCGGCTCGATCGATCGCATTCGCGCATTTACAACCATCACTGGTGATGGACAGGTGATGACCGACATGCGCATCACGCTGCGCAACCGCGTGCGTCACAGCCTGACGCTGTCTTTGCCCGAAGGCACGGAGCTTCGCTCGGCCATGCTCGACGGCCAACCAGTGAAACCCAGCCGCAATGAGCAGGGCCGCTACCTGCTGCCCTTGAAAAGATCCGGCGGCGGCGAGCGTCTGGATCCTTTCACCCTGTCCGTCGTCATGCACGGCCGAATCCCGGCGCTTGGCTTGTTTGGCAGCTCGGATCTTCTGCTGCCGGCAGTCGACCTGCCTGTATCATCGCTTGCTCTCAGCGTCTACCTTCCGGCCAGGAACATCTACACGCGCATCGAGGGCGACATCGAACCCCAGAAGTACGCCGGCCGGGGAAGCTGGTATCGACCGACGTTTTCCTACCAGTCGGAACAGGCAGGAATTGACCAACCGTTTCTGACGCCGACACCGGGCTCATCCGGGGCAGCGGGTCTTCTCACCTCGGCCCACACCGGTGCAATGCCGGTCAGGATCAAGCTTCCGGCGGGCGGAATCCGGCTCGATTATTCGCGCTACTGGATCGACCGGGGAATCTCCGAAAAGGATCGGGTTTCGGACAGTCAAGTTGCGGTGTCTTTTCGCCATCTGCGTTCGTGGCTGACGATTCCGGCCTGGATGGCACTGGCCTGCCTGCTGGCGCTGGGTATGTTGCTGGTCTCGACCCGCTTCTCCTCGTTGCCGCCGCGATACCTGCCCTGGCTGGGCGGGGCGCTATCGTTGCTTACGCTCTGGCCCGTAAATAAACTTGGGGGGGTGTTCGCGGTTTTCATCGGTATCCTGCTGGGACTGCTTCTGATAGCCGTGCGCCGCAAGTGGTTCAGCAAGATTCCCAAGGGTCTTACAAACTGGGCTTTGACCCTGCGTGAGCGTTTCGCCAAGCGCGAGCGTGATCCGAATGCCTGGTCATCCGGCTGGGTAACCCGCAAGATGCTGGCCACCATCGGCATCCTCTTCTTCGGGCTGGTCCTGCTCGATCTCGGGTTCCAATTCCTGTGGCTTCTGCTGCACCCGCTGTGATAAAAAAGTTCAGGATTCAACAGCGACAGTGGTAAGCGATGGGCAACTCTGTCATCTTACGAGATTTGCGAAAGTCCTATGGCCGTCATCAAGTCCTTGGCGGTCTTAACCTGACGATCGCCGAAGGAAAGATGTACGGCCTGGTTGGTCCCAATGGGTCCGGAAAAACGACCTTGTTCAGGATCCTGATGGGCTTGACCGAGGCTAGTTCGGGTGATGTCAGTGTGCTGGGAATGCAGCCCGGCTCAATCGGCGTGCGTCGCTCGACCGGCTACATGACCCAGGCCGAAGCCTTGTACAAGGACTTGAGCGTAAATGAAAATGTTCGTTTCTTCGGCCGCTTGTTCGGCCTTTCGGGCCGGGCCCTCGATCAGGCAGTCGAATACGCAATACAACTTGTGGATCTCAGCCAGCGGGCCAAGAGTCGGGTGGACTCGCTTTCGGGAGGCATGCGCCGCCGGACTTCGTTGGCTTGCGCCGTGGTTCACCGGCCTCGCTTGCTTTTACTCGACGAGCCGACTGTCGGAGTCGATCCCGAATTACGCTCCCTGTTCTGGGATACCTTCGCCGCCTGGGGAAAACAGGGTACAACCTTGATTGTCTCCACTCATCATCTCGATGAAGCCAGTCGCTGTGACACTCTGGGATTACTACGGGCCGGCCGGCTGATCGCCGAGGGAACGCCGCGGGGCCTGCTGACCGATAGCGGTGCCGAGACTCTGGAAGATGCATTCTTGTCCTTTGCCCGGAGGCAGCAATGAAAGCCGGGCTGGTTTTTGCAGTGGCCGGGCGGTTGGTACGCCAGCTCATGCGTGACCTGCGGGCATGTGCATTGATCATAATTGCCCCGGTTGTAATCATGTTCTTGTTTGCGGTGCTGTTGAATAGTGAAGAATCTCCACCACGAGTTGCAATTGTTGTCAGCGGAACAGCGGCGTTGTTCACTACCGAGCTGGAACAGTTGCTGGTAGAACCCGATGAAGAAGGTGAAGGATTTGATCTACTGACGCTCGCAGACAGTATCAGTCCGCAAGACGCCCTGAAGCAAAAGCTTGTGGATGCCGTACTGGTCGTTCCCAAGACTTTCTTAGAAGACCGGGCTTCGGGCAAGCGTTCGCGGCTCGATCTGTACGTTGAAGGCGCCAACCCGATGCGTACGGCAGAGATTTTTTCGCGCTTTCGCAAAGCCGTTCCGGATTCACTCAGCGGCATTCCGACCTTCTTACCGTCAGACTGCGATGCCCACTGTGCCGACACCATTGCCGACGGGCCGCCCAAGATTGAACTGAACCGTGTTTACGGCAACGATCTCGATGACAACATGGATTTCTTCACCCCGGTCTTGCCGCCTTTCTTCGCTTTCTTCTTCGTTTTCCTGTTGTCCGGCATGTCGTTTCTGCGCGAACGGGTAGGAGGAACAGCAGAACGCTTGCTGGCCAGCCCGTTAAGTAGGGCCGACCTGGTCGGGGGATATATTCTTGGTTTTCTTCCGGCCGCGCTGGTGCAATCCGGGGTGGTCATCCTGTTCGCGCGTTTTTTCATCGGTGGACCATGGGGTGGCTGGCCGGCGATTGTCGCAATTATTCTGCTCAGCCTGGCGGCGGAATGCCTGGGAGTATTCGTCTCGGCTTTTGCCCGATCCGAATTCCAGGTATTTCAATTTATACCGATTGTGATCCTGCCTCAGATTCTGTTGTGCGGAATCATCTGGCCGATTTCCAATCTGCCCGGCTGGCTCAAGGCAATATCGTATTGCATGCCATTGACCTATGCCGTCGAAGCCATCCGGGATACCGCCATCCGCGGCCTTGGTTTTGCTGCGATCTGGCCTAATCTACTGATCCTGCTCGGATTCGTAATTGCCGGGGCAGCCCTGGCGGCCTTGAGTGTCAGAAGATCGATCTGATTCGAGATCCATTTTCATGGTTGCAAATTCGAAGACCTGGTGACACTATACCGAGGTCGTTGTTACCAGGTGGGATACTGAGGTCCGTATGGGCACGTCTGTTTCAATAGCAGAACCATCAATCGATATGGTCCAGTCCTTGGCGGCCGACTTCCGCAGTTTCGTGGCCGGTCTGCAAACTCAGAGGTTTGCAGACAACGCCTGGCTGAAGGCAACTCAGCAGCGCTGCCAGGAACTGAGCGAACGTTTCGGCCAGTTGCGCGACAACCTGACTTCAAGACGCCGTGCCCTCTCGGTCACTCTCAACGACATGCGCATAAGCCTGCAGAAGTACGCCGCCGAGTTGACCGATAAATACAGCCGGCAACACCTGAAAGAGATCCAGGCCGAACTGGTGCGCAAGTACGAGGATTTCGTGGCTCAGGTTCGATCCGCCCGGATCTTCAAGGCCGATTCCCGGCCCAGGTTCCGGTCGTTGCGGCTGCCCAAGTCCACGCGCTCGATCTTCCATGCCTGCATGGGCCTGATCGCGGTGGCCATGTACCAGTTCGTGCTCACCCAGCAAGCGGCGCTTACCATCCTGCTCAGTCTGCTTTCGGTCTTTACGGTGCTGGAAATTTCACGCCGCTTTTCGCACAAGTTCAACGACTTCATGGTCTACAAGCTCTTCGGCGCAATCTCGCGCCCTCAGGAACGATACAAGACCAACTCGGCGTCCTACTACTTGCTGGCCTTGACCATCATTACTTTTATCGCCCCTCGCGAAGCGGTCTGCATGGCCGTGCTGGCGCTGGCGTTCGGAGACCCGCTGGCTTCCATGGTCGGCAACCGCTGGGGCCGCACCCGCCTGTCGAACGACAAGAGCCTGGAAGGCGGCCTGGCTTTCCTGGCCGTGTCGGGGTTGGCAATCTTCGTCTACCTGCTGCTTTTCGCCGGCGGACTTTCGGTGCTCCAGCGCCTGCTCGCCGCCGTCTGCGTCGCCGGCGTCGGCGCCTTCGTCGAGTTGTTCAGCCACAAGTTCGACGATAACTTCACGGTCCCGGTTGCCTGCGCTTTAGCCGCACTGATCTGGTTCTGAATGGAACCAGTGAAAAGCTCTCGGTTCTTTCAAACAAGATCCAGCTCGAACATCTGGTAGCGAGACGGCTGCATGCCGAGCGCCAGGTAAACTGCGTGGGCGCTTCTGTTCTCACGCTCTGCATACAGTCGAATGCCGCATATGCCTTCGCGCTTGCGCGCTTCGGCATACAGGTATGCATACAGCGCACGGAAAATTCCCTGGCGCCTGTGGGTCGGCTCGACGTAGACCGACTGGATCCACCAGAAATCCGCGTTGCGCCAGTCGCTCCACTCGCTGGTTACCATCAACTGCCCAACGATCGTACCTTGCCGCTCGGCCAACAGGTAAAACCCCTTGGTGTGATCATTCATGACCGCGCGCACGCCCTCGAGCAAGACGGTCTCGTCCAGAACACGATCTTCGGTTTCCTTGGCCATGGCGCGGTTGAAGGCCACTATAACGGCTATGTCGTCGGAGTTCGCTAAGCGTATTTCAGCGGCGTTCATCTGTCGTTCTCCTCGCGCTGTCAGCAGGTCAGGTGAAAAGCACCGGCCAGCTTGCGGCCGGCAGTGCGCCACCAGTCGCCGATCACCCGACCGGAGATTGTCTTCAAGTCGTGGGTGTAAGTCCGGCCTTCTATTTCCATCTTGCCGAACGAGTAGCTTGCGATCATTCCTCGGTGCCGATCCGAACAGGTCATGACGGTCGAGTCACTTGGTCATATGGGCCAGCCATTTTAGCAGGTCGGTCTGGGTGACTATGCCGATCAAGCGGCCCGCTTCGTCAATCACCGGCAGGCAGCCGATACGGGATTCCACGAAGATCTGGGCCGCTTCCTGTACCGGCATGTCAGCATAGGCCGTGGTCACGGGCTTGGATGCGTGCGCCATGACCGTGGTCCTTTCCATGTATTTGCGCCGCTCCTCGGGGTCGACCAGGTCGGACACCTTCATGCGGACGTCGCGGTCGCTAAGCACGGCAATGGGTTTCTTGTCTTTGACCACCGGAAGGTGCCGGACCTCCTTGGACACCATGGTATGGACGGCCTCATGCAGGGTAGTGGTTTCGTCAAGCATCACCACTTGAGTCGTCATCAGATCGCCCACGCTCAACTGTGTGAATTCTCCACCGTCGATATTGCTCATCTCGAACTCCATTGTGATTCAAGTTTTGTCGGCACCCCGTCCCTTTTCTGCGCGATCCAAACACAAAAAAGTCCCTGTCGCAAGACTAGGGCTATCCGAACAAGAGCGTCGAGAAAATCGTGATAAATTGTAGAATCGGGAATGTTTGCAGCCTTGATTGCGTCAAACCTGCAAGCACGCAGGCTGACTGTTTTGAGGAACGGAATAATGAGAACGCTCACGATCACCGCAATGGCCTGTTTTCTGGCTTTTGCGGCCGAGGCCAAAACGCGCGTCTCGTTGATCGAGCGAATTGAAGCCGATCTCGCGCGCGACAAGGCGTTCTCCAGAGTCGAGCGGGAAAAATACTTGTCGGAGTTTCGCTCGCGGCTCGGCGCCTACGCCTTCGACGTTCTCAAGGGACAAAGATCAGCGGCGGCTGATGTACTGATGAGCATCGTCACCGAAGGCTCGTTTGAGAAGGCCGCAATCGGCCGAACCGTCGCGGTCGCGGCGGCGGCCTACGTGGCTATTAGCCGCGGCGCGTCTGCTGCGACCGTCGAAGGCATTGCACTTTACGGTTTTTCCAAAAAACTCGGGGCCGACAAGATCGAGGCTTTAGCCAACGGCTATCGCGACCTGACCGGCCTGGGAGTGCCAGCACGAGTTGCAAAAGATCTGATCTACAACGCGGCCCGCAACGATTGGGAGACGGGTGTCTTCAACACTCTGAAGTGGGGACTGGTCCAGGCGGCCAAGTCCGGGTTCGATTGCCGTGATTTCTCGCGCTACATGATCGGCCACTACCTCGAAGGTCGCAGCCTGCCTGGCGCTATGGTCTCTAAGGCAATGCGTGCCTTTCGTGATGCGGCCCTGTCGGGCAAGATCCCGAAACTCCCGGCCTACGAGAGTCCCATTCTTGAAAAACCGGCGGAAGAACAGCCCCAGCCTAAGCCGGACGCAGGATTGCCGGCCGCGCCTGCAAAGATTTACGATATTCTGGACCGCTCCATCAGAACTTTCATCGGAGCTCCTTACGTCTGGGGCGGACGTACGCGGCGCGGTACCGACTGCTCTGGCTTCGTGCAGACCGTATTTGCCGAAGCCGGGATCGACCTGCCGCGCACATCGAGCAAACAATGGCAAAGCGGCAGAAAAGTAGCCCGCGAAAACCTGCGCAAGGGTGACCTGGTCTTTTTCGTCACCAACGCCCGGCGCGTCTCCCATGTCGGAATCGTAACCGATCCCGCCAAGGATCTTTTCGCCCATGCATCTTCGAGTCGCGGGGTGGTAATCTCGGACTTGAAATCGCGGTATTACAACGCCCGCTACGCAGGCGCTCGGCGTGTAATCGGACATTGACGTAGCACCCCGAATACATTCTGCATTTTTCACGTTGAAAAAAAATACGTAAGCGATACAGTCTTGCCCCGTACAACTTACAGCATACATCCCGAAGCACGTGGAGCGAATTCATGAACAGACTCTTCGAGGCCTACCGAACAACGATCGGCAAGAAATTCGTGGTCGCCGTAACGGGCGTGATCCTCTTCCTGTTCGTACTTGGTCACATGCTCGGCAACCTGCAGATTTTTGTCGGGGCCGAGCGTCTCAACGCCTACGCCGCCTTCCTGCAGAGCACCGGTGAGATATTGTTTGCTGTACGGACCGTGTTGCTCGTGGCCTTTTTGCTGCACATGGTCGCCGTCACCCAGCTCTTCTTCCAGAACATGGGTGCCAGACCGGTGCGTTACAGGGTCAAGCACACGCGCGAAATGGACTACTCGGCCAGGACCATGATCTACACCGGCCCGATCATCCTGGCCTTCGTCGCCTACCACCTGTTGCACTTCACCTTCGGAAGCGTGCATCCTGATTTCGTCCACGGTGACGTTTACCACAACGTGGTGTCCGGCTTCTCGATTTGGTGGGTTTCCGGCATCTACATGGTCGCCAATATTCTTCTTGGAATCCATTTCAAACACGGCCTGTGGTCGTGGTTCCAGACTCTCGGACTGGCACATCCGAAGTACAACCACTGGCGCAGCGGATTTGCCACATTCTTCGCTTACCTGATCATCGCCGGCAACGTGTCGATGCCGCTAGCCGTGCTGGCCGGCTGGATAAAGTAGCCCCGCAAAAAGCGCGGGACGAGACATGCCATGGGTTGTTTGATGACTTCGAGCTTTCTCGACTCAACTGTAAAGGTAGTGCCGTCTCGAGCGGTCTAGGAGGCCTGTATGAAACTCGACGCCAAGATCCCAGCCGGTCCTCTGACCGGAAAATGGGAAAGCTATCTCGATCATATCGCTCTGGTCAGCCCGGCCAACAAGCGCAAACGCAAGATCATCGTGGTCGGCACCGGTTTGGCCGGCGCCTCGGCGGCAGCCACTTTGGGCGAGTTGGGCTACAAGGTGCTCGCATTCTGCTACCAGGACAGCGCCCGCCGGGCTCACTCGATCGCCGCCCAGGGCGGAATCAACGCCGCCAAGAACTATCAGAATGACGGCGACAGCGTCTGGCGGCTGTTCTACGACACCATCAAGGGCGGTGACTTCCGCGCCCGTGAGGCCAATGTCTACCGTCTGGCAGAGATCAGCAACCAGATCATCGACCAATGCGTCGCCCAGGGAGTGCCCTTCGCCCGCGAGTACGGCGGCGTGCTGGCCAACCGCTCATTCGGCGGCGCCCAGGTGTCGCGCACCTTCTATGCCCGCGGCCAGACCGGCCAGCAGCTCTTGCTGGGCGCCTACTCGGCGCTGACCCGGCAGGTGGCGCTCGGCCAGGTTGAAATGTACCCCAAGACCGAGATGCTGGAGCTGGTGCTGGTAGACGGCCGGGCACGCGGCATCGTCACCCGCAACCTGGAGACGGGAAAAATTGAATCTCACGCCGCCGACGCCGTCATCTTGGCCAGCGGCGGCTATGGAAACGTCTACTACCTGTCGACCAACGCCAAGGGCTGCAACACGACCGCCATCTGGCGCGCCTACAAGAAGGGCGCCGGCTTCGCCAACCCCAGTTTCGTCCAGATTCACCCAACCTGTATACCCAAGACCGGCGACTACCAGTCTAAGCTCACCTTGATGAGCGAGTCGCTGCGCAATGACGGCCGCATCTGGGTACCCAAGAAAAAGAACGACAAGCGCCCGGCCAACGACATCCCCGAGGCGGAGCGCGACTACTACCTCGAGCGGCTCTATCCCAGCTTCGGCAACCTGGTACCGCGTGACGTTGCCTCGCGGGCCGCCAAGCGCATGTGCGACGAGGGTCACGGGGTCGGCATGACCGGCCTGGGCGTATATCTCGACTTCGACGATGCCATTGATCGCCTTGGTGAACAGACGGTGCGCGAACGCTACGGCAACCTGTTCGAGATGTACGAGCGTATCACCGGTGAAGATCCTTACCAGGTGCCGATGCGCATCTACCCCGCTATACACTATGTAATGGGCGGACTGTGGGTCGATTACAACCTGATGAGCACTATCGACGGCCTGTTCGTGCTGGGCGAGGCCAATTTCTCCGACCACGGCGCCAACCGCCTCGGCGCCAGCGCTTTGATGCAGGGCCTGGCCGACGGCTACTTCGTCATCCCTTACACCCTGGGCCAGTACCTGGCAGGCGTGGCCGGCGACGAGATAGACACCCGGCACGCGGCCTTCACCCAGGCCGAAAAGGAAGTAATCGAATACCAGGGCAAGCTGCTTGGAATAGGCGGCAAACAAACGGTTGATACCTTCCATCGCCGCCTGGGAGAGATCTTGTGGAACAATTGCGGCATGTCGCGTGAGGAGAAGGGGCTGTCCGAGGCAATCGACAAAATCAAGGCTTTGAGAGACGAATTCTGGTCAGCCTTGCGGATTCCGGGAGACGGCGGCCAGCTAAACCAGGAACTCGAGAAAGCGGGCCGGGTAGCGGACTTCTTCGAGCTGGCCGAGCTTCTGGCTCGCGATGCCTTGGCGCGCCGTGAGTCTTGCGGAGGACACTTCCGCGAAGAGTTCAAGACCCCCGAGGGCGAGGCTTTGCGTGACGACGAGAATTTCCGCCACGCCGCGGTATGGGAATACAACGGCGAAGACAAAGAGCCCATCCGCAACATCGAGCCGCTCGAATTCGAGAACGTAGAACTCACCCAGAGGAGCTACAAGTAATGAAGCTCACACTGCACATATGGCGCCAGAAGAGCCGGGAAGACAAGGGTGGTTTCGTAACCTACAGGCTCGATGACAGCTCTCCCCACATGTCCTTTCTCGAGATGCTCGACGTACTCAATCAACAGCTGATCGAACAGGGCAAGGATCCTGTCGCTTTCGAACATGATTGCCGTGAAGGCATCTGCGGCGCCTGCGGGCTGGTGATAAACGGATACCCGCACGGACCGCAAGAAGGCACTACGACCTGCCAGCTGCACATGCGGCACTTCAAAGACGGCCAGGAGATCACCATTGAACCCTGGCGTTCGAAGGCCTTCCCGGTCATCAAAGACCTGGTTGTCGATCGCAGCGCATACGACCGGCTGATGCAGAAGGGCGGCTATATCTCGGTGCGCACCGGTTCCGGCGCCGATGCCAACGCGATCCCGATTCCCAAGGAAAAAGCCGAATTGGCCATGGACGCCGCCGAGTGCATCGGTTGCGGCGCCTGCGTGGCCGCCTGTCCCAACGGCGCGGCGATGCTGTTCGTCTCGGCCAAGGTCTCCCACCTGGGCCTATTGCCCCAGGGTCAGCCGGAGCGCGACGCCAGAGCCATCCAGATGGTCAAGAAAATGCAGGCCGAAGGTTTCGGCGCCTGCACCAACTACCGCGAGTGTGAAGCGGTCTGTCCCAAAAACATCAGCATCAATTTCATCGCCCGCCTGAACCGTGATTTCCTGAAAGCCGCCCTGTTTTGCGGCTCGGAGAAAGGCGGCAAGCGCTCTAAGTAAGGTCTTAGTAACTCTGTCCCGTTCTCGAAATTGTTGACAGTTGCGCCGTCGATACATTTGGCACGGATTGAGGGTCTTATGAACATTGACGAATACACCCGGTACGATGCGCTCGGGCTGGCGGAGCTGGTTCGCCGTGGTGAGGTACGGCCCGAAGAGCTGCTCGAGGTGGCTATTGGTGCCATCGAACAGACCAACCCACGGCTGAACGCGGTCGTCACCCGGCTGTACGACCGGGCCCGTGAACGCATCGCCGCAGGTTTGCCTACGGGTCCGTTTACCGGTGTACCCTTCCTGCTCAAGGACATGCTCGATCTGGAGGGCTGCCGGGTCACCTGGGGATCCCGCTTGCTTCGCGATAACGTATCCACCCACACGCATGTGATACTCCAGAGAATGGAGGCCAGCGGCCTTTCGTTCCTGGGCAGGACCAATATGAGCGAACTGGGCATGTTGCCCCACAGCGAACCCAGCTTCCACGGGCCCACCCGCAATCCCTGGGCTGCGGATCGTTCCCCCGGGGGCTCTAGCGGAGGCACCGCCGCGGCGGTTGCCGCGGGCATCGTCCCGATGGCCCACGCCGCCGACGGCGGGGGCTCGATCCGCATCCCCGCCTCGGCCTGCGGGTTGTTCGGGCTCAAACCCTCCCGGGGCCGCAACCCGGTCGATCTCGACGATCCCACCGACGAGTTCGTCAGCCACCATGTAATCTCGCGAACGGTGCGTGACTCGGCAGCCATGCTCGACGCCATCCAAGGAGCCCGCGTTTTCGAGCGTTACCACTTACAAGCCCCCGCCAGACCCTACCTTACGATCGCCGCCGAGCCGCCTGGAAAGCTGAAAATCGGCTACACACTTTCAGATTTCTTCGGAAACCCGGTGCACCCTGATTGCCGCGAGGCGGTGCTGGCTACGGCCGGCCTGCTCACGGAGTTGGGACACGTAGTGGAGGAGTCGGCTCCGGCGATCGACGCAGAAGAGTACTTCCACGGGTTCCAGGTCTTATGGTGCGCATCCGCCGGCTTTTTCTACCAGGAGGTTCGGCGCGAACTGGACAAGCAAGAACGCATACCGGCCCCTGTCCGCAGGCTGCTGGGCCAGCGCCATGTGTTGAAGTTGTTGACCAGCCTGCCCACCAACCTTTCCGGCACTCCGATGGTCGAGCCTTTCACCCGCAAGCTAGCCAAGGTCGACCGGCAGCACACACCGGCCGATCTTATTCGAGCCTGGCTCGAGATGCGCCGGGCCGAGGCGGAGTTGAGGAACTTTCTTTCGGGTTTCGATATGCTGCTTTCCCCGGTAATGGCTGAGCCGCCCTGGCCGATCGGCTACTTGAAACAGAACTGGTCCATTCCCCGCCTGCAACAGGAGCTTCTGCGCTACGTGGCCTTTACGCCCATCGCCAACTCTAGCGGCTTCCCGGCCATGTCGGTCCCGCTGCACTGGAGTCCTGAGGGTCTGCCGATTGGGTCGCATTTCATAGCGCCCCTGGGCGCCGAAGGCCGGCTATTTCAGCTGGCCACCCAGCTGGAGAGTGCCCGGCCTTGGCGGGACCGACGCCCTCCCACGTCAGTCTGAGGCATCGCTGTCAACCACCAAGTTCGCTCTTCTCTATCACCATTTCTATTGCATTCCGCGGACAGAAGTGGGCGCACAGACCGCAACCCTTGCAGTATTTCAGATCGATCACGATGTCCCCGCTTTCGGGATCTCTTGTGATGCACTGATCGGGGCAGAGCAACTCGCATACCTCGCAGTCGACGCAATCGTTGGCGGCCAGGCAGCGTAGCGCACTCGCCTTGGCCTGTGCAGGATCGAGCAGATTCCAGACGGGATCGAAATCGCCTATGCGTTCCGTGGCGCTGCGTCTCGACGGCTGTGGACCGGCACCGACGAGCGGATAACAAACTTTCCGACTCATGATCCGTCTCCAATTCCGAGAAATCGCCTGACGGCCGCCGCTGCTTTCAAGCCCGAAGCCATAGCCCGAACCGCGTCCCGCTGACCCGTCTGCGCCTCGCCGGCGACAAATACACCTGGGCGTGTCGCGAAGCCGGTCTTAGCGTCGGTTTTCAAAAAGCCCCGGGCATTGACCTCAAAGTCTTTTCCCAGCCAATCGAAAGCCGCGCCCCGTTGCTCGGCGCCCACCAGAATCCGGGCAGGATACTCACTCTCGCCGTTCTCCGTCGCGCAGCGAACGCCCTCGAGTCGACCGCCGCCCACGGCCGCGGTCGGCCTTGCGCCCAAGATCAGCTCTACGCCCTCTTCTTCGGCGAAACCGATGCCGTCCGGTTCCGCCCCCGGCATCCGTTTCTTCTGCGGAAGAAGCAGCTTGACGCCGGAGGCTCCCGAACGCAGCGCCATCCGAGCGCAGGCCGCCGCCATTCGCCCGCCGCCTGCGACAACTACCGGCCCGTCTACGGGATCTCCGCCCGCGCGACTGTGGGCGCGCGCGAACGAGATTCCGTCGGTGCAACCGGGTAGATCGCCGCGGTCGATTTCGAGCGGCACTCCGCGGCCCGCGCCCAGCGCCAACACTAGCGCCGCCGCAGCGCCTTCGAAAAGCGCATCGATTTCTGCTATCGAACTCAGCCGCCGCCCACACTCGATCTCGATTCCAAGCTGCCCGAGATAGTCGAGGTCGCGATCGAGCGCTTCCGGGGGCAAGTCAAAAACCGGCAGGCAGTCGCGTAACAATCCACCGGGTTGTTCAGAGGCTTCGAGCACCACGACCCGCAAGCCAAATCGCCTCAGAAAAAACGCGCTGCTCAGGCCCGCCGGTCCTGCCCCGACCACTATTACTTTTCTGCCGTCATCCGCGCTCGGCGCGATCTTCGCGGGTCGCTTGCCGTGCATGCAGGCCGAGAGCTTGAGCCTGTTGATCTCCACCGGCTGATCCAGCTTTCCGCGTACGCAGGCTTGCATGCAGGGATGTGCGCAGATCCAGCCCAGCACCGTCGGCAGGGGATTGGTTTGCAGGATAATTTCCACGGCCAGCTCGGCGTCGCCGCGGGCCAGCGCCAGGATATAAGCCGGGACGTCCTGTCCCAGAGGGCAGGCTCGCAGGCACGGCGGCTCGTCGGCCAGGCCCCGCGGTAAGGTCGAAAGCCGCGCCACTTTGCCGCGCAGGCTTTCTCGTTCTTGGGCCTGTTCGGAAAACAAGCTCGCCGGGCAGCGCCTTTTGCAGGCGCCGCATGAGCGGCAGGCGCTCTTCTCCCAGATGGGCCGATGTGTGCGCATCACCTCCACGGCCCGCCTCCGTTTTTCAAATGCTCACCGAGATTGAGTCCCAAGCCAAAGGCCTTGAGATTCACGGCGTGGAAGCGCTCACGAACAATTTGCAAGACGGCCGACTCGATCAGTTCGCTTTCGACCAATCTAGTAAATCCCACCAAGGCGCCCAGGATGACGAAGTTGGCGGCCAGCTTGTTGCCCGCCTTTTCCACCGCGGTGGCAGTGGCCGGAACGCTCAGTTGCCGCAAGCCGTCACGCTCGTCGATTTGGACGAAAAAGTCATCGACCAGCACCAGGCCGCCCGGAGCCATCTCGGGCAGGTAGTCGTGATAGGCTTCCTTTGCCATCACCACAAGCAGGTCGGGCTCGATCACATGGGGGAAATCGATTTCCTCTGCAGATAGAATCACGTCGGCATGAGTCGTGCCGCCGCGTGCCTGGGATCCATATGATTGCGAAGCAGCCACTCGCAGCCCGGCGGATGCGCCCGCCTGTGCAAGCACTGCCCCAAGGGTAACCAGCCCCTGTCCTCCCAAACCTCCGAACCTGACTCTGACCGGCCACTTCTCAGACATCTTCGTACTCCCCGATGACAAAGCGCTTGGCGAGTTGCTCCCGCGTCAAGTCGCCGGCAGCCTCCCTGGCTATACACAGATTATTGATATGGTCATACAACGCGTTCAAATCATCGAAGCGGTTGCGCCGCCCGAACTGAGTCGGGCATGGAGAAATGGCTTCGATAAAGGTAAAGCCCTTGGTTTCGACCGCTTTCTTGATGGAATCGGTAAGCTTCCTGGGCCGCGTGACCGGCCAGCGTGCGGCGTACCTTGCGCCGGCCGCACGTGTCAAGGCGCACAGATCGAATGGAGGGTATTTACTGCCTTCGGGATCGGTGGCGGTCTTGGCACCGAGCGGAGTAGTGGATGCCGTCTGGCCGCCGGTCATTCCGTATATCTCGTTGTTGGCACAGACTACCGTCATGTCGATGTTGCGCCGCGCAGCGTGAATCATGTGATTACCGCCGATGGAGCTGATGTCTCCGTCACCGCTGACCACAATCACGGTCAGTTCTGGTTGCGCTAGCTTGGCCCCGGTGGCATATGCAATCGCCCGCCCGTGAATCGTATGCAGCGTGTCGGCCTTGATGTTCGGGCTTGGGATCCAGGCCGCACAACCGATGCCAGAGACGAAAAGCAGCCGGCGGCGATCCAATCCAAGTTCTTCGGCGGCGCGAATAACCGAACCAAGCAGGATGCCATGCCCGCAACCCGGGCAAAAAGCGGTGTGCTCCACACGCAGCCAGTGTTCCAGCGCCCGGGTCATGCCATTATCTCCCTGATCTTCTCGGCGATCGCCCCCGGGACTATTACCTCGCCATTGACCTGGTTCAACTGGATTACTTCGCAACACACGTACTGGCGAACCAGACCGGCTACCTGACCCAAATTCATCTCCGGCACCAAAATTCGGCGCACCGAGTTCCCGAGCCTCCTGAGGGCGTCTTCGGGAAAGGGCCAGATCGTCTCCAGCCGCAGCAGGCCAACCCGCGTTCCTTCACTTCTCAGGTTCTTGACCGCAGCCAGCGCGCTGCGGGCGCTGATACCATAGGCAATCACGACCATTTCGGCATCATCCAGATAGCGTTCGTCGACCGTTGCGATCTCGGCTGCATGATCGAGCACCTTGCGGTTGATGCGCTCGACCAGGGTAGCGTGCTGCAGCGGATCGTCTACGCGCCGGTATCCCCACTCGTCATGGGTCGAACCTGTCACCATCAGGTTGGCGCCCTGCCCGAAAGCCGGCATGGGCGGAACACCGTCAGGCTTTTCACTGCCGAAAGGCGGGCTTTCCTGGCTCATGTTGCGCTCGACGATCTCGATCTCGTCGTGCAAGACGGCGCTTTCACGCAGGTGGCCGACGGCCTCGTCGGCCAGCAAAAAAACCGGCACCCTGAAGCGCTCGGCTAGGTTGAAGGCCCGGATGGTCATGTCGTACATCTCCTGCACCGACCAGGGACTCAGCGCAATCGGCATTATGTCTCCATGCGAACCGTAGCGCGCCTGGATCACATCGCCGGATCCGACCCGGGTGGCCTGCCCGGTGGCCGGACCGGCCCGCTGGATATCGACGATTACACAGGGTGTCTCGGTAATGGCCGCGTAACCCAGCCCCTCCATCATCAGGCTCAGTCCCGGTCCGCTGGTGGCGGTCATGGCCTTGGCCCCGGACCAGGCCGCTCCCACCACGGCCGCGATGGAGGCCAACTCGTCCTCCATCTGGATGAAGGCCCCGCCAGAAGCCGGCAGCCGCCTGGCAAGGATCTCCATGATTTCCGACGAGGGGGTAATAGGGTAGCCGGCGTAGAAAGTACACCCGGCCTGCAACGCGCCCTCGGCACAGGCATGGTTGCCCATCAGAATCTTCGTCCCGTTCACGACATGGCCCTTTCGCCCAACACTCAAGACTCTATGGCCCAAATCCCCCATTGGGCTTGACGAACCCGAGCAAAGCACACGTGTAGCGCTCTATCTTTCGCAGGCTCGGCTCATCGATATCTGAAAAACGGATCCCGATGCCCCAGCGCAGGCCGTCTTCGATCTCCAGACTCCAGGCCACTTCACCCACCGCCTCTATGTCCCCGATCCCGCCGGGAATCGAAAACCGCAGATCGACCATGGCTCCCTTCGGAGAATAACGGTCAACCTCGACGTAAATTCCTCCGGTTGAGATGTTGATCATCGGGTGATGCAGGAGCGCCTCGGCCGTCTTGGAAGTCACCTCGACATCAATCGGCAGGCGCGGTGCGCCGCGGCGTTCAGAGTTCGGGGCCGGACGGGGAGGCATCTCCCGACCTCTTGCGGCGAATTTCTCCCGCTGACTACCGAGGCGCTGGACGCGATCGAGCAACAACTTGGGTTCGATCGGCTTGTGCAGAAAATCGTCCGCCAGAAACTGTCCTGGATCGCCGTCGGCTTCCTCGATCTCGGCAACGCCGATGCTCACCAGAATGATCGGGATCGGCGCGGTGCGGCTGTAGTTGCGTAACTTGCGGCTGACTTCGGTGCCCAGCAATCCGGGCAGGATGATGTCGATGATGGCGAGATCCGGCACCTTCGAGATGGCGTACTCCAGAGCTTCTTCGCCGGTTGTGGCGGTAAAGACCCGATGACCCGCCGAGACAAGCGTATCTTCCGTTGTTTTCAGGAAAAATTCATCATCGTCAGCCAGAAGAATCCGCATCGACTTCCCTCACCAGAGCCGCGAATTTACTCCACGCATGACAGAAACGCAAGAGCGTCAATCCGCAGGTTGCCAGCGCTGTTTCACAACAGCGGCACCTTGATCGAGACTTGCTACTGGTGATATACAGGTTGAATGACTGACGAAAAGACACTTCAAGAGCTTCTCGGACGTACACTGTCCGAAACCAGATTCGACGGCCTGCCGGAGCCGACCCGCGGCAAGGTGCGCGACATCTACGACCTGGGCGACCGGCTGTTGATCGTAACCACCGATCGGATCAGCGCCTTCGACGTCGTACTCGGCACCGTGCCGTGCAAGGGTCAGACGCTCAACGCCATAGCCGCCCACTGGTTCGAGCACACTGCGGACGTCGTTCCCAACCACGTGATCGAGGTACCCGATCCGGCGGCCATGCTGGTCATGAAACTCTCACCGCTGCCCGTTGAAGTCGTCATGCGCCGCTACCTGACGGGAAGCCTGTGGCGTGAATACGAAAAAGGTGTCCGCGAGATCTACGGCCGTAAGTTGCCGGACGGGCTCGAACGCGACCAGCGTTTCGAAGAACCGTTGATCACTCCGACAACCAAGGCCGAGTTGGGCGAACACGATGAACCTCTTTCGCCCAAAGAAGTCGTCTCTCGCGAACTGATCGAAGAAGGCCTCTGGAACCAAGTGGAAAAGGCCGCCCGTGACCTGTTTTCCAGGGGCGAAGAGGAGGCGCTTGAGCGCAATCTGATCCTGGTGGACACCAAGTACGAGTTTGGCCTGGACGGTGACCGATTGATGGTAATGGACGAGATCCACACTCCCGACTCCAGCCGCTACTGGGAAAGCAAGGACTACGCCGAGCGCTTTCAGAAAAAGCAGCCGCAGGTGATGCTCGACAAGGAAAACATCCGCCAGTGGCTGCTGGAAAGAGGATTTTCCGGGAACGGTACTCCCCCGGCATTGACTGATGAAGTGCGCGTCTTCTTGGCCCGCACCTACCTCGATCTCCAGGAAAGACTGACCGGCCTTCGACCAAAGCTGCCGGTCGAAGCACCGGCAGATCGAATCGCGGCCAACTTGCGCCGCCAGGGGCTTATTAAGTGAACAAGCCGTTTTTTGTTGCCGCTTTTGCACTTGTGGTACTCATCGCGCAACCAGCCGCACCAGCCGGCGTACCCGGGGGCACATCCAAGGGCAGCGTACAAACCACGGCGGTAAAAACCGTATCCGAAGTGGCAAATGACTTTCTGCAGGCTTTGGCCAATGCCGAGATCGACAAGCTGGTTACACTTGGCGCTGACCCATTCGACTTCGACGGAGAGTTGATGCGAGGCCGTAACGAGATCGAAGCCTCCTGGAAGCGATTCATGAAACGTAATCATGACAGTCTCGAGATGTTGGTTTCCGGTGAGATCAACGTGATCGGTTACCCAGAAGCACTGAAAAGGTTCGGGAAAGCACCCAAGAAGTTCTCTCACCTGCCGCTTGGACGCTGCAAGTTTGCGGTAGTGACCTTCGCCAAGCGCAACGGCTTGATGTTGATTCTGGCCCCCTTGAAACCGCACAGCTGGCAAGTTGTCGCCGCAACTGACTGATATATAACAGCTAATCTGTCAAGGAACTGTCTCGGGCCTGCCGGCGCAAAACAGTATTTTTTTCTTGATTAGTAACTCTTTGGTGAGTTACTATACGCACAACTTAAGCGGAGGATAGTCATATGCCTCGCTGCTCGTCTGCGAATGCATTTCTGTTGTGGTTGTTATTTTTTCCCGCCTGCACGGGCCTCGGGCCCGATGTGTCGATTGCCTCCAACGCACCGATGCTGGCCAAGGCAGACAGTACCGATTCAGCCGACAGAGACTGTCAGTTGGTGCTGCGTTCGGTAGTGCGCGACCAGGCCGGGGACGGTTACAAGACCGATTGCAGCACGGGTGAGTGCTTATTCGTCTGGCGGGCAAGGATCGAGGTCGCCGCTTCCGCGGATCCCGGCGCCAGCGTGCATGTCCTTTATCACCTGACCTCGGATCCCGAATGGTGGGAAGTACAAGCGACATATCAGGAAGGCGGAGCGCCCGGATATCGTTTGTTCGAGGCGACCATCAGCGAGCACCTTTTCGGCCCGGAAGAGATGCGTCCCGAAGAGCAAGCCATCGAGTTGGTCGCTTTCCTGCAACTGCCCGACGGCGGCAGGCTGTTCGACCACAATCACTATTCCAGCGACTTCGAAAACACGATGCTGGATGCCGGGAATGCATACCAGGACAACGACGGGGGCGCGTGCGAGCCTCTGCCCGCAAACTGCCTGGACGTTGAGCTTGAAAGCGGCATCCACACCGAGGACGAGCGCATGGTCCACAACCAGGACTACTGCCTGGACTATGATCTGGCCGGCCAGTACGACGCCAACTATTGTGAATTCTACGTACAGGGCTTCGGAAACGGAATGATGGGTCACTACGGCATTCCCTACTACTGGCTGGTAGCCTACCTGCAAGTCGGGCAGCAAGAGGGCGAGGTCGTCGGTGTGGGAATGTTCACCCGCTATCATGACTCGGAGACGGGTGCCGCTGGTCAGCGCTTTTCACTGGGCATCCAGGTTGCGGACGGAATATGGAAAACCGGTTTCGTTTACATGACTTCGGGGATGATGATGGGAAGCTACAGCTACGTGGTTGAAGACTTCGCCTTCTTCATCGACGTGCGGCGGCCAACTGGAGAAGTCGTGCGCCTGTGGCAGAGCAGACAAGGAGCCAACTACGGTTTAAACGATGTTTTCTCGCTGCCGACCATCAAAGAGTACATTCCCTACGGCAACATCCAGTGGGCCAACAACGATTCCGTTGTCTTCGACTCACGCAGCGCCTGTCGTTAGTTTCAGAACTGTGGTTGGCAATCCGATGACAGAAGTTCCAGGGTCTCTCCGGCATAAGTGACGATCACCGAACTGAATCCCAGGCGCACCTCGGCCCCGCTCTCGTCGGTGACGTACAAATCCACCGGCCGGCCGACCGGAACATTGTCCAGCGTAAACCCGACCTCGCCTCCGGTCGCAGACATGTTCTTGCGCGTGAAACGCACGTTCTCCTGCGAGTCGACCGCCGAGAATGTCAGCTGTCCCTGCTTGCCACTAGTGTCATAGCTGCAAGATACCTTCCCCACCGGATGCTGGTAGGCATCCAGATCAACTGCCTGCTGGTCGGCAGGAGGAAGCTCGCGCGGATCGCTGGTTCCGGTGAATGTGCTGACCACACCGTCCTCGTCCCAGAAAATCGCCAGTTGAAATACGCCCTGGGTGCAGGTTTGTACATTTAAGGACATCTGAAGGACATCGCCATTATCCCCGCTGACCAGTTGCGCAAAAGTGCCCAGGCCCTGGATGGAGACATTGGCCTCCTGGCACGTCAGGTGCAGCCCCAGGAAGAAATCCTGGTTATCCAGACCGAGTTCGAAGACGCCTTCGAGGCCCTGCTCCAGCCGGCCCAGGTAACCCGTCCAGGCGTTGATGTCTCCGCCGTCAGGGCTGATGCCTAAGCCTCCGAGGGCCAGGCGCATCGTGAGATTGCTGCCCTCGTCGCTGCCCGGAAAGCAACCCGTCGCCGCCAGGCAAGCAACAAGACCGAGTATTATCGCATGCCGTTTACCAATCATGGCCGTATCCTTTCATCTCCGGTGAAGAACTATCCGTAGGTCTACGGTGCCCACGTCCTGCGCATCGATGACGACGTCCGGATTCGACCAACTGCCGCCGAAGTTGACAACACCGACATCTCCGCTCCCCTCAACTACGTCACCACCAAAAGACGATCGGCTGCCGGCAGGACTTCCTCCAATACCACCGTCATCCCCGAGGCCCAGATTGGGCGCCCGTTCTCCGCCAAGATCGACCTGCCCGCGCAGGTTCTCCTGGTCGGCTGTCGGACCAGATGCGCTACGGGCACCTCTACCGGTCGAGACCAGATGATCTGTCGGGGCCGGATCAACGTTCCAGGCCAAAGTGGTCGGCTCTTGCCCGGTGTCTGTCTCCCGGCGCACCTGCTTCAGTTCGGCCTCTGCCAGCGCCTCGGCGCTTGAAGGCTTTCCGTCCGGTTCAAGGCGGCTTCCCTGCCCGGCGGCAACCAGCACTTTCTCGCCGTGAGATCCGCTGAACTCCACCGTTCCGCTGAAAGTAAATATCTGGGTGTCCTTGTCTCCGGCCGCAAGGGCAAACTCGGTGCCCCTGACGCCCGCCACGGCGTTCGAGGTCCGCACTTGGAAATCGGCCCGGTTTCCACTCACCAGTTTCTGAACCAGCGCCCGTAGTTTGCCGCCTACGAGACGCAGGCGCGTGACTCGCTGAGCGGCCTTGGCGGAAAACAAATGTTTCGTTACCACGACCTTACTGTTCGATCCCAGGGCGATCAAGGCATCATCGGAAAACAGCACTTTCAGGCGCGACTTCTTGTAGGTCTGCAGACTGTCCCCTTCGCGGATTTCCATTCCCGTGACGGCATCCAACTGTTCTCCAGCGCGAATGACCCGAGCCCGGCCTCTAACAGCGGCCACGAATCCTGCAGCCTCGCCGGCCTGCGCAAGGTTCCAAAGCTCCATTACCAGAATCAGCGCGCTAAGCAGACATGTTCTCCGAAATATCATGGCATCACCTCGGTTTCTAAGTTACAAGCACACCGCGTGCCAACACCGGTACCGGAGCAAAAATTTGAATATGACTGTAAATATGGCAAGTTATTAGGTCCAGGCATGAAAAAACAGACAGCTGGAACGTCAGAAATTTGAAAAAAACCTCTTTTTTCCTTGTCACACATTCGAGCACACCCTCAAATCAAGCCCAACACGGCAACCGACACCATGTGCCTTTGGTAGGAATAGCCCGCTAAACTGGAATCATTATTGATGAAGTTATAGCTCACACCAAGCGTCACGTGCCCACCCAGGCGCCAATCCGCTCCGGCGCCGGCACTCCAGCAATCATCGGCACGGTTGGCGTTCCAGTGCTTCTCGCGATGCCAGCCGCCGCCTGCGCGTAATCCAAGCGTATCGAACACCCTGAAGCGTATATTCAACTCCACCAGTGGCCCCCACAGATCGTAGAACGAGCCGCGGGCATCCTCGGCTGCCATGCCCGCTGAAACCCGCAACCAGAGACGATCGCCGGCCAGCGAAACATCCTCCGCGGCCGTGAACTGGTGATGGAAATTGTCGCGCTCGTACAAGCGCTCGTGAAATATCGAAGCCTCGAACGAATAGTCCAGCGTCGTGGCCATGCCTTCGCCCTCGCCAATACGGATGCGGGCACGAGCGGTATGCCCTTGCATGTATATCCCGAAGTCGTTCATCCTGAGTTGCTCCGGACCATCGAGCATATCGAGCCCGAAACGATATGCCAAAGAGAGCAAGTGTTCGTCTCCTATTCGATGATCCCAGCCGAGCCCTGCCGCTATCTCGGTCAGATCATATCCGCGGGCCTTCTCGGCGGCGTGGAAACTCCTGAACAGGCGCAGGTTCATATCCAACCTGTCACGAGTTCCCAAAGCCGGCCGAAAGTAACCTCCCGCCGACACGAAGGCGGTGGCCGATGATGCATCGCCCGGTTGTTGCGGATCGAGCGTAACATTGGAATCGTATCCCCCGCCGACCGAGGCGAATGCGCCCCAGGCGCGCCGTGATGAACCGGCTTGCTCCCCTGCCAGGATGTAAACATTCCGACGGGCAAGGGCCGACAGGCGGCGATCCGTGCTTTCAAATTCCGCCGCTCGTCGAAAAGACCGCAGGGCCTCGTTCTGGCGTCCCAGCTTGAACTGAGCCATTCCCAGGTAGTATCCGGCCGCAGCCGTGAAACCCTGGTCGAGATCTCTGGCCCGCTCGAGCGCTTCAACGGCTTCGCGGTATTTTCCCAACCGATAGCGACACAATCCGAGGTAGTAGTGTAATGATGCCCTTGTATCCAGAGCGCCCTTCGCCGAAAGCAGAACTTCTTCGGCCCCGGAAAAGTCGCCGGTCTTCGTTAAAGACAAAGCCAGATCCAGGCGAATTGCAGAGTTAGTCGGGCTCAATTCAATGGCCCGGCGAAACGAGCCGGTCGCGGCTTTGATCTTCCCCAGTCCCAGTTGGGCCTGCCCCAGGTAGTAGACGGCCTGGGCGTTGTCCGGATTCTGGGCCAGCACATCCAGAAAGCGGCTCTCTGCCTCAACCAGGTCTCCCCGGCTGAATGCCACAACGCCCTTCGCAAAATCCATCTCGGACGAAACCGCCCCGGCCGCAATTGCCCAAAACATGCAAGAGCAGGCGATGAGAAGGGCAGCACATCGGCATCTCGATCGCATTTCCGATTCCGTATTGCTCTTTAGTTATTCCATGCGCCCGATCAGCGCCGCTATCCGCGAGATCGCCTCATCGATAACCTCGATCGATGCGGCAAACGAAATTCTAAGATGCCCCGGCGCAGCGAACGCCTCTCCAGGCACAACCGCGACCCGCTCTTCTTCCAGCAGAATTTCTGCCAGTCGCAAGCCACTGTCAATCGTCACGCCGCCAAGCTTCCTTCCCATTAGAGCCTCGAACGAAGGAAGGACATAAAAAGCTCCTTCCGGCTTCTCACAGCCGACTCCCTCGATCTTCATAAGCAGTTCGACCACTCTTTCGCGGCGGGCAGCAAATGCCTGGACCATGTTATCGACGATTCCGGGAGGTGATTCGAGAGCCGCTACAGCCGCGTGTTGCACGAAGGTCACGGCATTTGATGTTGATTGATCCTGTATCTTGCGCATCGCGGCTATCACATCGGGTGGACCCAGAGCCCAACCCAGTCGCCAGCCGGTCATCGAGTATGCCTTGCTGACGCCGTTGACCATGACCGTTCGTTCTTTCATTTCCGGGACGCGCTGGACGATATCCAATGGAGAGCAACCATCGTAGACTATCCGGCGATAGATGCCGTCCGAGATTACGGCCAAATCGTGTTCGATTGCCAGTTCGGCCACTCGATCGAGATCGCCGGCCGAGTCGACATGGCCTGTCGGATTACAGGGACTATTGAGAACGATCAAGCGGGTTCTCTCGCCGATTGCGGCGGCCATTGCTTCCAGGTTGAGCCCGAAAGCACCTCCGGGCGGGGGCAAGATTACGGGCTGCGCGCCGCAAAGACGCACCTGCTCGGGATATGAAACCCAGTATGGCGCCTGTATCAGCGCTTCACAACCAGGCTCGAGCAGGGACATGCAGGCGTTGTAGAGGCATTGCTTGGCCCCGCAGGAGACAACCACCTGGTTGTCCGCGTAATCAACACCCATCTCAAGGGCTGTAGACTGCCTCACGGCCGCGCGAAGCTCCGGGATGCCGGCCGAGGGCGCATAACCCGTGTGCCCTGCTTCCATCGCAGCACAGGCCGCCTTGCAAATGTGCGCGGGTGTCGCGAAGTCGGGTTCACCAGCGGCCAGCGAGAGTACTTTCTCGCCTTTCGCCCGAAGCGCCTTGGCACGAGCCGTAATAGCCAGTGTGGGTGACGGCTCGAGTCGTTCGACTCTCCCGGACAACCTCATGTTCACCTCAAATTACTGGCCGTCCCCGCCCTGGCGCCTTGAGTTCAGGCGCTTGAGGACTGCCGGCGGCACAACGCCGCTCACATCGCCGTTGAAGAAGGCAACTTCTTTGACCGTTTGCGAACTTACGTAAAAATGCTCCTGGCTGGTCATCATGAAGATAGTTTCAAGCTCTGGATGGAGACGTCTATTCATGTGCGCCATCTGGAACTCATTTTCGAAGTCACTCAGCGCCCTGAGCCCGCGCACGATCACATGTGCGCCCTTGTGTCGGGCATAGTCTACCAGCAGCCCGCTGAAGGAATCGATCTCGACTCTGTCCATTCCGGACAATGTCTCCTCCAGCATGGCCACCCTTTCCTCTACGGTAAAAGTCGGAAGCTTACGTACGTTGACGGCCACGGCCACGACCAAGCGCGGGAAGATCTTGACCGCGCGCTGTACGATGTCGAGGTGCCCGCTAGTGAAGGGATCGAAAGAACCCGGGTAGATGGCCATTTTCTCCAAGAGGGCCTCCTTATCGTTGCAAAATCTCCAAACCGCATGCCACGTTAGCCAACTGCCGGAAGGTTGTCAACTCGCCCTGTAATAGAGTGTTATTGTGGTGTCTCCATAGACCTTTTGCTTGATCTGTTTAAGATTACCGGCTTTCTCGGGCAGTTCTACAGACGACTCCGTCTCGCACACGATCCGGCCTCCTGCCTCAATCTGCTCGTTGCAGCCGAGCGACTCCAGGGTCTTTGCCGCCAGACCCTTGTGATATGGAGGATCCACCAGAACCAGATCGGCTCCGGTCTCTCGTTCGGAAGTTTTTAGAAAGGCCATGACGTCACGACCAATGACCCGGCAATGATCTGCCAAACCGCATTTTTCGAGGTTGATCCGGATCAACTCGAGCGCCTGTTTGTCCCGCTCAACGAATACGGCCGATTCGCAGCCGCGGCTCAAAGCCTCGATGCCCATAGCCCCCGTTCCGGCGAAAAGATCCCAAACAACCGAGCAGGAGAATCCCACGCCCAGTAGATCGAAGATCGACTCGCGGATGCGATCGGAAGTGGGTCTAATCGCGCGCCCGGCCGGCGTTGCAAGTCTCCGGCCGCGCAGTATTCCTCCGACGACTCTCATGACATGCTGAGCAGCGCCCGTGCCAACCTGGGAGCGGAGCCTGAAGTCATGCGTCCGGCGAGAACGTTCATTGCTTCCATGTATGCCAAGGCCTCGAGCCGATCGGGATCGATTTGATCGATATCGGGCCTGATCAGGCGATTACCGGCCATGATTGTACGCACAAGAGCGCTTTCTATCCGTTCGGAATTCAGGTTGGCCAGTGATGAGTCTGCTTGTCCGACAGCGCCTGGTGCAATCATCGGCGCCACTGCTTCGGCCAGCGCAAATGCATCCTGTCCCATTTCATCAACTCCCGGCAACAGGATTACATCGGCGCTGATACCGACAGTCTTCATGGAAGCCACTAAAAGCGATACCCGCTCCGCTCCCTTGGTGACGGAAGTCGGCCTGCCACGCAGTAAACGGACAATTACTCCCAACTCGAGGTCCAAAATCTGCGGCAGTAGCCCCGCGGCGATATCCGGTGCCGCCTGAATATCGCAGGCGCTCAGATCGATCCCGAAAGAGGTAAATCCCGCATCGAGGCAACGCGAGATGTGATCTCTAACCGCTTCAAACGTCGGTCCCGCCGGTTGCTCGACCGCTGCCTCGTCTACGTGAAGTACAAACGGGACCAGGTGATCGACCTGCCCGGCCGCCTGCCTCATCAGGTGAAAGAAATTGTTCGGGTTATGTTCGCTCCTGAGCTTTGCAAGATCAGTCGTGCCGGGCGAAAAACTCAAACCTACAACGGCCTTACAATGAGCCGCCGCCCGCAGTATCGCACCAGCTTGAGAAGGATGTGCGATACTCGGCATCCATAAAACGTTCGCGGACTCTCTCAGCCCGTCCAGCACTTGTCGGCTATTGAGCAGCGGCAAGAGGCTCTCGGCGCCAAGTTGATGAATGACGTTCGTCGGTCGAAACGGCAGCAAGGCGTGGTATTGAGCGTCCGTCGCTATGATCTATTCTCCGAGGAGAGATTATTCGTCGTCGCAGGCATCACCCAGCCCGTCACCGTCGCTGTCGATTTGTTCGGGGTTGGAAACATCCGGGCAGTTGTCATCACAATCGCGGCAACGGAAGTTATCTGGTTCTGCCACCTTGCAAGGAGGATCGTCGCAGCACGGACCGTACTCCGGGTTGCATGGATTGTAGGCAGCATCCTGCCCGTCGCCATTTTCGCGAATCCCGTCACCGTCCCGATCGGGGTCGCAGACATCGCCTATTCCGTCACGATCACGGTCGGCCTGATTAGAATTGGGAATCTCGGGACAATTGTCGATCCCCGAACAGGTCCAGTCATCCTGGCCGGGGTCGCATATTCGATCGCCGTCGTCATCGGCGTCGCATGGAGCTCCAGCTCCATCGCCGTCGATATCACTGTTATCGTTGTCTGCAATTTCTGGACACTTGTCGCAGGCGTTGCCCCACCTGTCTCCGTCGTCATTTCGCTGGTCGCCGAAAGCGGCTATCTCCTGAGGCGTTGCGTTCCCGTCTCCATCCATGTCGCAGCGAAAAGCAAACAGCGGGTTACGGCACTCGATCCCGTTGGGCACGTTGGGGCAGTTGTCACATTGGTCACCGACGCCGTCCCAGTCGGCATCGGTCTGATACATGACGATACGTCCCCGGGAATCAAGATCGCTGAAGAGACGCGGCCTGAAAGTGCAGAATCCCAGCTTGGTATTGCATTGGAAGCTCCCCGAGCAGGCGGGAACAGTAAGGCGCGCATCAGACTCGCATGAATCGGCGCCCGTCTCGTCGACGACACATGCTACTTTGTTGCTGATCGGCCGGCAATGCAAACATCCCTGTTCGTCGATGTCGTAGCCGCCCTGGTCATCGAAATTCAGAAAACAACGCCGTGGGCTCGGGGATCCAGTACGGTCGCCGGACAGGCAGGCCAAACAACTATCCTGTTTGTCGGTAACATCCTCGCAGAGCGCAGAGTCATGGGCTTTGGCCCTGTCTTGGGCCGAAATGGGACAACACTTGTCCGTTGCAGCGCACCCGAAACGACTCAGGATGAACGAGTTCCTGACGCCTTCGCAGTTGTCGTCACAGTCGCCGATCACCTGCTCGTATACCGTCTCTGTTCCGGTCTCGGGACGCAGATTGACATGTACTCCACAACGGTTGTCAACCGTCGAGCCGCTGAAATCGCCGTCGCTGCCGATCCCGTCCTGATCCGGATCGACAGAGCATGCCCCGGTTTTATCGGGATACGCCCGGCCGTCAACCTCGACCTCACGGTGCAAGCAAACAAGCCCCCGTTCACAATTTGAATCGGTGATGCAATCAGAGCCAGCCCCCGAACGACACCCGGATACACTTGGCAGGATAACAACGGCAAGGATAGCCGCCCCCGCCGGACCGATCAGCGCTCTCACAAAAACCTCCCACACAAGAAGTGCGGCATTTTCGCATTGATCCGGGGCACAAGAACTCCGGACCATCCAAGTGCATGGCTTTTCTTGATAAAACAAAGTCACATGTATGTCAAGGCGAAAGCCTGTATGCCGAAAGCACCTGGTTTTTTAGACTTGCACGCTGAGGGTGTTTGTTTGTATGCTCCGCGCAAGAAGGTGGAGGAATTCATATGGGAGGAAGGATGGTGATGCGCGCGCGGCGAGCCTGGAAGATAACCTGCCTGGCTCTGCTGGGAATAACGCTGGCTCCGACGGCCTTCGGGCGCAATCTGGTCGATGAAGAGAAACAAATCTACATTGCCCAGCCGCTTGTCACCGAGCCGGCCTGGACCCAGACCGGCGTATATCTCAAGAGTTTCCTGTTCGATCTTCCCAACGCCGTATCCCGTCCCAATGCCCAGGTGGGTTTCGTCCTGACGCCGGGATTTACCTGGTCAGTCCTCGACATGTTCGAGTTGAACGTCGGCTTCCCAATGGTCCTCAACCCGGATCAGACCGGCGACCGCGAATTGGACGAATTCGCCGCCAAGAAGGCAATGGACGGCAATATCAAACCGCCCGACAACTGGGACGAAAATCCAGATTTCGATCTACCCGGACTGCTGATCGGACTGAAGGGTAAATTACTCGGAAAGAAACCCGAAGACAGATTTTTCCTTGCGGTCGGGGTAAGCGCCAACCTGCCTATCTTCGAAACTTGGGCCACCAACTTCTCGCAGTGGAAGACAAGCCGATTCCAGACCTCACCGTTCATTATCAGCCCCTATGTTTCCATTGCCTATGCCCTGGGAAGATTCTCGCCCCAGTTGCAACTTGGTGCGGACGTCAGGCTCAACGAATCCGTCGATCCCGATACGGGGAACTACATACGCAACGAAGCAGGTAACCCGGAAATCGAGACCAATACCGATTTCTTTTTCAACCTGGCGCTTCCGTTCGCTTTCGCCTACGAGGGCACCGTGCCGATGCTGGAATTGAACGGAGTGTACAGCCCGGGCGAGGGAACGCAGTTGTTCATCACACCCGCGGTAACATTCCTGCCGACCGGCAGCGCAGCCTCTCTCGGGTTCGCCTGTATGATACCAATTTCAGATTCCGCCTTTCGCAAGAGCGAGGGTTTCCGCTTCGTGATCAATTTCAGTTATGCTTTCGACGCCCTGGGCATTCCCGCACCGGAAGAAGAAAACGACGGAAGCAGCGACATCTCGGACGAGGTTCCGCCGGCCGGCTGGTAACGATATTTCTCCGTTCACCTCGGCCTGCGGTCCAACCAGGAGTCAGGTTGGCTGGAAAAACATTCATTAAGGACATCAACGATCAGAAGCGCTTGACCGGCAGCTTTCTTGTCCAGCAGAAGCAGATTCCTCTCAACAAGAACGGCAAGCCCTACATCGCCATGACGTTGATGGATCGTACGGGCTCGCTGCAGGCGCGGGTCTGGGACAATGTCGACAAATTCGCGCCGCTGTTCGAGGCCGGCGACTGCGTCGAGGTCAGCGCCGTGGGCGTGTCCTACCAGGGTCATCTGCAGCTCAAAGTGGAAACCATCAAGAAACTGCGTCAAGAAGAAGTAGCAATGGACGAGTTTCTCCCGGCTAGCTCGCGTGACCGCGATCAGATGCTTGATCGACTTAAAGAACTTCTCGGCACAATCGATAATCGGCCCCTGCGCGATATGCTCATGACCCGCCTTGACAATGAGGAATTTCGTCAACAGCTTGAGCGAACCCCGGCGGCCAAGACGATCCACCATGCATTTCTGGGAGGACTGCTCGAGCACACCCTTTCCGTCGTCGAGTTGGCCGAACGGACAGCCACAATCTATACCGATCTCGACCGTGACCTGTTGCTGGCCGGCGCTTTTCTGCATGACGTAGGCAAGATTCACGAGTTGGGAAGCCAGACATCCTTTGAATACACGGATGCCGGCCGACTGCTGGGTCACATCTACATCGGTGCCGCCATGGTACAGGAGTGGGTCGCGGTACAACCCGGGCTCGATGAGGAAACTGCTCTGAAACTCGTTCACATGATTCTTTCCCACCACGGGAGTTACGAGTTCGGATCCCCGAGACGTCCCAAGTTTGTAGAGGCTCTGGTGCTGAACTACCTAGACGAGCTTGATTCAAAGGTAGAAAGCTTCAGAGAAATTGCAGCACGTGAAAAAGGACAGCGCTGGTCTTCTTTCCAGAGAGTATTCGATCGTTACCTGTATCTTGGAGAACCCAAGGCCGAGCAAAACGAACACAAAGATCCGGACGATATAATCGAACCAAAAAGTCCCCGCCGCGATACACCCCTGAAACACAACCCATTCGAGACGCAACTCGGGCAATCCGCACAACCCGGTCGCGTGGGCAAAAAATCAGGAGGCACACAACTTCCGCTTGGCCCAGTCGCCTCCCACGCAAGAGAGGACCCTGATCCTTGAAGTTCGGCGAGAAACTCATCCAGGCCGGTCTGATTGACCGCGCACAACTCGACGCCGCATTGAGCCATCAGGCGCAAACGAGCCAAATGCTGGGCGAGGCTCTCATGGAGCTTGGCTACATCGGCGAGGCGGACTTTCTGAAGTTCTTGGCCAAGCAGTTTTCGACTCAGTACGTTTCCACCCGCAAGCTCTCGCGGGCCAAGATCGCGCAGGAGTTACTGAAGGTCGTTCCACTGAAATTTGCCGAGCAGAGGTTGATGTTCCCCATTCTGAGTGGCAAGGGAGGCAAGACGCTCGGAGTGATAACCTGTGAGCCGCAAAACGATGAGGCAATCGACGAAGTACGTATTGTCTCCGGCTTCGAGGAGATACAAGTTTTCGTTGCCCACCGTGACGCCATAAGAGCGATGATCAGAAAGCACTACCGCGGAGATATCAACGCCTTCGATATGCTCGAGGACGCGAACAGGATTGACTCCGAGGCGGAAAAGGCAATCTCCACCGCGTCGATACAGATCGAAGAAGACACCAGGCCCGGCAAGAAGGGCCCGATCGTTGCGGATCTCGATGATCATGAGGCGCGCATCTCTCATGTGACCTCCTCTTGGACCAAGGCCATTGAACAGGTCCGCGACAGCTCGCTGGTCTCCGACAACGATTTCATCGAAACGCTGAACATTCTGGTCGGCCTGGTTGAAATGCAGTTGCCCAACCGGCAGGGTCACTCGGCCAGGGTGGCCAGGATGACTAAGGTGGTTTCGGAACGCATGAAACTCGACGAGCGGGCGACCAACCACAACATTACCTCAGCCTACCTGCACGATCTGGGAAAGCGTGCTTCCCTGCATCTGACCCTGTTGAGCATCGGTGCCAGCAAAGAGCATCGCCACCATGCCAAGCGCTACCACCTGACGCCTTCCCGGCTATTCGACTCCGTCCACCTGCCGCGCTCGGTCAACAACATCCTCAGTCACCTCTATGAAAACTACGACGGAACCGGCCTGCCCGAGGAGTTGTCGGCGGTGTCGATTCCCCTAGGTGCACGCATCATTGCGGCCGTGGATGCCTTCGACGATCTCGTTCACAACTCCAACAACCTGGTCGGAGCAACGCTCGAGCCCGAACAAGCTTTAGCGCGCATGAAAAAAGAAGGCGGTTACTTGTTCGATCCGCATGTATTGGAAGCGTTGGAGCAGGTAACGCGGGAAGACAGGAACGGGGAATCCGTGGTTGCCGATCAAGAGGTCATTCTTTTAGCCGATGCCGATCCGGGCGCCGTCGACGAACTGCGTGCCAAGCTCATCGCAGCCGGCTTCGGTGTGCGTGAGGCCAGAGACGGTCAGACAGCCATGGATTGCCTGTCCAACGGACGAATCGTTGCTGCGATTGTCGAGGTGGATCTCGAGCCCCAGGACGGTTTTGAAATCCTCGAACGAACAGGATCTCTGAGAATACCGACTTTCCTGATGGCGACCGATCCGCTACCCGAGGTAATTACCAAAGCTTTCAAAGACGGTGCGGTCGACTTCATTACAAAACCATTTGTCGCCGACGTCGTTATCGCCAAACTGAACAAGGAGCTGTCATCCCAGGAAGATGCCGCAGGATCAGCTTCTTCCACTTCGCGGGCGGTGACCCAGCCGCCACCGGCCGAACCGGCTGACGAACGGGAATCGTACCCCGAAATTGTTGATCCAGAAACGGGCATCACCATCGAGGTCGAAGACGATGCCGTGGCAGCTGAAGACGAGAACCTGCCGGCTCCCTCTGCCGTAACCATCTCCGGCGTGGGTGGGAGCAAGGGTAACATCATTTCCGGCTCGCTCGATGGCAAATCAGCTCTGTCATTGATGCGCGCTTTATCGGCCAAGCGTCGCACGGGTTTGCTCTCGCTCAGACTTGGAGAACACAAGGGCGAGATGTACTTCCAGGGCGGCCACATCTACCAGGCCATTGTCGGCGAGTCGCAAGGCGAAGAAGCGTTTTTAGAACTTGCCTCATGGAAAGACTGCCTCTATCGATTCGATCCGGAGCAAGCCCCGAAGTCAAGGGTGATCAAGACGCCCACCGGTAAGCTTCTGCAGATCGCCGCCTTGTCGATTTGATGTAGCCTGTTAGCTTATCACATACCGAACAGGCGCCTGGCGTTCGCGGCGGTGATTCTGCCAATCTCTTCTGGTGATAGATCTCTGATTTCGGCCAGCTTGCGAACAACTTCGATCACATGGGCCGGTTCATTGCGCTTGCCCCTGTAGGGCACCGGGGCGAGATACGGGCAATCGGTCTCGACCAGCAGGCGTTCAAGTGGCGCAAGCCCTGCGGCCGACCGCAATTCGTCCGTCTTCTTGAAAGTCAATGGTCCAGCCAGGCCCAGATAAAAACCCATTTCCAGCGCCGTCCGTCCCAGTTCGGGATCGCCACCGAAGCAGTGAATCACTCCCCCAACCCTGTTCGCCTCTTCCTCGCGCAGGATACGAATAGTGTCCCGGCTGGCCTCGCGCGTGTGGATCACCAGCGGCCTTCCGCACAATTTGGCCAGGCGAATGAAATATCGAAACAGATCCCTCTGCAGTTGGCGGGGGGAATGATCGTAGTGATAGTCGAGACCGACCTCGCCTATGGCAACCACCTTGGGCCGACGGGCAAGCAGTTCGAAATCACTGATAGTTGCGGCCC
>Ga0315535_1000101_pt1 | contig 52819 bp, 67 predicted proteins | sample SalMarSW160220MG_2_FD_203092 | JGI IMG/M metagenome (GOLD analysis project Ga0315535, IMG submission 203092) | Salt marsh sediment microbial communities from the Plum Island Ecosystem LTER, Massachusetts, United States - Salt Marsh Sediment SW1602-20 ... | reverse complement strand
CCCGCTTAAAATGCCGATTTCTGGTGCCTTGTCATTGTATTGTAGTTACAACATAGTTTTATAGCCATATTTGACTGGCTTCGGTTTGTGAAGGGTGAGATTGGCCTTTCTTTTTAATGTTGAATTGGTTAAGTGTCCTAGTTTTTGATTATTGGTTATATACCTGAGTGTTAACCCAGCCTTTTAGAGGCGAAAACCATGCGCAGAGGAGTGGTGCTTGGCGTGGTCCTGTTCTTTGTAGCTGTCGTCTTGTTGGAGGGCAACGGCTACGTCATCCACCATGACCTCTACAAGCACGGTCTCAGGTACAGTGAAAGCTGGGCTTGGAAAGACAACCTCATAAAAATGGCTCTTTACCAGTTTGTGATTTTCACTCTTCTCGTCATCCATAAGAGCTGGAGGGTTTGGGTTTTAACCGAGGTGTTCTGGTTCACGTGCAGTCAGGACCTGCTTTTTATGGAACCAAGGCGTTTTCCCAGTTGGGGATTGGGGGTGGCTGCCCTTCTGCAGTGTTTTCGGTCACTGGACCACGCTGGATCAGGCGGTTTTCAGCGTTTCAAGTGTGACTTTCGCCGGGTTCTTGTTGTGGCTTATAAAGGAGTGGAAAGCGTTACGTTTGATTTAATGTTTGAAGTTTTGAGTGTGACTGTCTCGTTACACCAGCAATCGTTTAAGATGGCGTTTAGGCTACTTGATATTCAAAGGGTGTTTGTTTCTGAACTTTGTTGAGATAATGGCGTTGTACAGGGCTTTTTCGGTTGGTCGTTTCAAGTGTCCGGGCGCATCACCTAAAATCATGGCGTCTGAGTTTTTGAGTGAAGGTTACGTTCTCAAGATCATGAAGGCTTCAGCTAGCAAGTTTTGTCTTAATTGTGTCAGGGAGTTTTGCGTCAGCAAGGGGCTCGGGTTTACCGAGGATGCGAATTATTTGACTATTCATTCTGGTAGAGAAAAGGTTTCCATTTGAAATCGATAGTTTTTCTTTTTTGGTAATATTCTGTTTTGCGGAAATACGTTATTATTTGCTTTGGAGCTAGAGGGGCGGCTTGGTGAAGGCACATGTTTAGGCAGGGTGACGGCTTGGTTCTTTTGCAGGCTCTTGAGGAGTTGGAAAAGGAAGCGCGGCTGCTGAGTGTTGAGCGGGAGAATTTGCTGGATATTGAGGATAGGCTGTGGGTTATGGTGCGTGAGGATGTCAGGTATAAGATACGAAAGAATCAGGAGTTACAGATGGAGATTGAGCAGGAAAAGAGGAAATGCGTGAGGCTGGCGAGGGGCTTGAACGCGTCTATTCTGGAAGATTGTTCCCTGGATGTTAGCTAAAGGCGCGTTTCTTTTTTTTGTTAGTGCTCGGTACTTTGTTATTATGATTAAGGTAGAATTGGCATAAGTGCTTTGAAACGTGTTTTAGCGCTGTTTGTTCAAGTTTTTGAACCATGCTGTTCAAAAGCATTGGACTAAATGTGGCGTTTGTGTTAGTTTTGCTTGAGGGAAATGGGATATGTCAGGTGGAACTGAGCAGATTCGCTGTTTTGCTGCGTTGGCGTGGTGGACTTATGGATGAGTTTTGGAACGAGATAATCTACGGGTATCCTGGAGCCAAGCATGTTTGTGATGATTTTGGTGTTGTTCTATCTCATAATGGCGAAAATGACTTGATGATTTGTCGAAAGTGCGGTAAAGGCTGGATTGCCCCCAGCAGCATCAAGAAAAAAGCAATCGGCAAAATGAAATAATAAATATTCTTCGCTGGGCGCAATTTCGAGAAAAAAATTGGAACGTGTGAGTTTCAGTTGCTGCTATGCATACCAATCGGGATATTTGCGTCGGCGGCACCAGTATATGGTGTTAATCGCCCCACACTTCTCGCAGGCATATTCCATTTTGACTACTCCGCGTGTCTCACATTCCTTCTCGTTTCTTGAGGCTGTTGTGTGCAAGTCGTCTGGTGGATGAATCTCAAAGGGGGTTCCGCATTTGATGCAGCCATATTTCTTTATTTTTTTGGTTGCGCTCAAACTGAGCCCTCAATTATTATATTGTGTTTTGATTCTAATTAGCGTTTTGTGTCTTTTTCAACGCTGAAGGCAAACGGCTGATGGTGGTCAAATCTTGGGAAGATTCCAAACTTCGCAGGGATGTGTAAATCTAAAAAGGGAAAAAAGCAGATAATGGAGCAGGGTAACTGAGTCTTTGTGGGTGAAGTGTGTTGAAGAAAGAATATGTTAGGCAGCAGTTGGAGTGTGAAGTTAGGGAGAGTTTGGAGCATAAGCTTGTTTTGAGGCGTGAGGCTCCTCTTATTGGTTTGGTGGCTTTTAGCGTTGCGCTTTGGGGTACGAAGCTGTTCACGGCTGCTTCGCCTGGGTCAAGTGTGGTTTTTCAGCTTTGGGGTTTCAACGTGCACTTGCACCATTTCAACTATGGCTTTATTCTGCTGGTGATTGGGTTGCTGCTTACTTTTTTTGAGGGACCTTGGATTGTGAGAGTTCAACATTCCCTGTTTGGCGTGGGTTTAGGCTTCATTGTTGACGAGTATTGGCTGCTTTTAATATTTGATGACCATGCATCAACCTATTTTGGGCCAGAATCGCAGTACATATCCTCAATGATTGGACTAGTCATCACCATAATCTATGCGGTGATAGCTGTTGGAGTCTTTTTCAAAAGTAGGAGAGAAATAAGACTTTGGAAGAAATTACTTGAAGCGGTGGAATCAGGAGACATCGAGATTCATGCTAAACCCAATTCCGATTCTAAAATTCGGTAAATTTGGTCTGGTGTGTTGACACGTGTTTTTCTTGCGCTTTAGCTGAGCAAAACGGGTTTAAATACCTGATTACTGTATTATAATTGTAGTAATAGATGGAATTCTTGTAGCGAATATTTGCAGATGGTACCAAGCTTTCTATTTTTATTACAAAAGTGGAGTATTGAAGGGAAGAGATTGTAGCATGGAGGCATCTTCAGGAACTGTGTTTGCTATGCGGCAGCGCATTATTGCTAAACTACGAGCAACGGGCGCCATTTCAAGAGAAAAAGCTGCAACAGCCCAAGAGGCTCATTTAGACATGCAAGAACAAAACTGGTTACGTTACGTCGCTGGCGGTTTTCTTGCGAGGGTGAAGAAGACAAGAGACAAGCGATATTACATTGTAACTTATAGCCGAACATAAGCTTTTTTCTTTTCGGTTTTTTGCTTCTGCAAGCCAAAAGAGGCGGAAGACTCCCAGACGCCCTAATCATAGCCACAGCACTCAACCAAACCACCGACCAAGTCTACTCCCAAGACAAAAACCTACAACGCCACAACAAACACATCAAAACCAACCAACTACCCTAAACTGAAAAGACCTGAGTGGTTACTGGACCATGGTCTTGAAGTGTTACGGTTCGAATGGTGTGTTACTTTAAAGCGTTTGTTGATTTATCAATCTCTCTCTTCAAGGCGTTTAGAAAACGTGGGAAATTGTTGGTGGTTAGTCCTTGTAGGCATTTAGGTTTGTGAGGCACGCGCCACGCTATTTTTCTGAAATCATAGAACATGTGTTGAATATCCTCGACTTGTCCACGTGCTATTTTTCCCAGAATCTCCTTTATCTGATATTTGTCGATTATTCTAACCTCAACATCAGTTTCAACATGAGAACAGTCCGCGGGAGAAAAAATCAGAGGAACAACTCGAAGTCCTTTATAAGATGCCAGAATAGAAGAAACATGTTTTTTCGCATCCTTCAAATCCTGAATTTTTTGAGCATTAGGTGTTCTAATGGTACAGTCAACTAATAATAGGCGGTCATTCTCTTTGTAAGCAAGAATATCAGCACATCCTATCTCGACTGCACCGACATGAACCTTGTCAAAAGATTTTATTTTCTTTGATTCGAGATTAATTGTGTGAAATCCGCCTAATGAAAGCAACCATGCTACTGCTCTTTCAAAAGTTACTTCAGGTTTGGGATATTTATAAACCTCTTCACTCAGCATTTTGGTGAATTCTTCAAATGTGCAGAACGCGTTCAAGGCTTTCGCGAAGGGTTCAAGTGGATTCTTGAGAGGTACTGTTACATATTTTCATCCAAAGTTAATGCCGAAGCTTTGTGAATTAATTTTACGTTAATGGCATCTAAAGGTAATAGCTTATCGACTTTAAATGTCTCAGTTATGCAACAAGAATTATTACCCGTTTGTTCCTCCTTTTGCTTTATCTCCCTTTCTTCATGATATCCCTATAGGGTAGACCCAGCATACTCATAACGCCTAAGATTTAATTGTAAACCTTTTAGACCACAAACCTTCTTGATATTAACTTTGAATGAGGAATCGGAAAAACTGTTTTTTTCAATTCTCGCGAGATTCTAAATTCGAAGTCCTTCGGTGTGTTAACATTGAAGTTGGGAATTTTTAAAAAATCTTTAATTAAATCAATAATGTTTGTAAAGCCAAGTTGTATTGGTGGAATTTTCTCATTGCTGACTATATTCCAGAATGCCTTTCTTGTTTCAACATTCCCCGAATCCGACGCTCTCCAAACAAATTCGAGAGACTCTCCAACTCTTTCTTGTGAAGAATTTACCTTCAAGCTCAAAGGGTCAAAGTTTCGACATTTTACGGTTGCTCTTCCAAATTCTGTTAGAAACTTAATTTCTCCATTAATAATTTGTTCAAAAACAGTATAGTTAAATGGGTGGACAGCAGTAAAAATTGCGAAATTGTTATTTCTTGGATATACTGGAAGAGCTTGAAGTTCAGATTCTATCTGCTTTTTTTCTTTTGGACTTACACAAACCGAAGTTATCAAGTTTTGCCATGGTTCCCCAAGCCCTTGTGACACGGCAACTGTTCGCACGTCTATGCTCACTATCACTGGTTTTAGTTCATTTAAAACCGCGTATAATTCATCTGGTTCTGCTATAGGCATATTGAAATCAATAGATAATTGCAAGCTTGCCGATATAATTTTTTAGCTTATTACATCGACCATATGGTTGCGATATAACGTCACGAGAGGAGTGGCAAAACGTGCGCGCTGGTTGTGGGCATTTAATGTTGGTGTGGCTTCTTGCGGAATATTTGGATTGCCCAGTGTCTTTTGGTGCGCGTCTCAGATACTAATCTTCTAAGAATCTAAATTTGTCTACAACATAGCCCTTCTCTTTCAAAACTTCTACGAAAGCTCTACCCTTCTCTGTCAAAATAACCATTTGCTCCACAATTTTTATGAGGTCAAACAAGACGAAAAACGATATAAAGTCCAAAAAGTTACTGAATGACCCTCCAGTGTTCATCATGTCAAACTTTTCATTATGTCCGTCAATTTCTAAACCCGCGTTTTTATTAAGAGGCTTGTTTCGCTGAGCCAAAGCCATTAATGCGAGTAGCGTAGAATCAGTATCAGTTTGTTTAAGTGAGTTTACAATTAACTCAAATTCGTTTTTGTAAATTAGTTTGTAATCGCGCAAGATATTACAGAGGGTTAGTCTAAGTTGTTTTTCGAACTCGACTTTTCCCTCAATTGTGTTATCATATTTTATTATCCTAAAGTGGGCGATGTCAAATGGAACTGTTTCAAACTTGTCTTGAGTAATCATTTATTGTTTGGGTCTGTTTTAAAAGATGTGCCAGCCCTAACTCATAAAATACGTTCGGCTTTTTCATCGAAATGTCAGCGACAATTACTGAGGCTTCTCTTATTTCAGATAGGATATCATCCAAAATCGGGTTCGTTGTAAAAATTTCATCTGCTCTGCGCACTTCCAATTTAAATTCTTCGCAAACAGGCTTGGTGCTATGACGATAAATTGCATTCGCAACTTTGTTATCAAATGGCATTATGACGAAAGCACGCATGATTCTTTAGTATTGATGGAGGTTCTATAAATTTTATTCCTGCTAACACGTGTCCTCTCTCTTGCAATGCTATATTTGCGGAATTATTTTGCTGGTGACGCAATGCGTGGTTCCAGATGCGTAGCCTTTGTATGTCTTCGTCTGGAACGTGCGAGGCGGAGCGAAAGCGACGCCGAGCCTTAAAGTAAGATGTTCTGCCATATCTTGAGAAAACTGCTGATTCCGTAACCGTCATTTAAAGAAAAAATAGCATAGGCTTTACTTCTGCTAGTTTTTCAGAAAACCCAAATAGCCACTTCTTTCGTATTATACTATGAGGTGAAAAATTTCTATGAAAACATATGAATGTATAGAAGTTAAACGCCATAAGGACATCGGCAAAACGATTGACGAATGGCAAAAGAACGGTTGGCATCTACACACTTACGCCTGCACTCAATACGGAATCGGCGGTGACGCTCACCACCACTTACTGTTTGAAAAAGGCGAATAGAAGCTAAAATAGATTTAGGGCGCGCGCTGGGCAATTCTTGGTAATAATGGGTTAAGCTATTTCATGTCTTTTATGGAAAATGCGAGCATTATTCTATGGGGGCTCTTACAAAGCACAAAGTGGCAGGGCTGAAATCTGCGGTGGTCGCGGTCTCCAATTTTATTTGATACAAGTAACCAGAAGTCCATTTAAGACTCATACAAATTGAGATTTGCTCACCCTTTGAAACCTGTGTGAGTACCGAAAAAGTGTGTGATGTGGAATTCTGGTTAACAATACCTTCCTCGCTTACTATGGCTTCGCTGACCGTAACTTCGTTTATTGTAAATGCTTGGCTGCCTTGGTTTTTCACCGTTATGGTCAGATAGTCTTTGTCGAACTGAACGTGTGTTATGCTGAGGTCTGCCGTGTGCATAATATGTACCGATGTTGCATCTATCCATGCTATTAATAGTAACGTCCCCGTAACTGCCAGAATCGCAACTGTAGCAGTAGCATATTTGTCTAATATTCGATTCGTTGCCATGTTAAAATGATTTGTAGTCGTCAGTTTTAGCCCTTATGAATCCTAGCTAAGTTTTAGCGCGCGCTATTGTGGTGACTTATTGTCGTAACTTAGTGGCGCTTATAGTTTTATATATAACCTCAAAACATAAAGGATTTTGATCTTTATGCCTAATGTCAAATGGACAACATTTTCAGAAATTAATCCTGACAATGAATATTTTGCTTTTGCAAATGTGGGGGAACTCAAAAGCAGTTGGTCTTATTTCAGTTTGCTAATGGGGGCACAAAAAGTAGCTAAACAATTGGAGACAACGAAAGGCGCTATCGGGATAACGGGACGATTAGGATTCATGAACAAGAAGTTAGTAGTGGTTGGTGTTTTCGAAAATGAGGATGCTCTTAACGAGTTTTCGCATTCTGGTCAGCACGCGGACTGCATGGAGAAAACTAAGTCTAAGTTGAAGGCTATGAAATGTGTTAAGTGGAACATTATCGGTTCAAAGCTGCCTCCGACCGTAGAAGATGCGATTAGCAGAGCCAACACCGAATAATAATATGGAAAGCGTGTAGCGTCCTTGAGGCGCTTATGAAGTCTTTTACAAATAGAAAATATGTCCCGAGACAATGCATAAGGAGCGAAAGCGACGCCGAGCCTTGTAACAATGTGGCAAGTTGAAGTCAAATTCCTGAAGAGCTAGAGCGCTCTCAATAACAAAGTCTATGCAGAACCTAACGTCGCTGGCGCTTAAGTTTTTGCTGACGTCTTTATCAATTCCTGCTGCCTCATATTTTCCGCCAGTATAACGATAGACATATGGAGTAATCCACTTGAATAACCCATATCTTTTGTAGTCTATCCCAAAACCTATAATCTTGATTGCTTCCTTGAGAGCTTCTATTGATTCTTTTGATGCATCAATAAAATTACCCAAATCACCTCCAACTCCTATGTGAAAACTGTTAAGAAAGGTCATATCTCTACCAAAGTCAAACGGAGACCGCCCCCATTTGTCTCTTTTTTTACGCTCATAGCCGTCAATCAGTTTTGCAAATGCTAAAGCAACATATCCGAGCGATTCTCCAAATTTACTGTCATTCATTAATTTCTCTGCTTCTTGTAAATCATTCTTTGTATCGGGGAAAACAACTAGCTCTAGCAGAGATATGTCTGCAAACTTCAGACCAAATATTGCCTCAGTGTTTTCTTCAAGTAAGTTCTTTGTGTTTAGGTCAAAGTCACCTGTAATGGCTGCTTTAGATGGTGGTGTCCCGTAATGCTTGAAATTTACACGTGCTTTGTTGAGCCTTTCCATTGAAAGCCTTTGAGTGATTTCTGGTTTGTTCATTTTTCTAAGGTAAGGTTCAGTTAAAGCCCAATATTGCATAAAACGAATCTTGTGTATTCTTTCCTTAAGTTGAATATGCTCTGCCACAAGCTGAAGAAAAAGCTCAACAGCATCGTGAAAAGTCAATATTGCTGCCCAGCAAAGTGGCTCAGGTCTCTTTGCCTGCTCACTTCCTAAATTATATAAATATCTGATAAAGGCAAGACGTTTGATTATTTCATCAGGATTCATTTTAGTCGTTATCTTATAGTGTAACAATACCTTTAACAGCTTTTTGTAGCGCGGTAATCGTTTTCACGATTTTGGCTCGATACAGAAAAGAAGGGTTATTTGCGTTTTTTAAAGAGTTGTATTCCCTCGATAGTTGTGACGTATTGGAAGCCTGCTTCTATTAGTTGCATAGCTTCTTTCTTTGTTGTTGCTCCTTGACAAATGTATTCTTCATCGTTGAGGTTTAGGAGGTGCATGTATTTTTGCGTAGTTTCCAGTTTCTTGTGTCCCATAAGCTTCATTACGACGTAGGGGTTTTTGATATCGTATAGTTTTTTGGTGCAGAAGTAGTGTCTTAAGTCATAGAGTCTTATTCTTTTGATTGATGGGTCTTTTAGTTTTTTGGCTAAGTTGTTTCTCATGTCTCTGAATCTATCGCCGTAGTCGTCGGATGTGCCTTTGAAGATTTTCTGGTTTGGTTGTATGTTGTTCTTGATTATGTGTTCTTGGATTCTTGCTGATAGTACAGTTGAGATTTTGAGAGTTCTTGGCGCTCCGTTTTTTGCAGTAATAGGTGTTACAACTTTTTCTTCTACATGGATATCTTTTGGTGTTAGTCTGCATAGCTCGATTGGTCTTAATCCCGTTTCCATGCTTACCTGGATTTTCAGTGATAATGTTTTGCTTGCTTCTGCCATCAGCATTAATATTTTGTCTTTCTTTGGCGGTATTATTTCTCTTTCTTCTGGTCGGTATAAGGGCATTCTCCAATTTATCTTGTAGAATTTGCAATACTTGTTGTAGGCAATACATAGGTTTCTTTTGTATCCATTTTTTGAGTCAAGTTGTGCTATGAAAGCTTTTACTGCCTCTGGTTCTGAAAGGCTTGTATGTTTGCTCAGAAATCTTAAGGCTTTTCTGGTGAATTTTATTGTTGAGTCTGCTTTGTTGTCGTTTTTCATCTGTATTAGAACGTTTAGAATACGGGCGGTATACGGTAGCAGAGGGCTGGTGTGTTGGACGTAACCCGCCTTTTGTTTTTTGTGGCATTCGGCTAATCGGGCTACCCGCGCCTTCCGGTAGATTCTTCATCGGCGCCTGTTTGCCCTTTCCACTTGCAGGACGGCCGTTTCACCGTTCCACCATGGCACACTCGACATTACGCATGCCTCATCGCCAAGTCCAAGGTGGACGTGTCGTTTCTGCTCCGTAGCCAAGGCTCTCGCCTTATCCCCGAAGGGACTGCAATTCTACACGTGGGCGGAGTTTCCTCATTCCCCGAAGGGAACGAAAGCCACACACCAACTCGCCAGCCCAATCTGCATATGCGCAGCGGCAAGCAATAAACATAACCGCCAAAACAAGGTCATTCGCGCCACAGCTCAGGCTTATTCAACACGTCACAGCAAACCACTCTGCCAGAAACCGAGCCAATCAAGCCTAGATGAAGCGCACAAGCCATCCACGCGTCAGCATGCTCTACAGACATCGGGTAAGGCGTCTCGAACCCGAGCTTGCCTGCCCGCACAAATCCGTGACGCGGATAATATTCTGGATGCCCCACCACAAACACCAACTCAACGCCTGACTTCGCCAAACGCGCTAATCCCTCCTTAATGAGGTTGCCGCCGACGCCTCGCCTCTGAAACTTGGGCACTACCGCCAACGGAGCCAAAAACGAAACCGCAACCTCGTGGGAACCGCCTAAAAGCCGCGCCTCCGTGAACAGGATGTGCCCTGCAGGCTCACCCTCAACAAACGCCATAAGCGACAGAAGCGGCTTCGCAGATGGGTCAGCCAACAAATCCCTTGTCAACTCAACCTCTTTACCACCCTCGAACGCTGCACCCTCAACAAGCAATATGTCATTTAGATCCGCGTCGCTTGTTTCACGAATGTACATGGCAACCACTAACGTCCCAGCACATCAGGAACATCGCCTTTATATAAACAGGCTCAAATGGCTCAAGAACAACTGTCAACCACCAGCTGACTCCGCATTTCCGCCTTTAAATAAGGGGGCTATAGAAATTCTCACACGCCAGTCCCAGACCTGACAAACTAGACAAGTTTACCAGTCGCCACAAGAAACACCCTTCCGCCCACAGAAACGTCTATCATCTCGCCTTTGCTTTCCGCCCTAAGCAGCAACAGCGAAGGACGCTTGATCTCGTAGCCCTGCTCAACCCTGACATCCACGCTGTCAGAGCCAAAATAACGATGATGCGACAGATAACCCGCCAAGCAACCGTTACCTGAACCCGTTGCAGGATCCTCTGAAATCCCAAACAAATCCACAAAAACCCTCACGTTCAAGCCGTTCTCTTCCTTGTAGGTTTCAGGGCAGAACACCAGAATTCCCGCCTGCACATCCTTCGCCAACTCACGCAACCTCTCCATGCCAATTCTCGCTCGCCTCACCGCATCCAAAGTCTTCAAAGGAACAATAACGAACGGCAACCCTGTCGACACTTCCTGAATCGGAAACCTGCCATCAAAATCCGCCTCATCAAGATTCAGAACCGACGCCAACCGCGCAACACCAAACGTCCTGCCGAAAACAGGCGACTTCTGCCCCATCCAAACCACCTCCCGATTTCCCGCATCCTTCTCGAAGCGAACCTGTATCTGCCCAACCTTCAAGTTAAGCACCACACTATCCGCATCCTCCTTGGCTACGAAGTGTTTTATCACGTAAGCAGTGCCCAACGTGGGATGACCAGCAAACGGCACCTCCTGTGAAGGCGTAAAAATACGAACATCAAATCCGCCATTACGCTGTCTGTCGGAAAGAACGAACGTGGTCTCGGAAAAATGCATCTCATTGGCGATTTCCTGCATCCTCCCGTTGGTGAGCGAACCTGCGCCTGCAACGACTGCAAGCTGGTTCCCCGCAAACTTCTCTTCAGCAAACACATCAACCAGATAAAACGTCAACGCGCTCATTGTGAAACCTCAACCTCAAGGTCACACTCAGATATATTAAATTAAGCGCACCCAACCCCCAGAAACACAACGCCACATAACAAAAACAACCAAAAAATAACCAAATTGATTTTCCAACCCTCCCCAACCAGCACAACCAAACCACAACCCAAAACAAACCCCGACAACAAAACACAAAAAACACCACAAACACCCAGAAGTAGATGTGCTTAGCAAGCGCTCACTTCTACAAACTTAAAAACCACAAAACCAATAACTACCCGCACACCCAAAATACACACATGAAACAAGTCATCCTCATCACAGGCACACCCTGCACAGGCAAAACAACAACCGCCACACAACTCGCCCAAAAACTAGACGCCACATACATCAACCTAACAGAATACACCAAAACCAACGGCTTAACCCTCGGCGAAGACAAAAAACGCCAAACCACCATCATAAACGAAAAAGCAACAAAACAAAAACTCACACAAACCATAAACAACACCCAAAACACCAACATCATCATCGACGGACACTACGCAGCCGCAGTCACCCCAAAACACCACGTAACACACGTCTTCATCCTCCGCCGCAACCCCATAGAACTACACAAACAAATGAAAAAAAACGGCTACCAAAACACCAAACTCTGGGAAAACCTCGCCGCAGAAATCCTAGACGTAAGCCTAACCGAAGCACTACAAGAACAAAACAAAAACAAAATATGCCAAATAGACACCACAGCAAAAACCACAGAAACCATCGTAAACGAAATCCTCAACATCATAAACAAAAACAAAAAATGCCCACTCAGCAACATCGACTGGTTAGGCATGCTGGAAAAACAAGGCTTAACCGACAAGTACCTGAAAATCTAAGCCTTCACCTCAAGCTCATGACAATCTTCTGCCTTGTCAAAAGCGTAATTTTACGCCTATTCGAATAAGACTTCGCGTGATCACTAAACTTCTCGCCAATCATTATGGGATTTGACAAGCCAACATCATCCGAAGCCATATCCAAACCAATAACCACGTTAACCCCAATCGTCCTGTTCCAAGCACGTATCCAAACACCCTGCTCCGCACGACCCTTCTGAACGATAAGATCAAACCTGCGGGAAATACCACTGTACCCCTCAAGAACAGAATTCTCCTGCTTAATCTTGTAACCTTCCTTCTTGAAAAACTGCACCGCGAGGTCCCGCAACCGCAGCTTCGACCTTACTCTTCCCTCACCACTCATCCAAAATCACTTATCCCTAAACGTTATCTAACTGTTCGTGGAAAAGTCTTTCGGAGACACACAACATGGGAACAACCCTAATCATCGAATGCACCAGCTGCGGCAACCTATTCCTGGCAGCAGACAACCAAAAAACAAGAACATGCCCCTACTGCGGCACACGCGTAACCGTAAGAAAAGCTAAAAAAGTAGCCTCAGCCAAAAACGCCTTCGAAGCCTCACAACTGCTGCGAAACATCAAAAACAAAAAAGGCTTCAGCGAGTAAATCAGCCTATCTGCTTCAGCAGCTCACAGGTCCTGCACAAACCCGAAGACGCAGGTTCCCCGCACTCAAAGCAATCTCTGAACGCGTCTTTTTTTGCAACTTCAGCCAACGCTGGTCTCATGCGCTCCATCGACTTAAAAACAGTGAATTTAGTTCCCGCATGCTTTTCCTCCATGCAGTTAAGGATGGCACGAACATCATTCCGCAAGGCTTCTGAAGCGTAAGGACAAGGCACATCCTGAAACCTTATGCCCTTAACAAACGCGTACAAAGTACTTTCCTTCTCGGGAATTTCACAGAACGGCTTAACCTTCTGCACAAACCGCGAATGCACCTCATCAGTCACAGGCTTCTCCTTAGCCAAACCCAAAACGTCACCGCGAAACAGGTTCATAAGAATAGTTTGAGCCTCATCATCCAAAGTGTGCGCAGTAGCGATTTTTGAAGCGCAGGCTTCACGCGCAGCCACGTTAAGCGCTCTCCGCCGCAGAACGCCGCAGTAAGCGCAGGAAGTCAACTCTCTTCCGCCTTTCCGCTTGACTTTTGCAACTATGTCGTCCAATGTGAAACCGTAAAGCTTTTTGAACGAAACCACATGATGCTCTACGCCAAGCGTTTTGCAGTTTGCAACTGCAATTTCCAAGGCTTCATCGCGGTAACCTTTTATTCCTTCGTCCACCGTCACTGCCACAAGCGAAGCTTCAGGGTGAAGACGCTCAGTTTTAACTAATATGTGCAAGAGGCTGATGCTGTCTTTTCCGCCGGAAACCGCAACTGCAATTCTGTCGTCGAAATTAAACATGTGGTATTTGGCGATGGTTGTTCTGACTTTGGCTTCTACAGATTCGGTGAAGCATTTTTGGCAGAGTTTCTCTCCAGAGTATGGTCTGAAAAAGAAGGCTTCTTTGCGTTTGCACGCACTGCATACAGCTGAGGCATTTGCATTCATTAGGCTTTCACACACTCACTGTTTTCATGAACAAATTACTAAATAAACCATACACTATAACTTGCTAGAAAGAGATGATGGCTGATGGCTGCTAAACCGAAGAAACGCGCTGAGTACAAGGAGGTAATCTACAGCAGTGCACACTGGGCTGTGCTGGGTGAACTCAGAGAAAAAGCCATGCGCGTGATGGCAGCGTTGGAAGCGTTTCGACTGCGTACACTGGTGCATGGAAGCATAGCCAGAGGTGACGTTAGCAAGAACAGCGATGCAGACGTGTTCGTAACAGGGTTGCCATCGTCGTTTCTTGTGGAAACTGCATTGGAAAGAGCGGATGTGCCTGTTAATGCGAGGTTTCTGGTTCAGGCTACGCCGAATTACGCCATGAAGGCCTACATCGAAGTGGATTCGAAGTTGAGTATTTCGTTTCCTTTGATGCGGATGCGCAGGGTTGAACGTGAATTCTACACGTTTGGGGGTGAAGTGAACCTTCCGCAGTTGAAAAGGAGTGCTCGCAGTGCGGGAGTGGACAAGCGGTTAATGCTGATTGAGCCTACGGTGAAGGGGCATGTGGAAAGCAGCGTTGTTGGTTGTGAGGTGAGCGTGGCGAAGCGTCTTGGCGTGTCGGCGGAAACTGTGTTAGACCGTGTTCACGCGCTTTTGAAGCGGGATGAGGTTGGCAGGACAGGCGTTTTCGTGAAGAAGGAGTTGGCTTCTGATGAGACGTTTGAGATGGCGCTGAAAAAGGTTGCTGATGCGAATCCTGCTGTTCGAAGAAGAATGAGCTGAGTCTTATTCTTCGGGATAGAAGATTAGCTCTTTTTCTTCAAGCAGCTTTTGAATTTTGTCAACTGCCTCGTACACTTGTTCTTCTTTTTTGGCGCCTACACAGACCAGTTTTCCCGCTGAAAAGATTAGAAAAACCACTTTTGGGTCTTCCATTCTGTAAACGGCTCCTGGGAACTGTTCGGGTTCGTACATGACTCTGTTGAGTTTGAACACGAGGCTTTCTAGGTCTATTTCTCCGCCTAACGCTGCGGAAGCCACGATGTTTTGGATGATGACTATGGGTTTCTCTGTTATTTGGATTCCTTGACCTCTGAGTTCTTTAACCACTTTTTGCACGGCGCTTCGCGATTCCTTTTCTGACTTGGCGCCAGTGCACACCATTTTGCCTGTTCCGAAAATTAAGGTGGCGGTTTTGGGTTTCTTAAGGCGGAAAACTAAGCCTGGGAAAACGCTGGGGTTGTATTCGGTTTGGGGGAACTTTTCCACTATTTTCTGCAGGTCTATCTTCTGGTTGAGTGACACTGATGCGACTATGTTTTGAATGGCGATCGTTGGTTTTATTTTGCTCATTTGAATTCCCGTATACATTTAGTTTAAATGAACATGGAGTATATAACATGATAGTATGAAAGTGTCTTCTCTCTAGTGTGCTGTCAGTTTTTCATGTGGAGCTTATATGGAAAAATGTGCGGTAAGGTCAAGTGGTATACAAAAGCATCACCCAAACACACTTTTGACAGTCTAATAATGTAGGAGCTGCTTAGATCTTTCATCCAAGACTGTTCTGAAACTTTTTCCGCAACACTCCAAGAGTCCAATGGTAGCTGTGTCCGTTTTCCATTCCTTAGAGAGGCATTTCTGTTTTGTTGTGGTTAGCGGACTTGTTATACACTGTTGCTCGGAAAAGACTATACCCCCCTTATTTAAAGGCGGAAACGCGAGTTGAATCTCTAAAGCGCAGTTTTGCATCAGGCTATTGAATGGTTGCGGAGCCAATACGTGACCTACCCCCTATAAGTTTCTGTAACGAACCGCTATTAGGCTCCAAATAGGCTGTTTTTGGTTTAGTCAAGAAATGTTGACTGAGAAGAAAAGCGGCGCGTTTTTGCTGGGTCAAGAAACCTTGACAAAAACCCTTTTTAACACGAGAAACATTGGCGTTAAGCATGGACTGCGTTTGAAAAAGAATCCATATGCTCTGCTAGCAGTTGTTTGTGTGCTCTTGTCGACAATTAGCTATCTGTCAATTGTTTTGGTTTTCGATAACGGTTCCGCCTCACTGGATTGGCCCATGTATCGCCATGACTCAGGCCACACAGGATAAACAACGGTTGCTGGTCCCAGCACATCGAACGTTTTATGGAATTTCTCCACGAGCGGCAACCCCGTCGATTCCTCTCCCTCCGTTGTGGACGGCAAGCTATACGTGGGCTCAGAGAACGGCAACATCTACTGCCTAGACGCCAAAACAGGTCGGCAGATCTGGGTAAACTTCAAAATCACCTCGCCCATCCGATCGTCCCCCGCCGTTTCAAACGGTTTCCTGTACATTTGCGACGCCAGAAACATGGTCTACTGCCTTGACGCCCAAACCGGCAAAATCAGCTGGACTTTTTCTAGAGATAACGGAGTGCTTGCAGATACTAAGAGTTCTTCTCCCACGATTGTGAACGGCTATGTCTTCATCTGCTCCGGAAGCAATAGCCTATTCTGTTTAGATGCGTTAACCGAACAGGAAGTTTGGGCCTTCAATATAACTAGTTTGGCACCTCCCGTGGAAGGAACAAAAGGGTCGGAAATCGGCTCCTCAAGTGTGTCCACATCCCCAGCCGTTGTTGATGACCGGGTTTTCGTTGGTGGGTCAAACCTTTACTGTCTGGACGCCAATTCTGGCAGTCTGATCTGGAGTTACCCTGCAATTGTGGGGTGTGCCCCCACGGTTTCAGAGGGAGAGGTGTACTTTTCTTCGTCGCAGGGGGACGCTTACTGTATTAAGGCGGATACGGGCGAAAAGGTTTGGAATCATTCAGACATTATGGGGTGGTCGAGGTCGGGACCCTCGGTTGCTGATGGCAGGGTCTATTTTGGCGGGCTGATTTACTGTTTGAACGCTTCTAACGGAGAAGAGATCTGGCATTACAGCCAGGGAGACATCCACGCGGCTTCCGCCCCCATCGTAGCAGGACAATACGCATATTTTGGCGCCAGAGACCCTTACAAAAGTTGGTTCAGCGCCACCTTTTGCGTCGACGCGGCTACAGGCGAGTATGTTTGGAAGAGTGAAACATACTTTGCCAGTTCACCAACGGTGGTGGACGGGGTTCTCTACGTTGGCCTTGTCTGGGGCGATTCTATAGTGGCTTTCAGTGATTCTTTGAGGATTCCGACGCCCGTATCGATCATGGTTCTCACTCTAGTTGCAATATGCTTGGTTGTTGTTCCTGCTTACGTAGTTAACCGGGAAGGCGCTGGATCTCAAACAAAATTGAAGAAGGTTTTCACCGTACCATTAACCTCGGTTCTTATCGTAAGCATTCTGGTCTCTTCATTTGCATCTCTCTGCATTATAAACTTCACTCCCTCCAATGAAGAGCCTTCTTCTCCTGAATTCCCTACGGCTAGTTCGTTGCTCTGGCAAACAGAAATTGAAGATACCGCCTCCAGCATGGTTGTTGCATATGGAAAAGTGTTCATCACCGCCGGTTGGGCTGATGCTTACGCTTACAACGCGCAAGATGGTCAATTCATCTGGAGTTGGAGCGGTGGCTACAGCTACTACTACGGGGGGCATGTAGTTAAGGCGTAAGAGGGCAGCGTTTATGTCAACCATGCAGGGGTTTATCGTCTAAATGAAACCAACGGCAAAGTCATACAATATTACAAAGCGCCCCCTTACGACTATAATAAGGGTAAGCTCAGCTTCACCTTAGGCGATGGGAAGGTATTCGTGGAGAATGACGGCTTAGCCGCGTACGATGTTGATAGCGGAGGACTCTACTGGCAAATCGATGACCTTTCGCCTTGGGATGAAGCGTGGTTTGATGGCGTTCATCTTCCAGTCACTTTGGGTGAGTTAGGCAGGACATATAAAACCGATAGGTTTGGCTATATCTACATTTTCCGTGATGCGCGGTTGGACGTCAATACTGGCGAGACGCTTTGGGGCTCACCGTTAACCCGTCGGTATGGACCCAGTATGGTGGTTGATGATAGGGTGGTTTTCTGGAATCCGGATCAACCAAACATTATTCATTGTGTGGATACGCTGTATGGACATACGCTTTGGGACTTTGACCCCCTGGAGTCCCGTGTATGAGCCAGTGGTTTATGGTGGCTTGTTAGTTTTCGGGGCGTCTGACGGTTATCTGTACGCTTTGGATCTGGCTGATGGCTCGCTGGCTTGGAAGACGCTGGTGGAAGTGGACGGCTGGATCGGGGGTAATAATCTGCCTGTGGAGGCTAAGAGCCTCAGCGACCCCTCTGCGTCTAAAATAGTTGTGGACGATGAGACTGGTCTCGGGGTTTGGGGTTTCACGGTTACAGAACGCCAGGTGAACGGAGTAAACGGAGACAACCTGTATGTTGGCAGGTTCTGCACCGTTGACCTTTCCAACGGTAACATCTTGGGAACATCGGTGGTTCAGAACCGTTGCACTCTGAACGATAACGGTGCAGTTTTGGCTCCTGGCGAAAGTGCGATGTTCTTAAGGGTCGGCTTGGATCTTTGGAACATAGACAGAGCCACTTTCAAGCCGACGCAGATCCAGCACTTGGAAACTCCCATAGTTGGTCCGGTTTCAAGCGACGGCAAAGTGTACACAGTAAGCAACCTGTATTTGTCAGCCTACAAATGATACTTGAGAAAAAAAGAGAGCACGCGCTACGGTTCTATTTTTCACTTGAAGAAACGCAAAAACTAAGCACAATTAACATTCTTCTTAGTAATACATGCTTAAGAAGCAGAAAAAGCAAAAATACGCTGAGTTTGGAACAGACAGCTACACTTCAGACGCTACTTCTTCCACTTCGCCGAGTACACTTCGAGTGCACTTTCAGAAAACAAGACAAAAACCACTTCATTAAGCGCGTCCTCTTTCTCCAAAAACTCCTTCACCGCTTCCAAAGCTATACGGCTCGCACTCTCAACGGGGTAGCCGTACGCACCTGTGCTTATAGACGGAAACGCCACTGTTTTCAGCCTCTTCTTCACGGCAAGCCTCAGCGAGTTTTGATAAGCTTGCGCCAGAAGTTCAGGTTCACCGCGGTTTCCGCCGCGCCACACTGGTCCGACGGTGTGAATAACGTGTTTTGCTTTGAGGTTGCCGCCTGAAGTTATGACGGCTTTTCCCGTTGGAAGCCCTTGCGGCCATTCAGTAGCGCGTATTTTCTTGCATTCTTCGAGTATTTTTGGTCCGCCTCTGCGGTGTATGGCGCCGTCGACGCCTCCGCCGCCCATAAGGGAACTGTTAGCCGCGTTCACTATGGCATCTGTTTCCATTTCGGTTATGTCCCCTCTAATCAGTCGCACGGTTGCTTTTCCAACTTTAAACTTGCTGCGCATTTCGTTTTTCACCTTCCCTAAACTAACGTGTTTATTGCCGACCACAAGGCTGAGCTGAAAAACCATACCCCGAAGCACATAAAGACTGCGAAGCAGAAGAGGAAAACTGCTTGGTGCACTCTTGCGGTCCAGAACTGTCTTGACTTAAAGATTGCGAAGGATATGCCAGTGTACCAAGAGAAGTCACAGAGCCAGTGGACCCCCGCGAAAGCCATGAATGCTAGCAGTCCGAAGGTTCTCGCAGTTATTATGAGGGCGGTGCCGACGGTCAACCACCATAGGATGAAACCGGCGTTGGCGGCTGTGGTCCAAATCCCTGCGATTAAGGATTCATGTTTCGGACTTTCATGTTCATCAACAGGCCTGTTTCTGTTTCTGAACGTTTGAACGCCCATAACAATCATCAGCACTCCTCCAACTAAGCCAACCGTTATCTGCACTGTCTGTAAAACTTCAAAGGCAACAATCTGCTCAATCCCATAATAGATGAGAAACATCAACGGAAACTCCACTATCCCGTGACCCACTGCGATAAGCAAACCAGCGCTCTTGCGTTTAGCCGCCTTTTCAATCGTAACCGCGAATAAGGGTCCAGGCATTAGGACTCCGGTCATGGAGATAAGCACCACAGACCCCAAGAATAGAAAAAACTCGGTCGTAAACGCCATATTACATCAGTTCAAGCCTTTATCTAATAAAGTATTCTTGCAAACGAGCAGAAAAAGAGTTTTGTATACAAAAGCATCACCCAAACACACTTTTTTATGGCGATTTCGCTTCTTTTCCGACAAATTTACTCTGCATCTCGACGATTTCCGTGCTGTTCTTTGCTTCGGCATAAGCCTCAAGCAAAGCTTGGTTCAGCTCCAGAAAAGTGTGTCCCCACACGAAAATTGACAGCAATTTTTCTGCTTCATCCCTGAACCCTGCGATGTACAATGCTCCCGCGAGAGCTTCAACTGTGGACAGTTTAGTTGCCTTTGCGTAGTTAGTCGGGTTTCCCGCCAGTAAAATGGGCAAGCAGCGGCTGGTGCCTTTCACGTGAGTGGAAAGAACTTTTTGCGCGTGCTCCCAACTGCAATCCAACGCCGCCAGACCAAAATCCTGAATCCGCTGTCTGTCCGCAGGCGAAAAAGCTATCTCGCTAAACGGGTTAAGCACGATGGCGCGTCTCGGCAGAAACCTGATACTTGTCACCACTCTTGCCAGCCCGTGACGTTTAAGCTTCAACCCGGTGCAGCGCTTCGGGGCACATTGGTTCGCGTGGTAAATGGTTAGCCTATGCGACTTTTTCACCTGTCTTTCGCACCTTCAAGTGACTCATGGGACCATCCAAAACGTGTGGAATCCAATCGAGAAGATCAGTGGCAACCACATGAAAGCCAACGTCGCCTGCGGCGAAGTCTCCTGCGGCACCATTAACAAAAGCTCCCGCAACAGCAGCCTCAAACGGGTCCGCCTTCTGCGCCAACAAAGCGCCAACCACGCCTGAAAGCACGTCACCCGTGCCGCCAACCGTCATACCAGGATTCCCCGTAAAGTTCAGCTTAACCCTTTTCGCATCGCAAACCAAGTCCACTTGCCCTTTCAACAGGATTACGGCTTTAAGCTCCGCCGCTGTCCGCTGCACTTCCACAACGCGCTCTTCGAGGCTTCCAGCCAATTTTCCGCCAGCAAGTATCTCGTATTCGCCAGCGTGCGGCGTGAGAACAAGCGGCACTTTTAACGCGCGTTTAAATTCGGCGAAGGCTTTCAAGCCGTCAGCGTCCAGCAACAACGGTTTGCCAGCATTTTCGATGGCTGTCACGCACGCCTTTACGAATTCCAGTGTTTCAGCGTGCACGCCCAAACCAGGTCCCATGGCAACTGCGTCAACCGTTTCTAAATACGGCTGCAACGACGCCACGTTACCTGCGCTCAAGTGGTCGCCTTTAAGCTTCAGCGTTATCAGGTTGGGAGATACCGACGAGACGGCGTACGCGGTTTTTGCAGGAGCCGCAAGGTAAGCTATGTCCACGCCGGTTCGCAGGGCAGCCAACGACACCAAGGCGGGTGCACCTGAGAAAACCTCGCTACCGCCAATAACCAGCAAACGACCAAAATCGCCCTTATGGGCACTTGCAATCCGCGATTTCTTCACCAAAAGAACGTCGCCCGGACCAGCAAACCGCTCAATTTCACGGGGCAACCCGATGTCCCTTATGACTAGTTCGCCCACGTACTTCTTGGCGGTGCGCAGACCCGTCTTTGCCTTGTGGAAAGTTACTGTAACATCTGCTTTTACGGCGGTGCCTAAAACTTCTCCAGTGTCCGAATCCACACCAGTCGGCACGTCAACGGCGATTTTGAAAGCCGCCAAACCGTTAATGCGCTCAACAATCTGCGCTATGGGTGGCTTGAGTTTGCCTTTGGTGCCTGTTCCAAGCAACGCGTCAACCGCTACATCCGCGTCCACTGGGGGTATGGCGGAGCTGTCGGTGACTTTCTGAATCGGAATGCTTCCACGCAACGGTTGAAGTGCGCGCCAGTTTTGTAATGTGGCTTCATGACGGATGTCTCTGCCTCTTCCCGCGAGAATTATGGACACTTTGAATCCTTGAGAGAGCAAGTGCCGGGCAGCCACGAAGCCGTCGCCGCCGTTTCCGCCTAAACCGCAGAAAATAACAACTTTCCTGTCATGAGTGAACCGCGCGGAGATTTCCGTCGCCACGTTGAGTCCTGCGTTTTCCATAAGCTGGAGCAGAGAAACGCCGAAGTAGTCCGCGTTGACCTCTAAAGCGCGCATTTCCCTGCTCGTGATATCCTCTACGTGTTTCTTTTTTGCTTGCATGCTTAATGCCTGAATAAGTTAATGCTGCTGAACGAAAGATAAGTCTATCCTTGCGTCGTTTCGCCGTTTCTGTTAAGCGGTATAGGGAAGCATCAACAAAACACAGTTTTTGTGCCCGTTGTTTCTGCTCAAGCAGTTTACTTCTTTTTGGGGCGATTGTTTTTGCCCTTGTATTCCCTAGACACAATCATCGTAGACGTAACCAACACGTTTGGCACAGCGCGAATTTTCTCCGATACGAATTCTTCGAGCGCGCTCAATTCTTCGGTCACGATTTTTGCAACCACATCGTATTCGCCGAAGATTATGTCCGCGTGCAAAACCTCGTCAAACCCGACGAGTTTCTGGCAAACTTCTCTTTCGGTTCCTGAACCCACCTTAAACAGCACATAAGCTAAAACAGCCATGATTTCACCTGCAACCTTAACCAAACGAAGACTTAAATTCCTTTTCCATCCAACTGCATTTAGAAAACATTTATCCTTCACTCCAGCCATATTCCACTAGAGTTTCAAGCAACTCAACTAATTGTTCAGGTGACCTTGTTGAAAAAAACCTTTAGCGTAGGCAAGACTGACGCGCTCATAGTTGTGGATATGCAGAATGATTTTTGTCCAGGCGGCGCGTTGCCCGTTCCCGAAGGCGACCAAGTTGTTCCCGCTCTTAACGATTACATAAGAATCTTCAAGAAGGCAAACGCAGCAATCTTCGCCACAAGAGACTGGCATCCGCCGAACCACGTATCCTTCAAAGCCCAAGGTGGACCATGGCCGCCGCACTGCATCCAAGACACCGAAGGCGCCAGATTCCATCCCGACCTGAAACTCCCAAGTGAGGCAACTGTCGTGTCAAAAGCCATGGACCCTCAGAAAGAAGCGTACTCAGGCTTCGACGGCACCGAACTCGCAGACAAGCTGAAAACGCAAGGCGCCACCCGCGTTTTCGTGGGCGGTTTGGCAACGGACTACTGCGTTAAAAACACGGTTCTCGACGCCCGCAAACTCGGCTTCGACGCGGTGCTGCTTCTGGACGCCAACCGCGGCATCAACGTGAAACCAGACGATGTGGCGAAAGCCATTAGCGAAATGATGAGAAGCGGCGCTGAGCAAGGCACTTTGACGGATTTTCCAGACCCCCTTGAAGTTCCGATTGCTGAGAAAGCTGACACTGACCGCTTAAGCGATAAGCCCTTAGCAAAGTTTGAAACCAAGAAGAAAGCGCGAATGAGACCTCGAGGTCCCTACAAAAGGGTCCGCACAGAACGAGGATGACAGAATAGACAGCTATACGGGCGTAGGCTGATGCTGCTTTGCTCTTTTTCTTCGAAAATAAACAAAAGCGGCGACTGCAATGATTACGATAACGGCAACCGCTACAGCGGCTAAGACTAATGTTGTTGGTATAGGTCCCGTTTGTCCAAGCTGTGGCGGAGTGAGCGCGATGCCTGTCCCGCGCTTATCGGGTTCAATAGCGGATGGTGATCTTCTTTGTTCTCGTCAATTACGTACGGCGTATTCCCCGTTCCTGAGATGCCTGCTTCTCGCGCATTTGGGTATTTTGCCAAGTAATCACTCCAGTAATTCCCCACTTCACCGTTATCCCAAAGGTTGGGACTACCTGCCCCGTAGGGATCTATGCTTACCTGCCGATCATTATCTATGAAGTTGTTGCCGTAGATGCTGTTGTTGGCGCTTTTGAATATCAACCCATCACCGTTGCCTGCAAGATAGTTCCCGTAAACCTTGTTATTGGAGTCTATCCACATACCTAGGCTCTGGTTTCCCGTGCCAAACACGGTGTTAGCAAATATTTCACCGTAAGTACCGGAAACTATTCCCCCTGGACACTGGGACAAGCGGTTCCAAGAAATAGTGTTGTTGTTTCCATTGTATATGCCCATTGTGAATCCGCTTATGTTGTTTTCAGAGATGTTTGAGGCGGAAGTTCTGAGCATGCCTACACCGATGAAGGGTGCGCCAGCTATGTCAACTGTGGATGTAATATCGTTTCTTACTATCGATACTTTTGAAGAGTCATGAACATTGATTGCTGAACCTGTGGGCAGTTCCGGGTCTCTTGAAGAAGAGAGATTGACGCTGCAATCGCTTATCGTAACGTTTGCCGAGTTCTCGATTGCTATCCCATAGAGTGGGAACTGGATTTTCAGGTTTTTAACGGTGACATTGCTTTGAAGAGTAATGTCAATTGCCGTTGCACGCGAGTTGGGTGCAGTTTCTTTCAGGGTAAATCCCGCCCCGTCGAGCATAATGTTGCTTCTCTGAATGAGAACACTATCAATTATGTTGCCTATTACAGCGTAAATGTCTCCAGCGCGCTTGATAGGCGCAGTTGAGGGATCTATTCCACCGTCGGGTCTTATGTACACAGTGCTATATGACTGGGCGCTGATAGGCTGCTCTTGGTAACACTTCATCAATAACATACCCAGAAAAGAATCAGATTTAAACCATTCGCAGAAAACAGTGCATTCTCCTCAATCTTCCGAGAAACTTGACAGACGCCTTAAGCATGCCTTCAAACCAGTTGGCTTTTTCGAACTCTAACGAATCTTATAAATACATAAAATTTGACGGAAAATTTTAATAAAAAAAGGATACGACAATGTCGATTTTAGGAGCGAACCCTACAAAAACTGATGTTTAGCGGCTCCAGCAGCCATTTCTGCATGTTAAAGGCGCCTCTTCTATTGAACGATTGAAGACCAGAACTTTCCTCAGGCAATCCGAAAAAGTTTCGAATGGCAATATTTCATAATAAGCAGTTAAAAAATCAGATATTAAATTGCGGATTGAGGCATAAACAGTTAAAATTTCATGCTACACATCATGTCGTAGCGAGTACGAAATACGAAGCGTCAAAAATTTGCTTTAAGGTGGCTTCAAAAAAAGCTATGCCCGATGGGGTGTTCTCTTGAAGGATTTTGGGCGTCACTCGCCCATAACCTGCATAATCACGGTTCGCTTGCGCGAGTAAACATCGGTTTCCACAAAAAGCAAAGACTGCCAAGTTCCAAACTGCACGCGCCCGTCAATCACCGGCAGAGTCTTATCGGGCGGCAGAAGCATGGAACGCAGATGCGAGTGCGCGTTGGACGGGTGCTGATAGGCTTTGCGCCGCGGAACTACCTCTTCTAGAAACGCTTTGATGTCGTTGAGCAGGGCATAATCGTTCTCTGTTAGGATCAGGATGCCTGTGGCGTGAGGTGCGAAGACGTGAACGACGCCGTTTTTGATGGCTGATTCGGACACTACTTCTTGAACCTGGTCGGTTAAGTCCACGAAGTCTATTTCGCCTTTCGTGGAGAAACTGAAACTTTCGTTAACCACCTTGAAACCGGACATGGCAATTCACACATTGCCTATTTGCGTTTACGGTTCAAAAATGTTTCCACCCAAAAATTCCTGCAGTCGCGGCTGTGAGCGCGTTTTATTTGTGTGTTTTGGTGATGCTTTTGTATAAGGCGGCTCTGCTTGTGCTGCGCGGTGAACACTGGTGACGGACACTACTTACGGTAATATTCACATAACGAAACTTACTGAACAACATTTTTACAATGCGTCTCTCGTAGATTTTCAAGTGGTTTAGCCTACGTGACGCGCCAACATAACAGCCTGACGCAAAATTAAACGGTGAAAAGCGCTTTTTAGAAAAAAGAGGGCTGTTATTTGTACTTGCGCGGAGGCACTTTGAGAAACTGCTGCTCCACCAGACATTCTCTCAAGTAGTCGTCCAACGTTGCAGCGGGCACAACATCTATGGTGTAGTCTCTCGCGTCAATTGAATGAAGGTAGTTCTTTTGTGGAATAACAACTTTTTTGAAGCCCCAAGCTTCGGCAGCCTTGATTTTCTCGTGGACTCCGCCTACTGCGGTGATTTGGATGGAACCGCTGACGCCCAAGTTTATCTCGCCTGTCACCGCCACATCCTGCCGCACGGGTTTGCCTTCAATGAGCGAACACAAGAGAATGGCCATTGTTACGCCTGCGGAAGGTCCATCAACTCCGTAAGACTGGGCGAAATCGATGTGCGTCAAGTAGTCCTGAGCAATGTCCACACCGTACTTCTGCAGGATAACGCTTCGGACTTTGGCGATGCTATCCGAAATAAAGCTCTGACCCTTAGCGACTCCAGTGACTTTGTAGTAACCCTTAAGCGGCTGATCTCTCGGAAGCTCCGTCTTCCGTACAAGCTGCGCCTTCACGCCAAGAACGTTGCCTGTCATCTCACCGCTGAAGGGGTCATGAACCACCGCCAAACCGTGAATCTGCCCGAGCTTCACGCCCTCAGGCTTTATCTCCAACAGCTTCCCTCTTTCATTCATCTCATGCTCTAATAGCTGCTTCTGGATGGTCTTGCAGTGCTCGTTTAAAGCCTCCAGAACATGGCGGCGCTCCACAGCCTTACATTTCTCGTTAATAGCCAAGATCGCGGATGTCTTAATTATGGAAATCAACGGCCTAAACCGCGTCGTAAGCGCATCACGCTTGTTGCTTCGCCTACGAGCTTCCTCAACTATTTCCATGCATGCGTCTCTGCGGAACGGCAGAAGATTGAAGCGTTTAACTTCCTGCGCTATAAACTGGACGTATTTGCGCCTGTTCTCCAGCGTGTTGGGCATGTCATTGTTCATGCGCACGACTTTGCCGTAGCCGTAAATGCGGTCCATAAGTGCAGGGTGAATCTGGCCTATGCTGTCAAAGTTTCCGGCACACACAAGAAACGTTATAGCTGGCACAGGCTCGGTTGAAACAGCCATCGCCGAGGTGGCTCCGCCCTGCCATCTGCCTCGCAGAGTTATTGGCAGTTGACCGTCTTCCAGAACGGTTAACAGTGTAACCGCTTCTTCTGGGTCCAAGTTCTTGACCTCGTCAATGTAAAGTATTCCCAGCGATGCCACATGAACGTCGCCTGCGGTTACCCTCTGGTGCTCGGGGGTTCCTAACCCGCCGGTTTGAAACGGATCCCACGCCACAGACCCAAAGAGCTGAGCGCTTCTGTGTCCTGTTGCGTCCACGAAAGGAGCGGTTCCCGACTCGTTGTCCACTATAAGTTTTGGCACGTCTGATTGCTGGGCGCCTCCTACGCCTCGTAGATTGGTGAGTCCGCCCATGCGTGAGAACCACCAGATGAAGACGCTGAAGAAGATCAAGCTTCCTCCCGGAATGAATGTTAAGGGCACCAAGTTTATGAATCGGTCAACAAAATACGCTGAAAAATTGTGGCTATACAGTTCCTGCCAAGACGTGCCGCCTATGGATACGCCGTTGGCGTTCCAGGTTTGCCACGCGTCAATCATGAAGTATAAGCCTAGCGACAGGAGAAACACACCTAATGTGAGCATGAGAACTTGGATTGCTCTGAGACCGACTTTGGTTGCGAGCTTGCGCTTAAGCTCTTTATGCTGCTCTTTTTGCTGTACCTTTTTTCCCTCTCCAGCCTTATGAATGGACACGCGAGGCTGACTGGGCAGAACCGGGTTTTTCCAGGATAAGACGTCAAAGAGCTTTATGCCGTTCTCCTTGTAAACTTCAGTCAGCTTCTCGGACAACGCCCTCCCCAGGAGAGACTTGCCTGTGCCAGGATCGCCTAGAAGTAACAGGTAAGGTCCTGGGCTGATTACAGTTTTCGCTGATGGCTTGGGCTGGTCGGCTTGGCTCCAGCTCGCGTACCACTGTGTCTGGTCTAGATGCTTGAGTTTGTGAACCCACTCGTTCAGGCATAAGAAGCCCTCGTTTAACGCTTGCTCTTGACCTATGACCCAGTTTATCATGCTTTCGTCAACTGGGAACCCTTCGGTCGTTTTGAACTTGCCCCAGTTCCAGCGTACTTTTACGGTTCGCCCTTGCACAGTTCTCGCCAGGGTCTCTGCGCCTTCTCCAAAATAATCAAAAGACACGCCTTTTCCTCCATTGTACTCCAGTAGTCTCTGCTCTTCAATCAATTAAAGAGCTTATTTCAAAATCAACAATATTCAAAAAAACTACATAAACTATCCCTCCACAACCCCGAAAATTTACGGCTTTTCGTACAGCTTATTTGTCAAAATAACCCGTTTTCACAGCTTATTCTTCATCAAACGCTAACCAGACTGATTGTGCACAACCGAACCTGCACACACCCAAAAACCACATGTTTTTTTACACCCCTGACAAAAATTGAAAAACCCAAAATAAGCCTTAAACAATAAATAAGCCTTAATTTACACGTTTTCACCTCTGCACTGAGGCTTACCCATGGAGTTTATCGTGACCTCATATAAAGACCGTTGAAAATCTCCATGCGAAGCCGAGGAGGCTTCTCTTCGAAGGTACTTCGAGCGTTTTTGACTCTGTCGCATGCCAATCCGCTTCCATGTGGTAACTTCAATTATGCATACTTTATTTTATGCCGGTTGTGATGGGTTGTAGTCTGGTGGCGGCGTTGCGGTGTGAGGCGGCTAAAGATAGCGAAGTTTTGACCGGTTGAATCACTGCTGAACGCTCAGGAAGTGTGTTGTGTTGATGCTTCCGTATACGCGGAGGTGTTGTGAGATACATTTTGGTGTCACCAGCCTCAGATTGTGTGTAGAAACTGGTTCTGAAAGAAGGCGTTTTCTCGGTCTTTTTGTGTGATAATACACTTTTGCACCTGTTAGTGTAGGCTAAACCACGCATATTTTTAGTTAGTATATGAAGAGTTTTTCTTTATAGGTGATTTTGGTTGTGTATGTGTTACGTGTAATTTACTCCGTCACCAGCGCACTCTAGAGCACAGCCTAACACAACCCGTATACACAAGCATCAACAAACACACACAGTTTTTGGCGCAAGCAAAAATTTTTTACTTAATACGCCAACCTTAAGAAGACAACAGCCGAGGGAAAAACGTGGTAAAGACTGCTGACAGAATCAAACTTCGCCGATGGCGCAAGAGAGGCTTCTACAGCGAAACCGTACTTGTGAAGCACCTGCAGAAAAACGGCTACAACGCCGTACGGATTCCCGTCAGCAACCCAAGCTTAAGCCCGCTGCCAGACCTGATGGCGAGAAAAGGCGAGCACACTTATGCGTTTGAAGTGAAAAACGCTAGTTACTACGCGTACTTCCCCAAACAGCAAATCGACAAGCTCTTCAGGTTCCTCAACGAGCTTATACCTGGAGACAAAGCGAAAAAGCACGCGATAATCGCGGCGCATCTGGGCAAGAAGTGGCTGTTCAAGGAAGTTAGCTGGGAGGACTGGGAGAAGGATAAGCTTCCAGGGAAATCTAGGATTATTAAGCGTGACAGGGGTAACTTTGCCATAGAGAAAAGCTACTGAACCGCGTAAGCAACCGTACCTAAAAGCATATTATAAGTTGTAACATATTTTCCCTCATGTCCATGCCGAGTGATTTCGTGGTAGAAACGCGTTCTTTAATCAGAGCTTACCCGTTGGGCGAAGCGCAAGTGGAGGTTCTAAAGGGCATAACGCTGAACATTGCGAAAGGCGAGTTTGTGGCATTATGTGGCCCTTCAGGCTCTGGAAAAACCACAATGCTTAACCTCATCAGCGGAATAGACAGGCCAACAAACGGAAAACTAATCGTCCTAGGCGAAGACTTAACGGTTCAAGACGAGGATTTCCTGGCGGAGTTTCGCTGCAACCACGTCGGCTTCGTTTTCCAATCTTACAATTTGGTTTCAACTTTGACAGTGGCGGAGAACGTGGCGTTTCCGATGGAGTGGATTAAAAAAGCCGAGGCGGAGATAGAAACACGTGTCAAGGAGCTGCTGGAAACAGTGGGTTTACAGCATAGAGCAAATCATTTTCCAGCGCAGCTTAGCGGAGGTGAACAGCAGCGCGTGGCGTTTGCTCGTGCCCTGGCTAACGATCCGGAGCTTATTCTAGCTGACGAACCGACTGGAAACTTGGATGCGACGAATGGTCAGAAAATAACGCAGGTGCTGCAGATGTTAAAGTCTAACGGAAGAACCGTCATCGTTGCAACTCATGATCCGGAGTTGATGCGGCTGGCTGATCGAACAATGTGCTTGGAGGACGGGAAGCTGGCGAGCCAAAGTGAGTGAAACCGCTTTCCCCGTAAACGATCTTCTGCGCCGAAGACTTCAGACAGGCCTAACTCTCCTCAGCCTAACGGTCTGTGTTGCTTCCACGCTTTTCCTGCTTCTGTTCGGCGATCAAATAGGCTTCGGGCTCACTTCAGTAGCCGAGAATACGTTAACTGTAGGTTATTATTCCATTTTTTCGAGTTTTCTGCTGTTTGTGCTGGTATTGGTGTTTGCCGTGGGTGCCGTGATAGTTTCTTTTATTACCTTCTTGATAATGGCTCAGCGAACCAGAGATTTCGGGCTGATTAAGGCGGCTGGATGCCCCAACAGTCTTGTTTTCAGCTACTTTTTAACTGAACTTTTGATAGTGCTGTTCTTAGGCTGCGTCTTAGGAATTGCTCTTGGATTCTTAACAGACTACGCTGTCATCAACGTAGGTGGCTTTCAGGCTTTTCAAAAAGCACCTAATTTCTGGTTCGCTCCATTGGTGTTTGTTGCTTTTTTTGTTTTCGGTTTAATATTCGGATTAAGGCCGCTTGAGAATGCGGCTAGCCTATCGCCTGCTGCGGCACTATCGCCCATGCAGTATTATGGGTTAACCGAGGGAAACAAGTTTAAAGCGCTCTCAAAATCTAGGTTAACATTGAAAATAGCTTCAAGAAGTCTTTTCAGGCGCCAATCAGCCACTGTCAGAATAGTAATCTTCCTATCGATAGTGTTCATCTTATTAACTGTCTCCATCGCAGGAAGCATAATCGCCAACGACACCACAACCACAAGGATCGAAGACGCGGTTGGCAAAGACATACTCTTAGTGGCGCACAAGGATATGGGTGACCAGTACATCTCGTTGTTATCCAAGTTCTCTGGAGCAACGGCAGACGCTGATTTCAACTATTTGAACCCGAATTTTGCCTTAACCGACGTTGTTATTCAGCAGTTGAATGTTACTAGCGGGATCGCAAATTTTGAAAAACGCTTGGTTTGCAAAAAACAAATACAAGAATTATCGAACTTCACTTATACGGACTCTGCAACCATATCTATTGGCGATAATCGCACAGTTAACTCTTTGATTGTGGGCGTAGACCCTGAAAAGGCTCTCTCCGAATGGTTCACTGAAGGACACTTCTTGAAAACCGACAGCTCTCTAGAGGCAGTTGTTGGCGATTCTTTAGCCGCAATCATGTTTGAAATGCCGTTATTGCAGAGCTTTCGACTTAAAAACACGACTTTAAACAATGTTGGTGTCTGCCTGGACCCCATAAACAATGGGGTAGTCGCATATGTTCCCCTTGAAACGCTGGAAAGCCTAACTAACGTTTCCGACCCAAACATCGTGCTTGTTAAACTGGATTCTTCAGTTGACCGATCAAACGTCATAACACAGATTCAAGAGCGCTTGACTGCTGTAAACTCGGACTTAAGGGTTTTTGAACTCAACGAAGCCCTGAACAAGAACGTGAGCTTTCTGGGCTCCCTCTGGTCCATTGTCACGTTTTTGCCTCTTTTCAGTTTGGTAGCCGCAACCTTATGCTTAATAGGATACCTCATGCTTGCCATCGACGAGCAGAGTAAAGAATTCGCCATCTTACGGGCTATGGGCGCAAAACCTAAAACTGTAGTGGTAATCCTTGCGGTGCAAAGTTTGATTGTGTTGTTTGCAAGCTTTGGCGTGGGTATTTCTTTTGGAGTGATAATCACGCTGATGATTCTGATATCTCACCCGGTGGTTACGAGCTTCGCCATCTTGGCGATTGCGGCATGGCTTTTTGCAGCTTTAGCTGGAATGTTCCTTTTAAGCCTCTACCCTGCCGTGAGGTTTGCTAAGAAGCCAATATTGACAATTATGTCATAAGTGCATGAAATCTTTCACTGTATACCTCAGCGACTCTACGTAAGCAGGCAACTGGAGTAAGAAATCCTGCAGCTGCAAAACAGGAACAACAGGAACATCTTCGTAGAACTTGAAGCTGCTTGGAAAAAGCGATAGAATCATGGAGATGAACTTGGCTTTTTTCCATTTAGCACACTCGATCTTCAGCGCTACGGTGGGCAACGTGTCGGCAAGCGCATTTGCTCTTTCCACCTGTGCCTCAACAATCTTTCGTAGTTCGGAGGGTTTTAGTCCATGCTGCCAGTGCTTGCAGTCCACGCACAAAACTATGGGCTTTCTGCAGCCAACCACATCTATTTCCCAGCGTCGCCCAGCATGCTTGAACCGCACGTTCTTGGCGACAACGTAGCCGTTTCTTTGCAATGCCAACGCCGCGATGTCTTCAAACTCCTGCCAACTGAAAAAACCGCTAATACGCTCTATGTCTGCGCCTAATGACGCTGCTTTAACGGCGAGTCTGAGACGATTGTCACTGTCAATTTCTACAATGTCGTCTTTAAGATAAATTAGTCCCTCATTTTGCAGCTTTTCAAGCAATTTTCTGACAATATCATAGGCTATTCTAGAGTCGTTTTTGACAGTTTCAACTAAAACAGACTCGTCTTTTGTCAGTTTTAGAATTGAAATTAGCAGGTCACGCTCAACTACCATGTCTAATCCTCGTTGAAATATACATGAAATTGCTAAAAACTCGATGCACTGCACGGTAGCTTATAAGCCTCAAACGCTCCAGCCGCATTTCAGAACAACAGTATACGGAAGCATCAACACAACACACTTTTGAGCATCTCCTAAACGTTTACTCCATTGTCAATTTACCCGGCGGCACCAACAGATGCCATAATAGCTTTTTTCTCGCTTAAATTCTGTTTGATTCGTTCACATCGCCCCCTTCGGGACGCGGGCAACTCGCCCTTCGCATCTCACCCCATGAGAAACGGGCAAAACTCCCTGAATTTTACTAATTAAGTTGCATACCTCTTCTAAAAGGATAAGCGTTTTTAACTTTTTGATGTAAATTATGTCTATTCGAAGTTCTTTCGCAGCTCGGAGCCAGCGCAATTCTGAAGAAACACGCGACAATTGCATGTGAAAAGCTAAAAAACAGCTTAAATTTTGAGAAACTCCTCGTTTACTTACGGCGTTTCGCCAATTTCGACGTCTTCGGGGCGCATAAACTTGTCAAAACGACAGAAACAATTTATGTATTTATAAGGTTCGCTAGGTTTCGACACTTCGCTTGAAATCCGGAGGCATACTGCGGAGAGACAGCGTCTGCAGAAGTTGTTTTTAGTAAGTTTCGTTGATGCTTTTGTATACGGGAATGTCTTTCATCATTTCGTTAATGAGACGGATTAGAAATGCAAGCCAGTGGTTTTCATTATCAAAGATAATTTGCAGAAGCTAAAGTTGAATCTATTTAGAGGGGGGATAAGCTTTTCCAACGCTAGAGACTAATTCGCAGGCGCTTCAGAAAAGGTTATTCCGTTTTATGCTGCTTTTCCCATTCCACTTTAGCCTGCTGAATTATCGCGTCCTTGCTGCTTTGCTCCGAAACATCAAAGATTGCGTTTTCGATTTCGTATTTCACTAAACGGGCAATCTCGTTTGCTCTTAACGGCTCGTTTCTAGCAGCCTGATATTGCTTCAATGCGCGCAAGCCAAACTTCACAAGCAAGTTTTGCAGTTCCATCCTCAAACTTGATAACTCATTGAGACTTTCCTTCATTTTCTGATCAAAATGTTCTTGATCCCACGGTTTTTTCTCTTCCGACATTTCAACCAACTCTTTCAAAGTTTAACAATATCAGATTCAAAGTCTCAATTATAGCCTTTTCCATCCTCAATGACAGAGATTATATTGGCGGTTTAGTGCCGCTTTTCTCCTTCAAGCCCTCCCGCATCCACCTCTCAAACTCCTTTGACGGCGGATTCTCAACATAAAGCATCTTCCGCCTAGACTCCAAAAAATTATTCTCGCAACCAGCAAACTCAGCAGCCGTCACAACCTTATGCCCCACCTCACCAGCCTTATCGTAAACCTCACTCACCCTCTGCTGCCACGATTCATCCCTCAGAGCATGATGCTCCAAAACGATCAACGGCACAGCCTCAACCAACTCCAACAGATTCTGCAGCCCCAACTGCAGGTGAGCCTCGCTAACTTTGAAGCCGCCAAGATAAAATGGCGGTCCACCAATCATAAGCACTTGCGGCTTCGCTGCCTTAATCAACTCAACCGTGTGCGCGGACATTGGACCTTGAACGTCTGGCGCAAACACAAACCGCTCACCCGCATACTCAACAAGCGCCATAACAACCCACCCAAGCAAGGAATCCTCAGATCCATGCGGAACCGCCTCTGAAAAACGCAACACCGTTTCCTTTCCAAACTTGAAAGTCTTGCCGTCCGCAGTCTCCAGCGCCTTAGCGTATTTGCCGCCTGTTTTCTGGAAAACCCAAGCCCGCTTCCTTTGGCTAGCGTTGATTTTTTCCCGCGGATTCTTCATCAACACCACTTTGTCCTCGTAAATCTGCCGTGCCGTTTCGCGTTCCTCAGTCCAGTTAACGAGCCAATCCTCGTACGAAGGCGTGTGATGATCAAAATGATAATGACTAATCGTAACCACCTCCGCTTTATCCGCCGCTTCCGCGATTCGCTTCCGAAGCATATTAATCGTTTTGAACTCTGTAGGATGAGGTGGCAAACGAAAACGATACGGGCAAAGCGAGACACCAGCATCCAAAAGCACTGTAACTTCAGGAGTTTCAACTAACGTACACATGGATCTAACGCCGAAACTTTCCGACGCTAGAGGCGTGACCTTAATTTTGTGTAACATGAGCTTTAGCTTCTTCCTCCCTCGCTTTAAACCGCATAAACGCTGGCGCGAACATGCCTTTTTGACAACGGCTATAATGAGCATAGAGAGTAAAAACGTTCCGTTGAAATCGCAAAACTTGTGACTACGTCATGACAGCCACAAACTATTAAGTGTCAGCTACACGTGAATTACGGTGTTGGTTCTCGGCAAGAAAAAAACTGCTGCACGAATAATGAACCCGCCGAGAAATAACCTCGCCTGAGATCAGTAGTGATGAAGCTTATGAATGAAGACCCCATTAAGAACAAGGCAAAAGAAGTTGCAACGCTTGCTGGAGGCTGCTTTTGGTGCATAGAAGCAGTTTTCAACATAGTTAAAGGCATTGAAAAAGTTGAACCTGGCTACACAGGCGGCTCAATGCCGAATCCAACGTATGAGCAAGTCTCGACAGGAACAACTGGCCACGCAGAAGCCGCGCAAATAACTTTTGACCCCAGCGCAATCTCTTTCAGAGAAATTCTTGAGATATTCTTTGCAACACACGACCCGACAACGCTGAACCGTCAAGGTCCAGACGTTGGCACCCAATACCGTTCAGCAATATTTTACCACAACGAAGAACAGAAAACCACGGCTGAACAAGTCATCGCAGAATTGGATAAGGAAGGAATCTGGGACACGCCGATTGTTACGAAGGTAGAGCCGTTAAAGATTTTTTACAAGGCTGAAACCTACCACAAAGACTACTACAAGAAGCATCCAGATCAGCCTTACTGCCAAGCGGTCATTATGCCTAAACTTGTCAAGTTGCAACAGCGGTTCCTAGAAAAGCTCAAGGTGCCTTAAGAAGTGCAGCGACATGATCAGAAACGGATAAAACAACCCGCGATTTGGTGGACAGACTTGAACAAGGCTAAAAACACACTACGAGAAATCGAAAAAAGGGCGCACAAAGAGTTTCTCCCGATTGTGGGTCACGAAAAAGGCCGCGTTCTATCCCAAGAAATCAGAAAAGCCAAACCAAAACGCGTTTTAGAAGTCGGCACGTTAATAGGCTACTCGGCTATTCTTATGGGAAAAGAGCTGGATGAAAACGCCCAGATAATCACTATTGAGATTCACGCGGAAGAAGTAAAGATCGCTGAGGAAAACATACGCAAAGCTGAGATACCAGCAAAAATTGAAGTAATAACGGGCAACGCAATTCAAGAAATACCTCAGTTGGAAGGTGTATTTGATTTTGTTTTAATTGACGCTGAGAAAACCGAATACTTAGACTATCTGCAACTGGCTGAATACAAACTTCACAAAGGCACTGTAATAATTGCTGACAATGCTGGAATTTTCGCCAAAAAGATGAGAGACTACTTGAATTATGTCCGGACCTCAGGAAAGTACAGCAGCAGATATGTGCCGGTGGGCATGGACGGACTTGAAATAACCGTTAAACTGTAATTTAGCAGCGTTTTAACAAGCTTAGCCATGTTCTATGTACGTCTTTTTAGACGCCTCTTGCTTCATATACTCCCTAAGCTTTCCTTCAGGTATGCACTCCTTTAATCCCGGACAATGTTTGCTAGCGTGAAAAGCCAAAATTCCAGAAAGAGGCTCAAGAACCTCCTTATTCAAAGAGTAACGTTTCTCTTTTCCGGAACCTTCTGATCGGATCAGTATACAGTGTTCTAGTATCTCGAGGTTTTGACGTATGACGCTTGGTTCTTGCTTTAGAGCGGCGGAAGCCTCGAAAAGGGTTTTGGCCTCTTCTTTTAGAACATCAATTATTGCTAAGCGTGTTCGATTGGCAAGGGCAGAGAAAAACTGGTAATAAGCTTCGTTTGAGAAATCTTCCATTTAATTCACCACATAGGAGAAACTGATAATTTGGATACTCTGCTGGAGTTATTTAAACCTGTTGAATTGGATTCGGCTAAAATAGGGATTCAGAGTTATGTGAAAATGATTCTTGCCCAAACTCTGCAGAAATGGTGTAAAAGTATCTTAGATTCTGTTGAAGTAATTAAGCGGCGCGTACCAATAGATCGTGATGGGGTTTTTGCATTTTGGATTTCGGCAAACAAGATTTTGTTCGATGACTTCACCATGGAAGCTGCCTTTCAAAGGTTTTTCAAAGGAATACGCGGAACGAATTTTATCTGGAGGCGCAGCTTCAAAAGTCCAACGGCAATAGGGGCATTCGAGGGTAAGTTTGGATGCAGTCACAATACACCCTCCACTACTATTATGCGAATTCTAAGTTAAAAATTGATATGATTAGCTAGCCTGACCTTAAAGTTTTAATGCATGAAAAGATAGAGTTCTGTTTGGTGGGCGATGACGACTCTGGCCCCGAAGACGCTTGGATGATTTGGATCTTGAGTGCGACGCGGTGTTTAGGCTAACAACTTAGTTATCTGAACACTGCAAAGAGCCTGCCGCATTCCACGCAGCTTATCTGCTATTTTTACTCCAGTTCATCAATTCAAAAAACGCTTCCGCCTTATTTGATGGTATCGATTGTGACGTAAGACCTTGTGTCTTGAATTCCGTCTATGGCGTATAGCCTTTTGAGGATTTCGTCCAAATTTTCTCTTTCAACAATTATTAAAGCGTCAACTTCTCCAGCTATTCTGAAGGCTCGCGAAGCCGCAACTTCCTTTATTTGCTCGTACACTTGGAGTCTCTTGATAGGGGAGACTTTGATGAGGATAAATGCGGGTGTGGTTGAAACTCCAAGGGCGGTTAACCCTTTATCTGTAACGTCTATAAAGCCTCGACCTGTGCGAATGTAGCCTCTGCTTTTAAGTTTTCTGAGGTGCACGTTTAACGCTTGCCTGCTTATGCCTAATTGCGCTGATAATTCATCCTGTTTAACGCGTAAAGTGTAAGTGGTTGTGGAAGTGCCTTTCTGGTATAGCTTCCTCAAAAGTTGAACTGAACGTTTAGTAAGTGGCTCCAAATGCTTTCACTTTTGTGTTAGTTTGTTAAGGTTACACTTTACAATCATCGCGTTATTTAAGATTTTAGTGCATCAAAAGAAGTTTTGAACCTTTGTTTTGAAAGTACGCCCTGCATGCTCGGTTAAATTAGAATTCTTGGGGCAACACCACAATGTATTTATTTGTGGACAAAAAAAACTTATGAAACCATATAAAAGAGGAAACTAGGAGCGAAGCGTTAACAATGTCAGAAAGCAACGCGGTGTTAATCGGAAGGAAACCAGTGATGAACTACGTGCTAGCCTGCATAACCTTCTTCCACGGCGGAGCAAAAGAAGTAAGCGTTAAAGCACGCGGAAGAGCCATTACCCGAGCAATCGATGTCGTGGAAGTGGTTAGACGCCGATTTCTGCCTGATGTCAAAGTCGCAAGAATAGGCATTGGAACAGATCAGATTTCATCTCAAGAAGAGACCAATGGACTGACCAATGTCAGCACAATAGAAATAGTCTTAGAACGATAGCTTCCTATTCAACAAGGAGGGCAGCTCCTCCTGCATTCAAGGAAGGATGTCTTCTAAATGAAGACCGAACTATGTAGTTTCTGTTTAAAGAGCGGTATACTATGCCAAAAGTGTTCAGCTAAAGTTAAGGCTGGCGAAATCAGCGAGTTAGACCTGAAAATCGCTCGGTTACTATTGTCTTTAGAAGGAAAGTATCCTTCCCTTCAAAACGTTTGTTTCTACAAAGCAGTCAGTGTCGGCAAGACTTTGGCTGTAATCGTTGGGCATGGTGACCTGCCGCGCCTTTTAGGTTATGGCGGCAAGATAATCAAAGCGTTGGGTGAGGAAACCCGCAAGTCTGTTCGCGTTTTGGAATACGGAGTCGATGACCGCAAGTTTTTGGAAGACTTGTTTATGCCGCTCAGCATCCTTACAATCAACACGATTTGGCTGCCTGACGGAACCACAGAAACCCGAGTTATCTTGAAAAGAAAGCGCGGAAGCCAAATGCCTTTCGACCTCAAGGCTTTAAAGGAAATCGCCGATAAAGTACGGAAAATGTCGCTGCGTGTTGAGTTTGCAGACTAGGAGCGCTTAATACATGAAGTTGGACTCCATTGGCGACTGGGTCAGAACAGGCTACTCTGCAAGTCTAACGCCGGAAATGGACGCCGAAGAAGTTACGCTTTTTGGTTGGGTGCAAGAGATACGAGACTTGGGCGGCATCCGATTCATTATACTTCAAGACAGGGAAGGCACAATACAAGTTACTGTCCCCAAGAAGAAAGTGAGCAACGAAGTATTGTCGAAGTCCGATACGCTGCAAAAGCGCTACAGCATCGGCGTGAAAGGCACCGTAAAAAAGACCAAAATGACGCCGAGGGGCATCGAAGTGTTGCCGAAGGAGATAAAAGTTTTCAGCACAGCCGCCGAGCAGTTGCCGCTGGATATCACGGGCAAGACCCCTGCACTCATCGAAGCACGTTTAGACGCGAGAGCATTAGACCTCTGTCAAGAACAAAACATTGCAACATTCAAAATCCAGCACACCACCTTGGAGGCAATACGCGATTTTCTCTTCGAAAAAGGTTTTCTGGAAGTTCACACCCCCCGAATCATAGTCTCAGCAACCGAAGGCGGCGCAGCATTGTTCGCTGTGGACTATTTCGGCGAAAAAGCGTTTCTCGCGCAGAGCCCACAACTGTACAAAGAGCAGTTAGTGATGAGCCTTGAGAAGGTTTTCGAGGTTGGTGCCTTTTTCAGGGCGGAAGAATCGCACACGCGGCGGCATCTAAGTGAATTCGTTTCTGTGGATATTGAACAGGCGTTTGCTGACGCTGAAGACGTCATGAGCCTTCTTGAACAGTTGATGCAGCACACATGCAAGGCTGTTAAGAAAAAATGCGAAAAAGAACTTGGGGTTCTTAAACATAAATTGCAGGTTCCCTCTGTTCCTTTCAAGCGGTTAACTTACGATGAAGTTCTCAGAGACTTGAAAAAGGAAGGCATTGATGTTCCATGGGGCGAAGACATACCGACCGAAGCCCAAAGAATCTTGGGCAATCTATACCCCACCTTCTACTTCATAACTGACTGGCCCACGCATTCCAAAGCGTTTTACATAAAACCGCAAGAGAGCAACCCGGAGCTGTGTGAAGGTTTTGACCTGATGTGGCGCCGGATAGAGTTAGTGTCGGGCGGAACACGAATAGCTGAAAAAAACCTGTTAGTTGCCAGATTGAAGGAGCAGGGGCTGAACCCTGAGGCTTTCAAGTATCATCTTCAGGCTTTCGATTACGGAATGCCGCCTCACGCAGGATGGGCAATAGGCTTAGAAAGACTCACCATGATGTTAACAGGGAAAAAGAACATTCGAGAAGTAACTTTCTATCCCAGAGACAAAGATAGGTTAACGCCGTAGCGGTTGAGGGTTATCGAGTTTTCTTATAGAACTTTCTTTCAGAATGAATAATAACAGGGAATACTGAAGATACAACGGGAGGAGTTGGAAGGAGAAATGGCGAAGAAATATGCGCTACTAGTTCTAGTTGCAGTGCTGGTGGTCGTCATCATTAATTTTTCTGTAAACGACACAAGCAACTCTTTGGTTTTCGCTCACAACCAGCAGGATGGCGTCGTCGATAAAGCAGCAGGCGACGCTTTCACGGTAACAATCACATTCAAAAATACTGGAAAAACCGAAGGCGCTTGGAGTATAAACATAGCTTTCGAAGACGATTCTTGGTCTCAGGTCGGAACGCCACAGAATTTGACGCTTAAAGCTGGAGAAACGGAGACTTTAACGTGGAACGGTGTTGTTCCAGCTAACGCTACCGTCGGTTCAGTGGCACGGCTCGTAGTGTACTATGATGATGGCTTTAAAGCGCTTAACTGGTGGATTCATGTTGTTCCAGGTGCGGAACTGTCCATAAGGTCGAGTATTGTAGAATGAGCAGGAGGGCGCAAGGCAGCCGTAGTGTTAGTGCGTCTTATTACCGAGTGTGGGTTCTGAACGAAAGTTCAAGGTAACGCTTTGGTTTGAACTGTTTTTCTGAATTCATAAATTCTTTAAGCGCAATGCACATACGTTATTGAAGGTTTGACCGTTCCTTGCTACTTCAAGACATACAAAATTGGTTGTATACCTTTGCGACTCAATATGGATACTTGGGCATTTTTCTAATAAGCCTTATAGGTGCCATGTCGATTTTCGTGCCGATTCCTTACACCGTGGTCATATTCATTCTTGGCGGTCTCGAGACTTTTGACCCTCTTTTAATCGCGGTTGCGGCTGGTTTAGGCTCTGCAATAGGCGAATTTTCGGGGTATCTGCTCGGTGCGGGGGGCAGAAAAGTTATCGGCAACAGGTACAAGAAAAGAATGGATTTCATAACGAAGCTCTTCAAAAAATATGGTTCAATAGCCATCTTTATTTTTGCTCTCACTCCTCTGCCCGATGATCTGCTTTTCATTCCATTGGGCGTTATGCGATACAGCCTCATTCGCGCTTTTATTCCTGCATTGCTGGGCAAATTCTTTTCCAGCCTCATAATAGCCTATAGCGGTCGCTTGTCTCTGGATATTGTTAAAAACATATTCGGAGTAGAAGGTGAAGGCATGTCTCTTTTGATTGGCACAGTAATTGGAATAGTCCTGCTGATTATTGTAATCATAATCATGTTCAAACTTGATTGGGAAAAACACTTCGGTAAATACGTAGATGAGCCAAAAAGCAACGGGAAGAACTCTGAAAATACCGTAGTCGCTGAAAAAGAGGACTAAATTTAAATCTGTTTTCGCCTTCTATTTCATTTGCTGTTTCATTAAGAATTTAGAAGTGCGTGACTTATTGTGGAACAACCTGTAAAAATTCTGGGTTTTGTCGGAAGCCTCCGCAAAGGCTCATACAACAAAGCGTTGATGCGGGCTGCTGTAGCGCTCGTGCCAGACGACGCGGCAATAGAAGTTTTTGACCTTAAGGTATTCCGCCGTTTAATCAGGATTTGGAACGGCAGCCGCCTCAGAGTGTGAAGGAGTTTAAAGCTGAAATCAGAAAAGCAGACGCGATTTTAATAGCCTCACCAGAATACAACTATTCAGTGCCTGGCGTTTTGAAGAATGCTATTGACTGGGCTTCGAGGCCGTACGGAGACAACGCCTTTGAAGGCAAACCCGTGGCTATTATGAGTGCCTCCATTGGACATCTCGGCGGCGCACGCGCCCAATATCATCTGCGCCAGTCCTTTGTATTTCTTGACATGCACCCGCTGAACCGTCCAGAAGTCATGATGCCCTTTGCGGCAGACAACGTTGACGCGGACGGAAACGTGACTAATGAAGGAACAAAGCATTTGGTACGGGAACTGCTGGAAGCGCTGGTGCAGTGGACGCGAAAACTGAAAAAGCTGAAATGAAGAGTCTGAAAGCGCCGCTGTTTTTCGCTATTTAATGTTACGGTAAAATAATTAGCATTAACTTTAAAACTGTTGGTTGCCACTTTACGAGTAGGCGCAAACCTTGAGAGTAATCGCGGATTTGCATATTCACAGCCGTTACAGTCGGGCAACAAGCCAACGGATGAGCATCAACGAAATTGCTCGCTTCGCAAAAATTAAGGGACTGAACCTTGTGGGCACAGGCGACTTTACTCATCCAGAATGGCTTAAGGAAATACAAGAAACCTTGGTGCCAGAACCAGACACCGACCTTTTCAAGGTTGCCAGCAATGTGGATCCGCCGGTGCGGTTCATGTTGACAACCGAAGTGTGCACCATCTTCAATTTTGAAAACGCGGTCAAGAAGGTTCATCATGTCATCTTGACGCCGAACGTGGAAACCGCGGTTCAAATCAACGAAGCGTTGAGCCGCTACGGCAATTTAAGCGCAGACGGCAGACCCCTGCTGAACATAACAGCGCCACAGTTGGTTGAAGATGTGATGGCGGCTTCAGATGAGAACATGGTTTTTCCAGCTCATGTCTGGACGCCGTGGTTCAGCGTTTTCGGCGCTTTCAGCGGCTTCGACAGCATCGAGGAATGCTATCAAGACATGAGCAAGCATATACATGCGTTGGAAACGGGGCTTTCGTCTGACCCTCCGATGAACTGGCGCTTGAGCAGGCTTGACCGGTTCACGTTGGTTTCGAACAGCGACTGCCACAGCTTTTGGCCTTGGCGTATCGGCAGAGAAGCCAACGTGTTTGAGCTGGAAACAATGAGTTACCGCGAAGTTTTGGACGCTGTGTGCAGTAAAGACCCTGCACGGTTCAAGTTCACCATTGAGACTGATCCTGCTTACGGAAAATACCATTGGACTGGCCATCGCAACTGTAACGTGTCCCTCTCACCACAGGAAGCGCAGAAGTTCGGCAACATCTGTCCGGTGTGCCGCAGAAAACTCACGAAAGGCGTTGAACAGCGTGTGGAAGAACTTGCTGATCGCCCCGTGAACTTTAAGCCGGATAGTGTGCCGGGGTTCATGCGGCTTTTGCCTCTTTCGGAGATTATTGCAACAGTTTTGGGCGCTGCATCGCCTTCGACTCAAGCGGTGTGGAAAGTATACAATTTGCTCGTTGGCAGATTTGCCGATGAGTACAGTGTGCTTATAGACGCGCCTAAAGATGCGTTGGCTGAAGTGGCTGATGCGGCGATTGCTGATGCGGTGCTTAGGGTTAGAACAGGCGCGGCTCGCGTGGTTCCTGGATACGACGGCGTTTACGGGAAGCTGGACTTGGAAGCTAATGACAATTCGTCAGAGGAGCCTCGTCGTGGAAGCGTTCAACAGTTGAATCTTGCAGATTTCTGGTGACCATGGAGTTCAATGGTGTTTTGTGTGTTTTTATGTTTAACGGTTTAACGGAAATGCTTATTAAATCGTAATTCATGCGATATTAATGCTGTGGCAACTTTGAGCGCAACAGATCAAAAAAATAACGACAAAATTTTTCAAATCATAGATAAAGTTCTGAAGCAGGTCTTCGGAGAAGACGCCACGTACTTCATATACAGATACTTAGAGCAGCACTATTCTTTGTGCCAAAGCGACTTTTCACGAAAAATTGATGTCTTCGCCAAAGGACTTGAAGGCTGCTTGAGTTCAGGTGCTTTCGCAATTGAAAACAAAATCTTGGACGACATATCCGCGGTTTATGGCTCATTCAACAAAATAGACCGAGAAATAACACCCGAAAGATATGATTTTGCCAGTCAACTGCGAATAGCTGTTCGGCGAGCATAAACGATTTTTCTAGAAATTTCACCAGCAATGGAGCATGCGCTCTCTTACAACACAACGATTTTATTCTCTTTCGCTTATTACTCATCTCAATCTGTTACAGAAGGTTGACGAGTCATGGAAGAAATTCTAGCTAACGTAAATGAGTTAGCCGTGAGCCAGTTCGGAGCCGAATACGCCGAAGCCCGCGCACAGAAACTTCACAAAACAATGTTAACTCTCAAAGAAGGACGAGTGGAAGTTGCCAAGCAGGGCATAGAAAACGGTGTTGCACTCCGCGTCCTAGTGAATGGCGCCTGGGGTTTCGCTTCAGTAGGCTCCCTTAACGCTGAAACGTTGAAGAAAGCCGTTTCCGACGCTTGCAAAATGGCGAGGACGGCAAGTTCCCGGTTGAAAGCACCGATAAAACTTGCGGAAACAAAAACTGTGAATGACCGAGTTCAGGTTAAATCAAAGAAAAATCCATCAGCCATCTCTATGGAAGACAAGATAAACACCGCGTTGGGGATAAATAAAGCCGCGTTAGGCTATGACAAGCGAGTCAAAAGTTGCACAATAGACTATCTGGATCTAACTGGGACCAACTTTTTCGTGAACAGCGAAGGCACGAGTATAGAGCAAGACAAGCTCTACGTTTGGTCAAGAATAACCGCTTCAGCCGCTAGCAAGGGTGTTTTTACTTTTAGCAGGGATGAAATAGGTTCCACAGCGGGCTATGAAGTGTTTGATACGGAACCTCCTGAAGTGATAGGGGAAACAGTGGCAAAGCGCGCGATTGAGCAACTGGACGCCAAACCGCCGAAAGGCGGCAAATCACCCGTGGTGCTGGGACCCAACGTCGTAGGAGTTTTCGTCCACGAAGCTTTCGGGCATCTCGCTGAAGCTGACTTGGCGCTATCTGGAGGTGTGCTCATGAACAATATGGGAAAGAAAATCGGCTCGGACGTAGTCACTTTTTATGATGACGGAACCGTGCCTGGCGCTTTCGGCTCTTTCAAATACGATGACGAGGGGGTTCCAGCTCAGAAAACGCTCCTCATAAAAGACGGCGTAGTCACAGGCTTGATGCATAACCGTGAAACCGCGCAAAAATTCGGTGCAGAACCTACGGGCAATGCGAGAGCCGAGGACTTCAGAGTAGAACCTATTATTCGCATGCGCAACACGTTCATGGCTCCAAGAGACTCTTCTTTCGAAGAGCTTGTTGAAGGCGTACGTTCAGGTTATTACTTCAAAAGTTTCAGAGGAGGGCAAGCCAACTTGGATGGCACCTTCCAAGTAGGTATCCAAGAAGCCTATGAGATAGTTAACGGTGAAATAGGTGAACCCGTCCGTAACGCTTCCATAAGCGGCAACACTCTTGAAACGCTCTTAAAGGTTGACGCGGTTGGAAAAGACTTCAAGCTATGGCCCGGTCGGTGCGGCAAAGGCCAAACCGCCTTTATATGCGACGGCGGACCTCACATTAGAGTCAAAGAGGTGATTGTCGGTGGCAGTGCTTGAAAAAGACCAAATGTTAAGTTTAGCAGAAAACGCCGTGAAAAGCGCCGTGAAAAAAGGTGCAGCGGAAGCCGAAGCCTACGTTTACGAAGGTCAAGCCACAAACGTGGGCATAGAACTAGGACAAATCACCAAAAGCAACAGAATAATCGACCAAGGCATAGGTATCAGATTAGCCGTTAACAAAGCAGTAGGTTTTGCGTACACAAACATCATAGAGGGACACAACGTCGTAGAATCCACAATTCTTAAAGCTTTAAGCGCTGCAAGGGCAAACAAGCCTGACCCAGACTGGAAGGGGTTCCCCGAAAAGAAGCCGTATGCCACTGCAGAGAAACTTTTTGACCCTAAAATCCTTGACCTTCGCTCCGAAGGTCTGGTGGACATCGCCTCCAGCATGTTGAACGCCGCTGTGAGCGTAAATAAGCGTGTCTTTCCAATAGAAGGCGGGGCTGGCGCCGCGTACCTGTCGAGTGCCATCGCAAACTCGAATGGGATTGCCGCTTTTGACAAAGGAACTATAATGGAATGCAGTTTGGCGGCGGTAGCCAAAGAAAAAAACAGGGTGACTCCTGTCTGCTTTGAATTTAACGCCGAAAGAGCATACGACGTTGATCCAGCATGGGTTGGAAAAGAAGCAGCGCGATTGGCAGTTTCAGCCTTGAAGACTAAACAAATTAAAACGGAAACAACCAAACTTGTATTAACTCAGTTTGCGCTGCAAGAGCTGCTTTATTACACGTTGATTAACGCTGTAAAAGCCGATAACGTTCAGAGAAACCAGTCACCCTTCAAAGGCAGAGTCGGCGAAAAAGTCGCATCACAAAACGTCACCATCTACGATAACGGCGTATTTCCAAGTGGTCTCCGAACTTGGACGTTTGACGGCGAAGGAGTTCCTCACCAGAAGACAGCGCTAATAGAGGAAGGCGTTCTGCGCGGCTTTTTGTACGACAATTACACTGCGAAAAAGGAAGGTGTGGAGAGCACTGGAAACGCGTCGAGAGCTGGATACTTGTCAACGCCCAGCATAGAAGCCACAAACTTCCATGTAACGCCTGGAAACAAGACGCCAGACGAGCTTTTGGGTGAAGTGGATGACGGCTTGTTAATCTACTATTTGCAGGGCGCACATAGCAGCAATCCTGTCAGCGGCGAATTCTCGGTTGTCGCCACGCCCGCGTGGAAGATCAGGAAAGGCGAAATAACGCATTCAACACGCGGTGTGATGTTGGCGGGTAACATCTTTGAGGCGTTGAAAAACGTGAGCATCGTAGCCAATAACGAAAGGAAAATGGGGCAGCTTATTGCGCCGTGGATTATAGTTGAAAATGTTAGAGTAATCGGAAAATGAAAACACGCTTTCAGGTTCTATGCAATTTAGTATATACATTGCAGCTAGTCCAGATGCGCGTCAACCATCGCTGGCTTTCCGCCAGATCCACGAAGCTACTCGACAAAGCAGGAGCAGCAGGTTGCACAACCATCCTGCAACCCGAAACAGGCGCAGCAGACAAAAACCAGCCGCCCAGCAAACCCCAGGGAAGTAGTTGTGCTAAGCAAACTCTCACTTCTACAACAAGAAAAAAACACCACCAAAAACATTAGAAAAAATCAACTGAAAAACAAAAAATAGATAAATGTCTAATGCGTCTGTCATAGCCGTTAGGAGAAATTCAAATGGCAAGCAAAGTCTTAGTAAAAGACCTCATGTCAACGATAAATGATGTCTTCAAAAACGAATCAAGCGTCCTCGAAGTAGTAAAAAAAATGTCTAACTGCAACGTAGACTACGTGATCGTAGAGCAAAGCGGAAAGCCAACAGGCATCATAACCGAACACGACATCATAGTACGCATGCTCACACAAGGACTTGACCCCAAAGTCGTGATAGCTAGAGCCGTATACACCAACCCACTGGTAACCATAGAAGAAACCGCCACAGTAAAAGAAGCCGCTCAACTCATGAACGAATGGAAAATAAAGCATCTGCCAGTAACGCGAAACGGCAAAATCGCAGGCATGCTCAACTACCTTGACATCGCCTTCAACGTTCCCGAACTGCTACCTGCAATGAAAGAGCTTTACAACCCCTCAAAATAGGACAACTTCAGCAGCTGGAAAGCAACCCTTCTCCAGCACACCGTCTGGAGTTCCAGACCCGCAAGAAATCAGGAAAAGACAGGCTTAGCTTTACCCATTTTTTTGTTTACACACGCTTGTATGAAACCGTAGTATTCGGGTGATGGCCTACCCGGACGGCTTTTGAATTCGCCGTGGAACTGCGAAGCAAAGAAGAAGTAACTATTGGGCAACTCTAACGTTTCCATTCTTCTACCGTCTCGGCTCTTACCCGAGAAGCGTAACCCATTCTTCTTCAGAATCTCCAAGTAATCCAGATTAACCTCAAACCTGTGGCGGTGACGCTCGTAAGCCTCATCACATTTATACAAACCATGCGCCATAGTGCCAGGCTCAATTACCACTTTGTGAGAACCCAACCGCATAGTGGCGCCCTTATATTCCACACCACGCTGCTCAGGCATAAGGTCAATCACAGGATGCGTCGAATTCGGGTTAATCTCACTGCTGTTCGCATCCTTCAAACCACAGACGTTTCGGGCGAACTCGATAACAGCCAACTGAAAACCGTAGCAAATACCCAAGAAAGGCATATCATTTTCCCTAGCAAACTTTACGGCTGCAATCTTCCCCTCAGTGCCTCTAGGACCAAAACCGTAAGGAACAAAAACGCCATCGAAGTTTTCAAGGTCTTTGATGCATTGAGGTTCTTGCTCGAACTTCTCCGCCTCCAAGTAATTAATGCATACTCGTGTCTTGCAGGCTGCACCGCCGTGACGCAACGCTTCGCTCATGCTCACGTAGCTGTCGGTCAATCCTGCGTACTTGCCTATCAGCGCTATTTTCACTTCATTTTCAGGTTTCACCACTGCATTCACAAACTGCTGCCATTCCTGGAAATCAGGAGCACCGCAGCTGTAGCCAAGTCTTAGACAGATGAAGTCACCCATACCTTGCTTGTTTAGAAAAAGCGGCACCTGATAAACCGATTCCGCATTGTAAGAACAGAATACTGCACTTTCTGGAATTGTTCCAAACAAGGCTATTTTCCGCAAGACTTCGGCATCAATCATATGTGGGCTTCGAGCGACAATAATGTCAGGTTGAATGCCGATGCGTCTAAGCTCGTTAACGCTGTGCTGTAAAGGCTTAGTTTTCATCTCGTTAGTAACGTCCAAAACTGGAACCAGAGCAACATGAACGTAAAGAGTATTGTCGAACCCCTCTTCCAAACGCATTTGTCGTATGGCTTCCAGAAAGGGCAATCCTTCTATGTCGCCTACCGTTCCACCCACCTCTGTTAAAACAACGTCGGCTTTGGAAGCTTTCGCCACGTTTTTTATGCGATCTTTGATTTCGTTAGTTATATGCGGCACAATCTGAACGCAACGTCCCAGAAAATCACCGCGCCTTTCCCTCTCAATGACGGCTTGGTAAACGAGACCTGTGGTCACATTGTTTTCCCGTTTCAAACTCAAATCCAAAAACCGCTCATACCAACCTAAATCCAAGTCTGTTTCGCCGCCATCATCGGTCACGAAAACTTCCCCATGCATGTAAGGGTTCATGGTTCCCGCGTCAACATTCACGTAAGGGTCAATCTTTACGACTGTAGGCTTTAATCCTCGTGTTTGAAGCATCTTGCCAATGGAGGAAGTTAAAATGCCTTTGCCAACTGAGCTTAACACGCCACCTGTTACAAAAACGTACTTAACCATCCCATCTCCCCGCAATAACCTACACCTTTTTGCGAGATTTAATATAACTCTTTTGCGCACCAAAATGATTAAGAAAGAAACCGCTCTTTTTCAGCGCCTTCACGCAGATAAAAAAATGTCGACTATCGCCTACGGCTTCGCCCCAGAACCAACCGCAACAAAATGAAAACTCCAATGAGAATCATTATGATGGGAAACCAAGGTATGTCAATATTGTAAAGCTCCGCCGCAAGTAAACTAAAGCCGGCGAGAATTATTATCAACCCTATGAATATACCGATGAGGGGTCTGCCTCTTCCGTGATAACCGTATCCTCTTTCGTAGCGTACGTATCTCCGATAAGGTCTGTTTTCGCTGTTGGAGCCGTAAAGAGGCGCACCGCAATTAACGCAAATCGCGGCGGCCTCTGCATTGTTGGTTCCGCATTTAGTACAGTATACCATTTTTCTCCCTCTCAGCCTAAAATCTCGTAATGGCGCAAGTGCACATAAGATTTGTGGTGTGCTCCTTTCCGCATAAATAGATAGCTGGCGAACAAGGGGATATTATTTTTCTGAAGTACTTTTCTTCCGGAAAATTTTGCTCCAGCCACAAGTGTGGCATTGTGCGGCCCTCTTTTTCAAATCAATGTCTAGCTTGTCGCAGCATACTGGGCATCTCATGTTTCGTATTCTCCTTTTCAAAAAGAAGACTTTGCGCTAATAACAGGTTATTCCGAATCCGGAAATACACTAGTGAACTAGGGGCAGATGCTGAGTCCAAGTTTTTATGGTAGTTAAGCAAAGTATAGTTGTGTTGAGGCTAAAAGTGAACTTTAACTATCCTACAGTACGTTTTCACTGCACAAAATGCGGAATATGTTGTGGCGACACGAAAGAAAAAAACAGACACGTACTCCTCTTGAGAACAGAAGCCGAACAAATTTCCGAGACAACCTTGCAACCAATCTCCCAGTTCGTAGTCAAAATCAAGGATCGAGCTCCTTACAGCTACGAAATGAAAAAAAGAGAAAACGGAAAATGTGTTTTTTTAGAAAAGGAGCGTTGCACAATTTACTCGTTGAGACCCTTGATCTGCAGGTTTTATCCATTTGAACTAAAAGTTTTGCATAACCAAAAGTACACGTTTCTTTACACCGAAGAATGCCTAGGTATAAACAAAGGGCGACTTTTGAGCGAGGACTATTTTAGAAGGATGTTTCGGCTGGCGCGCGCTAAATTTAGGTTGTCAGCAGGTTCAAAGCGGGAAAGTTGATTTAGTAGGATACAACTGGAAACCCAGTTTGACTTCTGTGGTCGTGGTTGCTTTGCTTAACTCTGGGTTTACTGGATAAGAGTGGTCGTCTTTGCGTGTATTTGTATCCACACTCGCAGTGGAAGCCAGAGATTTTTCCGCCTTTGCGTGAAATGGGGTTCCATTTACGGCTGGAGCAATGTGCGGTTTTTTTGTGGATTTGCCATAACGCTTTTGCGTCATCAAAAGTTATTGACACGTTGCGTTTTGCGGAGGTTGCATACCATGTAAGGTAGGCTGCGAAGGATATCCAAAATGTGGGTAGGATGATTATTAGTATGTCTATCATGTTTTTCGCCTTGTGTGTTCGTGTTCTACATACATACAATGTGTCTATTTACAGACATATTCTTAAACTGAGAATATTACGTCTTAAGATATAAAGGTTACTGTCCATCGCTAACTAAGCAACACACTAAAGCAGCTGCAAAACATCTGCCTTCTCCAAAATGTAACCGCAATAATGGCACTTCAGCAACAGAGGTTCTTCACTCTCCACGTAAAACCGTGCTGTTGCAGGCTCGTTACTGTTGCTTATGCACGCGGGATTCGCACATTTTATAATGGCTTCAATAACCTTCGGCAATTTAACCTCCAACTTTTCCACCACTTTATAATCCCGGATAATGTTAATAGTGGCATGAGGCGCCACCAAAGCGATACGGTTAACCTCCTGCGAGTTAAGTGCACGTCCCTCAATCTTCACAATGTCCTTCACGCGAAAGCGCTTGCTTGGAACATTAATGGTAATGGTCATCACACTCTTTTCGCGTCCTGTTATCCCCAAAATTTTAACAACGTCCAAAGCGTATCCGCCACTTATATGGTCAATAACAGTGCCGTTCTTAATTTTCGAAACCCGCAGTTCTTTGTTGCTCACTTCAAGCGCCTTCCATTAAGGAGCTATGTGTTAGTGGCAAATAAAACTTTTAGGAGGCTACGGGGCTGTCGTCCGAGCACACCACTTTTTTTAGCAGTAATCAAGAGAAAAGGCTTTCGGAAGCAAAGAACAGCTGTAGGCTTGATATACCTTCACTGTGTTTGTTATCCGCTTCCTTCGGCAATTATGTCGAAGTTGAAGTTTGTTATTCCTGTAATACTTTCGCTGACTGTTAAAGTAAAGGTTACTTGAGCAGCCTTACCTGCATTTACGGGTTGTCCATTGTAGTTCCAAGTTAAAGTCAGGTAGTTAGAAGCAGCAGGCGGATCCCAGTTTGACGTAGACAGACTCAAAGTTAGAGGCAAAATTCCCGTGTTGCTGACGTAGATTGTATATGTTGCTTGGGAACCTGGCGTTAAAAGTCCCCAGTTGATTGCGGTGACTTTGTTTGTTAAACCTGTATCCCGGTAAACGTCGATGCCAATCGCCCTTAAAGTGCCAACGCTGGAGATTGTGCTGCTTGTTTGATAGAGCGATCTGACGTTGGCGACAATTAGCCCAGATAGGATGACACATAAAAGTGCAACGGCGGTTGTTGCCAGCATGAGCTTGGCTGCTTTTTTGTGTTTTACAATTATACAAAGTTTGCTGTATAATTGCTTCAGCGTTCGCTCAAGCGTTTCCACCACTGCCTTCTCCGATTATCCTACGAAGTATTATTTTATAACTTTTCTTGCATAAAGGCTTTTCGAAGACAACCTTTTAACATGTAAAAATTTTAGTGCGAACAGATTGGCTGGCTTCTATTCGATACAGTTTGTCAGTGTCCACTTCACTTTGTTTTATTTTTGTGAAAGAACATTCATTTTTTGCGTAGAGTTAGGTAAAAACTAGATTGGGGAAAAGCGGATAGCGGCTGTTCAGAGCAGATCAAGACTGGCGTCTAGTGTTTGGTTGCATCTAACACTATGTAGAGAATGTTGTTTCCGCGGAGCAGAACATTGCCGTAGTTTGTGAGCAGCTGTTCTTGTTTGCATTCAGTTGCTCCTTCAAGAAGTATGTTCATGTGGCCATCACATTTTATCATTTTTCCTTTGTATTCGCAGCCATTTTTGAGGACTACCTCAATGTTTCCGTGTAACTGTTTGATGAGGACGTTCAAAGGTTTTTTACTCGGTTCCATCGTAACACTGTTCTCCATTAGTTGACATTATGCATATCCACAAACCATCATATATAAAAGTTTTATGAAAAGGAACTGAGAACACATTGAAAATTTTGGAGTTGTAGTCTCTAGCGCTTGGAAAAACGTATACCCCCCTTATTTAAAGATTCAAGCGATGAGTGAATTGTGATTTATTTTGGGCGGTTGAAGATGTTTATTAGTTTAACGTTGATCGGGTATGAGTGAGGTGTTGGGTGTTGGCGAT